>Ga0134126_10002248_pt1 | contig 24444 bp, 18 predicted proteins | sample KB31752_FD_96881 | JGI IMG/M metagenome (GOLD analysis project Ga0134126, IMG submission 96881) | Terrestrial soil microbial communities with excess Nitrogen fertilizer from Kellogg Biological Station, Michigan, USA - KB3-175-2 | ecosystem: Environmental > Terrestrial > Soil > Unclassified ... | reverse complement strand
CCGCCCGGAGCATGGAGCGCGGCGACACGCTGCGCCAGCTCGACGCGCTGCACCTCGCAGCGCGCCAGCAGCGCCGCGCGGCGCATCTCGAGCTCGGTGAGGCGGCTCACCCGGAGCCCCCGGCGCGGCGCTGGTCCTCGCCGAGCTGCTGCAGCGAGCCCTCGAGGAAACCGGGGCGGCCACGCAGGGCGCGCGCGCCGACGTAGCCGAAGGCGAGCGCGCCGCCGATGAACACCGCGACGCCGATGGTGAGCCCGAGCATGCGGTGCGTGTCCCACATGGCGACGATCATGGCCGTGACGCCGAAGGCGAACGCGAGCAGCGCGCACGCCACCGCGCCCACCACGCACACCAGCATGCGCATGAGGACGAGCAGGTGGATCTCGAGCTCGACGGCCGCGAGATCGATCCGGGTGCGCAGCGCATCCAGTCCCGCGGCCAGCAGGCCGCGCAGCGGCGGCGCCTGCTCCGCGGGGGCGCGCCCGGCGGGTGCGTCCATCAACGCCTGCCGAGCATCAGCCCGAGCAGCAGCGCCACGCCGCCGGCGACGGCCACCGCCTGCCAGGGATTGCTCCGCACGTAGCTGTCGACGTCGCGCGCGTGGGCGCTGACCTGCTCCTCGAGTGCGGCGAGGCGCGCACGCATATCGGCCAGCGTTGCGCGCGCCTGCTCCTGCAGCTCGGCGGTCTCAGCGCCGGTGCTGGCGCGCAGCAGCGCCTCGGCGTCGCTGACGAGTGAACGCAGGTCGTCGGCGAGTCTGCCGCCATTGAATGTCTCGGCCATGGTTAGAGGCTCCGTGCTGTGCCCGGGCCGTTGATTTACGCACATCCGCACCAAAACCTGAAGACTGGCGCCCCCGGCTGCGCTACTCTCGAAAAGGAGTGTCCGATGACCGCCTCCATGCCCAATCCGCTGCTCGAACTGCGCAAGCTCGGCCAGAGCGCCTGGCTGGACGACATCAGCCGCGGCATGCTCGACGACGGCAGCCTCGCGCGCCTGATCCGCGACGACGGCATCGCCGGGCTGACCTCCAACCCCTCGATCTTTGCCAACGCCATCATGAAGGACCCGAAGTATGCGCAGCCCATTGCGCAGCTTCTGCCGAAGGTGACTTCGGCCATGGCGCTGTACGAGGAGCTGGCGCTCGATGACCTGAAGGACGCGGCCGCCCTGCTGCGTCCCCTGTACGACTCCAGCTCCGGCGGCGACGGCTTCGTCAGCATGGAGGTGTCCCCGCACCTGGCCGACGACAGCGCCGCGAGCCTGGCCGAGGCGCGGCGGCTGTGGGAACGGCTGGCATTGCCGAACGCCTTCATCAAGATCCCGGGCACCGAAGCCGGCGTGCCGGTGATCCGCGACCTCATCGCCGCGGGCATCAACGTCAACGTGACGCTGCTGTTCGCACCGGAGCGCTACCGCACCGTGGCCCAGGCGTACATGGAGGGCCTGGAGCGCCGCGCGGCCGCCGGCCAGCCGCTCGGGCGCGTCGCCTCGGTGGCGAGCTTCTTCCTCAGCCGCATCGACACCGCCGTCGACAAGCAGCTCGACGCGCTCGCCGGGCGCGGCCAGCCGGCCGCGCGCACCCTGCGCGGCAAGGCGGCGATCGCCAGCGCCTGCCGCGCCTACGAGATCTACGAGGAACTGGCGGCGGGCGAGCGCTGGCAGGGGCTCGTGGCGCGCGGCGCACGGCCGCAGCGGCTGCTGTGGGCGTCCACCTCGACCAAGGACCCGAGCTATAGTCCGGTCAAGTATGTCGAAGAACTGGTCGTGCCTGAGACGGTCAACACCATGCCCCTCGAGACTCTCAACATCTACCGCAGCCGCGGCCGGCCGGAGCTGCGTCTCGAGCGCCACATCGCCGAGGCGAGCGACGTGCGCGAGGGTCTGGAGCGGCTGGAGGTAGACCTGGACGCCGTGGCGCAGCAACTCGAGCGCGAGGGCGTGGCGAAGTTCATCGAGCCTTTCGACAAGCTCCAACAATGGCTCGAGAATCAGCGCCGGGGCCGACAAGCATCCTGAACCCGCCTGTTCCTTTTTATAGGGGGCGCCGAAGTGGATACCAACGCGGTACGGGAGCGACTGCTCAAACGCCGGGATGAGCTGCGGCAGCGCGCGAGCGATGCCAGCGCCGAGGCGCGCCACGAGGCCGATCCGCTCTCGGCGGACTTCGCCGAGCAGGTGACGCAGCGCGAGCACGACGACGTGCTGGGGGCGATCTCGAGCTCCGCGCAGGCGGAGCTGCAGCAGGTGGAGGCGGCGCTGCGCCGCCTGGCCTCGGGCCGCTACGCCACCTGCGCGGTGTGCGGCGAGGGCATCGAGCCCGAGCGCCTGGCGGCCGTGCCCTGTACCGACCGCTGCCGCACCTGTGCCGAGGGCGGCAACGCGGCCCTCGGCCGCGGCGCGCGCGGCTAGCGGCGCGCACTGCATGGGCCTGGCGGCGCCGTCGGGCGTCATCACCATCACCACCGACTTCGGCCACCAGGGCCCGTTCGTCGGGGTCATGAAGGGCTGCATCCTCGCGCGCCTGCCGACGGCGCACATCGTGGACCTGACCCACGAGATCCTGGTGCACTGGCCGGCGGAGGCGGGGTTCTGGCTGGCGCGTGCGTTCGGCTACTTCCCGGGCGGCACGGTGCACCTGGCCGTGGTCGACCCGGGCGTCGGCACCGCGCGCAGCATCGTCGTGGTGTCCGCCGGCGGGCATTACTTCGTCGCGCCCGACAACGGCCTGCTGGCGCCGGTGGTGGCGCGCGCCGGCGATGTCCACATCGTGCGCGTCGGCAGCCCGCAGCTCGCCCGCATCGGGGTGCAGCGCCCGAGCGCCACCTTCCACGGCCGCGACATCTTCGCCCCCATCGCCGCCGAGCTCGCCGCCGGGCGCTGCCGGCCGCAGGACCTCGGCGAGACCGTGACGACCCTGGTGCCGTCCTGGGTCGATGACCCCACGGTCAAGCCGCGCAGCGTCGCCGGCGTCGTCATCACCATCGATCACTTCGGCAACCTGATCACCAACATCGACGGGCCGCTGGTCGAGCGCTTCCGCCTGCCGCTGGTGCACGCCGGCAACCACTCGTTTCCGCTGCTGCGCACCTATGGCGACAGCCGCCCCGGGGAGTACCTGGCGCTGGTGAACTCCTTCGGCGTCATCGAGATCGCCCGCGCCGAGGACAGTGCCGCGGAGGGTCTGGGGCTCAGCCGCGGCGCCCCGGTGGTGGTGCGCGACCGGACCGACTGAGCGCCCCGGAACGGGCCGCGAATGGGGAACGGACCCGCAGCTGCAGCGCCTCTGCTCACGCTCGTCCGGGGATTGAAAAGCACTCCCGCCGCTCAAATTTGATCGGCAGCGCGAATCCGCTATAGTTCGCTGCCTTGCCAGTGCGCCCCTGGCACCTTACTTATTGAATTAATTCAAGAATTGCGCGCCAGATGTCGGAACGAGACAACGAGAGCTTCGACCTCGACGAAGAGTTTCTGACCGGTGCCACGGAAGATGGCACCGACTACGACCGGCTGCTCGACCGTGTCGACAAGCGCGTGCGGACGCAGGGCAAGCGCGGCAAGGCGGCGTGGAGCCGGCTCGAGGAAGTGCTCGCCGACCGCAAGCTCGAGAAGGACCTCAAGGATTTCGACGACGAGCTTTAGAACCCCCGCACGTATACGCTCCTCAAGGGAACGCGGACGCAATGAATGCGCCGCCGGCGCGCCGGGCGCGCCCGGAGTGCTCCTGAAGTGACCTCGCCTGCGAGCTGGATCGTCCTGAAGTTCGGCGGATCCAGCGTCTCCACCTTAAGCAACTGGAACAACATCGCCCGCATCGTCGCCGAGCGGCGCGGCCGCGGTGCGCGCGTGCTCATCGTGCACTCGGCGCTCAGCGGTATCACCGACCGGCTCGAGCGGCTGCTGGATGCCGCGGTCGGTCACGCCCACGAGGCGGAGCTGCACATCATCGAGGAGCGGCACCGGCAGCTCGCCGCCGAGCTCGGCGTGCCGCTCGGGGAGGAGGTCGAGCGGCTGCTCGCGGAGGTGCGCGAGATCGCCGCCGGGGTGGCGCTGGTGCGCGACGTCAGCGAGCGCACCCGCGCGCGCGTCATGGCGAGCGGCGAGCTGATGGCGACGCACCTCGGCACCGGCTTCCTCGCCCGCTGCGGGCTCAGGCCCGCGTGGCGCGATGCGCGCACCATGCTGCACGCCGAGCGCCAGGCCGGGGCGGTGCGCCCGAGCCTGCTGTCGGCGGTGTGCAGCTTCGCACCGGATGGCGCGCTCGATGCGCAGCTCGAGGGACTGGAGCTGGTGGTCACCCAGGGTTTCATCGCCAGCGACGAGGAGGGCAACACGGTGCTGCTCGGGCGCGGCGGCTCGGACACCTCGGCGGCGTACCTGGCGGCCAAACTGCGCGCGCAGCGCCTGGAGATCTGGACCGACGTGCCGGGAATGTTCAGCGCCGACCCGCGCGCCACCCCGACCGCGCGGCTGCTGCGGGCGCTGCACTACGACGAGGCGCAGGAGATCGCCACCTCGGGTGCCAAGGTGCTGCACCAGCGCTGCATCCTGCCGGCGCGCCAGTACCGCATCCCGCTGCACGTCTACGCCACCCACGCTCCGGACCTCGAGGGCACCGTGCTCGGCCCCGAGGGCGCGGAAGGGGCGGCGCAGGTGAAGGCGGTGTGCACCAAGAAGGGCCTGACGCTGATCTCGCTCGAGAGCCCGGGCATGTGGCACCAGGTCGGTTTCCTGGCGGATGCCTTCCAGGTATTCAAGCGGCACGGCATGTCGGTGGACCTCGTGTCCACCTCCGAGACCAACGTCACGGTGTCGCTCGACCCGCAGGCGAACTCGCTCGACAACACGCGCGTGGCGGAGCTGGTCGCGGACCTGTCGCGCCTGTGCCGCGTGCAGGTGATCGGGCCGTGCGCCTCGGTGAGCCTGGTCGGACGCAACATCCGCGCCATCCTGCACCAGCTCGGCGGCGCGTTCGAGTTCTTCGAGGAACAGAAGATCTACCTCGTCAGCCAGGCCGCCAACGACCTCAACTTCACCTTCGTGGTGGATGAGAACCAGGGCCAGCGCCTGGTCGAGCAGCTGCACGAGCTCCTGATCCGCCCGGCGCCGGGCGACCGCGTGCTCGGCCCGACCTGGCAGCAGCTGTTCTCGCAGCCGCAGGCCGCGGCGCACGCCGCGCGCCCCTGGTGGCGCGCCAAGCGCGAGGCGCTGCTGCACGCCCTCGGCGCGGAGGACGCCGCCTTCGTCTACGACCTCGAGGTGGTGGCGCAGGCGGCGCGCGCGCTGCGCGCGCTCGGCGCCATCAGCCGCGTGCACTACTCCATGAAGGCCAACCCGCACCCGCGCCTGCTGCGCACGCTGCACGCCGAGGGCATCGAACTGGAGTGTGTCTCGCGCGGCGAGGTCGAGCGCGCCTGCGAGCTGTTTCCGCAGCTGCCGCCGGAGCGCATCCTCTACACGCCGAACTTCGCGCCGCGCGCGGAGCTCGCCTGGGCGCTCGAGCGCGGCGTGCGCGTGACCGTCGACAACGCCTACGTGCTGGAGCGCTGGCCGCAGCTGTTCCGCGGCCGCGACATCTTCCTGCGCATCGACACCGGCGTCGGGCGCGGCCACCACGAGCACGTGCGCACCGCCGGCTCGCGCTCCAAGTTCGGCGTGCCGCTGTCGGAGCTGCGCGTGCTGGCGGGGCTGGCGCAGGCCGCAGGCGCGCGCATCGTCGGACTGCAGGCGCACGTCGGCAGCGGCATCTTCGACGTCACGAGCTGGGAGCACACCGCGCGCGTGCTCCTGGGCGCGGCGCGCGGCTTCGCCGACCTCGCCGTGATCGACGTCGGCGGCGGCCTCGGGGTGCCCGAGCACCCGGACCAGCCGGGCGTCGACCTCGCGCGGCTCGATACGCTCCTCAGCGCGGTGCGCGCCGAGCGGCCGCAACTCGAGATCTGGCTGGAACCGGGGCGCTATCTGGTGGCGCAGGCCGGGGTGCTGCTGGCGCGGGTCACGCAGCTGAAGTCCAAGGGCGGGGTGCGCTTCGTCGGCGTCGGCACCGGAATGAACTCGCTGATCCGCCCGGCACTCTATGGCTCATACCATGAGATCGCCAACCTCACCCGCGCCGAGGAGCCCGCCACCGAGCTGGTCAACGTGGTGGGTCCCATCTGCGAGAGCGCCGACGTGCTCGGGCGCGACCGCCTGCTGCCCGTGACGCGCGAGGGTGACGTGCTCGTGATCGCCAACGCCGGCGCCTACGGGCGCGCCATGAGCTCGCACTACAACCTGCGCGCGCCGGCGGCGGAGCTCTTCATCTGAAACGCCGGCTGCTGCTCATCCTGGGCGTGTGCATCCTGGCCGCCTGCGCCTGGGTGCTGTACCTCGACCTGCAGGTGACCCGGCAGTTCGAGGGCCGGCGCTGGACGCTGCCGGCGCAGGTATATGCCGCGCCGCTGGAGCTGTACGCCGGTGAGCCGCTGCCGCTGCCGGCGCTCGAGCAGGAGCTGCAGCGCCTGCACTACCGCCGCACCGACCGGCTGGAGAGCCCCGGCACCTACCGCTGGAGCGGCGAGCACATCGACCTCGCGCTGCGGCCGGCGCGCTTCGCCGACGAGACGCGCGCGGCGCAGCTGCTCACCGTCAACGGCGGCGCCGGCGGCATCCTGTCGCTGCGCGACAGCGGCGGTGCGGACGTGCCGGTGCTGCGCCTCGAGCCGCTCCTGATCGGCAGCATCTTCCCGATCCACGGCGAGGACCGCATCGTCCTCACCCCGGCGGAGGTGCCGCCGCTGCTGCCGGCGGCGCTCAAGGCGGTCGAGGACCGCAAGTTCGACAGCCACCACGGCGTCGATCCGCTCGCCATGCTGCGCGCCGCCTGGGTCAACGTGCGCGCCGGCCAGATCGAGCAGGGCGGCAGCACGCTCACGCAGCAGCTGGTGCGCAGCTACTTCCTGAGCTCGCGGCAGACGCTCTCGCGCAAGCTGCGCGAGGCGGTGATGGCGGTGGCGCTCGATGCGCACTTCAGCAAGGCGGATCTCATGAACGCCTACATCAACGAGATCTTCCTCGGCCAGGACGGCGACCGCGCCATCCACGGCTTCGGGCTCGCCAGCCAGTTCTACTTCGGCAAGCCGCTCGCGGAGCTCGACCTGTCGGAGGTGGCGCTGCTGGTGGCGATCGTGCGCGGGCCCTCCTACTACGACCCGCGCCGGCACCCCGACCGGGCGCGCGAGCGGCGCAACCTGGTGCTGAAGGAACTGGCGCAGCAGCGCCTCGTCAGCGCCGCCGCGGCGGGTGCCGCGGCCGCCCGGCCGCTCGGGGTCACCTCGCGCCCCGCCGGCGCGTACTACCCGGCTTACCTCGACTTCGTGCGCCGCACGCTGCGCCGCGACTACCGCGACCAGGACCTGACCGAGGCCGGGCTGCGCATCTACACCAGCCTCGAGCCGCGCGCGCAGGACGAGGCCGAGCGCGCCCTCGAGCGCGAGCTGGCGCGCCTCGACAAGGTGCACAAGCACCCGCAGGGACAGCTCGAGGGGGCGGTGGTGGTCACCGCTCCCCAGAGCGGCGACGTGATCGCCATCGTCGGCGGGCGCAACGTCGGCTACGACGGCTTCGACCGCGCGCTCGATGCACGCCGCTCGATGGGCTCGCTGGTCAAGCCCTTCATCTATCTCACCGCGCTCGAGAGCGGCCGCTACAACGCCGCCACCGTGGTGCAGGACGCGCCGATCGATCTGAAGCTGCAGAACGGCACGCACTGGAAGCCGGAGAACTTCACCCGCGAGACCTACGGCGCGGTGCCGGTGGTGCGCGCGCTCGCCGAGTCGCTCAACCTCGCCACGGTGGGCGTCGGGCTCGACGTCGGCGTCCCGAAGGTGGCCGCGACCCTCGAGCGCTTCGGGCTTGCCGCAAAACCTGCGCCGGTGCCGGCGATGCTGCTGGGCGCGGTGGACGTGACGCCGCTGGAGGCGGCGCAGCTCTACAACGGTCTCGCCAACGGCGGCTTCAAGAACCCGCTGCGCGCGGTGCGCGCCGTCATCGCCGCCGACGGCAAGCCGCTCAAGGCCTTCCCGCTGGAAGTGACCCCGGTGGCGGCGCCCGCGGTGGTGTACCAGCTCGACCGCATGCTGGTGCAGGTCATGGACCACGGCACCGGCCGCGCGGCGCGCGCGCTGCTGCCGCCGCAGCTGGTGGTGGCGGGCAAGTCCGGCACCTCATCGGACTACCGTGACAGCTGGTTCGCCGGCTTCTCCGGCAGCCACCTGGTCGTGGTGTGGGTGGGCTACGACGACAACTCGCCCACCGGCTTCACCGGCTCCGCCGGTGCACTCCCGGTATGGGCGCGCGTCATGGCCGGTCTCGGCACCAACTCCTGGAACGCGCCGATGCCCGAGTCGCTGGCCGAGGTGCACATCGAGTACCCGACCGGCCTGCGCGCCGTGCCGGGCTGTGCACAGGACCTGGTCGCGGTGGTGGTGCCATCCAGTGCGGCCCTGGCGGAGAAGCCCGGCTGCGGATTCCCCGCGAGCAACCCCGTCAGCTCAGCGCTCGACCGTGCCGCGCAGTGGCTGCACGGGCTGGTACATTGAAGGCGCACATGACGCGTCGCATCCGTACGCCGCTTGGACTGCTCCTCCTGGTGCTGTTGTGCGCCTGCTCGCTCCAGGGCGCACCGCGCAGCCCCGCGAGCCGGCCGGGCGGCGCCGCGCCGCCGGCGGGGCAGGCCGGGGCACCCGGCTCGGCCGCCCCCGAGGCGCCGCAGACGCCGCCGGCTGCGGCACCACGCCAGTTCACGCTCGGACCGGCGGCGACCGCGCTCGTGGCGCAGGCACACAAGCAGTCCGGCGGCGGGGACTACGGGCAGGCCGCGGCGACCGTGGAGCGCGCGCTGCGCATCGAGCCGGACAACCCGCTGCTGTGGATCGAGCTCGGTCGGGTGCGGCTCGGCGAGAACAACGCAGCGCAGGCCGACGCGACGGCGCGCAAGGCTCTGGCGCTCGGCACGGGAGACCCGCGGGTGGAAGCGTCCGCCTGGCACCTGATCGCGGATTCGCTGCGCGCACGCGGCCGCAATCCCGAGGCGGTGGACGCCGAGCGGCGCGCCCTGGGCCTGGCGCCGCGCTAGGACGCAGCGGGGGTCGCAGGCGCCGCCGGTGGCGGCGGCGCGCTCGGCGCGGGGCGCCGCGACTGCTCGCGCCACAGGCCCTCGCGCGTGAACACCTCCCAGGCCCACGTCGCCCAGCGGGTGAGCGCGAACGACAGCCACAGCGCCCACGCGAGCATCGCGAACTTGTACCACCACAGCGAGACCGAGATGGCGCCGGGCGAGGGGAGCCGCTCGGCGCTCTGATCGACGAACCAGCTGAGTACCCCGGGGCCTGCGTAGGGCTCGATGCGCATGTCGGGGTGCGCCAGCAGTCCGCGCGGCACGGCCGCGACGACTGCCGCGATGGCCGCGACCGCGAGCAGGGCGCAGCCAACCTGCTGCAGCTGGAAGCGCCGCGCATCCGCGGGTGTCCCCTGGCGTGAGCGCCACTCGAAGACCGCGACGAACAGCACGAAGAGCGCGAGCACGGTCCAGGAGAATGTCGACAGGCCGAGCCCGAGCAGCAGCCAGTCGCGCGCGGGCAGCGGGGTGAGGCGCGAGCGCCCCAGCAGCCACGCCGCAACCACGAACACCAGCAGCTCGCCCCAGTACAGTACCGTCGGGCCGATGCCACGCTGGATCACCCACAGGACCCAGCGGTCCTCCGGCAGGCGCAGCGACAGGTGCAGGTTGCTCGCCGGCGCCGCTTGGGTGATGGACGGCACGCGCGCCACGAGCGAGGTGCCGCTGGTGCTGCGCCAGTCGATGACCCAGCTGTGCCGCCCGGGCAGCGCGGCGAGCGACAGCTCGCCGTGCTCGGGCCGCAGCGCGATCACCGCATCGTCGCTGCGCACCTCGGTTACGACCGCGTCCGCGGGCAGCGTGAGGGTGTGCCGGCCGCCCTGCGTGCTGCGGTAGTTGAGGACCACGTGCGTGTCACTCGAGCGCTTGCCCACCGTGCTCTGTACGTACACCCGGTCGAAGGCCAGGGTGCCGCCGGCAACCGCGGCCGGACGCGTGATTGCAAGGTGCAGCCGCTCACCGGGACGCGGGTAGTACTCGAACGTCCAGGTCCCGCTGTCTTCCTCGGGCGCTACCGCGGGCACACCGGTGAAGTCGACGTGCCAGGACGGGGCGACCTCGAAGCGCCAGTGCTCGGTGCGGGTCGCAGACGCGGTCGCGACCAGCTCCAGCGCATCGCTGTGCGGCAGGATGGAGCGGAAGGCCGTGCTGTCCTCGCCGGCGGCGAGCCCGACCGGGAGCTCGCCACCCTCGGCGCGGAACGCTGCGGACGTGACCGACTCCTGCGGCAGGAGCGGCACGCGCACGGTGAAGGCGGCGGACTTCGGCGCGACGCGCGTCACGCTGGTGTCCACGGTCCATTCGTGGCCGAGGTGGAACAGGCGCTCGATGCTGACGAACGGCGGGAACTCCTCCTGGCGGGTGGTCGCCGCGGCGCTCGCCTCACGCCGCCGCGCCAGCTGCAGGGCCCCGGCGAGCAGGTGCCGTTGCGAGAGTCCGCCGACGTCCCACTCGGGTGCGCTGACGTCGACGACCTGCGGGGCGAGCGGGAAGGACAGGCTCACGGCTTCGAGCCCGCCGAGCGGGCCTTCGAGCCGCACCACGTGGCGGCCGCGCGGGAGGCTTATGTAGCGCACGCCGCGGTCGCTGCGCGCCACCCAGCCGGCGGCCGCACCGTCGACGCTCACCGCATCGGGCGCCCAGGCGGGATCGGCCCCGGGCAGGGCGACACCCACCGCATCCAGTGCGCTCACCGTGAGCACTACCGTGAGCCGCCCGCCCTGCGCGCTGACGCCGGCTGCAAGCACGGCGGCGCAGTCCGGCGCGCAGCGTGGTGGCTCGAGGAGCAGACTCCGCAGCTCATCGAGGCGCGCGCTGTCGGGGGTCGAGCCGGCCTCGGCGCGCGGGCTGGCGCCGCACGCCAGGGCGAGCGTCAGCAGCGCGAGCGGTGCCGCGGCGCCGGCGCGCCACGGGCCGGGCAGGGCGGGGAGCCTGCGTCCCATCAGCTCGAACACCAGAAGCAGCGACAGCGCGATGCCCGCGAGGCGCCACAGGCGCGTCAGCCACGGCGGGCTGATGATGAAGCGCACCGTCGCGTTCTCCTCGACCGGGCCGCTCCAGGCGTAGTCGTACCCGTGGTAGTGCCAGTCGGGGATGCCGGGTCCGGCCTGAACCGGCGCGCCCGGCTCGTAACGCTCGCCTTCCGCGCGGTCCCGCCCGCCCGTCACCACCACTTCCTGCGCGCTCACGGACTCCGTGGGTACCGACAGCTTCGCGGCCGGCGCTGACAGGGCGCTGAGCGTGGTGCGACCTGCCCGGGGGCCGACGTCTCGCGCCACGCGCGGGCTCGCGGCCTCGTACTGCAGCGGCTTCTGCTCTTCCGGGACGGGTTCGCTGTAGGAGACCGGCCCGAGCGCCTCGAGCTGCGGATAGACGGCGAGCCGCGCCTGGGTGATGACGAACGGCACGAGCGCCAGCGCGAGCAGTGCGAGCGCGGCGGCCCGCGCCCACGCAGCGAAACGGCGCAGGCGGCCCGCGGGCGCGGCGCGCTCCAGCGCGAGCAGCACGAGCACCGCGAGCCACAGCCAGATGGGCGCGCCGTGCTCCTGATAGGTGAGCACCGCGGCGCCGAGGGCGACGAGCGCTGCGCACACGCCGAGCAGCCGCCAGGCCACGGTGGCGATCAGCAGCACGGCGAAGATATCCAGCAGCCGCCAGCGCTCGAGCCACGCCTGCGGGGCGGAGTCCGGCCCGACGACGGCCAGCAGCCGGTAGCCGCTCGCGAGCATCAGCTGCCCGGTGACCGCCGCGAAGCGCGCGTGCCAGCCGGTCGCCGGCTGGGCGCCGCCGGCGCGCCTCAGGCGCGACACCGCGCTCAGCTGCACGCTGCGCGCGCGCAGTTCCACGCCGGTCAGCTGTGGATCGGCGCCGGCAGTAATGAGCAGGGGCTCGTCGGCGCCGCCGCGCGCGCTGCTGAGCGTGTAGGGCGCGCGCAGGTCGAGCCGCCAGCCCTGGCGCATCTCGCCCTGCAGCCGGTCGACGATGGTGTAGCCGCCGCCGGAGAAATCGAGCCACGCGCCGCGCGTCAGGCGCAGCTCGTTGCCCTGCTGTGCCGACAGGCCGCGGCTGCGCTCCACCACGCGCAGCGCTGTCGTGGCGTTCACTCGGTACGCGGGCAGCTCGCGCCACTCACCCGGCACGTCGGCCTGCGCGGGGTCGACGGGGCTTGCGCTCTCGACCGCGGCGACGCGCAGCCGGTCTTCCGCCTTGAAGCTCCACACCTCATCGGCCGGCCAGGGAGGTGCACGCCCGGCGAGCTTCACCTCGCCGACCGGGCTCGGGCCGCGCGCCTCGAGCGTCAGTCGGAAGGCGCCGGGGCGGACCTGCACGCGCAGCGTGCCGTCGGGGTCGAGCCGCGCGGCGAGCGGGCCGAGGATGGCGCTCGGCACGAACCCCGGTGGCAACGCCCCGGGCAGGCGGATCTCGCGCGCTTCGCCTGCGACCGACAGCTCGAGTTGCGTGGTGAGGAGCGCGGGGAGGTCGTCATCGAGCAGGCGGAACACGCGCAGCTCGACGCGGTCGTCCTGGCGGGCCACCGTCTGCGCGCCGAGGATCACGCCGGCGTCGGTGCGCTGCGGGGTGGCGATGTGCGTCCCACCGATCGTGAGGCTGAGGAGCGCCACCGCCGGTGGCAGGGGCAGAAGCTCCGGCCGGCGCGTCCAGTGGAAGGTGCCGCTCACGGTGTGCGCCCCGGCGGCGACCCGCACGGCGGGCGCACCCTCGTGGGCGACGAGCGTGGCGGGGGCGCCGTCGAGGGTGACGTCCTCGGGCCAGTGCTCGCCGTTACCGGGAAGCGGCAGCCAGGTTTCGGTGGCCGCCTGCCAGTGCTGGCTGAAGCGGCCGTCGTGCTCCTCGATGCTGAGCTCGAGGGCGGAGGGCCACGCGCACACGCGGCCATCGTCGCTGGGCCGGCCTGGCACCAGCCAGGGACAGCGATGGGTCTCGTGGCCCCTGAGGACCCAGTCCTCCCAGCCGCGCAGCTCCGGCGGGACCGACACCTGCGCGCTCGCACCGGCAGCGGCTGCGAGCAGCACCAGGACCCACGTTGCCCTCATCAGGCGGTCCGGGAGACACATTGTGTTACGAGAATACCCCAGTTCGTGCCCACGCTTAGCATAGAGCGGACGGTGGGCGCGTCCGGGGTTACCCGGCGAGGCACTTGCGGTGCTGCGCCGCGCTGACCCGCAACCGGGCAAACCCCGTGCGCCTTGCGCGGCGTGCGGCCGCCCCATAAACTCTTGATTACTCATCGAGACCGGCTGAGGGATAAGGCCCTTAGACGCCGGGGCAACCGCCAGACTTAACCGACCTGGAAAGGTGCCAACTCCTGCGACACGCGAGTGTCGACAGATGAGCGGTCAGCGTGGCCTGCGGGTGTGAGCCTGCGGGATGGACGCGACAAAGCCTGCCGTCCCGGCAGGCGCGCTCCGCAGGAGTCCGCTGAGACCGGACACATGACGCGGAGCATCCAGTGAGCAATCTTCCCTTCAGCCGGCCGTGGAATCAGGCGGCCAACTCAGGACCGGGCCAGGTCACGCAGACCGTGCGCGCCGGCATCGAGTGCGACGACACCACCGGCTGCGTGGTGCCGCCCCTGCACCTGACCTCGACGTTCGCCTTCCGTGGCTTCGGCCAGAAGCGCGACTACGACTACACGCGCTCGGGTAACCCGACGCGCGACCTGCTCGGCAAGGCGCTCGCCGAGCTCGAGCAGGGCGCGGGCGCGGTGGTCACCGCCAGCGGCATGGCCGCGGTGACCGTGGTCGGCTACCTGGTGCCGGCCGGGGCGCGCATCGTCGCGCCGCACGACTGCTACGGCGGCACCTATCGCCTGTTCGATGCGTGGCGACGCCGCGGCGAGCGGCAGGTCGAGTTCGTCGACTTCGGCGACGAGGCGGCGCTCGCGGCCGCCCTGTCGCAGCCCGCGGCGCTCGTGTGGATCGAGACCCCGAGCAACCCGCTGCTGCGCATCACCGACATCGCCGCAGTCAGCGCGCGCGCCCATGCCTGCGGGGCGCTGGTGGTGGTGGACAACACCTTCCTGTCACCGGGCTGGCAGCAGCCGCTCGCCTTCGGGGCGGACCTGGTGGTGCACTCGACCACCAAGTACCTGAATGGCCACAGCGACGTGGTCGGCGGGGCGGTGGTGGCACGCACCAACGCGCTGCACGAGCAGCTGGCGTGGTGGGCGAACTGCCTGGGGCTCACCGGTGCGCCGTTCGACAGCTTCATGACCCTGCGGGGCCTGCGCACACTGCACGCGCGCCTCGAGCACCACGGCCGCAACGCCCAGGCACTCGCCGAGTGGCTCGACGCGCAGCCGAACGTGCCGCGCGTGTGGTACCCGGGGCTCGTGAGCCACCCGGGGCACGAGCTGGCACGACGCCAGCAGCGCGGTTTCGGGGCGGTAGTGACGCTCGAGCTGGCGGGCGGGCACGAGGCGGTGCGCGAGTTCGTCGCCGACCTCAGCTGCTTCTCGCTGGCCGAGTCCCTCGGCGGGGTGGAGAGCCTGGTGGCGCATCCGGCCACCATGACCCACGCCGCCATGGACCCCCAGGCGCGCGCGCGCGCCGGCCTCACCGACGGACTCATCCGCCTGTCGATCGGCATCGAGGGTCTGGAGGATCTGCGCGAGGATCTGGCGCGGGCGCTGGAACGGGCCGCCGCCGTGCTGCCGGCCTGTCAGCCGGTCAAGGCCGCCGCAGGCTGCTGAGCACCGCGTCCGCCATCGCCCGGGTCGAGAGGCTCGCGCCCGGGAGCCCGGCGAGATCGGCGGTGTGCGCACCGGCCCCGAGCGCTGAGCTGACCGCGCGTTCGAGCGCGGCGGCTTCCGCGGGCAGGCGCAGCGAGTGCCGCAGCAACAGCGCCACGCTCAGGATCATCCCGCAGGGGTTGGCGATGCCGCGTCCGGCGATATCGGGCGCCGAGCCGTGGATCGGCTCGTAGAGGCCGGGGCCGCTGCCGCCGAGCGAGGCGGACGGCAGCAGTCCGAGTGAGCCGGCGAGCATCGAGGCCTCATCCGTGAGGATGTCGCCGAACATGTTCTCGGTGACCAGCACGTCGAAGTCGCGCGGGCGGCGCATGAGGTGCATGGCGGCGGCGTCGACGAGCATGTGCTCGAGCGTGAGGTGCGGGAACTCCTGCTGCACCACGCGCGTGGTCACCTCGCGCCACAGCCGCGAAGTCTCGAGCACGTTCGACTTGTCGATCGAGGTCAGGTGGCCGCGCCGTGCCTGCGCCAGCTGCGCCGCGAGCCGCACGATGCGCTCGATCTCCGCGGCCGAGTAGCTGCACACATCGCTCGCGCGGGTGGCGTCGCGGTGTTTCTCGCCGAAGTAGATACCGCCGGTCAGCTCGCGCACGAACACCAGGTCCACCCCGCGCACCACCTCGGCCTTCAGCGTCGAGGCGTCGGCGAGCGCGGCGTGTACCGCCACCGGGCGCAGGTTGGCGAAGGTGCCGAGCTCCCTGCGCAGGCGCAGCAGGCCGGCTTCGGGCCGTACCCTGGCCTCCGGCGCCGACCACTTCGGCCCGCCGATGGCCCCCAAGAGCACTGCATCGGCGGTGCGGCAGGCCGCGAGCGTCGCCTCCGGCAGGGGATCGCCGGCCGCATCGATCGCGGCACCGCCGAAGGGCAGGGGGGTGAGCTCGATCTCGTGGCCGCAGAGCGCGGCGACGGCCTGAAGACAGCGCACACCCTCGGCCGCGACTTCCGGCCCGATGCCATCGCCGGCCAGCACCGCCACGCGCGCCTTCATGCGCGGCGTTCGAAGCGATCGATGGCGGAGCGCTGGCCGAGGAGGAACCCCAGCTCGTCGACGCCGGCGAGCAGGCAGTGGCGCGCGAACGGCTCGAGCGGAAAGCTCACCGCCACACCGTCGGGCCGCAGCAGCGTGCCGGCCTCGACGTCGAGGGTCAGCTCGGTTCCCGGGCGCTCGAGCAGCCACTGGTTGGTCGCGGCCGGCACGACGACGGGCAGCAGGCCGTTCTTGAGCGCGTTGCTGGCGAAAATGTCCGCGAAGCGCGTGCTGATCACGGCGCGGATGCCGTAGTCGAGCAGCGCCCAGGGAGCGTGCTCGCGCGAGGACCCGCAGCCGAAGTTGTCGCCGGCGATGAGGATCCGGCAGCCCTGCGCCTCGGGGCGGTTCAGCACGAATTCCGGGCGCGGTACGCCGGAGGGGTCGTAGCGCCAGTCGGCGAACAGCTGCGCGCCTAAGCCGGCACGCGTCGTGGTGGTGAGAAAGCGCGCCGGGATGATCTGGTCGGTGTCGATGTTGGCCGCCGGCATGACCACCGTGCGCGAGGTGAGGGTGGTGAGCGCGGCCACTACAAAAGCTCGCGCGGGTCGGTGACGCGGCCGCGCACCGCGCTCGCCGCGGCGGTGAGCGGGCTCGCCAGCAGCGTGCGGGCACCCGCCCCCTGGCGGCCCTCGAAATTGCGGTTGCTGGTGCTGACGGAGTACTGGCCGCGGGCCACGGTGTCGCCGTTCATGCCGAGGCACATCGAGCACCCCGACTCGCGCCACTCGGCGCCGGCGTCCAGAAACACGCGGTCGAGGCCCTCGGCCTCCGCGGCGCGCTTCACCTGCTGTGAGCCGGGCACCACCAGCATCGACAGGCCCGGGGCGATGCGCCGCCCGCGCAGCACCCGCGCCGCGCCGCGCAGGTCCGAGAGGCGCGCGTTGGTGCAGCTGCCGAGGAACACGACGTTGACCGGCTGGTCCTTGATGGGCGCACCCGGCTCCAGCCCCATGTACGCGAGCGCGCGGCCGAAGGCCGGATCCTCCGGATGGCGCGGGATCTGCCCGCCGATGGGGATCGCCATGCCGGGGTTGGTGCCGTAGGTGATCATGGGCTCGACGGCCGCGGCGTCGAGCTCGACTTCGCTGTCGAAGCGCGCCCCGGCGTCGGTCGGCAGCTGCCGCCACTGCTCGAGCGAGCACTCCCAGGCCGCACCCTGCGGGGCGCGCGGGCGCCCCTTGAGGTAGGCGTAGGTCGTCTCGTCGGGGGCGATCAGGCCGGCGCGCGCGCCGGCCTCGATCGACATGTTGCAGACCGTCATGCGCTCGTCCATGTCGAGGCCGGCGATGGTGTCGCCACGGTACTCGATGACGTGGCCGGTGCCGCCGGCGACCCCGAGCCTGCCGATGATGGCGAGGATCAGGTCCTTGGCGGTGACGCCCGCGGCGAGCCCGCCGCGCACGTTGACGGCGAGCGTGCGCGGCTTGCGCTGCAGCAGGCACTGGGTCGCGAGCACGTGGCCCACCTCGGTGGTGCCGATGCCGAAGGCGAGCGCGCCGAGCGCGCCGTGGGTACTCGTGTGGCTGTCGCCGCACACCACGGTCTTGCCCGGCTGGGTGAGCCCGAGCTCGGGCCCGATGACGTGCACGATGCCGCGCTCGGCGTGCTTCAGTCCCAGCAGCTCGACGCCGAAGGCGGCGCAGTTGGCCTCCAGCTCCCGCACCTGGCGTGCGGCGGAGTCGATGGCGATGGGCGCCCCGCCGAACACCTGGGCGGTGAGGGTGGGCGTCGAGTGGTCCATGGTGGCGAGCGTGCGCTCAGGGCGGCGCACCGTGAGGCCGCGCTCGCGCAGCAGCGCGAAGGCCTGGGGCGAGGTGACCTCGTGCACCAGGTGCAGGTCGATATACAGCACCGCCGGCGTGGCGGCGCTCTCGGCGATGACCTCGTGACGCTGCCAGACCTTGTCGAAGAGCGTTTGCGGAGTGCGTGCCATCAGCCGGAAGCCGCGACCCGGGGCGCGGCCATGTCGACGTAGTCGAGCCAGCCCCACTTGTCCTGGGTCTTGCCCGAGAACAAGCCGAAGAACGCATGCTGCAGCGACTCGGTGATGGGGCCGCGCCGGCCGCTGCCGATGGCGATGCGGTCGACGGAGCGGATCGGGGTGATCTCGACCGCCGTGCCGGTGAAGAACGCCTCGTCGGCGAGGTACAGGAGCTCGCGCGGGATCGAGCACTCGCGTGTCTCGATGCCACGCTCGCGCGCGAGCCGGATGACGGCGTCGCGCGTCAGCCCGCCGAGCACCGAGTGGGCGAGCGCCGGGGTGAGCAGCATCCCGTCCTTGACCAGGAACAGATTCTCGCCCGAGCCCTCGCTGAGGGTGCCGTCGGGCGACAGGCCGATGCCCTCGGCGAAGCCCAGCCGCCGTGCCTCCGAGCCGATCAGCCAGCTCGACAGATAGTTGCCGCCGGCCTTGGCGAGCGCCGGCAGGGTGTTGGGCGCGACGCGCTGCCAGGAGGAGATGCAGGCATCGACCCCCGAGCCTTCCTCTTCGGCGTGCAGGTACTTGCCCCATTCCCAGGCCGCGACCGCCACATCCGTCGGCGGGTCGGTTTTCGGGGTGACGCCGATCTCGCCGTAGCCGCGGAACGCGACCGGGCGGATGTAGCCGCCGCGCTGCAGGGCGTTGGCGGCGATGACCTGGCGGCAGGCGTCGTTGATCTGCTCGGCGGAGTAGGGCATCTGGATGCGGTAGATCTTGGCCGAGTCGAACAGGCGGCGCGTGTGGTCACGCAGGCGGAAGATCGCCACGCCGCGCGGGGTCTCGTAGGCGCGCAGTCCCTCGAAGATCGAGGAGCCGTAGTGCAGCGCGTGCGACAGCACGTGCACGGTGGCCTTCTCCCAGTGCACCAGCTTGCCGTTGAACCAGATGAACTGCGTCGCGGGAATGGGCATGGGCTCTCCTCAGGCGGAACTGACGGCCCGCTCCTCGCGGGTGCGTGCACCCGAGCGCGCCAGCTCGATGCGATTGATGACTTCCAGGAACGCCCGCGCGCCCGACTCGACGATGTTCGTGCTCACGCTCGCGCCCCGGTAGGTGCGCTGATTGTACTCCACGTACACCCGCGCCTCGCCCTGCGCGTCCTCGCCCTCGGACACCGCCTGCACCTCGAACTTGCGCAGCGTGACCGCAATGCCGGCGGCCGCCTCGATGGCCTTGAAGGCGGCATCCACCGGGCCATCGCCGCTCGCGGTGCGCTCGGCGCTGCGCCCGTCGGCGTGCTGCAGCAGCACGCGGGCGTGCGCCGCGTGGTTCGTGCGCGCCTCGGTACCCAGCTCGATGAGCGTCCAGGGACCTGCGGCCGAGCCTTCGGCGCGCAGCACCAGCGCCTCGATGTCGCCGTCGAACAGCTCCTTCTTCTTGTCGGCGAGCGCCTTGAACTCCTCGAACACGCGGTTGAGCTCGAGCTCGTCCAGCTCGAAGCCGAGCGCCTGTACGCGCTCGCGGAACGCGTGGCGCCCGGAGTGCTTGCCGAGCACCAGGTGACCGCGCGTCAGGCCCACGTCCTCGGGGCGCAGGATCTCGTAGGTGGAATAGTGCTTGAGCATGCCGTGCTGGTGGATGCCGGCCTCGTGCGCGAAGGCGTTCTCGCCCACCACCGCCTTGTTGCGCGGGACCGGCATGCCGGTGATGCTCGAGACCAGGCGCGAGGTCGGGTAGAGGCGGCTGGTGTTGATGCCGGTCGCGACGTTGAAGAACGCCGCGCGGGTCTTGAGCGCCATCACCACTTCCTCGAGCGAGCAGTTGCCGGCGCGCTCGCCGATGCCGTTGATGGTGCACTCCACCTGGCGCGCCCCGGCCACCACGGCGGTCAGGCTGTTGGCGACGGCCATGCCGAGGTCGTCGTGGCAGTGCACCGACAGGCGCACCTTCTCGATGCCGCGCACGTTCTTGCGCAGATAGCGGAACAGCTCGGCGAACTCGTCCGGCACGGTGTAGCCGACCGTGTCGGGAATGTTGACGGTGCTGGCGCCGGCGGCGATCGCCACCTCGACCACCTGCGCGAGAAACTCGAGCTCGGTGCGCGAGGCATCCTCGGGCGAGAACTCCACGTCCTCGCACAGCTCGCGCGCGCGGGCGATGCCGGCGGCCGCGAGCCGCAGGATCTCCTCCTGCGCCATGTTCAGCTTGTACTGGCGGTGGATGGCGCTGGTGGCGAGGAACACGTGCAGGCGGCGCCGGGCCGCGCCGGCGAGGGCGCGCGCGGCCAGCTCGATGTCCTCCGGGCTGCAGCGGGCGAGGGCGCAGATGGTGGGCCCCGCCACCTCGCGCGCCACCGCGGCGACGCTCTCGAAGTCCCCCGGGGAGGCGGCCGGGAAGCCGGCCTCGATGATGTCGACGCCGAGCTCGGCGAGGGCGCGCGCCACGCGCAGCTTCTCCGGGCGGGTCATGCTGCAGCCCGGCGCCTGCTCGCCATCGCGCAGCGTGGTATCGAAGATGAGGACGCGGTCGGGAGTGTTACTCATGGCGTCACCGTTGTTCCTGCAGCCAGGGCATGCGCGCGCGCAGCGTGGCGCCGACCTTCTCGATCTGGCGGTCGACGTCGGCGTCCAGCAGCTTCTGGTAGTTGGCCTTGCCGGTCTGGTTCTCCTTGATCCACTGGCGCGCGAACTTGCCCGACTGCACTTCCTTCAGCACCTTGCGCATCTGGTTCTTGACGCGCTCGTCGACGATGCGCGGGCCGCGCGTCAGGTCGCCGTACTTGGCGGTCTCGGAGATGAACTGGTGCATCTTGGAGATGCCGCCCTCGTGCAGCAGGTCGACGATCAGCTTCAGCTCGTGCAGGCACTCGTAGTAGGCGACCTCGGGCTGGTAGCCGGCCTCGACCAGGGTCTCGAAGCCCTTCACCACCAGCTCGGTGGCGCCGCCGCACAGCACCGCCTGCTCGCCGAACAGGTCGGTCTCGGTCTCTTCCGCGAACGTCGTCTCGAGCACCCCGCCGCGCGTGCCGCCGATGCCGTGCGCGTAGGCGAGCGCCCGGGCCTGCGCCCGGCCGCTCGCGTCCTGCGCCACCGCGAGCAGACACGGCACGCCGCGCCCCTGTTGGTACTGGCGCCGCACCAGATCGCCCGGCCCCTTGGGAGCGATCAGCACCACGTCGAGGTCCTTGCGCGGCTTGATCTGGCGGAAGTGGATGTTGAAGCCGTGCGCGAACAGCAGGGTGGCACCCGCCTTCAGCTGCTTCCTGATGCCCTGGTAGAACTCCTTCTGCGCCGTGTCCGGGATCAGCATGGCCACGAGATCGGCGCCGGCGACCGCCGCGGCCGGCTCGGCGACCGTCAGTCCGTCGCGGCGCGCCCTCTTCCAGGTGGGGCCGCCCTTGCGCACCCCGACCACGACGTCGAAGCCCGAGTCCTTGAGGTTGAGCGCATGCGCGCGGCCCTGGCTGCCGTAGCCGAGGATGGCGATGCGGGCGCCCTTGAGGGCCTTCTTGTCGACGTCTTTGTGCGAATACAGCTTCATCGTCCTCACTCCTCGGGCGCCTTCCGCGACCCCAAACGTGAAAAACCCCGCAGCGGCTTTGGGCCGGTGCGGGGTCTTGGTTCTTGCTTCCCTCGTGCCTGGTTCGTATCAGGCGTTCGCGAGGGCCCCGCACCGCGCTCCGCTAAGGAGCAGCAGCAGGGGCAGCAGAATAACCAGCAGCGCCGGCGAGGCGCCGTCGGGCGCGGTCAGGGACGGGGCGGTGGCGTGCTGCTGTGGCATGGATGCGAACAAAGCCTGGTGACTTGATAGGAGCACAGCGCCGCGGGCCTTGTCAAACGCCTCGGGCGCGCCGCGCGCGGTGCGATTAAGCTGCAACTCCGTGCCCGCAGCAGCTCCCCTCACCCCGGCCGCTCCCGCGCGACCCAGCGCGCTGGCCGAGGGCATCTTCCGCCGCGAGATCCTGCCCTGGGGCCTCATCGGCTTCACGCTCGGACTGGTCGAGGGGGCCACCGCCGCGGTGCTCGTCAAGCAGCACTTTACCGGCGTCGCGCCGCGCTTCGCCGTCAACATCGCGGTCGCCCTGGTCTCGGGTGCGCCGGCCTTCTCCAACGTGCTGTCGTTCGTGTGGGCTAACCTCGCCCACGGCCGCGCGCGCGTGCGCCTCATGGTGCTGATGCAGGCGGGCTTTGCGCTGCTGGTGGGGTGCGTCTCGTTCGCCTCGCATGCCGCCGGCGGCCTGGTGCTCACCGTGGCCTCGGTAGTGGCCGCGCGCGTGGTGTGGGCCGGGATCCTGACGGTGCGCGCCGCGGTGTGGACCTCGAACTATCCGCGCAACGTGCTGGCGCGCGTCACCGGGCGCATCGTCATCGTCAACTCGATCACCGTGGCCGCCTCGGCGGCGCTGGTCGGGGGGGTGCTGCAGGCGCGCGCGCTCGATGCGCGCTGGGTTTACGGCGGCGGCGCGCTCGCCGGGCTCATCGGCGCGTGGCTGTACCGCGCCATGCGCGTGCGGCGCGAGTTCGCACTGCTCGCGGCCGAGACCGCGAGCGCCGCGCGCAGCGAGCCGTTCAGCCTGCGCATGCTGACGCGGATCCTCCGGGAGGATCCGGCCTACCGCGAGTACATGCTGTGGATGGGGATCTTCGGCGGCGGCACGCTCATGCTGACCGCGCAGCTGGTGCTGATTTTCTCCGAGCAGCTGCACCTCGCCAGCGCCCTGCAGATCGCGCTGCTGGCCGTGGTGCCGCTCATCACCCAGCCGCTGTTCCTGCCGTGGTGGGCGCGCCTGTTCGACGGCTCGCACGTGGTGCGCTACCGCTCGCGCCAGGGCTGGGCCATCGTGCTGGCGAGCGCGGCCATGTGCCTCGGGGTGTTCAGCAACTCGCGGCCGCTGCTGTGGCTCGGCGCGGTGCTGCTCGGTGCGGCCCAGGCCGGTGCTAATCTTGGCTGGAATCTCGGCCACAACGACTTCGCCTCGATCGGCCGGGCGCAGCACTACATGGGCGTGCACGTGACGCTCACCGGCGTGCGCGGCGGCCTGGCGCCCCCGGCCGGCGTGCTCATCTACATGGCGCTCGAGGCGTGGCAGCGCGGTGCGGGACGGTTCTCGCTGCTGGCGCCGCTCGTCATGACGCTGGCCGGGGCGTTGGGGTTCTCGCGCATGCGACGTGCACTCGAGGCGACTCATGAAAAAACCGGTTGACCCGCGCGCGCACTCGCGCGTGGTGATGGAAGGGCTGACGCAGGCACCGGCGCGCGCCATGCTGCGTGCGGTCGGCTTTACGGAAGCGGATTTCGGCAAGCCGCAGATCGGCGTGGCCTCGACCTGGGGCAACGTCACCCCGTGCAACATGCACATCGCGGAGCTGGCGCGCGAGGCGTGCGCCGGGGTGGACTCGGGCGGGGGCAAGGGCGTGCTGTTCAACACCATCACGGTGTCGGACGGCATCTCGATGGGCACCCCGGGCATGCGCTACTCGCTGGTGTCACGCGAGATCATCGCGGACTCGATCGAGGCGGTGGCCGGGGCGGCCGGCTTCGACGGCTTCGTGGCCATCGGGGGCTGCGACAAGAACATGCCCGGCTGCGCCATGGCGATGGCGCGGCTCAACCGCCCGGCGGTGTTTGTCTATGGCGGCACCATTCGTCCGGGAACGAAGCGGCGCGACATTGTTTCCGTGTTCGAGGCGGTGGGCGCCCGCGCCGCCGGCACGCTGAGCGAGGCCGGCCTGCTCGAGATCGAGCGTACCGCCATCCCAGGTCCCGGCAGCTGCGGCGGCATGTACACCGCCAACACCATGGCCTCCGCGATCGAGGCCTTGGGCTTGTCCTTACCGGGAAGCTCCGCGCAGGAGGCGGTCGGGGAGGACAAGCGCGCCGACTGTCGCCGTGCCGGGGAAGCGGTGGTGCGCATGGTGCGCGAGGGCTTGAAGCCGCGCGACATCCTCAGCCGCAGGGCGTTCGAAAACGCCATCACCGTGGTCATCGCGCTCGGCGGCTCGACGAATGCCGTGCTGCACCTGCTCGCCATCGCGCACGACGCCGGGGTGCGTCTCACGCTCGATGACTTCACCCGCGTCGGCCGGCGCGTGCCGGTGCTCGCGGACCTCAGGCCGAGTGGCCGTTACCTCATGTCGGAGCTGGTCGAGATCGGGGGCATCCAGCCACTCATGAGGATGCTGCTGGAGGCGGACCTGCTGCACGGGGACTGCCTGACGGTCACCGGCCGCACCCTGCGGGAGAATCTGGAAAACGTGCCGATGTATATGAGTGGACAGGAGATTGTGAGACCGCTCTCGGCGCCGCTCAAGAAGGACAGCCACCTGGTGATCCTGTACGGCAACCTGGCGCCCGAGGGCGCGGTGGCCAAGATCAGCGGGCGCGAGGGCGAGCGGTTCCGGGGCACGGCGCGCGTGTTTGAAGGCGAGGAGCGTGCCACCTCGGCAATCCTCGCCGGCCGGGTGCGTGCCGGCGACGTCGTCGTGATTCGTCAGGAGGGTCCGCGCGGCGGCCCGGGCATGCGCGAGATGCTCAGCCCGACGAGCGCCATTTTCGGCCGGGGCCTG
>Ga0134126_10002247_pt1 | contig 24448 bp, 20 predicted proteins | sample KB31752_FD_96881 | JGI IMG/M metagenome (GOLD analysis project Ga0134126, IMG submission 96881) | Terrestrial soil microbial communities with excess Nitrogen fertilizer from Kellogg Biological Station, Michigan, USA - KB3-175-2 | ecosystem: Environmental > Terrestrial > Soil > Unclassified ... | reverse complement strand
GAGACGCAATAAATCACCTTTTCGTGCCGGTGTTACGCATAAATCACACAAGTTCGGATCATGTTTTCCTAAATTGAGTTGTTTTGAGTACAACGCTGAATTCGCTGCTAATTCTGCGAGCGGCGTGGAGATGAAAAAAACGGCATCCTCGTCACGTGGCGACGCCAGTCGAGTCGAGGCGATTTGAGCGCACCCTGCCGCAGGGAAGTGCCTTTGCCCCCCGAGGGCTGCGAATCAGCGACTCACTCTTCGAGCCAACCGCCGCCGAGGGCGACCAAATCGGCGCAAGCCTTCGCGGCGACTGCCCCTATTGCCCGAAATCCTGGTCGACTGTGTGGTGCGGCGGGGGCGCACCACCATCATCAAGCCCGACGTCATCATCGGGAAACGCCGCCGAACCTGTCGACTCTTCGTCGGAATTCCAGCCGTCGTCAGGATCTGACCCCGCAAAGTCCGCGTCGTCGTCAGGAACCGGCGTTGGTCGCGCTGCAGGTCGTGCCGCCAGCGCCAGGATCGGCCGGTCGCTCTCGTAGGCCGGGCAACTCGCGCCGGGGGCGTCGGCGATCAGATCCGCACTCGCGACGATGGTTGCGAGACTTGCGGGACGCAGAACTGAATCGAATTCACGGGCTGCAGCATCGCAAAACGAGTCAGGTTCCTGACTGCTTCGTAATGAAGCGGCGTTAGCGAGTTCGGTTTTGTACTTATTATAAGTGGCGGTTCCGTGTTGCTTGTCGGCCCTTTGGAAATAGGCCTTGAGCGCATCGTCGGAGTCGATCAATTCGCTCCGATGGCCAAGCACAAAGCGATTGTACTCATAAACGTCGTGGCAGCTCAACGCGGCGACCATCAACTGCTGCTGAACGGCCGCTGTCTTGAGCACGGCAAGATCCGACCGCGAGGCGCACTCCAAAGCGTCTGCGCCGACGACCGGATTGCCGAGCAGCAGACCGGCGGCAACGAATGCGAGCGCGCGTTTCATTCTTCCCTCCTAGTTGGATGCTTGCTGGCGATGACCAGAAGTCGGCTTCAGACAGCGTCCCGAAGCGGGCTCGACCGTGTCGAGCCGCGGCACGACTTCGCCGGCTCCTCCGCGGCAGGCCACCCAACGAAAGTCGTGCTCCGCGTTAACGCTTCTCAAACTCGTATCCGCAAAGAGCGTGCTGAACCCGCTCGCCGACACGCTTCCCGTCGCTGTTCCGGAGCCGATCGGTTCGCAGGACGGCGTCTCGTCGCTGCTGTGAAGCAGGCAATAGGCGAATTGGACGCTGTAGCCGCAGTGATTGCGAAAGCCCCAATAACTCCCGTCGCTGTCCACTTTCAGACAGTTCGAAGCGGAAGCCTCATTGGCCGCGGGAGCTGCGCCCGACTCTGCGGTGACCATGGCTGGCGGATCGATCGGATGCACGATGGAATCGTGCACGGGCACGATCTGTAGGTTTGCTGGTCCTTCTCCCAACTTGTAGGGCGGGAGCGAGGCATGTTGCGCGATCGGCTTTGGCGAGGGTCGCATGAGTGCCGGGTCGGTCTGACCTCGAGCGCTGCCCGCGGGCAACTTCAACTCGCATGCCGGATGCGTCACGGCAGGATTTGTTGGAAGCGACACACCCAGGTGGCGCGCATAGGCGACAACGGCGGCCTTGCGCTCGTCTTTGCTGAACAGATGCCCGTCAGGATACCAGGAGAGACAAACTCCATCGCCCGACGCGCTGACCATCAACGAGGTCAAGCCACCGCCGTCATTGAGAGTGAAATGTTCCAAGTGACCGTCGGCGAATTCCGCTTCCAGGGCGGAATCTGTTGTTCGAAAGAAGCCGGTCACTTGTTGCGGTCTGCCCGCCGCCGAAATCGTGCCGAGATTACCGTTCAAGATCTTGAAGACGACCCGATCCGACTGTCCGTTGGGGCTTGCCATGGTACGAATGACGCCACCGTCGACCGCTTCCAGCTTGATGCTCGAACCATCGAGGCCTGTGAGTGTTTTTCCCGCGAGATCCAGGAACAGAAATTTGGTGGCTGGAGCAGCAACGGGATGTGAGGCGTCGGTTTCTGTGATCGCGTCCTGCACACGCGGCGGGACTTGGCGTTTTCCCTCGACGAAGACAATTTTTTGCGCGAGTCCGCCCTTCTTGGTGAATGTGCCTGAGCCATCGGGAACGTCATGGTGCCACGGCCCTTCGTAGCGATCGCCATTCGCCCAGACCTCTAGTCCCTCTCCCTCCGCTCTTCCATCGACCAATTCGCCGTCGTAGCGGTCGCCGTTCGTCCACGTCATCGAGCCGTGACCGTTCGGAGCGCCATGCGCCCAACGTCCCGAATATTGCGCTCCACCTGACCAGCGCACCGAGGCCTCGCCGTCTTGCGCCCGGCCGCTCGCGAATGTTGCGGAAATTGTGACCTCTGTTCGGTCATCGCGCACGAACGTGGCCGTTCCTCGACCCGTCGCAAGTCCGCGTGCGCAGCTTCCCGACCAGGTTGCCGACAAGGCCGGCCGTGTCTGAACATCGTAAAGGGAGCAATCGGATCGGCTGTCGAAATGCAGGTGCAGGTCTTCGCTCGCCCGCGTGTCCAACGGGCTCAGGCAGAGCGTTGCGCCAGACGCGAACGCGATGAGCGCTGCAATTCGTCCCGCCATAGCTGCAACATTCTCCCACCCGCGTCGTTTCACGCTCGCGCCGGACAGTCTTTGCGGCAAGACAACAACCAAAGCGTCGCCAAGGAACTCTTACCCGGTCGTCGCAATTTTTCAGAACTGTCCTGACTTGCAGTTGAGTGGTGCAACTCTTGGGGGCCGCCTGACGCGAAAAATGCGCGTTTCCACAATTTTTTGGAGAGGGGATGGCACGCTTCAACGTAGCGGCGAGACCATCGTCTTGCACCTTGGCGCACGTATCACGATGCGATTGAGCCGAGGACCGTCCAGAGTGCGGCAGCGCTGACGATAACGGCGACGGCCGCCGCAGCCAGGTAAAGCGCGAACTCGCGCGAGCCGAGCGCGACTGCAAGAATGGTCTTGCAAAGGAGATTGGCCGCTCCCGCAACCAGGATCACCGTCGCCGCATAGGAAAGCGCGATCGTCTGGCCCGCGACGCGTGAAACGGACAACGTGATCGGATCCACATCGACGAAGCCGGACGCGGCAGCCAGCGGGATCAAGCCAAATTGATGCGTACCGGTTCCGGCGAGTTTGGCCGCCAGCGTGACCGCCGCAAGCAGGAGCCCAAATTTCAGGACCTCAGACAGTTTGAAGGGGTCCGTCAGTTGCAGAGGCGAGCTCTCGCTGGCTGCGACCGAGCGTCGGAACATGAGCGCTGTCAGGCCGAGGAGAAACAGCGCGGGCAAAAGCAAGACGGAAAGCAGCGGCCAAGCGAGACCAGGCGCCAGCGCGATTGCGATGGCGCTCATCCGAAGCAACGATACGGTCCATGCCGTAGCGACTCCCGCGACGAGCGGCATGCTGCTCTCAGAATGTTCGCGCGCAAGTCGCGCATATGCCCACGTCACAGTCGTCGATGAAACCATCCCGCCTGCAGCTGCGGCATAGATCAGCCCGGCCCGGTCGCCCGCGAGCTTCACGCAGATATAGCCGACATAGGAAAGCGCAGCGATGATCACAATCATCAGCCAAAGTTGGCGCGGATTGAGCGCGCCCCAAGGATCGATCGCGTGGTCGGGCACGAGCGGCAAGAGGACGAACGACATGACGAGCAAGAGAAGCGCGGAGCGCAACTCCACCCATTTGAGATTTGCCACGAAGGCGTGGAGTGTCTGGCGCTCTGCCAGGATGACGGTTGCCGCGATGCCGCTTGCGCCGGCGACGACCATGTTTCCAAACACGGCATAGGCACCGAGCACAAACGCGACGAGCCCGGCGATCAGGCCCGTGGCCGATGCACTGCCGCTTGCCTCGGCTTCACGCCATTCGAAGATGGCCAGGCTTGCAGCAAAGGCGAGCAAGGCGGCGCCAAAGAAAAAATCTCCGACAAACGCGGAGAGCAACGCACAAATGCCGCCGAGCAACCCGATGAGCGCATACGTGCGTACGCCCGCAGCACGACCGCCATCCTTGACGTCACGCTCCTGCCAGCCGCGCTCGACGCCGATCAAGAGTCCGATGGCGAGCGCGAGAAGCAGACGTTCCAGAAGGGCGTAAGTGTCCATCGCGGTACTCGAAGAGAGTACAGGCCGGGCGGCGCCCCGGGTCAATAACCGTGGTAGCTGAACTGCAGTCCCACGACGTTGGCATAGGCCTGCGTCGTTCCCGCGAGGCTGCCGCGCAACGCAGCGCCCGCAATCGCGGGGCTCAACGCAACAGTGCTTTGCGGGAAGAAAACATGTGCGGCGGCGATGTCCACGTCCAGGTTGTCCGTGGCTCTGTAGCGCAGGCCGGCCGAAAGCCAAACGCGGTCGCCATCGGGAAAGCGCGGCTCGCGGTTCAAATCCGTCACGGGTGTCTGGTCGAAACCGACGCCGGCACGGAGTGTCCACGGCGAACTCACCCGGAATTCCGCACCGAGCGAGGCGAAGAATGCATTCTTCCAGTTCAAGGTCGTGACTTCGTCGGGTTGGACCGAGTCGATCGCGCGGACGCGAATTTCTCGCACCCTGCTCCAGTCGGTCCAGTCCAATTCAGCGAGCGCCGTCCAGCGATCGGAAATCTCCACGCGCGCTCCCGATGTGATCATGTCCGGCGTCGTGACGGGGGTCGATTGTTTGGAGTCTGTGAAGAGTCCGGTCAGCGACCGGATCGTGGCCGCGATGCCGGCACTGTCGAGTGTGAACTTCAGGGGGCCGTCGAGATGATGTTGCAGCGACGAGCGATAGGCCACGCCGACCGTCACGGCGCCGACGCGATCAACGATGCCGATGTCGTAACCGATTGCCCAACCGCTCCCGCTCAAGCGCGCGAAGCTGTCTTGTCCGCCCGGAACGGATCCGGGAATGGAATTGAGCGCACCGATCGTCCCGGTATCGATCACACTCGTGAGTGCTCCTTGGGCATATTCGATTTGCAGACCGGCACCCAGCGACAGGTCGGGGGTGACTTGATAGGACGCGACGGGAGTCGCGTTGATCGTGAAGAGCTCCGATTTCTGCGCGTAGTACCGCCCGGCCCAATCGCGCGGATAATCTGTGCGCACGGCCCATGGAATGTTGACCGAAATCCCGATGGCCCACCTGTCGGACAATCGTTGGCGCAATCCGAATGCGGGAACAGTCGCATCGCTGATGTAGCCGCTCGCTCGCGTCGAGCCGCCAGTGGGTGTTCCCAGCGACGTCGTCGCGATTGCGTATGACGCCTTCGTGCCGGGCAATGCTTCGATCGCACTCGCGCTGAGGTCGAAATCGTTAACGCCGGCAAGCGTCGCTGGATTGTAAACCAGATAGCTCGCGTCACTTTCGCTCGCCGCTGCCCCGGCGTAAGCCGCCGACATGGCATCGGCGCTGTGTTCCTTCAGACCGAATGCAGCCCCGTGCGCAGTGGCGGAAAACAAGGCAACAGAGATCGCGCCAACGCTGACGAGGCCGGTTCGGCGCATTAATCTTTCTCCCCTCGGCGCAGGCGCGCGGCGTGCTTTAGCACACCGTGCCGCGCTGCCAACCCGTTGCAAAATAATAAACTTGGAAAAGACACATTAACCTTCACCGCTATGTAATTCTTTACTCGGCCCTACCATCATGCGGCGGGGCGCCCAGCAGACCCTTGGCAACGCGGATGTCTTTGCAGTTCGAGAAAAACTCGTCGCCGGCCGAACAAGCCTTCGCCATCGACCGGGTGAGGTTGCGCTTTCGCGACTCCCAAACGGAGCGACAGTATCTCAGCGAAAGTCTCAACGAAGCACGCACGCTCATCCGCATTTATCTCGTCGCCGCCGCGCTCCTCTATTTGATGTTCGGGTTTCTCGACTATGTCGTTGGCGGCAGCCTGGTCGCGACCCTTTGGTTCGTGCGTTATGCCATCGTCTGTCCCATCTTCCTCGCCGCCGCCGCGATGACATATGTGCCCGCGTTCGACACCTTGGCGCAGACCGTGCTGTCGATCGCGATGATCGCGCCAGGCATCGGCGTCATCATTATGACGGCCATCATGCCGCCGCCGTTCAACAGCTTGTACTACGCCGGCTTGATCATGGTTGTGATTTACGGCAGCTCGCTCGTGCGATTGCGATTCGTCAACTCCGTCTTTATCTCGCTCCTCCTGGTGGCGCTCTACCAAGTCGTTTCGATTCTCATCAACCCGATTCCATTCAAAGACTACCTCAACAACAACTTCTTTCTCGTGATGGCCACGGCTGTCGGATTGTTTTCCGCGTACATTCAGGAGATGTACATCCGTCGCAGCTACAAGTCCCAGAAGGTGATCGAGGCGAAGAATGAAGCGGCCAATCTGCTACTTCTCGAGGCCGACAAGGCGAACAAGGCCAAGAGCGAATTCCTTGCCAATATGAGTCACGAATTGCGCACGCCGCTGAATGCCATCATCGGGTTTTCCGACATCCTCAAGCGCCAGCTTTTCGGAAATCTGGGCGACCCGCGCTATTCCGAATATGTCACGGACATCAACGACAGCGGCAACCACCTGCTGGCGATCATCAACGATATTCTCGATCTGGCCAAGGCCGAGGCGGGCAAGCTCACCTTGCAGGAAGAAGATATCGACCTGGTGCGCTGCCTTGATGACGCCATGCGCATGTGCCGTGGCCGCGCGGTGACCGCCGGTGTCAATCTGAACTTCGCCAACGCCACGGAATCGATCTACGCCCATGTCGACGAGAGATTGATCCGCCAGATCGTGCTCAATCTTCTCACCAACGCCATCAAATTCACCAACGAAGGCGGTAAGGTGACGCTGAGCATCGCTGCCGAGCCCGGGCAGGACATTGTGATCCAGGTCCAGGACACCGGCATCGGAATTGCGCAAGAGGATATTGCGCGCGTCATCCGACCGTTTGAACAGGTCGAGACGGTGCTTTCGCGCAGCCATGGCGGCACAGGGCTTGGCTTGCCGCTAACGAGTAAGCTCACCGAACTGCATGGCGGGACATTCGACATTCAGAGTCAGGTCGGAATAGGCACGACAGTCATCGTACGCCTCCCGCCCGAGCGGTTGCGCGAGTCACCCGTCGTCGCTCTGCAGCACGCCAGCTAAGCCTCGTTCAGGGCTTGCGAATGAACAGCATGCGTACGCGGCCGGTGCGCTCGGTCTCCGTCCAAGCGGCCGCGGCGCCAAGACCCTCCGCCCAATCCACCATGTCGGCATCGGTGCGGTATTGCAGTGACCAATCCGCGATGAACTCCATGGGCCAGAAATTGCTCAGCGAGCATTCATTCATGTTGCCGATGATCAAGAGGCCGCCTGGCGCAAGGAGGTCATAAAGCCGCTTTACCAGCGCTTTGGCGCGATGGGCGGTCAGATAGTCGAGCAATCCGACCGAATAGACGAGGTCTTGTGAGGGCAAGCCGATCAGCCCAGGCGATCCGCGCAGGACGTCGGTGAAGGAGACGTTGAGCCCCTGAACCTTTATGCGGCCATCGGAGTTCAGCACATAGGGGTAGGTCGTCTCATGCGCATATTGCAACGCCTGAGTTTCCTGATCGATCAAGGAAAATTCGGCACGATGACCCGATCCCGTGTGACTGCTCAGAAAGGCCTCGACTTCGCGGGCCGGTCCGCTGCCCAGGCTCGTGATTCTTGCGGGACGCTCATGGCCGCGCGCATGAACGACATCGGCAATATGGGAACGCACCACCTCCATGCGCGTGCGAATGCATTCGGCGACCTCCAGGCCGACGCGGTGCATCAACATCTCGTACGCATTGCGGCCGAGCCGTTCCCAGTCGTAAACCTGATTCATGATCTCGAAGTCGCCGGGATAACCGAGCGGCTTGGCGTAGGAACGGTCCCAGATGGCACCCAGCCGCATTTCCGGCGTCAACACCATCTCGGTGAACTCTTTGGTTGCCTCGCGGACTTCGCGGTCATTGACCATCGCGTGAGTCAATTCGTTTCCCGTGCGCCACAACGAACGCCATTGCTGCAGCAGCCTCGGCTCGCAGCTCTCAAACGCTTCCACCTGATTGAGATCATGTTTGAAGTCCACCGCGATGGACGAATTGGATTCCAGGACCGAGCGGTAGGCCCGCAGCAACCTGAGAACGTCGGCGCAGAAGGCCCGGTATTCCTGCGGTACGAGCTGGCTGGTCTCACTCACGAACAGCGGCGAGCGCGCGGCGATCTGCGCCTGAGTGTTGCGCGTCAGAAGCTTGTCGAACTCGATGAAGCGGTCGACGAAATTGAACGCCACCTTGGATCCGAAGACGGTGCTCTCCGAGCGGCAGACGCGGGCGGTAGATTCGAAGATCGGCAATCCCGACTGCTGGATGCTGAGATCGACGGTCTCGCCGATTTCGAGATGGTCGTCATGGGAATGCTTTGAGAGCGCTGCCAGGCCGCCCAGGCTGATGTCGTGCAGGCGGTAAGCGTTCGAGCGCACACTTACCCGCGGCGCGAGATTCGGAAAGAGCAGACGCGCGTCGTAGCGTTGCGGCCGAAAGCGAATCTGTCGGCCGGTTGAGCCCTTCAATTCTTCATAAGCGAGCATTGTGGTCCCCGTGGAATACTGCGCCGTCGTCTGTACGTCCGTTTTCAAGACACCCCAGTTGCGCCAAAACCATCCGGCGCGCACGCCACATCCCACCGCTTCAACCACCTGCGCCAAGCGTTGAGTCGCTGGTCGCAAACTCTAATGGTTAATGAAGTCTTAAATACCTGAAAGAGTCAGAAGAATCAAGAACATGCGAACCCCCTCGTTAACGATTTGCGTTAACCTTCGTTAAGAGCCCCAGGAACGGTTTGATCTCATTGCGATTTGAGTCACTTAAGCAAAACGCTTATTTGCACAGCTCGCGCACGCGATACTTAAAATGCGATCGATTCAGGTATCCGGCGCTTATTAATTATTTGGCACCATCTGGCCTGTAAGCACGCCTAACGTGAAAGCGCAGGACCATTCATGTTCGTCTACAAGGTCAAAGTCGGCGAGTTGTCGGAACAAGGCTTGTCGCTGCTGAAGTTCGACCTCAACCAAAGCGAAAAAACGCTGCGCGAACAGTGTCCGATCCGCGAGATGAGCGTCGTCTCCGGTGCGGGCCAATCCAAAGGCGAACTCGACATCTATCTTGCGCTCGACGATTTCATCGAGAGCGCGCAAGTGTGCAAGCTGATGGAAGATCTCCGCACAATGATCAATCACGACCGCAAGGTGGCGCAATCGCCGGAGCCGCGCATCAGCACGGAACTCATCCACATCTGAAGTCGTCTTAAGCGTCGTAGAAGAACGGCGCGTGCAATCCGATCAATGTTCGCTCGCGCTCGCTTGTTGCGCGCTCGGCAGCGTCAGCCGTGACATGGCTCACCTCACTGGTCATGAAGATACGTTGCGCGATGTCGCGACGGGCATAGTGAACCTGCAGGAAAAACCGTCCATAACCCGGTCTTGCTGCCGTCCCGCGGTGCCAGGCGTCCGACACGAATAAAATCGCGTCGCCCGCACGTGCCGGCAACAATACAGCTGATTTGTTTTCAAACGTCAGAGCCATGTCGTCGATGCGGTCGCGCGGCGGCAAGCGGCCGGAGCGATGGGATCCGGGCAGGATCGCCGTGGGTCCGGCTTCCAACGGACAGTCCTGGAGAAAGATGTGCACGCCGATCGCGAAGACCGGATATGGAATGGCATCGGGCCAAGAAACATTCTCTGGCCGCGGCACGTGTGGCCCGGCATCGACGTGCCAGGGTCCGCCTTGGTGGCCAGGCACATTTCGCCAGGCTGTGTTGGCTATGACGTGGCAGTCCTCGCCCAGAAGCGGTTCGATGACGTCGAGTAGCGAACGCGAGGCGATTGCTTTCTGCGACAAGGGTGAACGGTTGAGCATGCCATGGCGAAACTCACCGCGGACGTCTTGCGCCCGATCCGGCCCGGAGCTCTCGAAAACTGCAGTGATCTCTGCTCCGAGCGCAATCACGTCTTCAGGCGCAAGTACGTTGCGCACCAGCGCATAGCCATCGCGCTCGAGCTGCTCGGATGCCGCGGGAACTTGGTCCCTTAGAAGGACAAGATTGCCGTGTCTGCGTTTGATCATGGCTAATGCTAGACAGGCCGGCCGGGCCTGAGCAATGGCTCTGAGCGTCCAAAAAGAAAACGGACGGAACGAGGAGGATCAGCGTTCCGTCCGTATCGGGGCTCCCGTCGCAGGGATGGGCAGCAATCAGTGCGACGAATGACCCATTTAGTTGGATGGCGTAGCGGGCGCCATCGAGTCCTTGGTGCCCATAGCGTCCATCTTCTTCTTTTTGTTCTTCTTCATGGGTTTCGCGGGCGCCATGGTGTCGGCTTTCATGGTGTCCTTGGTACCCATGGTGTTCGCGGGCGCCATGGTATTTGCGGGCGCCATGGTGTCGCCGGACTTCGCCGGCTTCATTTCGTCCGTCGCCTGTGCGCCCGTGATTCCGCCCGCTGCGAGCGTGAGGCCGAATGCGATCGAAGCGAGTGTCAAACGTGTCTTCATTGGTTCACTTTCCTTCTTACGTTGCATGGACGTGCGCGGCTTGCCGGCACGTGTTTCGAGTTGCCCCGGAACTTGGTGGACTGCGCAGTCATCCCTTGTACGCGGCGAGAATCGCGCCGCCGTTTGGTTTTTGGACCAGAATTGCGGTTGCGAGGCCTTCGCGCGCAGGTGGAATTGTGAAGGAAGCCGCCTGACCGGACCAGGAACCGAGCCGCGTCAACTCACGCACGACATTCCTGTGTGGCAGCGTCACGCCTTCATTCTCGCCGCGTGCGACCGAAACGTTGATGGTGCGCGGCTCATAGCGAACAAGCCAGACGTCGGCGTGCTCGGACGCAGCAGCGCTGATCGAAACAGTCATTCCGTCGACCCTGATTTGCGGACCCATCAGCCGCGAAGCCGCGACGAGGCGCTCGACGTCACCAAGCCGGTTGCCAACGGTATCGGACGCGCCATTGACGACGATTTGCGGCGTGAACGGGCCGTCATGTCCAAGGCTGCGTTCGTAGCTGACTTGGCGCTGCGTGAATTCCGGTTTCGCGAACGTGTCCTTCCACCCGAGATAATCCCAGTAGGTGACCCCGAAACTGAGTGCGAGAACGTCGGGCCGATTGCTGATGGAGGCGAGGCTGGCGTTGGCGGGCGGGCAAGACGAGCAGCCCTGGCTTGTAAAGAGCTCGACAACGACGGGCTGTGCCTGTGCTGCGCTGCCTGCGGCGAGCGCCAGCGCGAATACTACTCCGTAAAGGGTCGGTACCGACATTGAGGGTGCCTTTGTGTATGACCCTCATTCGCCGCCAGCGTCCGACTGGTTACAAAGCCGCGCAAAAATCCGGTAAATTGGCGTTCCCGCGGACGGCGATGTAACCTTTGCCACGATTCCTGCGAAATCATCCTTGAAGGCTTCGGCTTGATTGCTGCGGAAGCAGAGTTGAGGGCGTTGATGGTGCGGTCGCTGGCTGGCGACGGCGCAGCCTATGCGACGCTGCTGCGCCGGTTGAACGGTCATCTTCGCGCTTACTATTTACGTCGCCTCGGAACCAGCCAAGCCGCCGACGCCGAGGATTTGTTGCAGGAAACCTTAATCGCCATGCATGCGCGACGCTCGACTTACGACACCTCCCGGCCCTTCACAGCCTGGGTGCATTCGATCGCGCGCTACAAGCTGATCGATCACTTCCGCAGGAATCGACGCAGAGCCGAGGAACCGTTGGATGATATGGAGCAACTTTTCTCCATCTCGAATTCCAATGCGGTTGATGCGCGGATCGATGTTGACCGCTTACTTCAACGCTTACCGCAAAAGACGCGTCGACTGGTACAGGACGTGAAAATTCGCGGCTTGTCGACAGCAGAGGCGGCACAGAAGAACAGCATCTCGGAGTCGGCGGTGAAAGTTGGTGTTCATCGCGCGATCAAGTCGCTTGGCTCCGAAATCCAGGATGAAGAGTCGTGAAGACTGAGGATCTCATCGCCGCACTGGCAGTCGACTGCGCGCCCGCGCCAAGTCGCACGGTCAGTCGCACGCTCGGCCTCGGCCTTGCGCTCGGTGCGGTGTTGTCGGTTGCCGTCATGGTGCTTTGGCTCGGCGTTCGCGCCGACCTGATGAGTGCCATGAGCTCGGGCCCGTTTTGGATGAAATTCGCTTATGCCTTGAGCGTCGCTGCCCTTGGTTTCGGCTTGATCGAACGGCTGGCACGTCCGGACGGCGAGGGCGGAATATTCGGGCCGATGCTTCTGGCGCCCCTGGCAGTGATGACGGCGCTGGCGATCTATCAGCTCTGGGGTGTGCCCGAAGAAGTGCGCATGAGTTTGATGCTGGGCGCGACCTACAAGATCTGTGCTCTCAATATTGTGATGTTGTCGACGCCGATCTTCCTCGGCCTGTTCTGGGCCCTGCGCGCGCTGGCGCCGACGCGGTTGACGCTTGCTGGCGCGGCCGCGGGTGTGTTGGCGGGTGCCGCCGGAACGTTCATCTACGCCTTTCATTGTAATGAGAGTGCCGCTCCGTTTGTCGTGATCTGGTACACGCTCGGGATTGCGGCAGTCGGTACGATCGGGGCGTTGCTGGGTCGATCCTTGTTGCGCTGGTGAACGCGCCTGCGGTCCGTTGTAACGAGTTTGCTCTCGCAAACGTATGATAGAATGAGTTCGAACGGAGACAGAAATGAAACGGATTGTTCGCGACCTTTCCGTAGGACTGCTTCTAGCGGCGCTCACCGGGGTCGGTCTCCACGAAGCGGCCACTGCCGATGCTATCGACAAGGCAATCCCCGTTGCCGCGGTCGATGCGCCCAAGACGTCAGCGCCTGCCAGCGAAACGGCGGTGCTCGCCGGTGGTTGCTTCTGGGGCATGCAAGGGGTGTTCGAGCATGTTCGTGGCGTGACGAGAGTGGTTTCTGGCTACTCGGGCGGCGCAAAGGCGACCGCGCACTACGAATTGGTCGGAACGGAAACGACTGGCCATGCGGAGTCGGTCCAGATCACATTCGATCCGCGCATCGTTTCATTCGGCGAAATCCTCAGGGTCTATTTCTCGGTGGCGCACGATCCCACTGAACTGAATCGCCAGGGCCCTGACAGCGGTTCGAGCTATCGCTCTGAGATCTTCTTCGCGTCGGAGACTCAGGAGAAGATCGCTCGTGCCTATGTCGCCCAACTCGCGGCCGCGCATACGTTCAAAGACCCAATCGTGACCAAGATAGAGAAGCTGAACGGCTTTTACCCGGCAGAGGGCTATCATCAGGATTTCCTGATCCACAACCCCAACTATCCCTACATCGTTTTCAACGATCTTCCGAAGATCGATGCGCTCAAACGCGTTTTGCCTGCGATGTATCGCGACAAGCCTGTGATGCTGCAGGTCAACGCCGGTCTTTGAGCCGCTAGGCCAGCGTGCCGTCCAGGAAGTCGAAGACGGTGGCCTTGAAGAGCGCATGCGGTATGGCGGAGAAGTGATCGCACCCGGGGATTGTCACAGCCCGGCCGTCCGGAAAAACCTTCGCCAAAGGTTCAGGATCGCCGGCAAGTTCGTCGCGCGCCCCCGCAACGACAAGCACCGGCACATTCAGGCCCGACAATTCCTCGCGGGTGAACGGCTCGTCCTTCGCCCGCGTCAATGCGGCAAGCGCCAGCCGGTCTTCTCCCTGTTCGTCGGCAAACTGGCGAAAGCTCCTCAGCATCGGTTCGCTGATCGAGTTCGGGTCGGCGGCTTCCATCGCCTCGGCCATGGGATTGCCGGCGAAAGTGCGCTTTTCGAAAAGCTTCTCGCCGACACCTCCGAGCGTCAGCGTGGAGAAGCGCTTTGGCATCTTGAGCGCAGCCGAAAGCGCAAGTCGCGAACCCATCGAAAAGCCCAGCAGATGAGCGCGCTCGATGTCGAGATGGTCCATCAACGCCAGAATGTCGCCGGCCAAGTTCTCGCGGCCATAAGCACTTGGATCGTGTGGTTTCGCGCTTTCGCCGTGGCCGCGGCAGTCGAACGCGATCATCCGCATCCGGCGCCGTTCGAAGGCGCCGTACCAACCGAGGCGCCGCCAGTTCTCGTTGCGGTTGGAAGTAAAGCCATGGACGAGAATGACCGGCCGGCCTTCGCCCGGTGCGCCGATATCGTCGAATGCAATCGCCTGCCCGCCGGAATCGAAAGTCGCCATTGCAACATTGTCGAGGCAAGGTCGCGTCGACACAACCCAAAAACACGGCGTGAATGGACTACGCGGCCTTGAAGGTCAACGCGAGGCCGTCCATGCAATAACGCAGACCCGTAGGCTTCGGGCCGTCGTCGAAGACGTGTCCGAGATGTCCGCCGCAGCGCCGGCAGTGCACTTCGGTGCGGGTTTCGATCCAGCTGTGGTCCGAGGATGTCTCGATCGCATGCGGCAATGGTTGCCAGAAACTCGGCCAACCGGTGCCGCTGTCATACTTCGTCGAAGACGCGAAGAGCGCCAAGTCGCAGCCGCGACAAAGGAATGTCCCCTTGCGGTGTTCATTCAAAAGCGGGCTGGAGAACGGAGCCTCGGTGCCTTGCTGACGAAGAATGTTGTACTCGGCCGGCGACAGCAGCTTGTGCCACTCCGCATCGGTGTGCGTGACCTCGAAGGTCTTGGCGAGGGAGGGCGTCGCACCGATCGTCGTGACGGCAGCTCCGGCAAGAAGCATTTGGAGAAGATTTCGGCGCGAATGCATGGGATTCTCCGATTCAATTTTTTGATTTGTCCTGATCCGCCATGCGCATCACATCGTTTGATGTCCCGGACGGCGCGGGCACTTCAACGATCCGCTCGCTGACATCGTCATACTCAAGGCGCAGTGCTTTCGAGATCACGGCGTGCATGTCGTACATCCCGACGGTGTAGGTAAACTCGAGGATTTCCTCGTCTGAAAGATGTTTTTTGAGCGCGTCGAACACGCCGTCCGAGACCCGACCGCCGTCATAGACAAGGGCGTCGGTGTAGGCGAGGAGCGCGCGTTCGACGTCGCTGTAACAGGACGCGACCTGCCAGTGCGGAATGGCCGCAATCTTCTCTTCCGACAAGCCAACAGAGCGAGACGCTTTGCAGTGCTGCGAATAGACGAACTGGCTGGCGCGTGCCCAGCCGACACGGGTCTGGCCGAGTTCGCGGTATTTCGGGTCGAGTTTGCGCTTGGCACGATAGAATTGGAAGCCGGCGACGGCATGGTCGAAGGCATCGGGGACGAGGGCGAACACCGTCCACCAGTTGCCAGGCGTACCGGTGTCCGTGCCCGGATTTGCGATGGGATCGCGCTCGCCGAACAATGACTTGAAAACTGCTTGAGCGAAGGGGTGGGCGTCATTTTTGCCGACTTGGCGCAGTCTGGGCATGGTCATTCACTCCTCGTAGTTCGTGCGCGCGAGCGCTTTGGTTACAGCCAAGAGCTCAGGAAGTTTCATGATCGCGTTGTAATGGTTGAATGTGGCGCGATTTGTATCGAGTTCCTTTCGCTCGCCCTTGAGCAATTGCTCGTAAGCGGTCTCGAGTCTTCGCGTCACCGCCAGCAACGCGGATATGGGGTAAAGCAGGATTTTGAAGCCGAGCGCGCCAAACTCCTGGGCCGATAGAAGGGGGGTCTTGCCGTCTTCCACGATATTCGCGACGAGCGGCACACCAGCGAAGGTTTCCGCGATGCGGCGAAGCTCCTCTCTGCTCGCCGGCGCTTCGATGAAAAGTATGTCGGCACCGGCCGACAAAAACGCTTCGCCGCGCTTTAGTTCCTCGTCCAGACCGTGCGTAGCGCGCGAATCCGTGCGGGCTACAATCTTGAAGTCCTTACACGCGCGCGCGTCCGCCGCCGCGCGAATCTTTTGGACCTCTTCGACTGTGGATACCACTTCTTTATTTTCCATGTGGCCGCAGCGCTTGGGCGAGACCTGGTCTTCGAGTTGGATGGCGGCAGCACCGGCGCGTTCGTAGGCGCGCGTCAGCTGCGCCGCGTTCAAGGGGCCGCCATGGCCGTTGTCGCCGTCGGCGATCAGCGGCACCGGTGCGGTTGCCGCCGCGATGACGTCGACCCGCTCGATCATCTGCGAGGCGCTGACCAGTCCGATGTCCGGCACACCAAAGCCGGCGCCGGCGACGCCGAATCCCGTCAGGTAGAGGAGTTTCGCGCCAGCTCTGGCGGCGATGCGGGCCGACAATGCGTCATAGACGCCCGGAACGATGATGGCTTGCGCGGAACCGATGATGTCGTCGAAATCGGCCATGATGGGGCAACTCGTATCGCGGCCAGGCTTTCTATCAGAGCGCCGCCGCTTCCTGAAACTGAAGCTCATAAAGCGTCTTGTAGAGCCCACCCTTGGCGATGAGTTCGTCGTGGGTTCCGATTTCGCGAACCCGGCCTTCAGTCAGAACGATGATGCGATGTGCGTCCCTTATGGTCTGCAGACGGTGCGCGATGATGACGGATGTGCGGCCCTCGGTAAGCTTGAGAAGCGCGTCCTGGATGACCAGTTCGGTCTCGGTGTCGATGCTTGCGGTGGCCTCGTCGAGCACGAGAACTTCCGGATTCATCGCGAGCACCCGTGCGAAGGCGAGGAGCTGGCGCTGGCCATGGCTGAGATTTCGTCCACGCTCGTTCAACGGCGTGTCGTAACCCTGCGGCAAGGCGCGGATGAAGGGATCGGCGTGCACGAGCTTGGCTGCATGCTCAGCGACGTCGCGCGTGATGCGCGGATCGGAGAGCGCGATATTGTCGTAGACGGTCCCTGAGAAGATGTGGAAGTCCTGCAATACAACGCCGATGCGTCGCCGGATGTCAGCGGGACGGATCTGCATGATGTCCGTCTCGTCGAGAAAGATGCTGTTGTCCGGCACATCGTAGAAGCGGCAGAGGAGACGGATCAGGCTCGTCTTGCCGGAACCTGTGGGCCCGACGATCGCGATGCGTTCGCCAGGATTGATGGTGAACGTGACGTCCTTCAGGATCGGATGTTCCGGAATATAGCCGAACGTCAAGTGGCGGAATTCCACCTTGCCGCTCAGCGTTGCCGGCAGGGGGGTTGGGTGTTCGGGCTCCCGCAGCGCCTCCGTCCAATCCAGGGCCTGGAATATGCGCTCGCCGCTCGCCATGGCGCGGAAGACGATGTTCCACTGCTCCCCCATCGCGACGACCGGGCGAAAGAGCATGTCGAGAAACTGCGTGAAGAGCAGCAGAACACCGACAGTCATGTCGCCACGGAGTACGAGGTGGCCGCCGAACCAGACGATGGCCGCGATGCCGATATAGTTCATGCCGTCGATGAACGGGCCGTAGAAGCTCTCGATGGTGAGCGCCTTGACCTCGGTTGCGCGGTTTTCGTTGTTGATCGCGCTGTAGCGCTCGAAGTTGATCTTCTCGCGGCCATAGAGCTGAACGACTTCGATCCCCGACAGGTTCTCCTGCAGATTCTCGTTCAGGCGCGACACGGTCATGCGGATGATGCGATAGAGAGGGCGCGACATCCGCCGGAACAGCCAAGTGAAGAGTCCCGCGATCGGAATCACCGGCAGCAATTCGACGGTCAGTGTGGGCGACAGTGTTAGCATGATCGTGATGGCGACGAAGAAAGGCACGAATTGACCGGCGAGTTGTCCGAAGCCCGCGAAGAGCTCGAACAGGGTCTCCACGTCATTGGCCACACGGGTCATCACACGGCCGACCGCTACCCGATCGTAGAAGCTCGATGGCAGGTGCTCGAGATGTTCGAACAGATCGCATCTCAGATCGCGTAGCGTGTTTAGCGTCGCGCGACCGAACAAGATGCCGAAGCCACGCCCGAGCGCCGCGGCGAGCAGGACCCAGAACATATACTGAATGCACGCGGCGTTCAGAGGCGTGACCGAAAACGTCACGGCGATCCAGTGGTTGAAGGTCTCCTGTCCAAGATCCGCGAGTTCGGGGCCGCGATGCGCAAGCACGATGCCGTCGACCAGAACGCGGCTCATGACGGTCGGAGCCATGATCGAAGCAACCGCAGCGAGCAGAACCAGCACCAGCGAACCAAAGGCTTGCCCACGGTAGGGTCGCATCCAGCGCAGCAGGCGGGAGAGTTGTCCGACGTCCAGGTTCTTGCCGTAGACGTCTTCGTCGAAGGCGCCCTTCAGGCGGCGCGGCGATTGCGCGAGTGCGGTTGCGTCCGTCATGTCGCCGCCTCGGTCGAAATTTCACGCTCGAACTCATGGACGAGCTCCTCGCGGCGGCCCTGGACGCGCGCGAAGCTGGCGTAGAGTCCGTCCCGGGCCAGCAGTTCGGCATGCGTGCCGAGTTCGGCTATTCGCCCGTCTTCCAGCACCACGATCCGGTCGGCATGACGCGCGGTGGACACGCGATGCGATACCAAGGGCGTCGTACGCCCGGCGCGCAGTTGTTTCAGGCGCGAGAGAATGTGCTCTTCGGTTTCGGTGTCGACGCTGGAAAAGCAATCGTCCAGGAGCAGGACGGGCGTGTCGCGGATCAGGCCGCGCGCCAAGCTGGTGCGTTGTTTCTGGCCGCCCGACAGTGTCACGCCGCGTTCGCCGACCAGGGTCCGCAGATGGTCGGGAAAGCGCTCGATCGTGTCTTCAAGATCGGCCGCTTCGGCCGCGCTCCAGATCTCTTCCGCATCGCGCTTGGGATTGTCGTAGGAAATGTTGCGGCCGAGTTCGTCGGCGAACAGGAAGGGATCCTGCGGCACCAGCGCGATCTGGCTTCGCACCTGCGCAATCGGCAACAGACGAATGTCGCGACGGTCGAGATAGACTGTGCCCGGCGGCGGATCGAGCAGGCGCACGATCGAACGCAGCAAGGTCGACTTGCCGGACCCGACGCGGCCGAGAATGGCGATCATCTCGCCGGCCCTGACATGCAACGACACGTCGGAGAGCGCGGCATGGCCCATCACGAGTGCGGCGGAATCGCGGCTGCGTGCATCTTTGGCGGAGGCGCGACGTGGATAAGTGTAGGAGAGGTGTTGCAGCTTGATGTCGCCGCCGATCCTATCGAGCGGCGCGGCATCGGGCGCGTCGCGGATCTCGGGCTCATAGTCCAGGACCTCGAACAGCCTCGCCGCACCGGACGAGCCACGTTGAAACATGGACACGATCTGGCCGGACTGCTGGATCGGCGCCACTGCCATCCCGAGATAGAGCGTGAACGCCGTGAATGTGCCGACCGTCATCTCGCCATGCAGGACCTGCCAGCCGCCGAAGCCCATGATGATGACGACCGCGAAGCCGGTGAACACGACCATCCACGCGTTCAACGCCGCATTCAGCACCATCAGACGGAAATAATTGTCGGCATAGGCGCCGGACACCGCGCGGAAGCGGGCGACTTCGCGATCCTCCTGCGCATGCGTCTGGATCGTGCGAATGCCGTTGAGGTTTTCCTGCACGGATTCAGACAGCGACGAGAAGCCTTCCTGGACGACGGTGGACTGTTCGTAGATCCGCTTGGAGAGCAGATAGCCCATGCCGGCGATGAACGGCATGACGGGCAGAAGCCACAGTGTCAGCTTGGCCGACAGGAAGAGCATGAAGCCGAAGGCGACGATGCCCGAGAAGCCGAGCACGATCAGCGTTCGGCTCCCCACCCCGATCAACTGACGCACCAGGTTGAGATCGTTGATGGCGCGCGCCATCAAGTCGCCCGTCGGGAAGCGCGCGAAGAAGCGCGGTCCTTGCAGCTCGAAGTGCCAATAGAGGCGCTCTCGCATGTCGTATGTAACAGTGACGCCGACGAGGCGCACGAGCTGGCGGCCATACGCGACGGTGGCATAGCGCAGAACCGCCAGCGCCAGGATGCCTAGGACTGGGCCCAAGAGATGCCAGTCATGGCCCGCCATCCGATTGACGCCCTGGCGCACGAAGAGGGGCATGAAGGCTTCGAACACGCGCCCCAGGCAGATGAAGAACATGCCACCCCAGAACGCCCAGCCGTGCTTTGCTATGAGCGGCAGCAGGCGCCAAAGCGGGCTGCTGTTGGTCCTGGGAGATGGTCTTGCTTCAGAGACGCTCAATTCCTAACGCCGACGCGTGCGCGCCGCCTGCCTGTGCCGCCGCGATTTCGCGCCGACGTCTTGTGTCTGATACCAGGATTGTACGAACGCCGGTGCGGAGCGGCCAGCAATTTCGCGCGAACCGTGGCGCCAGTGCCCATTGCGACACCGTCGACCGCTGGCGTGTTTCGACTTACTCTTAGCGCTCTTACGGTCTGATTTGGCACAGGCTCGCTGAGCCATGTGGTTCAGCAGAGGAGTCTCCGGACTCACTCGTCGCGCGCTGCGTGAGCGCAATTATTCGTGTCCGTTATTATTACGCAAATTCAATATGTTAAGTGAACTTACAGCGGCTCTGGACGGCCCTCGCAGCGGTATTCCCATTGGCCTTCCTTCAACTCCACTCCATATATCGGCACACAAAATCTGTGACTTGGAGGGACAATTCGCATGGTCGCCTTTCTTCGCTGGGCCGCTTCGATCGGCAAGGGTGTCTTGAACGGGATCGCGAAATTCGTGGTCTTCATCGTGCTGGTGGCCGCGGTCGTGATCGTCATCGCGTTGTTCCAGGGCGACGGTCTGCCGCGCAACATGGTTCTCACGCTGGATCTTCGTCATCGCATCGCCGACTCCTCGAACGTGAATTTCGCGCTCGGCAATCAGCCCGTGACGGTGATGGATATCGTGCTCGGTCTCGATGCCGCCGAACGCGACCGGCGCGTGAAAGGCGTGTCGCTGCGGATCGGCAGCGCAGACCTTTCGATCGCCGACGCAGAGGAAATCGGCACCGCCATCAAGAAGTTCCGCAAGTCCGGCAAGTTCGTCATCGCGCATAGCCAAGGTTTCGATTCGACCGGGCTCGGCGATTATTTGACGGCTGCCGCGACCGATCAGATCTGGATGCAACCCAATTCGCCGTTCACGGCGGCCGGTGAGGGCGGTGCACAAGTCTTCCTGCGCGGTCTGCTCGACAAGATCCAGGCCAATCCGCAGATCGTAAAGCGTGCGGATTACAAGAGCGCCGCCGACCAGTTCATGGAAAAAAACATGACGCCGCCCGATCGCGAGCAGCTCACCCGGCTCATGCAGTCCTGGTACGACGAGGCCACCGTTGGCGCGGCGGACGACCGGCATCTCGGCCGCGACAAGATCATCGCCGCCTTCGAAGCGAGCCCGCAATTCACCGAGAATGCGCGAGCCGCAGGCTTGATCGATCGCATCGGCTATGACGACGACGCACAGAACGCCGCGCTGGCGCGGGCGGGGCAGGGCGCCAAGCTCGTGACGATGTCGGAATATGTGAAGGTGGCGAAGGAGGGCAGCGGCTTCTCCGTCGGTCCGCGCATTGCGCTGATCCAGGCGAGCGGCGAAATCCAGGACGGCTCGGCCGGCGGCGGCTTGTTCGGCGGCACTGACGTCATCGCCGGCGACGATCTTTCCAAGGCGATTCGCGCTGCCGCAGGCGACAAGGACGTGCGCGCGATCGTGCTGCGCGTCGATTCGCCGGGCGGCTCGGTGTCCGCATCCGATCAGATTCTCGATGCGGTCAAGAAGGCGCAAGCTGCAGGAAAGCCGGTCGTCGTCAGCATGGGCGGCGTGGCGGCGTCGGGCGGCTATTACATCTCGCTCTCCGCCAACCGCATCGTGGCCGAGCCTGGCACGATCACGGGATCGATCGGCGTCCTGACCGGCAAGGTCTCGATCGACCGCAGCCTTGCGCTGGCGGGTATCGGCAGTGCATCCGTCGGTGTGGGTCGCAACGCCCTTTATGACTCGGAGTTCCAGCCCTATACGCCGGACCAGCTCGCCGCCCTCAACCGCGAAGTCGATGCGATCTATGCGGACTTCACGGCCAAGGTGGCCAAGGGACGCAAGCTGCCGTTGGCGCAGGTGCAGGATATCGCCAAGGGACGGGTCTGGTCGGGCGCAGACGGCAAGGCGCATGGTCTGGTCGACGAACTCGGCGGCTTGTGGACGGCAACCGACGCAGCCAAGAAGCTTGCCGGCATCGCGCCAAGCGAGCGCGTCTCGTTCCGCTTTTATCCCAGGCAGAAAGGCTTCTTCGAGGTGCTGAGCGATCTCTTCGGCAACTCCGAAGCGGGCGCCCGCGCGGTGCAGGGCTTCGTGACGCTGATGAATGCGGCGCCGGTGCGCGCCGTGGTCGGCGCGGTCAATGACTTGCCGCGTGGCGGCGTCGAGCTCAGGGCCACGAACCTGCCGCAGTAGCGAGAACTTCTGGGCAAAGAAAAACGGCGGCCTGTGAGGGCCGCCGTTTAGTATTTGCGGTGTCGTGGATTTACAGCTTCGCCGTCGCACCGATGAAGATCACACGCCCGAGCGCGTCGTAAGTGTTCGGGAAGGTGTTGCCATTGATCGAGCTTGCCGGCGCCGTGTTGTTGTCGGTAAGCGGCGGGTTCTTACCAAACAGGTTGCGCACACCGCCGCGTAGTTCGATCCCGTTCGTGACGGCCCAAGTGCCGCTGAGATCGATATAGTCGAACTCCGGAATCTGCAACGTTGGCGTGTTGACGAAGCCGAACAGATTGTCTTCGAACTGCACGCCCGACAGGTGGCGCCACTTGACGGAGACCGAGAACTCGTTCTCTTCGTCTGCCCAGGTGAGGCGCAGGTTCGACTTGAATCGTGGCTCAGGTTCGCCGCACTGCAATCCCCATAGTCCAACACACGAGAAGCCGATGACCGATGTCGTATTGAGCGAGGCCACGTTCGCGATCCAGTTGGTCGACAAGCTTCCCCAGCCTGCCAGGCCGAAATCATCGAGGCTGGTGTCGTAGTTGACCTCAATATCCAGCCCGTCGACCTTGTCTTGGGCGATATTGCCATCTGCCTGCACGACGAAACCCGTGTTGGTTGTCGCGATTGTTCCCAAGGCATCGCGATGGATGAAGGTACAGAACGGGTTGGTCGCGCTCTGCGTCGGGTTCAACGCCCTGCTGTAGCAATTGTTGAGAATTGTTTGCAGCGGCGTGACCGTGATGAACTTGGCGATCTTGATGTCGTACCAGTCGACGGTTGCAGTCAGACCGGGAATGAAGGTCGGCGTGAGCACAATACCGACGGTGCGTGAATCGGAGTTTTCAGGCTTAAGGAATGGATTGCCGCCGAGTGCCCCTTGGCATTGATTGGTCGGGCAATTGAGCGCAGCTGAGAACACCGAGCCGGCCGGAACGCCGGTCGCGATGCAAAGCGCGGCGGTCGTGGGCGTGCTGCTTCCGGCCGCAGAGCACGGATCGCGACCCGGGTTCGCCGAGCTGCCGCCTGCAGGCGTGAAGAGTTCCGCGACGTTCGGTGCGCGCACCGAGCGTTCCTGGGCAACACGGAACTTGACGTCGTCGATGACCTGCCACTCCAGACCGGCCTTCCAGGTCCAGGTCGATCCCGCGCGATCATAACTCGAGTAGCGACCGGAGCCTTCGAACGTAACATCGCGGGCGAATTCCACGTCCTGGACGATCGGCAGACGGATTTCGCCATAGCCCTCGCCGACCCTAAAGCCGCCGGAGGTTGCGACGATCCGGTTGTTGCCTACGAGGTTTCCGGTTTGGAGATTGTGATCAGGCTGAACGTTGGCGTTCTCCTGGCGATACTCCGCACCAAATGCGACGCCAATCGGATCCTTGGCCCAAGGGCTCCTGATGCCGAACGCGTCGAGATTGCCGACGAGGTTGGCCTGCATGTCCCATTGGTTGACTTGCGTGTCGACCACGAGATTGCTTCTGAGGAAATTGACATTTGCGGGGGTCAACCCACCGGCGGTGAAGAAATTCAACGGGCTGCAGTTGTTTGGATCTTGGGTGCATTTCCCGGTGTTGGGATCGACCAATAATCCCTCCTGGAAGTTGCCTTTCAGCGCGTCGTTCAGAAGCACCTGGGAGACGAAGGTGTGTCCATACTGGCCGGAAAAATCGTAACTCCAGCCTTCGCCTAAATCGCCGCGCACGCCGCCCACCATCTGGAAGGCCGCATGTTCGTCGAGACCGACACGCGGTCCGACCTGGACGAGACGCAAAGCCACGTTGACCAAGCGTGTGTCGAACACCGAACCGGTGTGGCCAGTCTGCATGTCGGTGGCGCATTGTGCTGCAATCGTGCCGCCGGGGATGGTGCCAAAAATGGCTTGACGCACGGCGTCGGACTGCAGCGGGTTGCCGCAATTGATGTTGAACAGCGACGTGAGTGGCGATGGCCCAATCTGGGTCCTCACTGTGTTATCGGAAAAAGTCAGTCGGGTGTAGAAGTCAACGCCCTCGTCCACCTGGTAGTGTCCGTTCGCGCCAAAGGAATACCGCTCACCCTCTGTCTGAAGTTGCTGGAACGGAGCGAAATTGAAGGTTCGGCCGTCATACGCGGCGATGCCACCGCCGGGCGTAAACATGGTTGTTTGCCCAG
>Ga0134126_10002245_pt1 | contig 24464 bp, 15 predicted proteins | sample KB31752_FD_96881 | JGI IMG/M metagenome (GOLD analysis project Ga0134126, IMG submission 96881) | Terrestrial soil microbial communities with excess Nitrogen fertilizer from Kellogg Biological Station, Michigan, USA - KB3-175-2 | ecosystem: Environmental > Terrestrial > Soil > Unclassified ... | reverse complement strand
CGCCTATATGGTCCCCTCCCGCTATGTCCGGCTGCAGCACCTGCCCCTCACCGTCAACGGAAAGATCGATGTCCGCAGCCTGCCAGACCCCGAACAGCAGACCGCAGAAGACCGCGCAGGATATGTCCCGCCAAGGAATGAGTATGAAGCGAAATTGATAGCTGTATATGAAGAAGTCCTTAGGAAAAAAGGCGTGGGTATTAAAGACAACTTTTTCGCATTGGGTGGAGATTCTATCAAATCCATCCAAATCGTGTCCCGCCTCAGGAAAAAGGGCTTGTCTATCTCCATACAGGATATCTTGCTATACCCAGTGATCGAAGATCAATCGGAAAGGATACGGGTCACGGAGAGAGTCATCGATCAGGGGAACATAAAGGGAGAGGCGCCGCTGGGACCCATTCAAAAACGCTTTTTGCAGGAGAACCCGCTTACCGCGCATCATTTTAACCAATCCGTTCTATTATTTAGCAAAACACCCATATCCGAAGAGGGCATCCGAAAAGCTCTGGCGAAGCTCCTATTGCACCATGATGCGTTGCGAATGGTCTATCGTCAAACCCCGCAAGGCTGGGTGCAGGAAAACCTGGGACCGGAAGTGGTCTGCCCGCTGGAAGTAATAGAAAATGTCGATGATGACCTCACGGTCGCACAATACGAAAGGATTCAATCCAGTATCGACCTCACGAACGGCCCCCTGATAAAAGCCTGCTTGTTCACCCGTGAGTCGGGTGACCGGTTATTGATAACGATCCATCACCTGGTGACCGACGGCGTATCCTGGCGAATACTATTTGAAGATCTCGCCACGCTCTACCAGCAACACCTCGAGGAGGTCGAAATGACGCTTTCGCTCAAAACCGATCCTTTTACTTATTGGCTGGAAAAGTTATCGGACTATTCCGGGAGCGCCGATCTGCTGGATGAAGATAAGTACTGGTCCCCGATAGAATTGGAATCGCAGCTGGCGTCAACTCTTCCTGTGGATCGGCCGGGAGCAGGCAATACAAGGGCTGACGCGACCGCCAGATCATTTTGCCTGGATCAGGAATTCACTCACCGGCTTGTCAACCGGACCTACAGCGCCCATCAAACGGAGATCAATGACGTGCTCGTAACCGCTTTGTGCATGTCCTTAAAAGAGAGCTTTGGCATGGACAAGATATTGATAGGGCTGGAAGGCCATGGCCGTGAAGACATCGGCGCCGAAATAGACGTAAGCCGAACGGTTGGCTGGTTTACCTCGCTTTACCCGGTAATTTTCGATGTACAGGAGGATGGCGATGCGATACGGCAGTTGGTAGACGTCAAAGAGAGACTGAGGCGGGTGCCTCGCAAAGGCATTGGTTATGGCATCCTTCGTCAACTGGCAGGGAAAGACTATAAAGCACGCCCGGAAATTGTGTTCAACTATTTAGGGGATTTCGGCTCGGGAGTGGAAGCGGAACAACGTGTGCCGTTATTTGAAATATCGGGCGAGTATCACGGCAAAGACATTCCGGATGAGATGGAGCGGGATTCCATCCTGACGGTTTCAGGCGTCATGACCGGTGGTACGATCAGGCTGTCCATCGAATACAGTACAAGGCAATTTCTTTCGTCTACGATCGAAGCCTTACTAAACAGCTTCGAAATGCAGCTCAAATCCCTTACGGAACAGCTGACCCTGGTTGATAAACCCGCGCTTAGCCCCACCGACCTGACCTTTAAAGGCTTGAGCATGGATCAACTGCAGGAACTAAACAAATATTAGCAAGTCGCTGATAAAAATAAATTGTATGCTTGAAGACGTTTATCCGTTAAGCCCGCTCCAGGAAAGTTTTTTTTATCACTGGCTAAAAGACAAGGACTCGCAGGATTATTTCGCACAGATCTCCTGCCGGATCAGCGGCGCCCTCGATATAAGATCGTTGCAGACCAGCTATGATCAGCTGACCACCAGGCATGCTGCCCTGAGGACCTTCTTTACCGAGGAATTTGGAGACCGGCCGTTACAGGTCGTAAAAAAAGAGCCCAATGCGGTCTTTAAGTATTTAGACGTATCTGAAGACAAGCACTTCCTGTCGGACCAATATAAGACAGAAGACCGGATGCGGGGTTTCGATCTCGAATCGGGCTCGCAGACTCGGGTGACCGTATTGAAACTGGCTGAAAATGACTATGAGATCATCTGGAGCCATCATCATATTTTGATGGATGGATGGTGCGTCAGGATCCTGCTAAAAGAAATTTTCCAGCTGTATTATGGCCTCCTGCAGGGGCGTCCCCCCCTGTTGAAGAAAATACATCCGTATTCTGCCTACATCAAATGGCTGGAAAAGGTCGACAGAAATGTTTCTATGGCATATTGGCGGAAACAGCTCGCCGGACTGGAAACGGCCACGATCATTCCTGGTTATGGAACAAGGTTACGCGGATCAGGCTACGAAGGTCGTTCGACGACCCACGTGATCGAGAAAGATGTATGCAGCGCCATTAAGGGTCTATGCAGGACATTGGGAATAACCGAAAATACGTTTATGCAAACGGCATGGGGGATCCTGCTTGGAAAATACAACGATGCCGAAGACGTGGTTTTCGGCGCCGTGGTGTCCGGCCGGCCTGCGGACCTGGAAGGTGTCGAGGACATGATAGGCCTGTTCATCAACACGATCCCCGTGAGGATCAAAACGGGAACGGACCGGCCTATCGCGGATTTGTTAAAAGAGACGCAAACATCTTCGATCCAAAGTACGGATCATCATTACCTGCCGCTAGCCGATATCCAGTCGGTGAGCGGGCTGGGGCCGAAATTATTCGATCATATCCTGGTATTTGAAAATTATCCGGAACAGGAAATGGCGCAACAAGGAGATCATGAAGACGGGTCCCATGGAAGGACTTTATCTTTCTCAGCCCTTGATACTTTTGTCCGAACCAGTTACGATTTTTGGCTGGCCATCGTGCCAGGAGAACGCTTTCGGATCGATTTCAACTACAATGCCTGCCTGTACGAAAACGCGGAGCTCGAGCGCATGAAAGGCCATCTGGATCGTACGGTCAGGCAGATGCTAGAGCAGCCAGGTGGAACGGTTGCCAGAATAGACTGCTTGTCGGCAGAAGAAAAACATCGGCTCCTGGCGGAGCTGAGTCACCGCCGGGCTATACCCGATCCGACCGGACCGGACACTTCTCCAGGCAATGAGCACGCCGGCGGGGACAACGAGACGATTGCGCGTCTGATATCCATATGGAGTGATCTGCTCGGGAGGTCGCGGGTTGAGAGAGGGGACAATTTCTTTCTGCTCGGCGGACACAGTCTGAAGGCTGCCCGGCTGGTGAGACAGATCCATAAGGAATTCAATGTCAGGATACCTGTAAAAGAGGTATTTATGAACCCGATATTGGAAGATCTTGCCCGGGCAATTGCCTTCGCACAGACAAGCGCCTTCGCAGGAATCGAGCCGGCCGGACGCCAACCGAACTATCCTTTGTCCTCTTATCAACGCAGGCTGTGGATACTCAGTATGCTACAGCAAAAGAGTATCGCCTATAATGTAGCGGGAGCGCATTTCATAAACGGCGATCTCGATCCCGATGTTTTTACATCCGCGTTTGACAACGTCTTGAACAGGCACGAGAGCCTGCGCACTGTCTTTAAGGAGGAGGGTCAGGGAGAGGTCAGGCAGTTTATCCTTTCGCCGGAAGTATCCGGCTGCTCCTTGCAGTTCGTGGATCTACGCGAAGAGAAGGAACCGGCCGAACGGATTAGGTTGCTCACGCAAATGCAAGAGGCTAAACCTTTCGTATTGTCCACCGGGCCATTGCTGAGGGCGAACTTATACCGGGTGACCGATCGAAAATGGGTCTTTTCCTATGTCTTGCATCACATTATCTGTGACGGGCATTCCGTTCGAATTTTGATGAAAGAGATGGCCTTGCTCTATAGCGCCTATCTGAATGGAAAGGCCGACCCTTTGACGCCGTTACGGATACAATATAAAGACTTCTCGGTGTGGCAGCAAAAGCAGCTTTCAGGAGAGTCTTTGATCGCGCATAGAGACTGGTGGTTACGGCAGTTCAAGGGCGACATTCCCGCCCTCACGCTCCCCGGCGCCAAACCGAGACCCGCTGTCAGGACCCATAATGGGGCTACGACGACTGCCCAATTAGCTCCGCCGTTGTCCAGGGAAATACGCAACCTTGGCAGGGAGGTCGGAGGAACCGCATTCATGGGATTGATTGCGTCGCTGAGTGTTCTACTCCACAGATATACCGGCCATGAAGACATCGTGATCGGAACCAGTTCGTCCAGCCGGGAGCATGCCGATCTCGAAAATCAAATAGGTTTTTATGTCAATACGCTGGCACTGCGAATCCCGGTCAGGGGAATCGATAATTTCCGGGAACTGTCGCAAAAAGTGAAACAGGTGGTGATCGGCGCCTACGAACACCAGGTATATCCTTTCGACGAACTGGTGAATGACTTGCGTATTGAACGAGATCGCAGCCGGCATCCGCTTTTTGACGTAATGGTTGTGTACCAGGTAATGGAAAGCCAAGCGGCGAGCAGGCCGCTTTTCGATGCGCTCGAGATCACCGACTTCGACTGCGGGTCGGCCACCGTAAGTAAATTCGATCTAACCTTTTTCTTCGTCGACAATGGGGAGGAAATAACGCTCGAATTGGTTTATAACAAAGACATCTATGGAGAAGAAACCATCCATAAGCTGTTGCTCCATTTCAAGCGTCTGGTAACGGCTGCTGCCCACCATCCATTCACCCCCTTACGTGAGCTGGAATACCCTGATCATATAACCATTAAACAACTAATATGAAAGACAACGTTTGGTATGTAAAACCGAATCTGGTCATCGAGCCGCTTTTTGAGCGATGGTACGCCTGGGCGCACCTGGTATCGCCTGCAACCGCCGCAATGAACGTAGTGGGGCGCCACCTGAAGATCATGAATTCATACATCCAATCCGCTCAAATTCACGAAGCGGCTGTGCGCAATCCCAAAATGCTGGGCGGCCCATTCATGGATTATAAGAAGAACCGGGCCGAAGAAGTAAAAACATTAAGAGATCAGACCATGACCAGGCAGGCCAACCTGATCCAATTCGCGGAAGCGGTAAAAAAGCTCGACTCCATGCTGAAGAAGACCGCCAAAGGATATTCGCTGGAAGACCTGTACAAGGAGGTCCCGGATATTTTGAAAGGATATGTAGAGCTGACCTACGACCTGAATAACAACCCTTCCTTTAGGTTCTTTGAGGCTTTGCTATATGAAAGCGAATTCTATAATACGGAGCATCAAAGCATTTCTCTTTGGATAACCCAGAACGACGAACGGCCGTTCTGCCTGAGTACAGCCAGGCTGGATGAACCGAACGCGCTGCATTTGAATATCCCCTTCGATGATCCGGCTATAGACGCATTGAGCAGGATGAAAAGGGAGCCCGGGTCCATCGATGAAATTGCGCGGCAGCTGGGGATCGGTCCGGATGACCGGGCGCTATTCGACCAGTTCTTCACCAGGACGGCCCCGACGCCGTATAAAAAATACGACGGTCCGTTTGTCCGGATGCGCTATTTCGGCCATGCATGTATCCTGATCGAAACAAGAGAGGTGAGCATTTTGGTCGACCCGTTGATCAGTTACTATGGCTATCAATCCAATGTGGCACATTTCTCGGACGCAGACCTGCCCGATGTGATCGATTATGTATTGATCACGCACAATCACCAGGATCACATCCTGTTCGAGACCCTGTTGCCATTAAGGCATAAGATCAGGAATCTGATCGTTCCGAGAACCACTTCCGGCGCATTGCAAGACCCTAACTTAGGTTTGGTATTCAAGTATACGGGCTTTGCCAACGTAAGAGAGCTTGATGAAATGGAAGAGATCAGATTCGAAAATTGCAGGATCAAGGGAATCCCTTTTACCGGAGAACATAGCGATCTCAACATCCACACCAAGTTATGCTACCACATCACTTTAGGAAAATTCAAGTTTCTTTTCGTTGCAGACTCCAGGATCGTCGAATCGCGGCTATATGACCATGTGCATAGGGCAATTGGGGATGTGGATGTCATCTTTCTGGGAATGGAGTGCGACGGAGCCCCGCTGTCCTGGCTATACGGCCCTCTCCTGAGCGAGGACCTGGCCAGGGACAAAGATCAATCAAGGCGGCTTTCTGGATCGAATTTCGAAAAAGGTATCACGCTGGTGGATGTATTTAAGCCGAAAGAGGCCTATGTCTATGCGATGGGGCAGGAACCCTGGCTGGAATTTATCAGTACAGTAAGGTATACACCGGAATCCAACCCGATCATCCAGTCAAACCTGCTTGTGGAAGAATGCCGACGACGTAATATCATCGCGGAGCGATTGTTTGGTGAAAAGGAGATCTTATATGAATATGAAAATGTTCCGGCATGAAGAAGTTAACCAAATTGATCTTTCCTATTATCGGGAGATCCGCAGCCTTCAGGTATATTGCTTTGGGATTGGTCACCGGCCTATGTAGTTTTTTATTCATCAGCCTGGTAACAAAGCTCATCGGATCGATGGTCGGAGGCGTGCCGCAGGTCATCAGCAAGGAATACCTGATCGCATTTTCTTTGATCATTTTGTTCTTTATCTGGTGCAGAAGAGAGCTTTCTTTGACCAGCATTCGCTTGTCGTTGAGAATTTCCTGGAATCTGCGAAAGCAGATCATTTCTCAGGTCCTCGACTCGAACTACCGGCAATTGTCGGCCAGGATAATGGGGATCCGGGCAGCCATTCTCAGTGATGTCAACGCCCTTACCAATGCTTCGCTGGGCATAATCAATTTTTCCATCGCCGTGATCATGTCCATTTCGTGTTTTGTGTATCTCGCAACCATTTCGCTAAGCCTTTTTGCGATCACCCTGGTTGTGTCGGCAGCCGGGATAGCTGTTTATTATTTCTCCTCCAAAGCCAATACAGATAGTCTGCAGAAAACACGCCGGCTGGAAAATGAATTTCAATCTTCCCTGAATGACGTGTTGCACGGGTTCAAGGAGATCTATATGGATCCGAAAAAAGGGAAATACATATTCGAGAACAAGATCTGTACTACTGCGGCGGAATCATACAGTCATAACCTCGAGGCGCTAACCGGATTTAACAATAATCAGGTAATAGGCCAGCTGCTTTTCTACGTATTGATCACAGCTGTTTTGCTGATCTTTAGCGTGCTGTTAAAGATAACGGTCGCCAGCATCGTGAGCTATACGTTTACCTTGCTCTACCTTCTTGGGTCGATCGAAACCATCATGGTGCAACTTCCCGTCCTGATGAGGGCCGGCGTTGCTGCCGACCAGCTGTCAAAATTGAAAAGCGAGCTCGAAAGCTACAAGATCAGCAATCCCGTTCCGGAAAGATCCATGTCAAAAGATCTTTTCGAGTGCCTGGAGATCAACGATCTGCAATTTGGCTATGCAGGCGGCGATGGTGATTTCACCATTAGGCCGTCGAGTATGACGATCAATAAGGGAGACCTTATTTTTATCTACGGCGGGAACGGCAGCGGGAAAACGACCTTCATTTATTCTATTCTCGGATTGTTGCCGCCAACGGGCGGGGAGATAAAACTAAACGGGAATGTCGTTACGCCCCGGGATTATCCGGTATACAAAAGCCTTTTCTCCATAGTCTTCAGCGACTTTTATCTTTTTGATGAGATACCCGGAGAGTTTCATGGCAATCTCGAGAAATGGCAACACTATATTCGCTTATTCGAGTTGGAAGACAAAGTGTCCATGGAAGGAAGGCGTTTCACAACGACCAAGCTCTCGACGGGCCAGCGAAAGCGTCTCGCCCTTATTGCCGCACTAATGGAAGATAAGCCGATCCTGATAATCGACGAATGGGCCGCGGATCAGGACCCTTATTTCAGAAGAAAATTTTATACCGAGGTCCTTCCGATCCTGCATGAGAATGGCACAACGATACTGGCCATTACGCATGATGACAAATATTACCATTGTGCGGACAAGCTGTTTAAAATGGAAGAAGGCCGTCTCACCCCGGAAACACCCGAACCTCACAAAACTACACTATTCACCATATGACGAGAACGACCCAACTTTTCCTCTTGCATTTTGCGGGCGGAAACTGCTATTCGTATGAATTCCTGCGCCCATACCTGAAGGAGTTTGACGTAGGGGTCATCGAACTTCCCGGCAGAGGCAAACGGATGGACCAGGCTTTGTTGAATGACTTCGATGGGGCAGCCAGCGATATTTACCGGCAAATCAGCCAAAGAAGGAATGGTTCTCCGTTCCTTCTTTACGGTCACAGTATGGGAGCCTACCTGACGCTCAGGGTAGCGGCTATGTTCGAGCAGTCAGGAACATTTCCGGAGCACCTCATTGTAAGCGGCAATCCCGGGCCCGGAGTGGAAGATGCCGAGCATAAAAAACCGAGGTACCTGATGGAGCAGCAGGAGATGATCGAGGAACTGAAGGTACTCGGCGGGGTGCCGGCCGAGTTCCTCGAAAATGTCGAACTATTCGAATGTTTCGAGCCCATACTCCGGGCAGACTTCGAAATTGCCGAAAGGAATGAATTGGCCGGCGAACCCGCGGTCCAGACTCCAATCTATGCATTGATGGGCAGTGAGGAAAAAAAGGCGGCCAGTATAGCAAACTGGGGCAGATTTACAAAATCACGTTTTTTAAGTGAAATATTGGCCGGCGGACATTTCTTTATCCATAAGCATCCACAGCGGATAGCCGCGGTCTTTAAAGAATGCCTGGCTGTTCCTGCTTCAAAAGTTTACCTGTAAAAACCGATATATGGATTCCTCTTCTTTAACATTTGAAGCTATCGTAACGAACTTCTCGGAAATTTCTCTTGAAGCCCTTAATAGCGTTCTCGTCCTTTATGACGAACAAATCCTTTTCATCGGGGATTGTTGTGCCAGGTTTGATAAGTTCAAATATTTCCGTGAATACCTGCATGATGCTGACATCACCATTAATTTTTCCGACAAAAAGAACGAAAAATTTGCCGACGGATTGCTTAAAGGCAACCCAAACCTGGATCTCGTCACGTATCTGACCTGGGACGCTATCGATTTCGAAAAATATGACTTGGTCTTTTGTGTTACATCCGACGAGGAAGCGCTCCTGAACTTTTTTCATGAAAAATATGGAACCAGGATAAATAGCGGCTTGTACCGGCTTGCGGTTTGTTCGATATCCGAACTGATCCTGCAGGTTCCTTCAAACGGCTATCTGTTCCCGGTGGATGAGGAGTTGAACCGGTATGTAAAAAGGCCTCGTCCGGGGGAGCTTTACATAACCGATGAAGAGCACACCTGGGCTGAAGAGTGGTTAAAGGAAAAAGGTCTTCGCGCGGGCGAGGATCTATTCATCATTCTGGATTCGACATCTATCCGCTCGAAATTAATGAAGATCACGGTTTATTTCGAGTTTTTGCTGTCCATTCTCAAAAGAACAAATGTGAAAATTTTGATCTTTGATGAAAGCACTATAGGAAAAGAGGAGTTCTACCGCGAGTGGCTGGATGCTGACAATATGAAAAAAATGATCTTTTCAAAAGGATTGAGCTTACGCGATAATCTCTGTCTCATAGCCTCGAGACATACCAGGCTGGTATTCGGGCCCTGTACGGGCCTGATGCATTGTTCCTCCAGCATCTACAATAATTGTCTGAACAATGGCATGGAGCCGGCCTCCATCCCACTGATGATCACTTACACGGGAGTGTATTCAAAGGCGAATAAGAATGCTTATTTCTGGTGGGGAAACGCTCCGTTGATGCATTGTTTATTGCTAAAAATGCGTGGTGGCCGGAAAAAAATGGTTGAGTTGACTAACCTCACGGAGGAAGAAAAATTGCTGGATGATTCATTACCATCGACCGAATACACTGCAGATATGCTGCTCGGATTTATAGATGCTCATCTTCAGGAGCACAGACATCTTTCCCTTCAAAACCATTAATATAAAGAGACATGCGAAAGGTCAACCTGAAATTTTGTTTTCCATTGGCTTCTCTTGTAATTGTAATTGTCGCGCTGTCGACCGAGATGTTCGTTCTTCCGCCGCTTGGCAAATTGTTAAACCCGTTCACAGGCTTTGTCCAAAACGAGAACGACCGGCTTACCAATGTTTCCAGACGGACCATTACCGGAATGGGGCTTACGGATTCGGTGCAGGTCTTTTTCGACGACCGGAAGGTGCCCCATATTTACGCCGGCAACCTGAAAGACCTCTATTTTGCCCAAGGTTATATGCAAGCGTATTACCGTTTGTGGCAAATGGACTTTCTCAGCTACGCGTCAGCCGGGCGTCTGTCCGAGATCATAAAAGAAGGTTTTCTCGACTATGACCGGAATCAACGGCGCATAGGAATATTGGCAGCGGCAAAGGAGTCCTGCCGGCTGATGGAGAAAGATACCGAAACGAATGAAATTCTCACGGCTTACACCAGGGGAGTAAATGCATACATCAGCCAACTGAATGACAGGACCTTGCCGCTTGAATATAAGATCCTGGATTATAAGCCGGAACCCTGGAGCAATCTAAAGACAGCATTGATCATGAAATATATGGCCAATATGCTGTCCGGCTATGAGGAAGATTACAACATGACCAACCTGATATTGGCATTGGGAGAAGATAAGATAAACAAATATTTCCCTGCCTTTAGCTCTCATATTACGCCTGTGATGGATGATCCGGGTGGAAAGCCCAATCCCGTTCTGGCCAGGATAAAACAACCGGCCTATCTGGATTATTCTTTTTTGACTACGGGAACGATGATCTCTCCGAACGGCTACAACCCCAATTTGGGCAGCAATAGCTGGGCGGTTTCGGGTAATAGAACAACCTCCGGTTTTCCGATCCTCTGCAACGATCCTCACCTGGGGCTTTCATTGCCCGCTATTTGGCTTGAAATGCAATTAACGGGGGCAGGAATGAATGTATATGGAGTTTCTATCCCCGGGATACCCTCGATTGTCATTGGCTTTAACGAAGACATTGCCTGGGGGCTTACCAATGGTGACGACGATGTCAAGGATTGGTATAAGCTGAAAATAAGCTCCGATTATAAAAAATACGAGATGGACGGGAAATGGCGTGATCTCGACTATTCCATAGAACCCATTAAAAGGAAGGATGGGCCTACCCTTTATGATACTGTATACCGGACCATTCAGGGACCCATCGTAAGTACTAAAGGTTTCCCCGGGCCGACGCCGGAGCATCTGAACCAAGCCCTGCGATGGGAATTACATAATCCTTCCAATGAGATATTGACCTTTATCAAATTGAACCGGGCAAAAAATTATGCAGATTACAAAGAGGCGATACGCGGATTCTCCTGTCCTGTCCAGAATTTTACCTTCGCCTGCAAAGACGGCACCATTTCCATCGATCACCAGGGAAAACTCGCGCTAAAATGGCCGGGTCAGGGAAAATTCATCCTCGATGGGACCAAGAGCTCGCATTTATATTCAAAATATATCCCGGAGGACAGCCTGCCGCATGTATTCGATCCCACGTGTGGCTATGTCTTTTCGGCCAATCAGCACCCCACCGGCGTCAATTATCCCTATTATTACAACGGTACTTATATCGAAGAACGCGCCAGGCGGATCAAGCAATTACTCGCATCCGGCGGCAAATTCGATGTTGGCCGGATGGAAGCGATGCAACTGGACAATGTCAACGCCTTTGCAGTCGATGCTTTGCCTGTGCTCCTGGGGAGCATGTCTAAGAACCACCTGGATCAGGAGCAAAAAGACGTGCTCGAAAGGCTGGCATCATGGAACGCGTCCTATACGCTTGCCGACGAAAATGCCTGGTTCTATAACATGTGGTGGCGGGATATAAAGAATTTTACCTGGGACGAATTTCGGCAATACTCTTTTCGATCCATACTCCCTGATGACTGGGTTCTGCTCGATTTGATCAAGGAAGATCCTCAAAACGAATATTTTGACAGGCAAGTCACCTCTAAAAGGGAGAACGCCGATGACATCATCAGCATTGCATTCGATTCGGCTATGGTGAGCTATCGCAAATTCAAAAAGGAAGGAAAGACCCAATGGCGGTACCACAATACGGTAAACATAAACAACCTGCTCAATATAGACGAGTTTGGCGTCCGGGAGTTACCGTCGGATGGCTATTCGGCCACCATCAATGCCATTTCGAATAGCTGGGGGCCTTCCTGGCGGATGGTGGTTCAGCTCGGACCCAGGCCACAGGCTTTTGGGGTATATCCCGGCGGACAATCCGGAAACGAAGGAAGCAGGTATTACGATAATTTCATCGGCGAATGGAACAAAGGGAAGTATTACCGGCTTAATTTTTTTATGTCCGGGAGCGAGGCAAAAAGCGCTACAGGGAGCAGCTGGCTGCTGAAATAGACTACCATAAAATTTACAATATGACACACAAAGGAATACGGGATGGCAGCATAACCGTCTTATCTATTTTCATCTGCATGTGGCTCACAGGCAGGGCCGGCCTGCCGTGGTGGAGCTTCGCCATTCTCGTTATGGGCCTGGGCATGGTGATCGGTATCCGGAGCATGCGGGTCCCTAGTTTTCTCCTCGGCTTTTTCTGCGGTTTCATCATTTGGCCCGGGGCCGTTCTCTTTTTTCATGTACTCTATAACGGCCAGCTTCTTCCCCGTTTCAAACCTTGGGAACAGGGGCTTCTGTTGCTGGCATCGGGATTAATAGGGGGTATTGTAACAGGATTGGCCCTGTATACCGGTAAGACCCTTTTCTCGCGGGATATGAACCATGGCAAGCTTTCCTAATGGAATATTTCGGTAAATTTAAATCTATGTTTAAAAGTTATTTTAAGACGGCCTGGCGTTATCTCACCAAAAATAGGTCACACTCCCTTATCAATATACTAGGATTGGCGGTCGGGATGGCGGCTGCCATGCTGATCGCATTATGGATCTGGGACGAACTGACGTTCGACCGCTATTTCGACAATTATCATCTCATCGCCCAGGTAGAACAAAACAGGACATTCAACGGCGTAATTCATACAGATAAAGCTACCCCCATTCCATTGGCGACGGAGCTGAAAACCAAGTATGGATCCCAATTTAAATATATCGTGTTGTCGTCGTGGACCAATGAACATATTTTGTCCAACCATGATAATAATGAAATATCCATGCAGGGTAATTTCATGGGCGCGGATGCACCGGACATGTTAACCCTGAGAATGATCGCCGGCACAAGGGACGGCTTGAAAGATGCATCTTCTCTTTTTTTGTCCCGATCCGCTGCAACGACGCTGTTTGGCAGCTCCGATCCGATGGGCAAGATCGTGAGACTGGACAGCTTTAACATGAAAGTAAAAGGTGTATACCAGGATCTCCCCTACAATTCGTCGTTCAGAGATGTTTCATTTATAGCTTCCTGGGACCAGTTCGTGTCCTCTCAGCCCTGGGTAAAGGATGCCACGACGGACTGGGGAAGAAATTCTTTTCAGATCTTTGCCCGCATTTCGGACAACCAGGACATGAAGGAGCTTTCTGCCCGGATCAAAAACGTAAAACTTGAAAATGCCGCGGGTGAAGTAACGCTTAAACCGGAGATCTTTCTATTTCCTATGGAACGCTGGCACCTGTATGCTGAATTTAAGGATGGGGTAAGTGTCGGCGGCGCCATCCAGGTCGTTTGGATGTTTGGCGTCATCGATGTGTTCATCCTATTGCTTGCCTGTATCAATTTCATGAACCTGAGTACTGCGCGTTCGGAAAAAAGAGCCAAAGAAGTGGGTATACGTAAAGCGGTAGGTTCTACAAGAGGTGGTCTGATCGGTCAATTCTTTGCCGAATCTATAATGGTAGCCTTGTTTGCTTTCGTGATGGCACTGATCCTGGTAATTGTCGCCCTGCCATCCTTCAATAGCATGGCAGATAAAAGAATGCACATTTTATGGGCTAATCCCTTCTTTTGGTTATTGGGGATTGGCTTCAGCCTTATCACAGGCTTCATCGCGGGTAGCTATCCGGCCTTTTATTTGTCTTCTTTCCAATCGGTGAAAGTATTGAAAGGTACTTTCAAAGCCGGCCCTCGTGCGGCTCTGCCGAGAAAAATACTTGTCGTATTACAATTCACGGTCTCCGTAATATTGATCATCGGTACTATTGTCGTTTTCCGGCAGATCCAATTCGCCAAAAACAGGCCTATTGGCTATGACAATAACGGGTTGGTTATGGTGAGGGCGCTCACCAGGGATCTGCATGATCATTTCGAGGCTATCCGGGAAGAATTGGTACGATCAGGGGCGATCTCAGAAATGGCTGAATCAAGCAGTCCGGTGACGAGGGTGAGCAGGACCACCAGCGGGTTCAATTGGAAAGGAAAGGACCCTGCCATGTCTGAAGATTTTGTCACGACAGGTATTACGCCGGAATATGGCAAGACGGTAGGCTGGCAATTTCTCGCGGGGAGGGATTTCGACAAGACCTTTTCGACCGATTCTACGGGAATCGTGCTGAATGAGGCCGCGGTAAAATACACCGGCCTGAAAGATCCGGTAGGAGAAAATATTCTTTGGGATGACAAGAGTTATAAGGTGCTGGGTGTGGTAAAAGATATGATCATGGGTTCACCCTATGAGGCTGTCAAGCAAACAATTTTTTATCTGAATGCAGCTTCCGGAAGCACGATCAATATGAAAATTAACGGCGGGATGAATGCCGCGGTCGCGCTTGATAAAATTGAAGCCGTTATAAAGAGATATTCCCCGTCCACTCCATTCGATTATAAATTTGTTGACGAAGAATACGCCAGAAAATTTTCCAATGAAGAGCGCATTGGCAAGCTGGCGTCCTTTTTTTCCTGTTTGGCGATTTTTATCAGTTGTCTGGGCTTGTTTGGCATGGCCTCCTTTGTTGCCGAACAGCGCATCCGTGAAATCGCTATCCGGAAGGTACTTGGGGCATCGGCAGTGGGGCTTTGGTATCTTCTGTCAAGGGACTTTTTAAAGCTGGTGATCATTTCTTTTTTGATAGCGGTTCCGGCAGCCTATGTATTGATGAATCAATGGCTTCAGAACTATCATTACCGGTGCGCCATATCCTGGTGGATCTTTGCAATAACGGCACTTGGCGCAGTTATGATCACCTTATTGACCGTAAGTTTCCAGGCAATAAAGGCCGCTTTACGTAGCCCGGTGAGAAGCCTTAAGGCTGACTGAGCAACGTCTTTTAACGGACGACCTATGTAACGAAAGCGAACAGCGGTCTGAGCGCGGGCAACTACTATGCCTTGATATTCAATCCCATAGCAAACCTGCATGGAATTTGGGTCTTTCCGGTAAAATCTACCGCCATGCGTTCACTAGCTTTTCTTTCCGTTTTGCTTTTTTGTGTCGCGATCTCGGGGTATCCGCAACGGGTCATACATGGAGATGGCTCCGATGTCACCGTGACCCGGGATATTGCTTCGTTCTCCGGCCTGCACAACAGCGTCAGCGCCCAGGTGGTCGTGGTGCGCGGTGATAAATACCAGGTGAAGATCGAGGGAGAAAACAATGTGATCGAAGCGTTGGTCACGGAGGTCAGAGATGGTGCGCTGCAGATCGGCTTCCCCGGCTATAGCAATATCCGGATGACGCGTCGCTTGCACATCACCGTAACCACACCGGGGGAGTTATCCGAGGTGGCGAATTCGGGTTCGGGTGGTATCCGTTCCGATGATGTGTTCAAGAGCGCGTCGATGCGGGTGCGCAATTCCGGCAGTGGCGCCATCGCCATCGGGCTGGATGCCGGTCAGCTGGATCTGTCCATGAGTGGCTCGGGGAATATCGAGGTCAAGGGACACGCCAAACAACTGAATTGCAATGTCAGCGGGTCGGGGAGTATCCGGGGCAGCGATCTTGCGGTCGAGGAGCATTCCCAGATCCATGTGAGCGGTTCGGGTTCCTGCACCATTACTACCAATGGCGTCATCGACGGGCGCATCAGCGGTTCCGGTGGCATCAATTATGGTGGGAATCCAAGTACGGTTAATGTCAGTCATTCGGGGTCGGGGAGGGCGCATAGGATATCGTGATGTCCGTTGCGGCATAACCCACACAGGTCAGCGTCAATCCTTGCTGCAGATCTTTTTCCGTGAGCACCTCGTTGGTGCTCATTTTTATTTGGCCCATCAGGAGGCGCGCCACGCACGTCGAGCAACGGCCGGCGCGGCAGCTGTAGGGGAGGCGGATGCCGTGTTTTTCCGCGGCGTCGAGGATGGTATCGGGCCAGGCTGCCAGGAATTCATGACGGCCGGCGGCGGTGACGATGGTGATCATCTTTGGCGTGGGGTCGACCATTGGCGGGGAAGGAGGCCGGCGTTCGACGGTGAAATGTTCTTGTTTGATCTGGTCCGCTTCGATGCCGAGGGTTTTCAGGGTGAATTGAGCCATGCGCATGAAGACGGCGGGCCCGCAGAGATAAAAACGGGTGTCGCCCGTGATGGCGCCGGTGGTTTCCAGCCAGCGTTCCAGCCACCAGTTGTTGATCCGGCCGTTTTGGACGGAAAGCAGATCAATCCATTCGAATCGTTCGGGTCCATAGGCCGTTTGTAATGCGGTGAGCTGTTCACGGAAAGGCGTGGAGGCGGGTTCGTGTTGCTGGGTGATGAGGGTGATGTGCGCCGGCGGCTGGAGGCTTACTACTTTTTTAATTAGTGAGAATATCGGTACCAATCCACTTCCTGCGGCCAGGAAAAAGAGTGTACGGGCCGTTTCCAGGGTGAACCGGCCGCCTGGCGGTAAGCTGGTGAGCGTATCCCCGGGTTGCAGGTGGTCGAGGAGATAGCGGGAGATCTGGCCGTTGGGAATCCGCTTCACGGTGATGGCGGGGATGGGGTCGATGCCGGGAGTGGTCGAAAAAGAATAGCTGCGGCGGAGCTCGTGTCCATGGAGCTGGAACAGGAAGGTCAGGAATTGGCCGGCCTGATAGGCCATGGGGTAGCCGTCGGTGCGTTCCAGGAAAAAAGTTTTCGTGTCGAGGGCTTCTGGGTGGATGGCGACTACGCGGAGTGTCCAGGTTTCCATGAGACAAATTACGATAATCGGGGGACAGAAAGGATAATCGGAAGGACGAAGACATGGAATGCATCTATATTTGTTTCATGGCTCGTTCTATGCTAACCTACCTGGCAGGTGTTCCCTGTGTGCTGTTGCTGCTATCCACTGGCCTTTTGCCGCTTTGCTCTTGTAAAGAACATGCCGCCGCCGCCAATGCGGGCAATAAACCAGCGGGTGGGGATCTTCCCCTCGTGGACGTAATGATCGCCGCTCCCCGCCAGATCTCCAATCAGATCGAAGCGAACGGCAGCGTCATGGCCAATGAGTATGTCGAATTACATCCCGAGATCAGCGGCCGGATCGTATACCTCAACGTACCGGAGGGTGGTTCGGTCACTAAAGGGACGGTGATCGCGCGGATCAACGATGCCGATCTGCAGGCCACGCTGGAGAAATCCAAAGCCCAGCTCGAGCTTAATCAAAAAACGGCCGAACGGGAAAAGAAGCTGCTCGATATCAATGGGATCAACGAGGCCGATTACGACCTGGCGGTGAGCAATGTCAACAGCACCAAGGCCGACATCGACTACACCCAGGCGCAGCTCGACAAGACGGTGATCCGGGCGCCTTTCGACGGCATCGTGGGTCTGCGGCAGGTGAGTCCCGGGGCCTATGTCACGCCGGCCAATGTCATCGCCACGGTGCAGCAGCTCGATAAGATCAAGGTCGATTTCACGGTACCCGAACAATATGCGAGTGTTATCCGGCCGGGTTCGCTGGTCGATATCCAGCTGGACGCACAGACCAATGCGCGGCGGAAGGGGCTCATCGTCGCGACGGAGCCGCAGATCAATACCACGAGCCGGAATCTTAAGGTGCGGGCGCTGCTCCGAGAGGGGCAGGCGAACCCGGGCGCTTTTGTAAAGGTCTTTGTGAATGCGGGCATCAGCAAGAAGGCCATTATGGTTCCTACCAATTGCATCATTCCGGAAGACAAGAATAACCAGGTGATGGTCGTGCGGAGCGGCAAGGCCAAGGTGGTCAATGTGGAAACAGGGGTGCGGGAAGCCGACAATATCGAGATCACCAGGGGGCTGGCCATGGGTGACACGGTGATCGTCACCGGTGTACTCTTTGCCCGGCCCGACCGGCCCGTTTCCATCCGCAGTGTGAAAACATTGGACGGCGGCGAAGGCGCCGCCAAATAGCATTTTTCCCTACTACACATGAATATCTCCGAACTTTCCCTCAAACGTCCGGTCCTGGCCACGGTGATGAATCTTATGCTCATCCTGTTTGGTGTGGTCGGGTATAATTTTCTGGCGGTGCGGGACTACCCGGCCATCGATCCGCCGATCATCACGGTGCAGACGAGCTATACCGGCGCTAATCCCGATCTCATCGAGAGTCAGATCACCGAGCCGTTGGAGAAGAACATCAACGGCATCCCGGGTATCCGCACCATTTCCTCGCAGAGTTCACTGGGCAGCAGCTATATCACCGTCGAATTCAATCTGGGTATCGATCTCGAAGCCGCGGCCAGCGATGTCCGCGATAAGGTGGGGCAGGCGCAGCGTTCGCTGCCATTGGATATCGATGCGCCGCCGGTGGTCACCAAATCGGATGCCAACAGCGATTTCATCCTGATCCTGGCCGTGCAAAGCCGCACGAAGAGCCTGATGGAGCTAAGCGATTATGCCGAGAATGTCTTGCAGCAGCAACTGCAGACCATCGACCAGGTGAGCGCCGTCGAGGTCTTTGGCGACAAGACGTGGTCCATGCGGCTCTGGCTGGACCAGGACAAGATGAATGCCTATAACATCGCGTACAACGACATCGCCACCGCGATGAACAATGAGAACGTGGAGCTGCCGCCGGGGAAGATCTATGGCAACAACACCGAGTTGACGATCAAGACGCTGGGACGATTGACAACGGAAAAAGATTTTCGCGATGTGATCCTGCGGGAGGACAGTACCGGCATCGTGAGGCTGAGTGATGTAGCCCGGGTGGAATTGGGCCCCGAAAACCCGGAACAAAGCTGGAAATACAATGGCGTCAATGCCGTGGGTCTGGCTATCATTCCCCAACCAGGCGCCAACAATATTGCCATCGCGGATGAGTTCAACCGGCGGTTGGAGGAGATCAAACGGGGCAATAAAAGCGATCTCGTCTTCAGTGTGCTCATCGACAATACGAAGACGATCCGGCAGTCGCTGAATGAAGTGAAGGACACGCTGCTGATCGCTTTCGGATTGGTGGTGCTGGTGATCTTTTTCTTTTTCCGCAGCTGGACGATCGCGCTCCGTCCGTTGATCGATATCCCCATCTCGCTGATCGCGACCTTTTTTATCATGTATGTCGCCGGCTTTACGATCAATATCCTCACCTTGCTTGGGATCGTACTGGCCACGGGTCTGGTGGTGGACGACGGCATCGTCGTTACCGAGAACATCTTCCGGAAGCTGGAACAGGGTATGCCCATCCGCAAGGCGGCGCTGGAAGGCAGCAAGGAGATCTTCTTTGCCGTTATCTCGACCTCGCTGACGCTGGCGGTGGTCTTTATGCCGGTGGTCTTTCTACAGGGATTTGTAGGCCGGCTTTTTCGCGAGTTCGGGGTAGTGCTGGCCTCCGCCGTGCTGATCTCGTCTTTCGTTTCGTTGACGATCACGCCGGTACTGAATGTCTATCTGACGAGCAAACGCAGCGGTCATGGCTGGTTCTATGAAAAGACGGAACCCTTTTTTACCGGTATGGAGAGCGGCTACCGGCGGCTGTTGGAAGGATTCATGCGTATCCGTTGGATGGCGTGGGTGTTGATCGCCGTGTGCGGCGGGATGATCTGGTTCATCCTTGCGCATCTGCAAAGCGAGATCGCCCCGCTGGAAGACCGCAACAGCGTCCGTTTTTCGGTGACGCTGCCGGAGGGATCGAGCTTCTCCTATACACAGAAAGTGACGGATCAGATCGCTAACTATTTGTTGGATTCCGTGCCGGAGCGGGACTTTGTCTTTGCCCGGGTGCCGCAGAACAACAATATGAACCAGAGTGCGCCGCGGATCGGGCTGGTCGATCCCTGGTTGCGTCATCGTTCGCAAAGCGAGATCGCGGGCGACCTGCAGCGCAAGATGGCGCGGTTCAACGACGCCCGCGTCTTCGCGATCCAGGAGCAAACGATCGCGGTGGGGTCGGGGTCCAAGACCTCGCTTCCCGTCCAGTTCGTACTCGAGAACCAGGACCTGGAGAAGATGAAGAATATCCTGCCGGCCTTTTTGGATGCCTGCCGGAAGGACCCCACCTTTTCGAATGTGGATGGCAATCTGAAATTCAACAAACCCGAGCTGCAGATCACCATCGACCGGATGAAGGTGCACGATCTGGGCCTTTCGACCAATGATGTCGCCTCGGCGTTGCAGGCGGCCTTTAGCGGCGGCAGGCTGGCTTATTTTATCATGAACGGGTTCCAGTATTATGTGATCGCGCAGGTCGAGCGAAAAGACCGGAACGATCCGGCGGACATCAGCAAAGTGTATGTCCGCAATAAGAACGGGGATAATATCCCGCTGGCCTCCGTGCTGCATATCGAGCAGAACAGCAGTCCGAGCACGTTGTACCATTTCAACCGTTACAAGGCCGCCACGATCTCCGCTTCGCTGGCGGAAGGGAAGACCATCGGCGATGGGATTGCGGCGATGGAAAGGGTCGCGAACAAGCTGCTCGATGAGACCTTTCAGACGGCCTTGTCGGGCGCATCGCGGGATTATGCCGAAAGCTCGTCCAATATTGTCTTTGCCTTTGTGCTGGCCTTGCTGCTGATCTACCTCGTGTTGTCGGCCCAGTTCGAGAGTTTTATCGATCCTTTTGTGATCATGCTCACGGTGCCGCTGGCGCTGGCGGGGGCATTGCTGAGTCTTTGGGTCTTTCACCAAACCTTGAATATCTTTTCGGAGATCGGGATGATCATGCTCATCGGGCTGGTCACGAAGAACGGTATCCTGATCGTCGAATTCACCAATCAGAAACGGGAGCGCGGGATGCCAAGACGCGCGGCGGTCGTCGAAGCCGCCACGCAGCGGTTGCGGCCGATCCTGATGACGTCGCTGGCGACATCGCTGGGAGCGTTGCCGATCGCGTTGAGCCTGGGGGCGGCGGCCACCAGCCGTATCCCGCTGGGGATCGTAGTCGTCGGCGGCATCCTCTTCTCTTTGATCCTGACGTTGTTCGTGATCCCGGCGGTCTATACGTATATCTCGAGCAGGCACAAGGTTCATGTCACTGAAGTAACGGAATAATATATGAGAAAACTTTTAATTGCCTGTGCGGCGGCGGTTCTGCTGCCGGTGGCTTTTGTCCGGGCGCAGCTGCTTACGCATGACGACGCGGTGCGGATCGCACTCCGAAACAGCCTGAACATCGAGTTGGGCAGGAATATCGTACGTGTCGCGGCGATCAACAACAGCTATGGTATCGCCGGCGGGTTGCCCGTCGTCACAGGGACGGCAAGTGATCAGGAGCAGAGCACCAGTATCCGGCAGAAATACTCCGATCCCACCGATGACAAGCAAAGTAATAATGCCTTCTCGAACAATTTGAGCGGCTCGCTCAACGGCTATATGCTGCTCTACAACGGTGAGCGCGTGGTCAATGCCAAACGGCAGCTGGGATCGATCGAGGCTCAAACGCGGCAGCAGCTGAGTTCGAGGGCGGTGGTCGTCGTCAACAATGTGCTCCTGAAATATTACGATGTCGTGCGGCAGCAAAGTTATGCCAGGACCCTGCAAGCCTCCATTGACGCGCAAAAACAGCAGCTGGCGATCGTGCAGGCCCAGCAGAGTGTGGGGCTGGCGAATAACGCTGATCTTTTCCAGAGCCAGGTCGATCTGAATACGCAGATTCAAAATCTCCAGGCCCAACAGCTCATCATCGACCAGGACAAAACGGATCTGCTCACGCTGCTGACCTTGCGACCCGATTCGGTGATCCAGGTGGAAGATACGATCCTGATCGACCGGGACATGCAGCTATCGAGGATCATGAGCGGTGTCCAGACGGCCAATCCGGATATCATGGCTGCCAACGAGCAGATCACGATCAACAAGTATGTTGAAAAACAGGTGGCGGCGCAGCGGTATCCTTCGCTGGGTACCAATGTGGGCTATAATTACAGCCGGACGGCGAATTCACAGGGCTTTTCGCTCCTCAATCTCAACTACGGCCCCTATGCTGCGCTGACGCTGAGCGTACCTATCTTCAATGGGAACATCTATCGTAAACAACAGCAGATAGCCGGCATCAATATCCGAAACTCCGAGCTTGTTCGGGACTCTCTGCTGTTGAATTATACCGCCGTCGCCGTCAAGAACTGGCAGGCCTATACGAGCAATTTACAGCAGGTGGAGACGGCCAAGGCCAACTATGAGCTTTCGCGAAAGCTGCTGAACCTGGTGATGCAGAAATTTCAGCTGAAGCAGGCGACCATCGTGGATGTCAAGAATGCGCAGCAGAGTTTTGAGAATGCGGGGTATTTGCTGGTGAATGTGAGCTATGCGGCGAAGGCGGCGGAGATCACGCTATTGAGGTATGGGAATTTGCTGACGTATTGATTTCGCGGCAGGAGGATGCGCGGGCGGACGGGCCGTTAGAACAAGGTCTGTACGCCGTACATGATCCTGGTCTCGTGGTCGAGGAGCCACTTTTTTCGCCACAGGCCGCCGGCATAGCCGATGAGGTCACGGTTGGAGCCGATGACGCGGTGACAAGGCACGACGATGGCGATATTGTTCTTGCCGTTGGCCGAGGCGGCAGCGCGGATCGCCTTGGTATCGCTGAGACGGCGGGACAGTTCGAGATAGCTAATGGTCTTGCCGAAGGGGATAGCGGTGAGCTCATTCCATACGCGTTGTTGGAAGGACGAGCCGTCCTGGGCGACGGGGAAATCGAAGACGCGGCGCTGGCCCTGGAAATACTGGATCAGTTGTTCGATGCATTGAATGACCAGGGGTGGTACCGGACCCCGGAGGCTCGGGTGATGGTATTTGGCGTCGTCGAGATGATCGACGAAGCTGATCTCGTTGATATAGGTATCCGTACCGCCGATGCGGAGGAGGCCCAGGGGCGACTGGTAATAGGTAGTGGCTGTTTCCACTGTTGTTGCCATGAACAATGAGTTTGGGTTGGTTTAGGTCGGCTTAAGTCAGCCTATCTTCCAGCCATTGCCGACCTTGCGGTCCGGCGTCAATAAAACTACTTCTTTTTTTTCAGTATACACACCCAGGACGAGGCATTCGCTGAAAAAATTAGCGATCTGCTTTGGCGGGAAATTGACGACGGCGATCACCTGCCTGCCGATAAGGTCTTGCTTTTCATACAGGTCAGTGATCTGCGCTGAGGATTTTCTGATGCCCAGCTCACCGAAATCAATGGTCAATGCCAGGCCGGCTCCAGGCCGCCTTTCGGCGGCCTGTCCACGGGCACAAGCCCGCGACCGAGAGCCGCACCAGTGGTGCGGGTCGAAGGCCTACAGACATTTATATTCGCGTGGGGAAAATCACTAACTTCGTCATCGTTCCGACCCGGAGGTCTATCTTTTCAAAGTCCTGCCAGGTGATGGTTGGCATAGTTTATATACCTTTATTTAAAATAAATATAGAAAATTTATGAAACGTACAGCAACGGCCGTATGGAACGGCTCCGGCAAAGATGGTAAAGGAAATTTAACGACCCAGAGCTCGACCCTGAACAAAGCGCAGTATTCTTACAAGACCCGTTTCGAAGATGGCGTAGGTACGAATCCCGAGGAGCTGATCGCCGCTGCGCATGCCGGCTGCTTTGCAATGGCGCTGGCCTTTGGTTTGCAGGGCGCGGGCATCACACCCGATTCGCTGGAGGTGACGGCTACGGTGACGCTGGACGTCAGCAGCGGTACGCCGACGATCACGGAAAGCCACCTGGATCTCAAGGCAAAGATCCCCGGTATTACCAATGAGAAATTCCAGGAGTTTGCCAAAGGCGCCGAGCAAGGCTGTCCGGTGAGTCGCGTTCTCAAGGCGAATGTCTCGCTGACAGCGACACTGGCGTAATATTAAGACTTTATTAGAATTGACAAATTTTGCAATTTTTAGCACCTTCGGGTGCTTTTTTTATTGGTGCACTGTCTTAACTTACGCGTACTATGAGCTCAACAAACAAACCCACCAACTTATCTCGCAGGAAATTTCTGCGCGGTTCAACGATGGCTGCCACTGGCTTCTTCATCGTACCCAGACACGTTCTCGGGCGCGGATTTATCGCACCCAGTGATAAGCTGCAGATTGCAGCCATCGGCGCCGGCGGTAAAGGCGGCGACGATATCCGAAATTTCAACAGCAGCGGCAAGGTCGATATCGCCTACTTGTGCGACGTCGACGACCGTCAGAGTG
>Ga0134126_10002244_pt1 | contig 24470 bp, 19 predicted proteins | sample KB31752_FD_96881 | JGI IMG/M metagenome (GOLD analysis project Ga0134126, IMG submission 96881) | Terrestrial soil microbial communities with excess Nitrogen fertilizer from Kellogg Biological Station, Michigan, USA - KB3-175-2 | ecosystem: Environmental > Terrestrial > Soil > Unclassified ... | reverse complement strand
TTTCAACACCGCTTCCGTCAAAGGGGTTTTCCCGGTGCCCAAATGTAGAAGTTATTCTTCCCTGGAATGGCATTCCTAACGGCGTATGTGAAATTTCGTAACCAATGCGTTCAACATAATTTACATAAAAACTACTTATCTCATCACTGGAAATTACGTCATCATCTGAATCACCGCCTTCCGCCTGGTTAATCACAGGCTTTATTCCTCTTTCTTTTAAGTACTTATTGATACTGTGTAGTTCAGTATCGATTTTTGAAAATTTATCCCTCAATGAAGCAGTATCGACTGTAGAAACCACGGTATGCATTTTATGTAACTTTTGAGAGAGAGCAATTTGTTTGATCATTTCCTCGCCATGAAGTGAAATAAGGTAAATAACAGCCGCGCCGAGAATTAAAAAAATAACCACTATTCCGGTAAGGTATTTTTTCCAATGTAAAATCAAACCATTTGAAACCTGCATGGGCTTAAAAGCCTTTTGATTTTTGTTCACAAACAGAACGGTTGTTTTCTCCTTCTTTTGTTTCATCACAATTGGTTTTTAAGAATTGAATATCACAAATCCTGAAAATCAACGGCTAATTCGCTTTCCACAAATTAGCCATTTTTCACTAAAAAACGAAAGAACATGCCTTAAATTGCCCACGTGAATATCTTTAATCAAAGAGGCTAATAAATGAGAAAAATCATAGGGTTTTCACTATTAAAAAGGAAAATTTACGCTTAAAAATTTCATTTATTTTAGTAATAAACCTGACTTTTGCCCTGCAGGAAAGAATAGAAAATAAATTAGTTATATTTATAAACAAACAATTATGCATTCACGACGAGACTTTATTAATAAAATTACCGCCGCCTCTTTTGCTATTCCTTTTATTAAACAGGTTGCCGCAACTAACAAACCGTTGGTAAAAAAGTATCATGAAGAACCTGTTTTACGGGTCGCCATTATGGGATTAGGCAGCTATGGAACACGTGTGGCTGAAGCGATGCAGTCTTGTACCAAAGCAAAATTAGTAGGTGTGATAAGCGGTACGCCTTCTAAAATTAAATTGTGGCAAACCAGGTATAATATACCTGAAAAAAATTGTTACAATTATTCTGATTTTGATAAAATAAAAGACAACCCTGATATTGATGCCGTTTATGTGATTACACCAAACGGGCTTCATCATAGCCAGGTGATACGCGTGGCACAAGCTGGAAAAAATGTTATTTGCGAAAAACCTATGGCGCTTAATGAACAGGAAGCAAAGGAAATGATTGACGCTTGCAAAAAAGCTAATGTGAAATTATTGGTTGGGTATAGAATGCATTTTGAACCTCACACTTTGGAAATTATCCGAATGAGAAAAGCAGGGGAATTTGGAAAAATTCTTTTTTTCCAGGGATTGAGCGGGTTTACAATCGGAGATCCTACTCAATGGCGATTAAACAAAAAACTTTCAGGAGGAGGCTCCATGATGGATATTGGGATTTATTCTGTAAATGGTTCACGTTATATGATTGGAGAAGACCCTGTGTGGGTAACTGCCGAAGAAACTAAAAATAATCCTGATAAATTTAAAGATGGAATTGATGAAACGATCCAGTTCCAATTAGGCTTTCCCGGAGGAGCAGTGGCTTCCTGCTTTTCAACTTATAGCATGAACAATCTTGACCGTTTTTTTCTGAACGGCACCAATGGTTATGCGGAGTTAAACCCTTCAACAGGTTATGGGCCAATCAGGGGAAGAACAAATAAAGGTGATTTACAAGCAGCAGATGTAATACATCAAACTGTTCAAATGGATGAAATGTCAGACATTATTTTGAGGGGTAAAATACCTGAAGTTCCTGTTGATGGGGAAGAAGCTTTGAAAGACCTAAAAATTATTGATGCTATTTATGAAGCATGTAAAACAAATAAAAAAATTAAACTGGAACTTTAAAAAATCAGATTGAATACTTATTAGACTTGCCCTATGAAAAAAATATTGTTATTCGGTGCAGGCAAATCAGCCACCAGCCTCATTAGTTATTTAGGAAAATGCTGTGACGAAAATAACTGGAAGCTTATTGTTTGCGATGCTGATCAGTTATTAGCCCAATCAAAAATTAATAATTTTTATTCTGCAGAAGCTTTTTCATTTGATATCTCAGATGAGGAAAAACGCCATGAGTTTATTTCCAATGCTGATATTGTAATTTCAATGCTTCCTGCGTCATTGCATTTTTTAGTGGCTATAGATTGCCTGGCATTTTCAAAAAATTTATTAACGCCTTCTTACATTGATGATAAAACAAAAACACTTAAAGAAGAGATCGAACAAAAGGGTTTATTGTTTCTGGGAGAAATGGGGTTAGACCCTGGAATAGACCATATGAGCGCAATGAAAATCATTAATGAGATAAAAAAAGAAGATGGAAAAATTACTTCATTCAAATCACATTGTGGTGGTTTGATTGCCCCGGAAAGTGACAACAATCCCTGGCATTATAAAATTACCTGGAATACGGCAAACATAGTTTCAGCCGGGAGTGCAGGCGCCATTTACAAAAGTGAAAATAAAATAATTGAGGTTCCTTACAAAGACATATTTAAAGATGAAAATCAAATAGTAGATGTGCCGGGCTTAGGTGTATTTTCCTGGTATGCCAACAGGGATTCCCTTTCTTATATTAACACTTATGAACTGGATGGAATAGAAACTTTTCTAAGGACTACATTGCGTAAACCGCCTTTTTGCCGTGGCTGGAATAAAATCGTCGAACTTGGATTGACAAATAATATGGATGATGAAGAAATTAAAGATTGTAAAACATTTGTAGATTGGTTTAATTTAAAAAAAGAGAAATTGATTTCTATTAAGCCCAAAAATTTCGATAAATCCGATTTTTTTAACAATGAGTTTTTAGAGCAAATTGATTTTATTTTTTTGAGAAGCGAAGAAAAACTTCCCAATGCATTTTCTGATTCAAATGCATTGCTTCAGGAGCGTTTAGAAAAAAAACTCGAAATGAAAGCCGCGGACAAAGACATGATTATTATGTTGCACGAAATAAAATTTTCGATCAACGAAAAAAACAAACAAATAAGAAGTTGCCTGGTGGTCAAGAGCGATGATAAAAACCACACCGCAATGGCGAAAACGGTGGGTTTGCCTTTGGGGATTGCAGCTAAATTAATTCTTGAAAACAAAATAAATATTACGGGTTTGCATATCCCTGTCATCCATGAAATTTATAACCCTGTTTTAAAGGAACTTGAATTAAATGGAATACAATTTCAAGAAGCTATTAGTGAATGGTAAGAGATAACTACCGGCGTTCCTTAAAAAATCGTTCGAATAAGAAAAAGCTAATATTTTTATTTTAACTTTTGCGGCAAAGATCTTTGCCGCAAAAGTTTTTTAGTTATTTATTACCTGCCTGCTTTTCCGCATCGGCTTTCATTTTATCGTTGGCCGTAATCAAAAATTCCACGCGCCTGTTTTGTGCCATGCCTTCGGGGGTATCATTCGAATAGGCAGGCGCTGTTTCACCATAACCTTTCACAGTCATACGGGAAGCGTCAATATCCTGGGAAATTAAATAATCCCGCACCGCATTTGCGCGCCTCAAAGACAATCCCATATTGTATTCTTCGGTTCCGCGGCTGTCGGTGTGGCCTTGAATTTCTATATTCGTATTGGGATTATTTTTTAATATTGTTGCTAAATTATTGAGATTCATTTTTGCGGAATCACTCAGGTCGGATTTTGAAAAAGCAAATAAAATTTTTTCATTGAATTCAACCTTAATTCCTTCCGCCACTCTTTCTACTTTTGCACCGGGTACTTGTGTTTGAATTTCTTTAGCCTGTTTGTCCATATCATTGCCGATAATGGCTCCTGCCGTGCCACCAACGACGGCTCCGATAATCGTACCAAGAGTTTTATTTCCTGCTGCTTTACCGATTATGGTTCCGCCAACTGCTCCTGCTGTTCCTCCAATAGCCGCACCTTTTTGTGTTTTTGTAGCGTTACAGCCCATTATTAAAAAGGCAGCGACTGGTATTGCAAAAAATATCTTTCCAAGAAATTTCATTATTTATTTTTTTAGTTCACCGGATACTTTTCAAACATTGTACCAAATAAATAACGGCACCAGGTGCCCGGTAATTAAAATTGCAGTAAACAAAGAAATAACTGCTATTTATATTTTGCGTTTTTCAAAATATTTTTTTCTTCAGACAGATTGATAAAAGGATATTCTAATTCGATCTTATTTATTTTTAGAAGTTGAGATGCAATAAATTTTTGATATGCATCGCTTTCTTTTAAAAATGGTTTGTGGTTAACAGCAGAAAGGATTTTTTCAATTTCCTTCCTGATTTCTTTTGTGGTATTATCAAAAAAGGAAATAGAAAATTTTTCGAACACAAAATCTATTGCATTTTCATTTGGATGAACCAGGTCATTTTTATAAAAGCGGTAATCGCGCAAGACATCATTCACCAATTCGTAAGAAGGAAAATAAAATGTATTCCTTTTTTCTTCAATTATGGAATACACTGCTTCTATTAATCGTGCTTTGCTTCGGTTATTTTCTATTACTCCGTCTTTTACATGCTTTACCGGGCTTATATTGAAAATGATTTTTAAAACGGGATTAAATTCTTCAATCGCATTTAAAATACGCAACATTTTAGAAACGATTTCATCTATCGTTAATAATTTTTTTTCAAAAATACCTGCAGGTGCTTTATGGCAATTAACAACACTTTCTTTATTAGTTTTTAATTGGTAACTAAATGCCGTTCCCAAAGTGATGATAAGTACATTTGCCTTTTTCAAAAAATCATGTGCGCATAACTGTGAGCTAACTATTTTTTGTAAAACTTCATTTTTATTAATGCCGGAAAAAACAGAATGATGTTTCCAGCTATGCCACAATCCATTTAATTCGAGAAGGTTTTCATTATCAAAAGGCTTGTTTTCAATATAAGAAGACAATGCGTCAGCAATATTTACCGGATTGTACAATATGCCATTGGGGTTTTGTAATACATCAAATTTTAAATTAGCCATTTTATTTCCTATCTCTTCAGAAAAGCATGAGCCGATAAAAAGAATTTTATCATGATAAGAAATGATAAAAGGGTAATCCGGGCTTTTGAATGGTAAAAAGAATTCCATTTATATAAAAATTTTGGAAGCCATTTTACCAGCTTTTAATAATTCAGTTTCATTAATATTTTCCAGGAAACCTAATTTTTTAAAATAAGGAATCATTAATTCTGTATCCATATTTCCCACCAGTTCATCTTCCGCAAACGGACAGCCGCCAAACCCTTTGAGTGCACCATCAAAACGCCTGCAACCATTCTGTAACGCCGAATCAATTTTTTCTTTCCAGTTTAGGTTGGTTGAATGCAGATGAACGCCAATTTCCAAAACAGGAAATTGCGAAATAACTTTGTTTACTGTAGAAGAAACCTGCAAAGCAGTTGCAACGCCGACCGTATCAGCCAGGGAAACAATACGAATTCCCACTGCCGCTATCTTTTTTATCCATTCCATAACGATCTCTTCGTTGTACTTGTCTCCGTAAGGATTTCCGAAAGCCATAGAAATATAGACGACTAATTCTTTTTGATTTGCATCACAAATATTTTTTATCTCTTTGACATTTTCTAACGATTGTTCGATCGAACTATTTGTATTTCGCTTTTGAAAAGTAGGCGAAACAGAAAAGGGAAATCCGAGGTAATTAATTTTGTCAAACTCTGCTGCTTCCTTTGCACCGCGCACATTCGCAATGATGGCAAGTAATTTTGTACCATTTCTTTTTATATCTAATTGTTCAACTACCTCTTTGGTATCCGCCATTTGCGGAACCGTTTTTGCTGATACAAAACTTCCAAAATCAATCGTATCAAAGCCCACTTTCAGTAATTGATTAATGTATTCAATTTTTTTTTCAGTCGGGATAAAAGCTTTCCAACCTTGCATGGCATCCCTTGGGCATTCTATCAATTTTATACTTTTCATTTGCTGAATTATTTCCACTTCTGGTAGTGCAAAGAACTGTAATAAATTAACATCGTCGTCAATACATTTTTAATTTTTCCAGCGAATAATTTTTGAAAAGTGCATGAGGTTCAAAATGTGATAAATAAGATCAGTTTCAAACCATCTATAGGAGTTTTTTACTTTACCCGGATATTTGTGGTGGTTGTTATGGTACGCATCACCTATAAAAATAAAATCAACAGGCAGAATGTTTTTGGAAGTATTAGGCAACTTGAAATTAGCATATCCAAATTTATGAGCCCACCAATTGATAATATTTCCCTGGAAAGCAGCCATAGTAATCGTAAGCGGCAATAGAAAAAACATCCACCACGACGTTGCGAAATAAATATAAAGAGTAATGTAAAGCAGAATCCAGCAAACCCGCGTGATCCAGTTGTGCGCCAGGTTTTCCAGCCACTTCCAATGAGGAAGGTTTTTCAAAAGATTTTCATTTAACAGATAATCTGCCCAAAATATTTTTTGGTATTGGTTCCTCGTGAGGTACATCAATTTAAAAAAATTCGGTTCATTGTGTGGTGAGTGTGGATCTTCAGGCGTATCTGTATGAACGTGATGAAGCCGGTGCATAATACCATAAGCAGACGGGCTCATAAAAGATGAACCGTGTGAAAGAAAGCAACACATAAAAAAAAATCTTTCTGCACCTTTTGACATAGTAAAATGATTATGCGATGCATAGCGATGATAAAAAAAAGATTGCAGAAAAAAGGAGGCATACCAATGTATGACGAAAAAGCATGGAATAACCATAGATTCGATTTTAAGGTTTAAAGTTGTAACTTTTGCCTGGCATTGTTTACATTGGCGCGCAACCGGTTAAAAAAAACTAACCTTTCTTTTTCATTCACCCGGCTTATAGGAGTAGATTTTTGTGAGATGACATCAAGCGTTCTTTTCATATAATTATTGAACCTGTCATCATAGGTTACCATAAAGTTCAAAATGGAATGGTTTAAATAAGTAAAATTTTTATTCCCTAATTGAACGATCTGCATGTTATCACCCATTATAAGTTCATTTATAAACATATTATAAGGAGGCCCGGAAACAGAAGATCTCTGGCCACGCTGAAGCTTAATTCCATATTCTGCCTGCAATTCAATATGGTCAATCAGTTCGAGTAGTTTATTGAAAAGGCAAATAGCATCGTCCTGGGATTTTAAAACACCCGTGGTAACATAAAATTCAATTTGGTGAATCGTGCTGGTAATATTTTCAACATTCCATATTTCGGTGCCGGGAATAGTGGCGAATGTATTGCTAAGATCTTCCCATATTTTGTAGTAATGGCTGTAATCGTCTTTAATCGAAAACCGCGCGCCTTTCCAATCGTCGTAAAATAAAATAGATTTCATAAAAAAAAAGGATTTGAAAGCCGCTATTTCAGGAATTAGAAAATAATAGAAGAATGGAAATTCTTTGGCAAGATAAAACATGTGGTGAGGTTCAAATGTTTTTACTCTTTTGATCACGTCAAGGCAGGATTGAAGCCATTGGCCATAATTAAAATCTGCGTTATTTGTTAGTTTACCGGTAAAAACAAATGAATCAGAATTGAGATGCAGAAGTTGATCGAGAGAAATTTTAAAACTAATACATAGTTTTTTTATTTCCTCCATGCTAATTTGAGTTTCTCCTCTTATCCTTCTGTAAGCACTGTCGTTGCTGACTTCTAATACATCCGCCACTACCTCGGCCAACGACAAATGCGGTGGTAAAATGGATTTAATGTGCTTGAAAAATTGTAATTGTGCACTTTCTGTTTCCATAAAAAAAATTTAGTAAACTTTAAGTGTGTGCAGTATCAGGTTTAGTAAATATCGCAAAAAAATATAATTCTAAATACTTTATTTTTAAATACTGCAATTGGCAACTTCGGTTTCTTCTTCAATGAATATTATACCCTAAAACACAGCCATACGGACTAAAAATCAATTAGGAATCGCTTTCACACAATAATAATTTTATTCAGGATTTATTTTTAAGCTAAAACTTTTCCAATGCACGTAGATCCACTTATATCCCGTTCAGCTCCTGCAATGGCCTTTTTAATTGTAGCAGAAAGTTTATTTATGATTAAAGAACACGATTTTGATTTTAAAGATGCTCTTTCAAGCCTTGGCATTATGCTTGGCCGTATACCAATTGCTGCTTTTGCAAATGGGTTTACGGTGTTTTTATTTACTATTTTATTCCACTATAGATTTTTTAATATACCCGAAATCTATTTTTTGCCATGGGTAATATGTTTTTTTGCGGATGATTTCTCATTTTATTGGTTTCACCGCGCAAGCCATACTGTAAGATTTTTATGGGCTTCCCACCAGGTACATCATTCTTCTGAAAAATTCACTTTCGCGGCAGCGATCAGGGTTCCCTGGACTGCAGAGGTTACCGGCAACTTCTTGTTTTGGTGCTGGATTCCTTTAATCGGTATTAAGCCGGAAATAATTTTATATACGAAATCGGCAGGTGTATTATATCAATTCTGGATGCATACTGAAACTATTGTCAAATTACCAAAGTGGTTCGAAGCTTTTTTTAATACTCCATCGCATCATCGTGTTCATCATGGAAGCAATGTGGAGTATTTGGACAAGAATAATGGCGGAACCTTAATTATTTGGGATAAATTATTTGGCACTTTTCAGCAAGAAACATTTACACCAACCTATGGCTTAACTGATCATTTCAAATCTTTTAACCCCATTACAATTGTATTTCATGAATGGAGAAAAATATTCCTTGATCTTAAAAAAACAAAAAAGATAAAAGATAAAGTTTGCTATCTGATTAAACCGCCGGGCTGGAGCCATGATGGTTCTACCAAAACCAGCAAACAATTACAAATGGAATTAAAAAAAAATAATGATATACGTGCATAAGATTTAAAGAGAATATTGATGATTTTTTAATACTTATAATTATTTTATGAAACCATTTTTGGCATTACAATTAAAAAAAGAATTGCTCATCTTAATGCTTTTAATCTTTTTTTATTTTCATTCTGCCGGCCAGGAAAAAATATTGTATTACGATGTGATGAGAAATGGCAATGTGATTGGCTATTTAATATTAACTCAAAAAATAAAGGACAGTGCCGTTTACCTGGAACTTAAATCTGAAGTGAAAACAAGCTTTCTCTTTTTTTCATATGATAGCAAGGTAGTGGAAAATGCCCTTTTTGAAAATGGGCAAATTATTCATTCATCTTATTATAAAAAAGAAAATGGCAAAGAAATTTCCGTCCATACAAAAAAATCAGATGGGTATTTTAAAGTACTTGCCAACGATGATAAGGTTTTCCAAAGTTACTTGTCCCTTCATAACAATATGTTGCAATTGTATTGCAATTCACCGGATGGAGACTTAAAAGTATATTCCAATCACTATCAAAAACTTCTTGATTTAAAAAAAGTAGCTGAAAACAGGTACAGGCTTATGCTTCCCGATGGTGATTCAAATTACTACAATTATAAAAACGGAATCTGTACACAGGTAGATGTAGAACGTGCTCTATTTACGATTCATTTTGTATTGAGAAATTAAAATTCATATTTAGAAAACATATTTACAAGCTCTAATACTGAAATTATTTTTATTAAAATTTTAAAAAAAAATCATGAAATACAAATTCCTCGTACTATCTTTTTTGATGAAACCCTTTTATATCGCAAAGCCTCAAACTGTACCATCTTATCAAAAAAATAAAAAGCCTAATACGTTTGCGATAAAATTAAAAACACGAAATCCAGAAATCACGGGCGTAACTAAAATTAATGATTCTGTGGTGCAAATATCATCTAAGCGAATTCCTTTAAATACTTAATTGAAATTCCATGTTATCAAAGATTTAACGATGCTGATATAGAAAAAGTGCGTATCAGAAAGTACGGAAGTGTTAGGAAAGGAATCGGGCCTGAAGCTTTGACTGGGGGAATAATCGGTTAAAAAAGAAGATTCAATATAAAAGGAGCACAAACAAAACTTCAGACAGATGAAATTATCTATTCTCAAAATTCAGCTTAGCAAGGGTAAACCTGCAGAAGAAGATATATCAGTTAATTATGTTTCGCCATCTAATTCTTAATTCAACTCAAAAAACATCATCATGAAAAATTTATTATCTGCCATTTTAATTTTAGCATTAACAGGATGCTCTCATTATTACTATGCACCCAATGCAGCCAATATTCCCTTATTCAAGGAAAAAAATACTTTTAAACTTAAGGGAGGGTACAGCGGAGATAATTACAATGGGGCAGATATTCAAATGGCATATTCGGTAAGCAAGAAAATAGGTGTAATGGTAAATTCTTTTTTTGCCGGAAAAACAGAAAATGTTCAAGAGTATATAACCACGCCTGCATATCACCAGGAATCCGGTAAGGGAAGCTACATAGAAACGGGTTTAGGATATTATAAACCATTTGGCGAGCACAACGTGTGGATTTTTGAAACATACGGGGGTGCCGGAGTGGGTGGAGAAAAACATGTTTATAATTATTCTCAATCGGCAAGTTTACATCTGACTAAGTATTTTATCCAGCCCTCCTTTGGATATAGTTCTAAAGACGGACATTTTGAATTCGCGATTAGTTCCAGGTTCAGCGGGCTGGATTTAAAAATAAAGCATAACAACCTTTTTTTGCAAACCAACCAATTAGAGAATCAAAACCTCGACTCTATAAGTTTGCACCCTTCCTCCTTTTTATGGGAGCCATCATTCATCATTGCTGCCGGAGGAAAGTACCTTAAACTTTATTTGCAACTAACATTCTCAAATAACCTTAGCAATCCTTACCTGGTGATGGATAATGAAAATATCAGCTTCGGAATAAAAATTATGTTTAAAAATGATCAGAAAAAAATCAATTCAAGTAATAATTAAGTCAGATTTGAACAATCAATACAACTCCTGAAATACAGCCTGGGTTAAACCTCTGAAACCACAAAGTAGTAAAATCATAATTACCGTTATTTGTTTGTTTACTGTCTGGATATTTGAAATAAATACGAGATGTTCTAACTTGCCTAATGTGAGATTCGTTTAATTGTAGGGAAAGATCATCTTTAAATGCATTTATGAAAAATATTAAATTGATTGAAGTTCCAAGTGAAATTGGCGCTGGTACGCGCGGAGCCAGCCTTGGCGTAGAAGCCATTAAAATAGCAGCGCTCGATTTTATGAGCAACTTTTTTGTGCATTTTCCGTCTGAAAAAGTAGAAACAGAAAACCATTTACTTTTTGAGCCCATTCAATCGCCTTATGCCAAAAGGATTAGCGGGGTTTTGACAATGATTGACAGGGTAGCCAAATCAGTAAAGGAAACAATCCAAAATAATTTCATACCAGTTGTACTCAGCGGCGACCATAGCACTTCTGCAGGAACCATCGCGGGAATAAAACTTGCAAAACCAAAAAGCCGCCTTGGTATAGTATGGATTGATGCACACGGCGACCTTCACACTCCGTTTACTACTCCATCCGGAAACATGCATGGAATGCCGCTTTCAGCTTCTATAGGCGAAGACAACAGGGAGTGTGAAATGCATGAACCCGATGCAAAAACAATAAAAGAATGGGAACAAATGAAGAACTACGGGAAAATAAATCCTAAAGTATTACCTGAAGACATTGTTTTTATTTCGATAAGGGATTTTGAAAAAGAAGAAAAATATTTAATTGACAAATATGGGATGAAAGTAATTTCCACTAATGAACTGAGAAGAAAAGGTGCAGAAAGTGTGGTACGTGCAGCGCTTCGTTTTTTAAGCGAGTGCACAGATATTTATGTAAGCTTTGATGTGGATTGCCTGGATTCATCAATTTCAAGAGGCACCGGAACACCCGTCAGTAACGGCTTACGCGAAAGAGAGGCTGAAGATTTGGTCAGTAAATTTATGCAGAACCGTAAAATTTGTTGCTTTGAAATTACAGAAGTAAACCCGACACTAGATAAAGAAAACCTGATGGCAGAAATTGCTTTTAATATCTTACAAAGAAGTGTGAATGTTTTGATGATGAACTAAAATACCAGTTCGCAGTTATTGGTTTAGAGTTCGAGAAACTATAAACCCTGCGGCATTTCGTTTTTCTGCCTGTATCTTGAAAGTGCCGGGTCCATAGCAATTGCCTGGTCACATAATTTTTGCCCTTTTTCTTTTTGCCCTAATTTTTGAAATGTCATTCCAGCCATATACAATGTGGTAGCGTCTTTAGGATCAAGATTTAAAATCTTTGTAAAATAATCAAGCGCCTCACTGTATTTTTTTGTATCGTAAAAAGCGTGTGCAATGTTATTTAACAACTCTTTGTTATTGGGTTTATGTTCCATCACGATGTTCAATGTTTTGATTCCATTTTCAGAATCACCTGAATACATTTGTGCAAATCCATAATTTTCATAAAAATCATTTCCTTTAAAATAGCCATTCTTAGCAGCCAAGTCGAAATATTTCAGGCTGTTTTTAAAATCATTTTGATTATAATATAGTAAGCCTAATTCGTATTGCCACTGGTTTCTGGTTGGATTTAATTCAACTGCCTTTTGATATTGGGCAATTGCATTATTATTATTTTCCAGTTCAAGGTACGTGCGGCCTAAATTATAGTAGGCTTCCGCATCTTTATCATTTTTAGCAATAGCATCTTTTAAATATTTTTCTGCTTTTCCATAATCTTCCAGGTAATAATAGCTCATGCCCAGCACTCGTGAAGTATTCTCACATGCATTACATTTTTGTGCAAAATCGATGGCTTTTTGGAATTGATGATTATCAAATGATAAAGAGGTAAGCTGGCTGATAGCTTCCGGATTTTGAGGATCCAGTTCGTAAGCTCTATCAAAATTTTTCTGGGCATCTGCTATCCTTCGCATTGACAGATTAGCTTTGCCGTTCGCAATATAAGCATCTGTAAATTTCGGGTTAAAGCCAATGGCTTTGTCAAAATCTTTAGACGCAACCGCAAATAGCCTTGCATCATTTTCTTTTACGCCTTTATTGAAATAAAAATTTGCGCTGTCTGCATTTTGAGAAAATGACACTTGGGAAAATGAAATTGCTATTATAAAAAATATGAAGTTTTTCATTTTAAAAAATATTCAAAAAAAATGAATTATTGAAGAACTATAGCACTTAACGCCGGCAGATTGAGGTTTATTTCAAACAAATCATTTTTTTTGTCAACAATATGAGTTTTGATTTCCTGGGTAGAAAATTTGCCCGTTCCCCAATATTTCGCATCATCACTGCAAAAAATCTGTTTCCATTCCGTTTTCCCATTAACCTTTATTTTCCAATCATACCGTTCTACCGGTGTCATGTTAAATACTACCAACAAATCATCGCTTTCCTTTTTCCCTTTTCGCCTATAAGCCATTACACATTCATTCCTGTGGTTCAAATCTACCCACTCAAAACCTTTTCTTTCAAATTGGTATTCATAAAATGCAGGTTGCGAAGTGAATAAATCATTAAGGTTTTTAAAAAATATTTTAAGCTTTTGATGGGGTTCATACCTTAGTAAATTCCAATCAAGTTCCGTTTGATAATTCCATTCACTTGTTTGCCCAAACTCGTTTCCCATAAAGACTAATTTGCCGCCGGGATGTGTGTACATATAAGTATATAAAACACGAAGATTTGCAAATTTCTGCCATTCGTCTCCGGGCATTTTATAAAGCATTGGTGATTTACCATGCACAATTTCATCATGGCTCAAGGGAAGAATAAAATTTTCATCATAATAATAAGCCATGCTAAAAGAAAATTTATTTTGAAAATCTTTACGGAAAAGTGGGTCTACATGAAAATAATCAAGCGTATCATGCATCCATCCCATCATCCATTTCATGCCAAAGCCAAGGCCTCCGGTAGTTGTCAGTTCTGTTATACCTGGCCAGTCTGTAGATTCTTCAGCAATCATTTGAACATCGGGAAAATCCCGGTACACCATTTCATTAAGGCTTTTAATAAATGCAATTGCTTCAATATTTCCATTGCCGCCAAATTCATTTTCTTCCCACTCACCTACTTCCCTGGAATAATCAAGCCGTAAAATAGAACTTACAGCGTCCACACGCATACCATCGATGTGGTACATTTCAAACCAGTACCTTGCATTGCTTATTAAAAAAGAGCGTACTTCGCCCCGTGCGTAATTGAAAATATAAGAATTCCAATCGGGATGAAAACCTTTACGCGTATCTGCATATTCATAAGTATGGTTCCCGTCAAACTTGTACAATCCATGCGCATCATTTGGAAAATGAGAAGGAACCCAATCAAGGATAACACCAATATCTTCTTTATGAAATGCTTCGACAAGGCGCATAAAATCTTCGGGTATGCCAAACCGAGAGGTAGGCGCAAAATAGCCGCATCCCTGGTAGCCCCAACTTCCATCAAATGGGAATTCCATCACAGGCATTAATTCTACATGTGTAAACCCCATTTCTTTTACATATGGAACTAAGAGTTTGGCTATTTGATCATACGAATTAAATGAATCTTCGTCATACGGGTTGGGTTTCATCCAACTTCCTAAATGTACTTCATATATACTCCATGGCGCATTAAGTGAATTATTTTTTTTACGTTTATGCATCCACGTTGCATCGCCCCATTCGTACTTTATGTTTTTTGTTTTGGAAGCGGTTAATGGCCGCGTTTCCCAATGGTTGGCAAAAGGGTCGCCTTTATACAATTTGGCATCTTCAAACCCAACGATATAATATTTATAATTTTCAAATTCTTTTATTTCCGGAATAAAGCCTTCCCAAATGCCCGAATGGTCAAGGCGCACAAACAACGGATGTGCTTCCGTACGCCAATTATTAAAATCGCCTACAACGCTTATGTAGGTTGCATTTGGTGCCCATACTGCAAAATAATAACCCTCTTTATCTAATACTTTTAAAAAATGAGAACCAAAAAATTTATAAAGGTTATAGTTAGTTCCATTTTGAAAATTCCTGATCTCTTCTTCGTCGAATAGAGAATAATTCCAAACTGGTTTGGTAGAGTCTACGAAATTTTCTTTTTCGTATGGAGTATTTCTTATAGCCATAATGCAATTTACAATTAAAGTATGCCTTTATTTATGGAAAAAAAACGTTTTTGATTCTTATTATAAAATATAAGTTTTCACCTTAACATAATTTTATCACCACAGAAGCTTTTTACCGATAATTTTTAAACAAATTTGATAATAATTTATACCCAAAAGCTAATGCACAAGATTTTTTTTTCATTTTTTATATTCTTCATTTCTCCCCAATTTGTTTTTTGCCAAAATGCCGGAATTAAAGGAAAACTTACAGATTCTTCATCAAATTTTATTCCTGCAAATGCAGTAATTTCTATTTTACGGCAACAGGATTCTGTGCTGGTGAAGTTTTCAAGAAGTGATAAAAATGGAAATTTTCAAATCAACCAATTAGATTCCGGTAAATATATTGTTATGATTTCCTATCCCAAATATGGAGATTATGTTGATAGGTTTGACTTGAAACCGTTTGAAGTTTTCGATTTTAAAACTATCTACATCACCCAAAAAGCAAAGTTGCTGGCAGCTATTATAATTCGGCAATCAGCGGTAAAGATTAAAGGAGATACCACTGAATTTACGGCGGATAGCTTCCAGGTAAAACCCAATGCCACAGTAGAAGACCTCTTAAAAGAATTGCCGGGGATCCAGGTAGATAAAGATGGAAAAATAACCGCACAAGGCCAGCAGGTTCAAAAAATATTGGTGGATGGGGAAGAATTTTTTAGTGACGATCCTACAGTTGCTACAAGGAATTTAAGGGCTGATGCTGTTTCGAAAGTGCAGGTGTTTGATAAAAAAAGCGACCAGGCAGAATTTACAGGAATTGATGATGGGCAAACAACCAAAACCTTAAATTTGAAATTAAAGGATAATGCAAAACATGGTTATTTTGGCAAACTTTCAGCAGGTGCACTGGATAAATACTATAATGGACAGGCACTCATAAATTCTTTCAAAGGCAAACGCCAATTAGCTGCGTTTGCTATTACCAGTAGTACAGATGCTACAGGCCTGAACTGGCAGGATTCACGCAGTTATGGTTTTGGAAATGATAATGTTGTGGTTGATGGAGGAGGCATTATGATCTTTTCGACCAATAATAGTGACGGCCTTGGAACGCAAAGTTTTTATGGGCAGGGACTGCCTCAAAGCGAAAAAGCAGGTATTCATTTTTCGAATAAATGGGATAATGATAAATATGATGCAGGGGGAAATTACCTATTCAACAAACTGGACGTGCACAGTGCCGGCAATACTTTTACGCAAAATATTTTACTGGATTCAGTTTATTATAACCGTGAAAACCAGGATACGCATTCTGATAAATTGAGGCATGGATTATCAGGGATGGCTGAAATTCAACTGGATTCATCTTCATCTGTAAAAATTACTGCCAACGGGTATGCAGGATCCACACAGGAAAGCAGTAATTATATATCGCAGGCTTTGGACGAAAATAACAAACTGGTTAATAGCAGCACCCGCGCCACATCCAGCAAAGGAGATAATACAGGGTTACAGGCGTCTGCGATTTACAGAAAAAAATTCAAGAAGAAAGGAAGAACGCTTTCTGTAAATTTTGATGAAACCTATACAAATAATACCAGCAATGGTTTTTTAAATAATGTTTCCAGTTTCTATAATTCTTCCGGAACCATTTTCGAAAGGGATTCAACCGATCAAAATAAAATAAATGGAATCAATTCTAATGTTGCCGGAGTAAAAGCTACTTACACAGAACCTCTTTCTAAAAAATCTTATTTAGAACTTAATTATTCATTTTATAATAACAACAGTACTCAAAAAATATTGAGCTATGATAAAGATTTAAGCGGTAAATATTCGATGTTGGTTGATTCTTTAAGCAACGATTTTAAATACATTTATAATACCAATAGTGGCGGAATTAATTATCGGTATAATGTGAAGAAATTTAATTTTTCTTTGGGGGGAAATATAGCCAATACAGCGTTTCAGCAAGCCGATTTGATAAAGGATACTTCCAGGAAATACAGTTATTATAATATTTTCCCGCGGGCGAATTTTAATTATAAATTCAATCCATACAGCGGGCTCAGGTTTAGTTATAATGGAAACACCCAGCAGCCAACGATTGACCAGCTACAGCCATTAAAAAATAATAATGACCCGTTAAATGTTGTGATAGGAAACCCCCACCTGAAGCAGGAATTTCAAAATTCCTTTAATTTAAGTTTTAATAATTATAAAGTATTTTCTGAACGTTCCATTTACATCGGCAGCTATTTTACTTTTACCAATCATGCTATCAGCAGTGGTTACACGATTGATAATTTAGGAAAACGAACAACTCAATACCTTAATGTCGATGGGAATTATTCAGGTAACTTTTATATGGGTTATAATATAAAAATTCCTAAAACAAAATTAAATGTAGGCTTCAGCCCGGAGGGAAACATTTCGAAAAACACCAATTTTGTAAACGGCCTTAAAAACGTTACAACAAGTACCAGTTTATCTTCCAGGTTTGGAGTAAGAACCTTTGTAAAAGATAAATACCAGTTTAGTATTGATGTAACACCGGCTTATAATATTTCTAAATCAACTATTAGTTCAGTTGCAGGTACAAATTACTGGACATATGATTATTCTGCAGATGGAAATTATAACTTACCATGGAAATTAGAAATTGGTTCTGACGTTGATTATAATGTAAGGCAAAAATTAAATTCATTTGATGTAAACACGAATGTTTTTTTATGGAATGCTTACCTGGAAAAAAAATTTCTTAAGAACGATGCATTGATATTACGGTTTAGCATACACGATATTTTAAATCAAAATAAAGGTTACGACAGATCGGTTCAGCCTTATGCAATAGTAGATAAGCATTACCTGACTTTTCAGCGGTATGGCCTGATTACTCTGACCTGGAATTTTAAAAATAAAGGAGGCGCAGGTGCCCCGAAATCATTCTTTTAAATAATAAAGAAAATGAAAAAGCTGATTATAATATTTTCCATTTTATTTTTTTCAAAATCATTATTTGCCCAGGCTGTTTTTATTTCGAAAGGTAAGATTGAATTTGAAAAACGTACTAATGTTTGGGTTCAGTTAGAAGGAAGTTTTGCTGATGAATTAAAAAAATCTATTCCGGAATATAAAACCAGTTATTTTGATTATGTATTCGATGGCAATAAAGCTATTTACAAACCCGGGCGCGAATCAAATGACAAACAGAGCCCTTTCTTTTCCACTCCGGCTAACGATAATATAGTTTATAGCGATTTTAAAACTGACAAATACATTGCTGAAAAACATGTTTTTGAAAAAACTTTTCTGATAGAAGACAGCCTGAGAAATGCAAAATGGAAAATCAAAAACGACTTCCGCGAAATTGCAGGGTTTAATTGCAGAAGGGCAACTACTATTGTAATGGATTCTGTTTTCGTGGTTGCATTTTATACGGATGAGATCACGGTTCCCGGAGGGCCGGAAAGTTTCAATGGCTTGCCTGGCACCATTTTAGGTTTGGTGATTAATCGTTTACATTCCACCTGGTACGCTACAAAAGTAGAAACCAACTCAGTAGATGACAAAGAAATAACTCCACCCGATCCTTCAAGGAGCAATAAAATCAGCGAAGAAAAATTGAAAGAAGAATTGAAAAAATTAATGGCAGACTGGGGGAAATATGGCCAGAGGAATATGTGGAATATTATGATTTAAAAGCATCTCTGTAGTAAACAAACAAATAAGGAAGATTCTTATTTTTTATCCTTAATTCAAAAAGCTATTATTCATTTTTATTTAAAAAATATTCCGCCAGAATTATATTTTTCCATTTTTGATATCTGTTATGGTAAAATCAATAATGCGAAGGTTTTGCAAGAACCGGTTTCGTAAATATTATTTTTCTGCAATTAATTCCATCGGAATTACATCATCAATTTTTTCATCTTTATCCACTACCAAAAAATTCATAAAGCCACCAATCGCCATGCAAACTCCGCCAATTACCAATGCATAAATTGCCTGTTCATGAAATAAATCTTTTATAATAAATCCCATAACAACGGATGCGATCAACTGCGGGATTACAATAAAGAAATTAAATACACCCATGTAAAATCCCATTTTTGCAGGGGGAAGCGCGCCTGCAAGAATTGAATAAGGCATCGTTAAAGTAGATGCCCATCCAATTCCTACGGCAACCATGGGAATTAAAAGCATCGAATGCGATTTGATAAATACTAGCGATATCAATCCAATACCTCCGATAATAAGGCAAAGCATGTGGGTATATTTTCTTTGAATTTTTTTCGCCAGTAATGGTAAAAGAAATGCGCAAATGGCCGACACGCCACTATAAACAGTGAACATTACCCCTACCCAATCTCCCGCATCCTGGTAAGCTTTTGAAGTGGTATCAATGGTGCTATAAGCGTTTTGAGCAATTGCCGGTGTGGTGTAAATCCACATACAGTAAAACCCAACCCATGTAAAAAATTGAACAATGGCAAGTTGAGCCATAGTTTTTGGCATCGAAAAAATTCCTTTAGTAATTTCTTTTACTGCAATCAACAAACCTTTTGATTTGGCTTTTTCCTGTTTCCATTGTTCTATATTTTCAGGAGGAAGTTCGTCTGAAGTGATGACCGTCCATAACACAGAAAGAAAGAAAACCAACGCACCAATGTAAAAAGAATATTTTACAGAATCACCGATTTGCCCTTCAGGCGCTATGTTGCTCACATGGAATACATTCGTAAAAATATAAGGAAGCAAAGAAGCAATTACAGCGCCAAGCCCGATAAAAAAAGTTTGCGTAGCGAAGCCTGTTGTTCTTTGTGAGGAGGTTAATTTATCGCCCACAAAAGCTCGGAACGGTTCCATAGAAATATTAATAGAAGCATCCAGTACCCAAAGCAAAATAGCCGCCATCCAAAGCATATTGGATTGTGGCATTAAAAAAAGGGCGATAGAAGCCAGCACAGCCCCTACAAAAAAGAAAGGCCTTCGCCTCCCCCATTTGCGGTGCCATGTCCTGTCGCTCATATAACCGATGATTGGCTGAACCAGCAGGCCTGTTAAGGGAGCGGCTATCCACAGAAAACCAATTTTATCAATGTCGGCTCCGAGTGTTTGAAAGATCCGGGAAACGTTGGCATTTTGTAAAGCGAAGCCAAACTGTATTCCGAAAAATCCAAAACTCATGTTGATGATTTGCCTGAAAGTAAGCCTGTGTTTTGGAACAGGATGTGATGATGGCATAGCAATACGTTTAGTAAAGATGAACAGTAAAAGAACAAATAATGTGAATTTCTATTTTACATAAAATTGCATGTTTTTTTTTAAAAAACAATAAAGTCGGGATACCGATTAAATTTACCAAAAGCCCATTTATAAAGCAATTTAACAGAGGTTCTCACAACATTTCATTTCTCTATTTTTAATTCAGTAAAGGATAATTCTATCTTTTTTTGTATTGAAAAAATCTTTATTCAATTACATATCCGTCAGGTATTACCGAATCTTTTTTTATCACAACAATGCCGTCTTTTACGGTATACAACACATGGTCAGTATTTTGAAGATGCTCGCCACCATTGATTCTTACGTTGTTTCCAATTCTGGCATTTTTATCGATGATTGCATTGTGGATATAACAATTATCTCCGACTCCGAGTTTTGGACGGCCATGTTCTTCATCAAAACTCATGTCTTCAATGGTTTCATAATAATCACTTCCCATAATATAACAACGCGAAATTTTTGTACCATAACCAATTCTCGTCCGGATTCCCACCACACAATTTTCCATTTGCTCTGCATGGATTATACAACCATCGGCTGCTATAGTATTTGTCATGGAAGTACCGCTAAATTTTGACGGGGGCAACATTCTTGGCCGTGTGTAAACTTTTTGTTCGTTATGAAACAAATTGAAAAGAGGAAGTTCGTATGTCAAGGCAAGATTGGCTTCGAAGAAAGAACTGATGTTTCCAATGTCTGTCCAGTAACCACTATATTGATAACTGTTTACGTTATGGTCTTTAATTGCAAAAGGAATTATTTCTTTTCCAAAATCTGTTGCATCTTTCTTTTGATTTTCTAAAAGGTCAATTAATACCTCTTTTTTAAAAAGGTAAATCCCCATGGAAGCCAGGTATTTTCTTCCCTGGTTTTGCATTTCTTCGCCAGTTTCGCTTACCCAATCAGGTAAAAGATCCAACGCAGGCTTTTCAATAAAAGAAGTGATTTTATTTTCTTCATTTGCTTTTAATATCCCAAATTCAGTTGCTTCTTTTTCCGTAACGGGGATGGTTGCAATGGTAATATCAGAACCATCTTTGGCATGGGTGCGAAACATGTTTCCAAAATCCATTTGGTACAATTGGTCTCCGGATAAAATCAGTACATGGTCACATTCTTTTGTCACCAGGTATTTTAAAGATTGCCTGACTGCGTCTGCTGTACCCTGGAACCATTCTGAGCTTTCCGGCGTTTGTTCGGCGGCTAAAATATCTACAAACCCACTGCTGAAATTGCTGAATTGATAAGTGTTTTTTATGTGCTTATTTAAAGACGCGGAATTATATTGGGTCAATACAAAAATCCTATTGATGTTCGAATTAATGCAATTGGAAATTGGAATATCCACCAAACGGTATTTACCGGCGATGGGCACTGCAGGCTTGCTTCTGCTGCGTGTTAAAGGATACAAACGGGAGCCGGCACCACCTCCAAGAATTACCGCAATTACTGATTTACTGATCCACATATTTGTCTGCATATTTATATTGATTTAAAATGTTTAAAAATTATGTTTTATGATTTCTGCTTTTTGCTTTATGCATTATGCCTCTGCTTTACGCCTTCTGCCTCAAAATAGAAATCTTCATTATAAGTTGGTTTACTATAAAATTTTTAATCTCAAAAAATCACAAACTACGAATTATACAAGTTAATATAAATTTGAGCACTTTTCTCCCAACTATGGTTAATTTCCATAATTTGCCTCGTAAGCTGTTCCATTTTATTTTGATCGCTGTATAATTCAATTGCCCGATAAATGGAATTACAAATATCGCCAACCGTGGCCGTATCAAAACAAATTCCGAAACCGCCTTCTTCTCCAAAATCTTTTACTGTGTCCCGCAAACCGCCAGTGCGCCTTACTATTGGGATCGTTCCATAACGTAAGGCATACATTTGATTCAGGCCGCAAGGTTCTACCCTGCTTGGCATTAATAAAAAATCTGCACCGGCATACATGCGGTGGCTCAGTTGTTCGTTATAACCAATCTGCGAATTATAATAACCAAAAAAATGATTGTGCATAGAACTTAACTGGTATTCAATATTGGGTTCGCCGCTTCCTAAAATTAAAAAGTTCATTTTACCTTCCATATAATAAATAGAATCTTGAATTACCTGCGGCAGCAGGTCTGCCGCTTTTTCTCCGACCAGGCGCCCGATGAAGACTATTAAAGGTTTTGTTTCTTCCAGATTAAAACGGGTACACAGTTCTTTTTTATTTTCTTTTTTTCCTTCTTTAAAATTATCCAAGCCAAATTTTGCTTCTAAATAATGGTCTGTTTCAGGATTCCAGACATCAGTATCAATTCCATTTAAAATTCCAAAACATTTTCCCCTTTCATACTCAAACAAACTTTCAAGGCCATTGGCATTGTACCTTAATTCTTCAAGATAGCCGTGGCTAACTGTATTCACCTTTGACGAACATTTAATTCCACATGCAAGTGAATTTATTGTTTTATTCCATTCTAATAATCCCCATTTATATTTATCCCATTCGGGAAGGTACCAGGATTTATCCCAGCCAATCCAGCCCTGGTATTGCGCATTGTGAATCGTCAGAATCGTTTTTATGGACGCAAGGTGCCTGTAAGCAAAACAATTTTGCATCATGAAAGGAATTAACGCCGCCTGGTGGTCATGCACATGTACAATATCAGGATGGTGTTTCCATTTGCTGATCCAATCAACAACAGCAATTTGGAATGCAACAAACCTTTCGATGTCATCATCGTAACCATAAATTTTATCGCGGTCAAGCAAATTATTAATATCTACTAAATAAAGGTCGAATCCAAGAACGTTGCCGGCTTCTTTTATTATTGTGTAATCAAACCAATAATGCCCCATGCCAAAATCACCTTTATGAACTACTTCAAAAGAATGGGAATATAAAAATTTTGTCTTGTACATCGGCATCACCACTTTGGCAATATGCCCTAACTGATTTTGATATTTTGGCAATGCGCCAACTACATCCCCCAGCCCGCCTGCTTTTGCAACAGGGTAACATTCTGCGCTTACATGTAAAATTTCCATAAAAAATAATTAGCGGTTCAAATTAAGCATGATTTTTCTTATTAAAAAATTATAATAAAAATCGCCGTTTTATAAAAATTCTCTATTTTCATCCTTAATTTACAATCTAACTTCTTTTACATTTCTAAAACTAAAATCTCAATGGCCACTCCTTCAATGAATTTATCAAAACCTGTAAAGCCGGTAACGGGTAAATTGCAACCTACCAACTATGGCGCGCTAAGTACCTTAGTTGTTGTGTTTTTCTTTTGGGGTTTTATCGCCGCCGGCAATAGCGTTTTTATTCCTTTTTGTAAACATTTTTTTCACCTCGATCAGTTCCAAAGCCAGCTAATAGACTTCGCTTTCTATCTTGCTTATTATATTGGAGCGCTTGCACTTTTTGCTTATGGGTCTTTTGGAGGCAAAGACCTTGTAGCAAAATGGGGTTATAAAAAAAGTATTGTTTATGGTTTATTATTTTCTGCATTAGGAGCGATAGCAATGATAATAGCAGTAAATGCAAATGCTTTTGTTGGAATGCTTGCCGGATTATTTATTGTGGGCCTTGGATTTTCCTTACAACAAACCGCAGCACAACCATTTGCGATTGAGCTGGGAGATCCCTCTACAGGTAACAGCCGTGTTAACCTTGGTGGTGGCGTCAATTCTTTTGGAACAATGATTGGCCCTTTGGTCGTGGCTTTCGCTTTGTTTGGAACTACAGCAGCGTTAACTGATCAACAGATTGCAAGCTTAAGCCTAAGTAAAGTAATTATTTTATACAGTTGTGTGGGCATACTTTTTATTGCCGCCGCCGCTTTGTTTCAATTTTCTAAAAAAGTACCTCATGGAATTTCAACTGAAAAAACAGAAAAAGCCAATAAGGCTTTATATTCATTATTGATTATGACCGGCCTTTTGATCGTGATGTTTGCACCTGTTTTCAGCAGTTATAAAGTTGACCTTACCAATGCTTCAGATGCGGATAGAATTGCGATGGAAACGTATCGTGTAAAATGGTTGTTCGGCGC
>Ga0134126_10002243_pt1 | contig 24480 bp, 21 predicted proteins | sample KB31752_FD_96881 | JGI IMG/M metagenome (GOLD analysis project Ga0134126, IMG submission 96881) | Terrestrial soil microbial communities with excess Nitrogen fertilizer from Kellogg Biological Station, Michigan, USA - KB3-175-2 | ecosystem: Environmental > Terrestrial > Soil > Unclassified ... | reverse complement strand
CTCCGGATAAACGGTCAGAAATGGTAAAGCAATTTCAGCAGGATGGCAATAAAGTCAATTTGTTTTTGATAAGCCTGAAGGCGGGAAACACAGGACTCACGCTAACTGCAGCCGACTATGTATTTTTATTTGATCCCTGGTGGAATACCGCAGTACAGGACCAGGCGATAGACCGCACGCACCGCATCGGGCAAACGAAAAATGTTTTTGCTTATAAAATGATTTGCAAGGATACTATCGAAGAAAAGATACTCAGCCTTCAGCAGAAAAAGAAGAAGCTTTCTGAGGAGCTTGTTTCCGCAGATACTGGTTTTGTAAAATCGCTAACCGAGGAAGACGTACAATATCTTTTTGGATAAACAAATCAATTTTGAAAATATAAAAATTTCAGTCAGGCAAATGCCTTATCCCCTTTTTTGTAGGGAAGGTCGCCGTTGTAGCTGCCTGGCCTTTCTACATAACGCCGTGCCTGGGTACACCCTATTTCCGAAGTGAAATAACCGAGTAATGTAAGCTCTTTCATCATCTGAAAATAATAATCAGGATTTTTACGACGCTTATCGGCTAATGGATCTTCACCGGTAAAATTCTTTTGCAATGTCATCTTGGTCCTTTCTTCAGGTGTTAGCGACTTGACATATTCATTTATCTTATCATTTTCAACTTTTACTTTCTGATCAAGCGCCACTAATAAATCATGCCGCTGCTGCGGTGTGCTTTCCATAAATGATTTGCCATTTTTGTGTTTGCATTCGTCATCCAGTTTGGCCAATCCTTCGTGAAATATTTTCTGATCGGGCGCTTCGTAGCAATCATTAACCATCACAGTCATAAATTGCCCCACCTTTGCGGCTTTGGCGCCGGGAGTTTTAGTTGCTGGCAAAATAGTTTCTGCAATTTCATTCAGCAATGAAACATCAGCGTCCGAAAAAACCATAGATACACCTGTCTTACTTTTGCATCCTGATAAAAAGGCGCTTCCACCTACGATGGTTCCTCCTACAAGGAGCGAAATATATTGAACTGCATCTCTTCTGTTCATATTGAATAAAAATTTTAAATTTTAAATTTGATAATTAACTTCAAAATCTTCGATAATTACTTTTTGAGTAATGATTCGTTTTCTATCGAAAAACTTTGTTTGCTGTGAAAACAAAATTATTCTACAATTGACACTTTTCTTGAACCCAATATCTTCTACTAAATATTCATCTTTTTCAACTCGCCCACTGCATGATCCACTGCCCGCGCCGTCATCGCCATATATGTAAGGGATGGATTTACACAGTTGGAAGAGACCATAAACGATCCGTCTGTAACAAAAACGTTTTGAGCATCCCATACCTGGTTCCATTTATTCAATACAGAAGTTTTGGAATCTGATCCCATACGCGCCGACCCCATTTCATGAATCCCCCTTCCCATGGTGCCATCACCGTCAAAACCTGAAATATTTTTAACCCCTGCTGCTTCCAGCATTTCTTTCGCGTCATTTTGCATGTCTATTCTCATCTTTCTTTCATTATCTCTCCACTCTGCATCAATAGCCAACACGTTTAATCCCCACTTGTCTTTTTTGGTTTTATCAAGCGTCACTTTATTTTCGTGGTAAGGAAGTATTTCTCCAAAACCACCCATCCCCATGGTCCACGGCCCTGGTTCTGCTAGTGCATCTTTATATTCTCCACCAATATTCATTTCCGCTATTTCCCGGCTCCATCCCTGCCTGCTGGCGCCCCCCTGGTAACCAAACCCCCTGATATAATCTCGTTTATCGCCAAATAAATTACGGAAACGCGGGACGTAAATTCCATTAGGCCGACGCCCGTAATAATATTTATCATCATATCCTTCCACTGTCCCCGAAGCGCCTACACCCAAATGATGGTCCATAATATTATGACCCAATTCGCCACTGCTGCTTCCAAGGCCATCCGGCCAGACGTCCGTAGCGGAGTTCATTAATACCCATGCGCTGTTCAAAGTAGAAGCGTTCAGGAAAACTATTTTTGCAAAATACTGGTAAGTCTGGTTGTTTTCTGCATCAAGCACTTCTACCCCTGTTGCTTTTTTGGTATCCTTGTCATATAATATTTTGGTAACGATTGACCACGGGCGGACCGTAAGATTGCCTGTTTTCATAGCGGCCGGCAATGTAGAAGATTGCGTGCTGAAATAGCCGCCAAACGGGCATCCCAGCCAACATTTATTTCTGTATTGACAATTTACTCTTTCCTGTATGGGTTGTGTAATATTGGCTGTACGGCCAATGATCATAGCCCGTTTATTGTTATAACGTTGTTTGATACGGGCCGCCACATCTTTTTCCACAACATTCAAATCCATAGCAGGAAGAAAATGGCCATCAGGCAACTGAGGTAAACCTTCTACTGAACCACTGATTCCTGCAAACTTTTCTGCATATGTGTACCATGGCTCTACATCTTTATAACGAATCGGCCAGTCAATCGCTATTCCATCTTTTGCATTGGCTTCAAAATCAAAATCGCTCCAGCGGTAACTTTGCCTTCCCCATAAAAGTGAACGTCCGCCTACATGATACCCTCTGAACCAGTCGAAACGTTTTACTTCGGTATAAGGGCTTTCTTTTTCATCTACCCACCAATCGAGATTCATTTCATTTAAAGGATAGTCTCTTCTTAACACAGGATAGTCTTTTATCATTTCCTGTGTTCTGCCACCGCGATGCGGAAATTGCCAGGGACCTTTGGTGGCATTTACATAATCTTTTATGTGCTCTATATTTTTTCCTCTTTCGAGCATAATAGTTTTGAGTCCTTTTTCAGATAATTCTTTTGCCGCCCATCCGCCGGAAATACCTGAGCCTATTACAATTGCATCGTAAGTGTTTTGTGCCATAATTCTAAAAGTTAATTCGTTTATTGGTTGATTGGTTAATTAGTCTATTGGTTGATTTACTGTCTTGCTAATTGCTAACGACCACTTGCTACCTTTCCTTACACATCACAAATCTTAATCGCTTCTCTCAATGAATCTAATTTATCAGGATAGGTAGGTACAAATTCCTGGGCTACATATCCTTTAAAGCCTGTATCTACAATCGCTTGCATCACTACCGGATAATACAATTCCTGCGTGTTATTAATCTCGTGTCTTCCGGGGATACCGCCAGTATGGTAATGAGCAATATACTGATGATAATCCTGTATGTTCCTAATGATATCACCTTCCTGTATCTGCACATGGTATATGTCAAAAAGTAATTTAAAATTTTCGGAACCCACAAGTTTACAAAGCTCAGCCCCCCACTCTACATGATTGCACATATAGTCTTTGTGATCTATTTTACTATTGAGAATTTCCATCACCATCGTAACGCCGTTCTTTTCTGCAAACGGCAATATTTTTTCTAAGGCTGTTTTACAATTCTTCATTCCCGTTTCATCATCCATTCCATTACGGGTACCCGTAAAACAAATCAGATTTTTATAACCGGCTTTGGCCATTATGGGAATTACATCTAAATATTCTTTTATCAACTTTTCGTGATAGATAGGATTATCCAGTCCTTTGTATAAGTCATTATCCCCCGCAGTATAACACATCGAACTGTAAATGCCATGCTTTTGCAAAGTAGGCCAATCTTTGGGTCCAACGAGATCAATAGCATTGAAACCGATTTCCTTTACAGCTTTACACAAATCATCCAACGAGAGATAATTAAATGTCCATCTGGAAACAGAGTGGTTGATATTTCCTTTCAAAGTTATTTTTTTTGCAGATTTAGTTTCTGATTTCTTGTAAGAAGCCAGCGCGGAAGCCGGCGTTATTGCCAGTGCTGATGCGCCTAGAGCAAGATTTTTGATGAGTGTTCTCCTGGTTTGTTTCGTTTCCATAATATTAAATATTCACTATTTGATCAACGGGTTTTTCATTTTTATCGTGAAATGAAAATGCAAATAATAAAAATACAACCAATGCAATACCTGACGGAATAATCCAAATCATCTTCCAGTTAGATACTGCGGTGGAAACACCATCTACAATTGAGGAAGTAGTATAAGCATCTTTTATCAATCCTGCAATCTCATATCCAATCAGCATTCCAATACCGTATGTAGCTAGCGTAATCAGTCCCTGTGCAGCACTTTTAATTTTTGGGCCAGCTTTGGCATCTGTATAAATTTGCCCTGATACCATAAAGAAATCATAACAAATGCCGTGTAAAATAATAGCTGTTATCAGCATAAAAGTAAGATCACCGGTATTTCCATAAGCAAATAGAGCATACCGTATTGCCCAGGCCAGCATGCCGGCCATAATGGTAATTTTGAATCCAAATTTTTTGAAAAAGAATGGAAGCATCAATAAGAAAAATATTTCAAAAAATTGTCCTATCGACATTTTCGCGGTTGCGTTGGTCATCCCGATGTTGGTAAGATAGGGATTGGCATATTGATAATAAAATGCTAATGGAATGTCAATTAAAATAGACGCGATAAAAAATATCAGGTAATTTTTATCCTTTAATAATTTTAAAGCATCCAGGCCTAATACCTCTGAGATTTTTACTTTGGTCCCTTTGGCTATTTTGGGAGGCGTTTTGGGCAACGTGAAACTAAATAAACCTAAAACCAAAGAAGCAATTGAAGCCATTAAAAAAGTATTTTTCATTAAACCCGCTTGTATGTTTGCCGCCGAATCCCATACAAAAACTAAACTAATCGCCAGGCCGGCAATGATCCAACCGATGGTGCCCCAAACCCGCACAGGCGGAAATTCTTTTTCGGTATCTTTCATTTGATTAAACGAAATTGAATTGACTAGTGCCAGCGTAGGCATAAAAAGGATCATGTATCCCAATACATAGGGATAAAAAACGGCTACATTGGGCGCTTTAAACATCTGGTACATAAGCACTGCACCAACAATGTGTAAAATAGCCAGAATTTTTTCTGCATTGAAATACCTGTCTGCAATTAACCCGATAATAAACGGAGCAATGATAGCGCCCCACGATTGTGTTGAGAACACCGCTCCGGTTTCCGTTCCGCTTGCATGAAGATTATTTATTAAAAAAGTGCCAAGGGTAACAAACCATGCGCCCCAAATAAAAAATTCAAGAAACATCATGGCGGAAAGTTGGAATCTTGTGCTTGCTTTCATTTATACGAATTTAGTTTACCAACGATGTGGCCATATTTGTCATTCACCGCCTATAAAAGAGGTAATGATAATTAAGTTAAAATATCAGGTTTGAATTTAAAAATCGAAAAATAATTCATTGAATAAATCGAAAGTTTAAATGTACGGATTAATTGATTAAATAAATTTATCGCTTTCAAAAAAAATGAAAACCTAAAATTATTTTAAGAAATATAATATTTTTAAATATTTAATTTTGATTGAATAGAAGAAATGGTGCATAAGGGATTCATTGAATTTCACACAGCAGTAAACTGAGAAATAAGAAGAATTTTAATTTTGTAAAAACAAACCAAAACTTGAATATTTTTGGAAGCTCTATATAAAAATGAATAAGGACCGGCTTCATAGTTAAGTTTTTCCCCATTTTTCATTTTATAAAATTAATGGTAACTTTAAGCCTCTTCAAATAAATAAGCATTTTGCTTCATTTATGATAAATCGGTTTTTATAATGAAAATTTTATTTCGCATTGTTCTTTAAAAATTACTTTCTTAGATTTTTCTTACTTCCTTCATTACTACTATTTCCGGTTTTTACAAAAGCGCAGGATAGTTCTTTATTGATTAAACCGGATACTGCATCATTGCGTGTGGGCGTTGCCGGTTCTGCGCCATTTATTATTCATAGAGATAATAACGTAGACGGTATTTCGATGGAAATATGGCAATCTACGGCCGCAGAAGCCGGATGGCATTACAATATAAAAAGTTTTAAAACGGTAGATGAAGCACTCCAAAATTTAGAAAATGGCAAATTAGATGTGGTTGTTGGACCTATTAGCATTACTTCTGAGCGGACGAAGAAGGCGCGATTTACACAACCTTATTATCAATCAAGCTTGTCCATTTTATCAAGGTCTGAACCGCCTACTATTTGGGAAAGGATTCAACCTTTTTTTAGCAAAAAACTTTTGATAGCGATTTTGATTTTCACCTTTATATTAGGATGCGTGGGCACGCTACTTTGGTTGGCAGAAAGAAAAGAGAATTCGGAACAGTTTCCTCATGGGTTTTCGGGCGGTGTGGCCAACGGAATGTGGTGCGCCATAGTTACTATGTCAACCACGGGATATGGCGACATTGCTCCCCGTACGCTTGCGGGTAGAATTATTGCAGGTGCGTGGATGATAATTTCAATCATATTTGCGACTTCTATGGTAGCCGGAATCGCCAGTACACTTACGCTGACCGCCATGAACCGTACTGTAATTTCAAAAGCGGAAGACCTGAACCACAAAAATATTGGGGTGACAGATAATTCGCCGGCATCTGCATTTATTGCTGAATATGGCGGGGAACAAACAACAATAAAAGATATCGGGGAAGGGGTGCAATTACTAAAAGATAAGAAAGTAGATGCAGTAATTTTTGACCGCCCTCAATTGCTTTTTTATCTTCAAAAGCATCCTGAAAAAAATATGACTATATCACATTCTGAGTATGAAAAACAAGGATATGGTTTCGCGTTTCCGCTCCATTCAACACTGGTGCACACCGCAAATATTCATTTATTGTATGATGCTGAAAGCGATAAAATACCACGAACAATAAACCAATGGCTGGGACCTGAAGAAGATTAAAAATCCGGACTAAATGCCTAAAACTTCTTTCAGTTTCACGTATCCTGCTTTACTTACCGGTATTTTGGCTCCGGTGGTTAACAAAAGCAAATGTCCCTCCTTTTCATAAGGATCAATACGGGTAATTAATTGAGTGTTTGCAATGTAGGACCTATGCACGCGCGCAAAATGATATTGATTCAATGATTCTTCAAAAAAATTCATAGTGCGTTTTTTTAGAAACGAGCCCTCGTCTGTTATTATTTTCACATAATCATCTGCCGCTTCGATGTAATGAATTTTATTTATCGGTATGATTTTTATTTTATTTCCATCCTTCACCACCACCCGGTTTTGCTGTATTGGAGATTGTGCGGCGGCCTCTACCACCTCTAGAGTAGAAGTTGGCGTATCAGCATGATTCAGGTATTTTTGGATAGCTTTATCAAACCGCGTTTTGCTAAAGGGTTTTAATAAATAATCCACCGCATTCGATTCAAAAGCTTTTATGGCAAACTCATCAAATGCGGTGGTAAAAATAACAGCAGGCGGATTTTCTATTAATTCCAACATCTCAAAACCATTGATCTTTGGCATTTGAATATCCAGGAAAATAAGATCAGGTTTATATTCCTGGATCGCTTTTATACCTTCAAAGCCATCGCTACATTCCGTTATCAAATCGGCCTCGCTATAAGATTTCAAATATTCTTTTACAATCCCTCTTGCTAACAACTCGTCATCAATGATTACCACTTTCATTTCATTTCCTTTTTATAGTTTGATTGATTTAGTCATGAATCCGATCATTAATTTCGCCGCCAATCAGATCCGTCATTTGTTTTTTTCCTGAAGACGTACCGGGTTGAGGTGTTTCAGTAATTTGCGGTATGATAACGCTAGTAATAAAATGTTGTCCCTCTTTTTTTGTGCTCAATAGGTCGTTCCTGGCAAATAAAAGAAACAATCTTCTTTGAATAGAGGAAAGCCCAAATCCCGTTCCCTTCTTCGGTTGTGAAGTCTCGGGGTCAAAAGGATTCTGGACAACAATCTTTAAATTATCAACCTTTTTGCCAGTTTCTATTTTTATTAATACTTCACCAATCGTATCGTACAGTCCGAATTTTATAGCATTCTCCACTATGGGTTGCAGAAGCAAGGCAGGAATCTTAAGGCTAAGCGCTTCGTCATTAGAAATAATTTCAGTTTTTAACCGTTGCCCGAATCTTACTTTTTCAATCTCCAGGTATAGTTGCAAATGGTTTAATTCTTCTTCCAAAGTGTTCCATTGTTGTTCATTTTTTCTTAAAGTGCCCCGCAAAAAATCGCTTAACTGCTGAATCATGTGCCGTGCCTTTTCAGGATCAGAACTTGTGAGCGCGCTTATCGAATTTAAACTATTGAACAAAAAATGTGGCTGTAATTGTTGTCGCAATTTGAATAACTCAGCTTCTTTTGAAAGACGCTCCGTTTCTGTATTTCGCTGTTCTGTTTCCTTTTGCTCCTGTTGACTGTACCACAATAAGCTAAACATACTCATACTACTTATCAATAAAAAGCCGGCTCCAAACCTGATACCCCATGAATTCCGGACTACTGAAAAATAATTATCTCCTTCTTTAAAAATTAGCCACAGGATTCCATGCTGAGCAAGCATCCAAAGAAAACTTACCATAAGACTCACTACCAGTATGTACCAATATTTTTCGCCGCGCGGCAAGTAATACTTCATATTATTACTGATGAAAAACGAACATGAAGCCAAAAGAATATTACTAACCAGGCTGTCCGTAATCGCATGCACGTCATCAATATTCAATTGCCTTAGCATAATGTATTGCAACAATATCCATACAAACCACCACACAATAAAGAAAAACCGTAAACGCTTGTCAGAGAAAATGGAATTCGTCAAACCGATGATTTTAATTCATTTGAAATGTCTTTTGCATACAGGTTTCGTGCAAATATTTTGCGCGGTCTTTAACGTTACTAATAAACTTTACTGCATCTTCTTCTTCCGCTATTTTTGAATACAGTTCTACACCATCTGCCAGGTTATCAAGCGGGTGAATTTCTGACACATCTATAAACTTCCACTGCACCGGCTTTTGCACATTATTGAAAAAGCTATCTTCCTCGCCATCCCCCATTATACGGGCCTTTTGAAATGCGTGCATATCGTCCTCCGCTTCTATCAGTCTTAGCTGTTCATCAAATTGTGGCGTGTGTCTTCCATCCCCGCAAATAATTCTGAAAACTATTTTTGCAAGATACCATTTCATAAATTTGGAATTATAAGTGAAATTTAATTTTAATAATTGGTAAATTCAATGCCTCCAAACACACATGATCCTTTTACTACCATTCTTTTGTTACTATCTGGAGTACTGTTGTTGAAACTGCGCTTATCTTCGACACTACCAAATACAGCTGCTATTTCATTTTTTACGTCCCAGTCTGCAGGAATAATTAATTTAGTGCCACCAAATACATTGTTCACTTCAAGCTCTACAGGGTGTTGAATATCAGCCTGCATAAAATTGATTTCGGCACCTCCCATAAAACTTACTATTTCGCCACCTCTAAAATTTTTTGAATGAATATTTTTTTTAACTCCGCCAAATACTGCCACTATATCTATATACTCACTATCGTCAGTTAAGGAATTAGGATCTTTTTTTTTAAAATCTTCAGATCCGGGGGCTTCAAATCCCGGGTTAAAGGGAGGATTCATCCTGTCCCAATAACGGTGCCGCCTGCTACATCCATGATGTCTTGGTCGAAAAATGAAAAGCAACCCAAGGCTAATAAATATAATCGGCATGATGAAATTGTGAAATTGGATACCGGGTATTTGCTGGTCTATTAAAAAAATACTTCCAATAAGGATCATGATGAAAGACCCTGGATTACGAAACCTGCTTCTCAGGCCTACAAAAAAACCTATCACAATTAGAATTACCGGCCATGTGAATATCCAGCCGGGAATGGGAGCTCCCATTTTATTACCCAACAATAGTAGTCCAATAATTAATAAAAACAAGCCGCTCCATATTCTTGAGTCTTTATTGCCTCTGAATCTTTCCGTATCATTTTGTTCCATGTCAAATATTTTTTTTTGAATTGATAGAACAAATTTACGCGTGGTATCTATAAGTGGGAAATGGCTTTAGGCTGACATGCCCGAATAATCGGTAAGTGATTATTTTATATCGGTAAAAATCAATCGAATGAATCTTTGGTTCCATTTTTTAAATAACGGCTGTTACATTTGCAAACTATGGCGCAAAAAAAATTAAAAAGATTTGGAGAGATCAAAACGTTTCCCAACGTGTTGGAATATCCTGAAAATATGAAAGGGAAATGGAATGATTTTTTTAAAAATAATAACCCGATTAATCTTGAGCTTGCCTGCGGCAAAGGAGAATATACGACAGGCCTTGCACAAATATATCCCGAAAAGAATTATATAGGCGTTGATATAAAAGGAAACAGGCTTTGGGTAGGTGCCACGTTTGCTCTTAAGCATCATCTCAGCAATGTGGCATTTTTAAGAACTCAAATAAATAAAATCAATTCTTATTTCTTCCCAAAAGAAATAGATGAAATATGGATCACCTTTCCGGATCCACAGCTTCGTTTATCTAAAGCAAAAAAAAGATTAACTCATCCGGCATTTCTGAGATTATATGATCAAATATTAAAACCTGGCGGCAAAATTCACCTGAAAACCGACTCTCCCGACCTTTATAATTTTACTAAGGTGGTTATTAAATTGTATGACCTACAGGTAGTCTCAGACATTGATAATATAAATCTGCTTGAAGATATTTCCGATGAACTGAAGATAAAAACCCATTATGAAAGCCTTGACATTGCCAGGAGCAATTGCATCTTTTATATTTGCTTTACGTTGCCTGAGACCTTTCCAGGCAACGATGAACCATTAACGCATCTTTTAAAAAACATGGACAATGAATAAGTATCTTGTCGAAGGAGTTGATTTTTATTATGATGATTCCGGGCTGATGGTATTTACACAAAAATATCACCTGGAAAGAGGTTATTGTTGTGGCAATGGATGCATGCATTGCCCTTATCATTTTGAAAATGTATCAGATAAAAAAAAGAGAATCCAATTAGTTCAAAATGAAAATAGGTGCACCAATGAAAAGTAAATAGTCCTCAAAAAGGCTCTAAGTGACATGGAGAAACGGCTCAAGAGAATATTCGTTCTGATACAGTAAAGCAATCTTTAACCCATATTTCTATTTTAAACTCTAAAAAAAGACCAAAAAAAAAGGAAGCCATCGGCTTCCCCTTTTATGTTTATGAAAAAAGTAAATTAATAACTCCAAAGATTTTGCTCGTAATCAAAGATTTCGTTCTTGATCTTATCGCCTTGCAATAGTTGGAGAATAGGACTGTTTTTCAAACCTGTTTGATGATCCAAAAACTGGTTGTAAGGGTTATCAAGCGTGCTTTTGATGATTCGCCCGTGAAACATTCTTGATTCAAACAAATCTTCCCAACTCATTCGCGCTCCGTAATTTTTACCGTTATATACGAAATACTTGGCAAAGATGGGACGCATATCCGGATAATACACAGAAAAGTTCCGTGTCGCCCAGGTCAACACCTGAAGAAGTAATCACACGTTTTACGGGCGCTATACCTAATATCCTCCAAAATAACCTGGAACTCTGTTTATCAAAAATGACTTCTTCTTTTATCCTGAACTTATAAAAAGAATCAAGGTTTACTTCCGCCATTGTTTCCCTGTTACCCACCACATTTCCTAAAGAATCGTAAATCGGCACGGAAACACTTCCGCCAGAAATTATCTTAGCGACTTCCCCTTTCGTCATTGGTGTGGTGAACCTATCGTCCACTGCGCTAAAAGCAGTCACACCTCCATTATCCGGTCCGTCCTGAATTGCTTTAAAAAGAATAGAAATAAATCTTTGATTACCATTGTCCTCGTCGGCTGAATACCTGAAGGGAAGATTAATCTTTTCCCTGGTATCTATTTCGCGCCAGACTCTTTCGTCGTAAGCCGCATCTTCAGCGCGAAGATTCTGATAAGGTAATGGAGTTCTGTCCGCAATTAATGCATTATGATTGTCAAGCGCAGTTTCCGGCCGCAACGATTTTTTTACCGCCGCAATTGGAAGGCTATCCACCGGTGGAGGCGCTACTACTATCGCAGTATCCACTTTTACAGGCTGTACCGGCGGGGGTTTTACCGCGGTAGTTTTCTTGGCGGTACGTTTTTTTGCGGTTCGTTTTTTCTTTGTTTGCGCATCTGCGATATTACTTAACATTCCCACGCACAGGAGAATCATTACACATTTAATCATTAAAGTTTTCATAGCCATTTATTTTTATTCTTAATTTAATATGAAGCCCGGGCCTGTCACGCTTCTTATAACACCATCCGGTCCCTGCACTTTCACATTATCAAAGGTAACAGAAGTTCCGGGAATACATTTTTGAAGCTGCGATTTTACGCCTTCAAGGCTTCCGCCGTGTATTTCTGCAGATTGAACATTAGAAAAGTTCGCCCCGGAGAAATAAATTGTGGCGCTTACGATATTGAAATGAGCATCAAAATCAAAATTCTCTAAGTCAGCGCGGGCAAAATTCTGGTTTTTAAATACAACAGATTGTATTCTGCCACCTGCACTTGGTCCCACTTTGATAACGGGATCGGGAATCCTTTTAACCCTGAAATCATAAGTACTCGGCTTTCCATCCGCATTTACAGTAATTGAGGCCTTGCCCACGGTTTTCACATTTACAGTAAATTTACCAGGGCCGCCGGATGGCGAAATAGAACCTCCATCCATTGATACATGAGTTTTGTCCCACCCTGTGCCGGACGAAATAGTAACCGGATTGGGAACACCGATATAAAACACATTCATTTTATCGAGCATTACTGCAGCACCGCCTGGCGTACCAACAACATATGTTACAGGTTCAGTCTTTGTTTGAACTTTACCGTTTTCGTCTTTAAAAGTAACTGTTACATTCACAGTATGCGGGCCAGAACCACTTACTTTTGTACTGTAAGTGCCTTGCCCATTAGAAACCGGAACATTACTTCCATTAATTGATATTGAAGGCTGAGCCGCTGAACTATAAGCTCCCACCCCGGCTGTGATCTGTAAATCCTGACCAGGCATAAGATAGGTTGAATTAGTACCTACTAAAATACCTACCTTGTCCATGTGCAGTTCTACCGCACCAATCTGCGAATGGCAGTAAGTAACGATCATGCTTTCAGCATTTTTAACATTATTCTGAAATTTACTAAGCATGGTCAATGCTGCAACTGTAGGCGTCATGTGGAAGAATGTTTGCGTAAAATCTTTCTTAGTCCCATCACTTGCAGCCGGTGGAACGGTAGTTATCGGAAAATTACCTGAGAATTGTTTGGTTATTGAAGGATCAATAGCAAGCATTTGCTGTTTATATTGATCTAAACGTTCCTTTAATTCTTTTCCTTTTCCATGAGTTTCAAACATTCTTGTAGAAGCATCCAGGTTATCCTCTCTATAATCCTGTACGCTGTCTTTTGTTTTAGCATCATATTTCATTCTAAGATCTGCCGCTTTCAAAAGCTGAGTTTTGAGATCTTCAATATAGTTGTTCATATCATCTGAAAGCTTTTTTGCCTGCATTGCTTTTGGCTCCCATATCTCAGCTTTTTCTTTAGATTGGGGTTCATTCAGCTTATCTTCAAGTGATTTGTATAAGGTATTATTAGATGCGGTAATATTGTTATTAGAAGTTACTAAGCTTGTATTTACAACTTTAAACGCATTAATTACCTCGTTCGATACATTCAGGGCAAGAATAGCTGTAAGTACGAGGTACATTACATTTATCATTTTTTGCCGTGGATCTCTGGGTAGTCCTGCCATGTTATTTGAATTTAACTGTTAGTTTTTATAGAGCCGGTAAATACCGGCTTTGGATTATAATTTTTATTTTTATTTTCTGCCCTGCATAGCACTTAGCATGTTGCCATATACCTGGTTCAACTTACCAAGGTTATCTGCTAAATTGCTAATTTGGACTTTTGTAGCTTGCGCATCATCCACAGTAGAAACCATCACTTCACTGGCTTTAGCCATTTTACCATAGAAACTATTCAAGGTTTTAAGGTGGTTATTGCTTTCATTCAATTCCAACTCGTAAATAGTATTTAACGAGCCGAGATTTTTTGTAAGCACCTGCACCTGCTCATGGAAACCTTTTGCGCTATCTGCGGCAATATTAAAGTTACCCATTGTAGCTGCCGAACTGGTATAGGCATCTTTCATTAAACCCAGAGCGTTAGTAGCTTCTTTTGTTTTAGCAGAAAAATCACCTGTGGATTTTACAACATCTCCTACTTCTCCTATCTGCGAAACGGTTACTCCTAATTTCTGGAAATTTTCTCCCAGTCTTTTCATATTAGCTGGCGTAATTTCTGCATCTTTCATCATTTTTTCCATTGAATCTAACGCGGGGTTGCCTGTTGGTACTGCTTTTTGAGGAACCGGTGCGTGCGCTACTTCATGTGGTTTTGGTTTTACCCACTCAATGCAGGCATATACCATAAAAATGCCTGTTTCTGTCCACATTCCGACTGTTAGTAATGTATCAGCATAAGATTGGTGTGTTAATTTTGCCCAGGCAGCGAAAATAACGACTGCTGCACCTGCACTTACAAGTACATCTACGAGGGTCAAAAAGTTTCTTTTAGGTTGTTGGCTCATAATAATTGAAATTTAATTGTTTGGGTTATTTTTTTTGTTGTTTTTTTTGATTGTAATTTTTAAAATTCTCCACAATAAAATGCCTTTATTAATTGATTAATTACATTAATAAAGGCAGTAAAATGTTGAACTAAAATTTATTCTATGGAGTTGTATTTTTCTTTTGCTTACTTAAATTGTTTTTTAACCTCTTTTAGCTTTTTTGCTGGCGGACGGTGGCAAATCAATTACACAACGGAATCCGATATATGATTTAGCTGTATCCTGGTATTCAAAAGTACGTGTACTTGTTTGAAGGTAGTATCCAACATCTTTCCAGCTACCACCACGTACTACTTTACGTTTCATGCGTGGAGGATCCTGATCTTTTGCGTTCCACCTAATGGTTGGATTCATATCACTTTGAAAATTATAACCGCCTTCATAATATAATGAAGAAGTCCATTCTGCTACATTTCCGGCCATGCAATACAAACCAAAATCATTTGGCCAGTAAGCATCGGCACGTACTGTATAGAAACCACCATCTTCGGGATAATTTCCGCGGCCTGGTTTAAAGTTGGCTAATAAACAACCTTTTCTGTTTCTAAGATAAGGACCGCCCCATGGGTAAGGAGACTGAGATCTTCCGCCTCTTGCTGCATATTCCCACTGAGCCTCTGTAGGCAAACGAAAATCTGTTTCAGAAGCTCTTTTCTTGCTTATTAAATATGAATTTAAAGTTTGTGTTCTCCATTCGCAGAAGGCAGTTGCTTGTTTCCAGTTCACGCCTACTACAGGGTAATTTCCAAAAGCAGGATGACTATAATACTGTTTGGACATCGGCTCGTTATATGAATAAGCAAAATCTCTTACCCATACTAAAGTGTCCGGATAAATAGGAATGTCCTTTTTTATGATAAACTTACTGCGGGGAACATTCGGGTCACGATTAGCTGCCGCTGCATCATAATCAAATGTTTCTGAATGATATACTATTTTGTTAGGATCTATCTCTTTTCTTCCAAAAATGCGATTATCCGGAGTGATAATCATAGCATCTATTTTTTCTAAAGTGGCTTTATCGTCCCATTTAATCGTTTTCATTTTTGCCTCGTCAATATACTCATTTCCATCAGCTCCCTGCTTTACGTATCCCATTAGTTTGGCGCCAATTGAATCCCGCACGTAATTGGTAAACTGACGATATTCATTATTGGTAATTTCGGTTGCATCCATCCAGAACCCATTAATAGATACTTGCTTATTCCTGGCTGTGTAGGTATAATTCACATCTTCGTCACTTGGTCCCATGTGAAAAGTTCCTGGTGGAATATATACCATTCCTGGAGGTTTTGGTAAAACGTAACGCGCTTCCGGCGCTACTCCGTGAAGCTGGCCATCATTCGGAAGTCCTTTTGATTTCCCGAATTTACCACAACTGGGTAAGACGACGGCAACTACTGCTAATGTTGTGAAAAACTTGTTTTTCATTTTTTTAACTTTGAGGGTAAGGGCAAATGTAATATTAATTTAAAAATCTAATGCTTTTTTTGACTATTTCTCAATAAATATCAACCGCCATTTCTATTAAACGAGCAAGGTTTTTAATTATTGTAAAAAAGTGTCAAATAATTCTTATTCTGTTAAAGGTAAATGTATTGAACAGGTTTTCTGTGGAATTGAAAAAATAAAACTACAAAAAACTATCTAAAAAAAATCAAGATCCCAAATAAAGATTTAAGAAACGGCACTAATCAACCCCAAATTTCAATTTTTTACGTAAGTTTTATGTTCTGTTAATATTGTAATCCAGGTTGTTTTACAGTAAATTAATATTAATTCATTATTCTTGATTTTTTATTACCCACTGATTATTAACTATTAAATAACAGGAAATTTTGAGACGCGCCCTATTTTCTGCAAACGATTAAACCCTAAATTTGCATCCTTCAATATGGTAAAAAAAGAGCATAAAAAAAATTCAGAAATATATACGGAAAATGACAGCATAGAGGTTTTCGGCGCGAGAGAACATAACCTTAAGAACATAGACATTTCTATTCCAAAAAACAAATTAGTAGTAGTTACCGGCATTAGTGGCAGTGGAAAATCTTCTTTAGCATTCGATACCATTTTTTCGGAAGGTCAGCGTCGTTATATGGAGAGTTTTTCAGCTTATGCGCGCCAGTTTATGGGAGATATGGAACGGCCCGATGTAGATAAAATTACCGGTCTTTCTCCTGTTATTTCTATCGAACAAAAAACCACCAACAAAAATCCGCGTAGCACAGTAGGTACCGTTACAGAAGTATATGACTTTTTGCGTTTGTTGTTCGCGCGTATCGGGGAAGCCTACAGCTATAACACCGGTAAAAAAATGGTAAAATGGAGCGAAGAGGAGATTGTGGCAGATATTTTAACAAAATTTCCCGGTAAAAAAATAATTATCCTGGCGCCGCTTGTCCGTGGCAGAAAAGGCCATTATCGTGAATTATTTGAAGAAGTAAGGAAAAAGGGATTTCTCAAAATAAGAATTGATGGAGAAATAAAAGACCTGGTTCCAAAAATGCAGATTGACCGGTATAAAATTCATGACATTGAATTGGTGATTGACAGGCTGGCTGCAGGCATTGAACAAAAAGTGAGGCTGAGCGAAAGTGTGCAAAAAGGGTTACAGTTAGGAAATGGATTATTATTTCTTCTTTTGAATGATACCAACCAATTGGCGCAATATAGTCGTCAATTGATGTGTGAAGATTCAGGAATCAGCTATGAAGAACCTTCTCCAAACGCTTTTTCATTTAACTCACCTTATGGAGCGTGTCCCGTTTGCAAAGGATTGGGAAATGTTTACCAGGTAAACCAGGAAGCAATTATTCCTGATGTAAAGCTAAGTATTAACTTAGGCGGCATCGCCCCGCTCGGCGAGGAACGGGATTCTCATGTTTTTAACCAGGTACAACAGCTTGCAAAAAAACATAAGTTCAGCCTGGATAAACCCATAAAAGATTTGCCCGAAAGCGCATTAAATCTCATTTTATTTGGTAATAAAATTAAGACCAATGAAAGTGATGATAGTGGTGACAATTTATTTGACGAAGAACGTTATTCGGAAAAGGGATACCCTTCGGGAGAATATGAAGGTGTGGTAAACATGATCAGGAGATGGTTTCATTCTGATACTACGAATGAAAGCTTAAGAGGATGGGTTGAAAAATTTATGATACTGAAAGCTTGCCCTTCCTGTGATGGAAAGCGATTAAAAAAGGAAAGCCTTTGGTTTAAAGTTGATGGGAAAAACATTGCCGAATTAAGTGAAATGGATCTCGTAAAATTATTGGAGTGGTTTACAGGAATTGAAAACAGAATCAATAAAAAACAAAATATAATTGCAAGGGATATTTTAAAGGAAATAAGAGAACGGATTCAATTTTTACTTGATGTAGGCTTAACTTATCTTTCGTTAAGCAGGCCCTCTAAAAGCCTGAGTGGCGGCGAATCACAACGAATAAGACTGGCTACTCAAATTGGTTCACAATTGCAAGGAATCACATACATTTTAGATGAGCCCAGCATTGGCCTTCATCAGCGTGATAATCATCAATTAATAAAGGCATTAAAAAATTTAAGAGATATCGGGAATAGTGTTTTGGTGGTCGAACACGACAAAGACATTATGCTTGCAGCCGATTACTTAATAGACATTGGCCCGGATGCAGGAAAGCACGGTGGAGAAGTAGTTGCTAAAGGCACACCTGCAAATTTTCTTAAATTAAAGACACTTACTTCGTCCTATTTGAATGGAGAGGTGCAGATTAAAGTGCCTGCCAGCCGAAGAAAAGGGAACGGCCATTTGCTCATCCTAAATGGAGCTTCAGGAAATAATTTAAAAAATGTAAAAGCCACTTTTCCTCTAGGAAAATTCATTTGCGTTACGGGAGTTAGTGGCAGTGGTAAATCAACTTTAATAAATGAAACTTTATATCCTATCCTGAGTTTTCATGCTTATAAAAGCAAGACAACCCCGTTACCCTATAAAAGCATTGAAGGACTGGAACATATAGATAAGGTAGTAGAAATCGATCAATCTCCTATTGGAAGGACGCCAAGAAGCAATCCTGCCACATATTGTGGCTTTTTTACAGACATAAGAACCCTTTTCGCGGCAATACCTGAAGCAAAAATCAGGGGATACAAACCGGGCAGATTTTCTTTTAATGTAAAAAGCGGCAGGTGCGAGGTATGCCAGGGCGGCGGTATGAGGGTAATTGAAATGAATTTTTTACCTGATGTTTACGTGAAATGCGAAAAATGCAATGGTAAAAGATACAATCGTGAAACGCTTGAAATAAGATATAAAGGCAAATCAATTAGTGATGTCCTGGAGATGACTGTGGATGAAGCGGTAGATTTTTTTAAAAATGTGCCGTTCCTCTATCGGAAGATAAAAGTGCTGCAGGAAGTTGGGCTTGGATATATCACCCTGGGCCAGAGTGCGGTAACGCTAAGCGGAGGAGAAGCCCAAAGAGTAAAACTATCTACTGAACTAAGTAAAAGAGATACGGGCAAAACATTTTACATTCTCGATGAACCAACTACAGGGCTTCATTTCAGGGACATACAGCACCTGATTGATGTACTTAATAAACTTGTAGATAGAGGTAACACCGTACTGGTGATAGAACACAATATGGATATGATAAAAATTGCAGACTATATCATTGATTTGGGGCCTGAAGGTGGCGGGGCGGGAGGAAAAATATTGTTTGAGGGAACACCCGAAAAACTCGCAGAGGTAAAGCAAAGTTTTACCGGCCATTTTCTAAAAGAAGAATTGAGCGCAAATAAAAATCAACGAATAAAGAGGTAGAATTTTTTATAATAGCATTCTGAAACAAAAGAGCCTTCTTAATTCTTAAATTTCTAAAATCTACTTGGGCATCGCATCTTGCTTGCAACATTTTCATCATATCTATCTTTATAAACTGGTCCAAGCCGGATGCCGAATTTTAGAAAAGTAGTAAAATAAGAATCGTTTTGGTTAGGATTTCCTCTTTGAGTTCCCGGAGAATTCCTTGAAAGTCCCGGATTTACAATAGCAAAAACTTTATCAGAAATTTGCCTGGCAATAGCCGCATTCTGGGGCGATAAATATTTATCAAATAAATTAGGATCGATATAAGTAGTACTCACATCATCAATATAATCTGTAAAAGTTTTCCTTAATAGAATTTCAAGACTCAGTGTAATGCGAGGGGAAACATAATATTTTAAACCCGTACCCATCGGAATATTTACCTGGTTAAGTGAATATTCTTTTCGGTCCGGGTATTCAGGAAAACCTTCGCCTTCGGTATGCAAAGGCCTTAAATAATACCATGTCTTTTTTCCATTTGCATCGGTTAAAGATCCTTGAGGATTAAAGTGGAAATATCCAACACCTATTACCCCGTAAGGCCTAAGCCTGGGTGAATAATCCGGATCATTTTTGTGAAGCAGCATTAAAGGATATATCTCTCCGGCTAAATAGGTTTCAAAAATATTGGTTCTGAAATCAAGGTTTCGTTGTTTTCTGTATAATTCATTTTCGCCTTTAGTGGTAATCAATTTATCCTCTCCCGCAAGCTTACCATATTGTGCTGCAAGTCTTACACCCATCCACTCGTTAGGGTAGTAAGTAGCAAACGCACCTATCATCAATTGGGTCACTGGTAAATTCAAATCTTTTACAAATCGCTGGCCTTTACCCGCGTGTCCGCCAAGATCGCCAAGAAAAAATGAAGGCCCGATATTCAAGCCGATGTCAAATCTCGTTTTCTCATTGCCAATAATAATAGATTGGGAATAACTTGCTTCAGAAAGGGCAACACAAAGTATCAGGATCATGAAAGACGTAAGGCATAGGGTATGTAAACGTTTTTTCATTAGGAATAGATTTCTTTTTCGTAAAATAGGATTCATGTGCCACCAGATCTTTTTCGGGTAACCCACTTATAACGGATGGCCTTAGCTTTTATTGTAAACGTAAAAAGCCGGAAATCATTTTTCCATAGAAATGTGTTCTATGCCATCTTCGAGATAAACATCTCCGAATTGGGTAAAAGAAAATGATTCATAAAAACGCCGAAGATATAGCTGGGCGCTGATCTTTATAGGCACAGTACCAAATAGATGATAAACCTGAGCAATTGATTTACTCATAAGTAGCTTTCCCAGTTTTTTTCTTCTTGAAGAAAAAGAAACACAAACGCGCCCTATAGAAGCAGCAGCAGGATAAGAGTAACCCGGCGGAAGCAAACGCGTGTAGGCTATTAAATTGTTTTCGTCCCAAGCAGTAAGATGAAATGCATTCAAATCTTTATTATCGCAATCCTGGTAGGCACAGTTTTGCTCCACTACAAAAACTTCATTCCTTATTTGAAGAATTTTATAGAGTTCTTCATTACTTAATTCAGAAAAAGTTTTGCATTCCCAGGTTATCATTATTAAGAGAAATTGTCGAATTGTTTTATTGCTAAATTGTTAGCCCAACATTACAAACAGCAATCGCAGTTATTTGTTCGCCTACTGATTTCTTCCTTTCTTATTCCTTATTCTTCATTCTTCATTAAGCATTTGTAAAACAGAAACCACCGTTATTTATTTGCTTACTGTAAACAATCTAAACTTTTCTAAACTTCCTAAATCCTCAACTCTCAATATCCATATTTATCCTTCCACCGTTGTTTCAAAAATTTCCGCAATTCTTCTTCTCTTGCATTTTTTCCGGGGTTATAAATTAATGTATTTTTTATTTCCTCCGGAAGAAATTCCATTTCTATAAAATTGTTTTCAAAACTATGCGCGTATTGATAATTTTTTCCGTAGTTCAAATCTTTCATTAGTTTGGTGGGCGCGTTTCTTATAGCCAAAGGAACTGGCAAATCGCCATGCTGTTTTACAAGTGACTGTGCCTTGCCGATGGCCACCACTGCTGCATTGCTTTTTGGTGAAGAAGCAAGATAGGTAGCGCATTGCGAAAGAATAATATTTGCTTCAGGATAGCCAATCATATTCACCGCCTGAAAAGTATTCGTAGCGAGAACTAAAGCAGTTGGATTCGCATTTCCTATATCTTCACTGGCCAGTATCACCATTCTTCTTGCGATAAATTTTACATCTTCCCCGCCTTCTATCATCCTGGCCATCCAATAAACCGCCGCATTAGGGTCGCTGCCCCGTATTGATTTTATAAACGCTGAAATGATATCGTAATGTTGTTCGCCCTTTTTATCATAAAGCGCTACTTTTTGCTGTGCCGCATTTATTACTGCGTCGTCGGTTACTATAATTTTCTGAGTTGCGTCTTTTTTTAATGAAAGCTGATTCACCGTCAGTTCCAGCAGATTTAATATACGCCTTGCATCCCCGCCGGATAAATTAATCAACGCTTCGGTTTCTTTTATTTCAATATTTAATTTTGAGAGAACAATGTCTTCTTTTATCGCATGATTTATCAACTCAATTAATCCTTTTTTGTCCAGCGGTTTTAATATATAAACCTGGCAGCGACTCAGCAAGGCGCTGTTCACTTCAAAGGAAGGATTCTCTGTAGTGGCACCAATTAAAGTAACTGTTCCTTTTTCTACTGCACCCAGCAAAGCGTCTTGTTGCCCCTTGTTGAAACGATGAATTTCATCAATAAATAAGATTGCATTTTGCTCATGCTTTGCCTTCTCTATTACTTCCCGAACATCTTTCACTCCTGATGAAATAGCGCTTAAGGTATAAAAAGGCACATTTAATGTATGTGCAATAATATTAGCGATAGTTGTTTTTCCAACACCCGGCGGCCCCCACAAAATCATTGAAGGAATTTTCTTATTCTCAAGTGCATTTCGCAAAATACTTCCTTTACCAGTGAGGTGTTCCTGGCCAATAAGTTTATCTAATATTTCAGGCCGAAGCCTTTCTGCAAGCGGTATTGAAGTCATTATGCGAAGCGTCAATGGTTGATTCGTGAATTTCTCATTTCACCTCTTCGAAAAAAATAAGAATTTCAAATATTTCTTTGTTTGCTGTATTAGTTATTCCGTGAAACGTCTTAAAAATTTAAAACTTAATTCCACAAATTTAAAACCAATTTATTCAATCATTTTTGCAAATAGGGAGCAAGATCATCAATCGTAACGGGCGCGTGCTTATCATCAATTTCAATGACCACGCAATATCCATTCGCGCCGCCGGCTTTTAGCAATCCATTTATTAATTTTTGCTGATCACTTTCCAATCTTTTTCCGTTCCAGATCTCTTTGGTGCAAAGACAGCCCTGGGTGGGTGTTAATGGGTAATATGATTTGCCAAAATAATACTTTGGGTCAATGGTGGTTCCATGGGCTATAATCTCAGTTCTCCCTATAAGTCCTGCGTAATACGATTGGTACAGCGGCAGATAGTCTTTAATCTTTTGAGGAATCATTTTTTGATACCGGTCAATTGTCCAGATAGAATCCGAAATAGTGCTATCATTAAAAAATTTCTGCAAACTCAATTCCACCGGCATACCCATCTGCACATTGGCGGTGGGCCCTATAAAGCTGCTCATGGAAACACCAAAACCATACATTTTAAAAATTCCCTGCGGCGTATTTCCATTTCTTAAATAACCGGGTAAATTAGTAATGCTACGCGCAAGCTGCGGGATATGAAAAATATTTCCCAACGAATCTTTGATAAAATCTCCATTCGCATTTCTGATCAAAACCATTCCGGGGTAATCACGATCTTTCCTTTGAAAACTGTACATCACGATTTGATTGGGAAGAAAATTTTTATTCAAAATTTCCTTCAATACTTCCCTTGAAGAAATCTCTTTATTCATTTTCGGTTTTTGTAAGCGATTTTGCAGCATATTCAACACCGGATTTATAAAAACACTATCTCCAAATTTTTCAAAGAGCGTTGCTAAAATATGTCGCTTTAACGTACTGTCACTTTTGCCCTGAACTAAATATTCGGCGCACATTGCAAATATTCCAGGATCCAAAGTTTTGCTTAATAACTCTTTAGTCTGCAAACGAAACTGCGCAGGGTAATTCGTGTAACCCACTTCCAGCAATGCCCGCTGAAATGAAACACTTCTTTTTGCTGCGCTATCGAATGCTGCATGAATTTTACTTCTCGTAAACGGGGTATTATATTCCATCACTTCAATCGCGTCAAAGGCATCCTCCCAATTCTCTTCGGTGGAATCGGTAAGTGGTAATAATAAATTTTTGGTAATGCTATTTTTGATAAGCCGTTCCTTTAGGTTTTCTCTTGCAGATTCTGTAGTATAGGGCGTATAAAGCGGAACATCATACTGTGCCAATATTTTTTGAGAAGAAAGTGCTAAAAATAAAAAGCAGAAAAAATACTTATTGAACACGGAAGGAAATTATTTACACCGAAATTAAGAAAAGAAGTGTTTGTATAAAGTGAAAAATAAATTTCCTATTTCAAATCCAGCTTTATCTGCAATTCTTCAAACTGCTTCGCATCAATGGTAGAAGGCGCATCTATCATTACATCTCTTCCGCTATTGTTTTTGGGGAATGCAATGAAATCGCGTATAGATTCGCTTCCGCCTAAAATGGCACAAAGCCTGTCGAAACCAAATGCAATACCACCGTGTGGTGGAGCGCCATATTCAAAAGCGCTAAGGAGAAATCCGAATTTATGTTGTGCTTCCTCTTTACTCATTCCCAATGCCGCAAACATTTTTTCCTGCAGTTCCCTTTGGAAAATTCTAATAGAACCACCGCCTATTTCATTGCCGTTTAAAACAATGTCGTAAGCATTCGCTTTAATTTTTGAGTACGGATGTTCTAAATATTTTTCCGCATTTTCAATCAGAGGATTGTTATTAATCATCACCTCAATATCTTCTGGTTTGGGAGAAGTAAACGGATGATGGCGCGCTACCCAGCGATTTCCTTCTTCATCATATTCAAATAAAGG
>Ga0134126_10002242_pt1 | contig 24489 bp, 21 predicted proteins | sample KB31752_FD_96881 | JGI IMG/M metagenome (GOLD analysis project Ga0134126, IMG submission 96881) | Terrestrial soil microbial communities with excess Nitrogen fertilizer from Kellogg Biological Station, Michigan, USA - KB3-175-2 | ecosystem: Environmental > Terrestrial > Soil > Unclassified ... | reverse complement strand
GATTTCGTTGCCGGCGCCAGGTATTTGCTCAACACGTAGCCGCTGCTGCCGCCATCCTCGAGCGCGATCTTGTGCCATTCGCCAGTGGCGGGATCGGCGAGGCCGCGCACATGCTGGCCCTTGCTGAGCGCGGCGACGCGGTCGGCGCCGGTGCTCGGCGCGCCGCGCACCACGACGGCGACGATGGCGACATACTCGCCGGTGCCCATCTGCGCGGCACGACTCGCCAGCGCCTGTTGCGCCGCCGGGTCCTGCTTGACCAGCGAATCGGCGGCGAAGCGGAATTGCTGGTCCTGCTCGGTCATCTTGGCGCCATATTGGCGCGCCAGCGCGAGTTCGTCGTCGAAGCGCCGCTTCTGGTCGCCGAGCTGCGCTGCTGCCTGGCCGCGGCTCAGCGTGCCCTGGCGGAAGGCCCCCTTGATGTGGTTGGCCTGAGCGAAGCGGCAATTGCGCACCGCCGTGAAAGTGGTCGTGGCGCGATCCATCTCCTGCGACGCCTTGCTGATGTCGCCATAGATCGAATTGGAGAGCGCCGCCTGATCGACGGACTGCTGCCGGCGCGCGTTGAAATAGCCGGCCGCGCCACCGGCGACGAGGCCGGCGCCGGCGCCGATCGCCGCACCCTTGCCGACATCGCCATGCGATGCCGAGGCGGCGAGCGCGCCGAGCGCGGCGCCACCCAGCGTGCCGAGCAGCGCGCCCTGCGCCACCTGCTGCAGGTAGAAGGATTTCGACTCGGCGAAGGCGACATGCTCGCGGCCGCAGGCATCCGACGCATCGGCGCCGCCCGAGAACATGGTGCCGCCGCTCTGGCAGGCGGCCGTGCCGGCAATGATGAGAGTGCAGCTCAGCGCCAGGCGGAATGCCAAGCGCGCGCGGCGACGATGGGACGTGAACATGCCCCGGTAGCCCCCAATGTTCGTTCCGCCGACTATGGCTCCGGCGGATCGGCCCGGCAACGGAATTCGCCTGCGCGAAAAGGCAGCGCCGGCCGGCGGCGCTGTGCTAGCGTCGGGCCGGCATTAGGACAGGGCAATGTGCGGCATCGCCGGCTTCCTCGATGATCGTCCGGCCACCCGGGCGAGCCGGGAGGCGGTGGTTTCCGCCATGACCGAGGCGCTGCATCATCGCGGCCCGGACGATGGCGGCGTCTGGGTCGACGCCGATGCCGGCGTCGCGCTCGGCAACCGGCGCCTCGCCATCATCGATGTCAGCCCGGCCGGCCATCAACCCATGACCAGCACCGATGGCCGATACGTCGTCGCCTATAACGGCGAGATCTACAATCACCGTGAGCTGGCCGAGCGCCTGCGACAGCAGGGCGTGGCACTGCGCGGCCATTCCGACACCGAGGTGCTGGTCGAGGGCTTCGCGCGCTGGGGCGTGGCGCCGACCTTGCGGGCCTGCGAGGGCATGTTCGCGCTGGCGCTGTGGGATCGCCGGCAGCGCACGCTCACGCTGATCCGCGACCGCCTCGGTATCAAGCCGCTCTATTGGGGCAAGGCCGGCCGCGCCTTGCTGTTCGGGTCGGAGCTGAAGGCGTTGCGCCGCCATCCCGACTGGCGGCCGGCCATCGATCCCGATTCCATCGCCCAATTCCTGCGCTTCGGCTATGTGCCGGCGCCGTACAGCATCTATCGCGGCGTGCACAAGCTCGAGCCGGGCATGATGCTGACGCTTGACGCCGGCGGCGAGCCCAGGCTCGAGCGCTACTGGGATTTGCGGCGGGTCGTCGCGGATGGCCGCCGCGACACGGCCGGGGCGGCAGACGAGACCGCGCTGCTCAAGGAGCTCGAAGGCACACTGCGCCGGGCGGTGCGCAATGAGATGGAATCCGACGTGCCGCTCGGCGCATTCCTGTCGGGCGGCATCGATTCGTCGCTGGTGACGGCGCTGATGCAGGCTGAGAGCACGCGCCCGGTGAAGACCTTCACCATCGGCTTCACCGCCGCCGGATTCGACGAGGCGCGCCACGCCAAGCGGGTGGCAGCGCATCTCGGCACCGAGCATACCGAGCTCTATGTCGAGGAGCGCGAAGCGCGCGACGTGATCCCGTCGCTGCCGACCTGGTATGACGAGCCCTTCGCGGATTCCTCGCAGATCCCGACGCAGATCGTCTCGCGCCTCGCCCGCCAGCACGTCACCGTCGCGTTATCGGGGGACGGCGGCGACGAGCTTTTTGCCGGCTACACCCGCTATCGCTGGGGCAGGCGTATCGAGCGCGCCTTCGCCGCGCCGGCTGCGCTGCGCTACGGCGCCGCCGGCCTGCTGGGCCTGCTTTCCGACGATGTGGTCCGTGGCCTGGCGCGCATCGCGCCGGCGCGGCTCAGGCCCGCGCTGCCGGAGCAGAAGGCGCAGAAGCTCTCGGCGCTGCTGCGCGAGGACGACACCGCGGCGGCTTACCGGCGCCTCGTCTCGCTGTGGCCGGAGCCCGAGCGGCTGGTGCCGCTCGCCGGCGCCGCGCGCGATGAGCTGCGCGACCCCGCCCTGCGCCAGCGCGTGCCGAATTTCACCGAGCGCATGATGCTGCTCGACACGCTGACCTACCTGCCCGACGACCTCCTCACCAAGGTCGACCGGGCCAGCATGTCGGTCGGCCTCGAGGCGCGTGTGCCCTTGCTCAATCACCGCGTCGTCGAATGCGCCTGGCGGCTGCCGCTATCGATGAAGCTGCGCCGCGGCGAGACCAAATGGGCGCTGCGCCGCATCCTCGACCGCTACGTGCCGCGCACCCTGATCGAGCGGCCGAAGCAAGGCTTCGCCGTGCCGCTGGCGGCGTGGCTGCGCGGGCCGCTCCGCGGCTGGGCCGACGACCTGCTCGCCGCCGACGCGCTCGGCCGCGGCGGCTGGCTCGATCCTCAGCCGATCGCCCGCTACTGGCATGAGCACCGCACCGGCGAGCACGACTGGAGCGCCGGGCTCTGGGCCGTGCTGATGTTCCAGAGCTGGCTGGAACAGGCGGACGCGGCGGAGGCGCCGCCGACGGTCGCCGCCGCGCGCGGCTGACGCGCCTCACGGCGCCAGCCGAGCCGTAACGCGCGCCGGCACGGCCGCGAGAAACCGCAGCGGCCAGAGCGGATTTGCCCCGAAGCCTTGATGCGCCGCGCGAGCAGCCGCGGCCGGGTCACCACCAGCGAGGCTGCGCAGCGTCTTGCGCCCGATTTCCCAGGCTTGCCAACGGCGCATGACGGCAGCCGCGCGGGGATCGTCCACATATTGTGCGGCGATCTCCAGGTGCTGGTCACGGATTCTCTCGGCATTGACGCGTGCGCGATTGATGGTGAGCGAGCCGGCGTGCTCGCGATACTCGTAAAGCGCGCCGTCGATGACAGCGATGCGCATCCCGGCAAGCTTTGCCCGAATGAGCCAGTCTCGGTCGGCGGCGATGGTATGGCGGGCATCGAAACCACCGACTCGCCGCATGAAGGATTTGCGATAGAGCCGCGCGTTGATCAGCGGCGCGCCGTAGAGCAGGGGATCCCAGCTCAGCACCTTGTGGTCGGCATCATTGTAGAAGCGGACAAGCTCGGGAGGTGCCTCGCCCGTCTGGCGACTGATCCGCGCGCCGCCGGCCACGCAATCGATGTCGGCTGCGGCGAGGGCGGCAAGCGCGCTCTCCAGCGCGCCCGAGACATAGCAGTCATCCGCGTTGAGCAGGCCGATGACGTCGCCGGTCGCCTCGGCGATGCCGAGATCGAGCGCGGGATAGAGTCCGAGCCCCGGCCGTACCAGCACGCGGAGATGCGGATAGCGGCGCAGTTTCTCGAGGGTGCCGTCCCGCGAGCCGCCATCGACCACGATGTGCTCGACGTCATAGGCCTTCCTGTCGACGCTCTCGACCGCCTCGGTAATGAAGCGCTCGGCGTTGAGCGACGGCGTGATGATCGAGAGGCGCACCGGAGAGCGACTCAGAGCACGCGCCCGAGCGTCTCGCGTTCCGCAGCAGTGCCGCGGCTACGCCGCAGCGCCGCCCGGTTGCGCAGGATGTCGCGCCACAGCGGCCACGAGCAGCAGCGCCACAGCGCGCGCCATGACGACAGGATCGTCGCGATCCCTGCCGCCGATGCGGCCAGCGCTTGCCCGGGCGCGCCGGCAGCCAGCGCCCGGCGCGCCTCCTTGACGTGCAGCGCCGCCTTCTCGACGCGGAAATCCGCGGGCAAGCCCAGACCATGGCGCCGCGCCATCGCTTCGACCTCGGCGATGCGCTTGAAGCTGCCGGTCACGGTCTTGCTGTCGCCCTGGATGCGGTATCCTGACCAGACGCGGCGCAGATAGTCGACGCGGTGCTGCGCGCCGAGCTTGAGCCAGAGGTCGTAGTCGAGCGCCCAATGCAAGCTCGTATCGAGGCCGCCCACCGCCTCGTAAGCGGCGCGGCGGAAGAACGCGCTGGGCTGGACGATGTAGTCCGACCAGTAGCGCAGCCGGTCCAAGTCAAATGGCCGCACCTGGCGCGCCGGCATCAGTGGCCGTCCTTCGGCATCGACATAGACGGCGTCGCCATAGACGAGGGCCACGTCCGGATGGGCATGGAGATGCTCGGCGGCTTGCGTCAGGGCGCCCGGAAACATCAGGTCGTCGGCGTTGAGCCAGCCCAGGATCGCGCCCCGCGCCCGCGCGAATCCCTTGGCCAGAGCGTCGGCCTGTCCGGCATCGCGGACCGATTCCCAAGTCAGGCGGCCGGTAAACTCTTTGAGGATGTCGACCGATCCATCGGTCGAGCCGCCGTCCATGACCAGGTATTCGACCGCGGGATAGTCTTGCGCCAATACGCTCTCGACCGCCGCTCGGAGAAAAGGCGCCTGGTTGAAGGACGGCGTGACGATGGTCACGAGCGGCAGCGGATCCTGTGTCACGATCACCCAACGGGGCGGTCAGCGAGAGCGATATTGCGCCGGAAGAACTACAGGATCGCCGTGCCTTCTGCCAGCGCCGTGCGCCCGGGCCGGCGCATCGCCCGCCGCGGCATTCCGTGATATAGGATCGCTCCGCCGGAGGCCATCATCCTGCCGACCATGCCGCGCGTCAGCATCATCGTGCCCGTCTTCAATCGCGCCCAGACGGTAGGCCGCGCGGTCGCCAGCGTCATGGCGCAGACATTCGGGGATTGGGAGCTCATCATCGTCGATGACGGCTCCGACGACGATCTGGCCGCCTTGGCGGCGTTTCCCGACGCGCGTCTGCGCGTCCTGCGCCACGAGCGCAACCGCGGCGCCGCGGCGGCGCGCAATACCGGGATCGGCGCCGCGCGGGCTCCGCTCGTTGCCTTCCTCGATTCGGACGACGAATGGCTCCCGGCGAAATTGGCGCGGCAGGTCGATGCGATGGAGCGGGCGGGCCCTCGGCTCGGCGCGCTCTGCACGGCGTTCCGGCTGCGGCGGACGCGCACCGGACACAGCGAGGACCGCTATCCACGGGCGGCGCGAGGCTGGCCCGCGCAATTGCTCGACGGCTGCTTCGTCTCGCCTGGCACGACGCTGCTGGCGCGGCGCGAGTGCTTCGACAGGGTCGGGCTGCTTGATGAATCCCTCGCGCGCTTCGAGGACTGGGACTGGCTGCTGCGGCTGGTCGAGCGCTACGAGTTCGACTGCCTCGCCGAGATCCTCGCCGTCGTCCATGCCGGCACGCCCCCGCGGTCCTCGATCGTCGACCAGGCGACCCGTGATTTCGAAGCGCGGCAGGCGGCGCGTGTCGGCACCGCCGCGGGCGCCTCGGGCTTGCGCCGCCTGCGCGCCAGCCTCGCGCTCGAGCGCAGCAACGCCGCCCTCGCCGGCGGCCGTTATGCCGCCGCGTCCGTCGCCCTCGCCGAAGCTGCATTCCGGTCATTGCCTCGGACCCTGGCCTTCCTGCGGCGCGGGTTCGGCCGAATCCGGCTCGGCGATGTTTGACCGGCGGTGCCGTCGGACGGTATGGGTGGCGGCATGACGCCGCTCGCCATTCTGCGCCGCCTTTTGGGGCGTGCCGAGCCGACAGCCGCGACGAGAGCGCTCGCCCGGATCGCCGGGCGCGGCCTCGATGTCGGCACGGTGATCGATGTCGGCGCATCCGACGGCCGGTGGAGCGAGCAGGCCGAGCGCTTCTGGCCGGCGGCGCGCTTCCATCTCATCGAGGCGTTCGATCATTGGCGACCGGCGCTCGACGCGCTGGTCGCGCGGAAGCCGCATTATTCCTATACGCTGGCGGCGGCCGGCGCGGGCGACGGCGAGGTTTCGTTCACCAACAGCAAGGCAGATCCTTTTGCCGGCGCCGCCTCGTCCTCGGCCGCCGACACGAGCCATTGGAAGGTGCCGATGGTCAGCATTGATGGCGAGGTCAAGCGGCTGAGCCTGCGGCCGCCTTTTCTCGTCAAGCTCGACACGCACGGCTTCGAGCGCGAGATCATCGCCGGCGCGCGCGACACCTTGCGCAGCACCAACCTGTTCATCAACGAGTTCTACAACTTCCAGTCGGAAGAGCGCCGCTGGCCGCAAATGGTCGTGCTGATCGAGGGCCTCGGTTTCCGCTGCGTCGACATGATCGAGCCGATGTGGCGCAGCCACGACGGCGCCTTCTGGCAAGTGGATTTCGCCTTCATCCGTCGTGACCGCAAAGAGTTCGCCTTCGACGGGTTCCGCTGACCGACGCTAGAGCGCGCGCCGCAGCCGCCGCAGCAAGCCGCGAATCGACCAGCTCGGCGAGAGCTGCTTGCGTACCTGCCAGAGTGCGCCGGCGAGCGAGTGTCGCGCCAGCGCAGCGTCGGGATCGGCCTCGGCGAGCTCGGCGCACTCCCAGACGCCGGTGTCGCTGCGCCGCACGACGCGATAGGTGAAGCCGGCGGCACGCAGGGCGTCGGCGGAGGCGGCGGCGCCGGCAAAGAGCGCCGCCATCTCATCGCGGCGCCGCCGCTCGGCGACGGTCAACGAGCGGTCGACCTCGGCGTAGTAAGGCAGCATGTCGACGGTGGCCTGGGCGCCGTGCCGGCGGAAGCAACCGAGGATCGAGTCGACGGCGACGGGATCGGCGTGTCGCGCGAAGCGGCGCCACAAGTCGAAATCTCCGGCGAGTCGGAACGCATTGCCGACGCCGCCGGCGGCCTGCCACAGCCGTGGGCGCCAGAAAGTGCCCTCCTGCTGGATAAAGCGTGAATAGCGGCCGTCCAGCAAGCCGGCGGCGACGGCTTTGCGCGGCAGCGGCGCCAGCGGCAGCACACCGACTACCGCGCCGTTCTCGTCGAGATAGGCCGGCCGGCCACACAACCAGTCGATGTTGTGAAACCGGCTCAGCAGCGTGGTCACGAGATGGAAGGCGCCGGCCTCGAAGCGGTCGTCGGCGTTGATCCAGGCCATGGCATCGCGCTCGCCGCACCGTGCGAAGCCGGCACCGATCGCGTCGTACATGCCGCGATCGGGCGCCGAGGCATAGGTGAACTCGACGCCGCGGCACAGGAAGGGGAAAGCGCCGCCGAGCAGCGCTTGCCAGCGCGCCAGCTTGTCGAGCGTCCCATCGGTCGATCCGCCGTCCTGTACGTGGTAGCGAATCGCGAACGGCCCGGCCTGCGCGACGACGCTCATGATCGTCTCGTCGATGAACTGTGCGCCGTTGAAGCACGGCGTGACGATGGAGAAGCGCATTTGCGACGCGCCTGCGGCCAGCCGGACGGGAAAGAACCATAGGAGCGTGCGCGACGGGCGGCAACATCTTTGCCAGCCGGGCGGGGTGTCCAGCAAACGACTGAAATCGCTATCTTTGCGGACATGTCTTGCGTTCGTGGCCTGAACGCGCTATGTTCGCGGCATGAACGCGGCTCGGCTTTTTCGAGTTGCGGCGGGGCCGGGCATGGATCAGCGGGACAGCGCGTCCAAGGTCGACGATCCGGGCGTCATGCTGGGGCTGCTGAGCGCGGTCGAGCGCGACAGCGCCGTGACGCAACGGCATCTCGCCAGCGAATTGGGCATCGCCTTGGGCCTCGCCAATGCCTATCTCAAGCGCTGCGCGAAAAAGGGCCTGATCAAGATGCGGCAGGCGCCGCTCAACCGCTACGCCTACTATCTGACGCCACGCGGCTTTGCCGAGAAAGGGCGCCTCACCGCGGAATACCTCACCATCTCCTTCGATTTCTTCCGCCGCGCGCGGCGCGATTGCGCGGCGTTGCTGGAAGGCTGTGCGGCGCGCGGTTGGCGGCGCGTGGCCCTGGTGGGCGCGGGTGAGCTCGCGGAGATCGCGGCGCTCGGCGCGGGCGAGGCGGGCGTCACCATCGTCGCCGTCATCGATCCGGGTGCCGGCCGAAGCTGCGCCGGACGGCCGGTGGTGCGCGATCTCGCCGCGGCACTGGCGCTCGGCGACGAGGTGCTCGATGCGATCGTCATCACCGACACGCGCGCGCCGCAGGCGAGCTTCGACGCCATGGTCATGGAGATGTCACGGCACGGCATCGCCGCCGACCATATCTTGGCGCCGCAATTGCTGCACATCACGCCACGGTTGCTGCGTGACGCCAGAGAGACGACGGCATGATCACCTGGTATGCCACCTACACGCAGCCGCACGCCGAAGACAAGGCGCTCGACCATCTGCAGCGCCAAGGCTACAGCGTCTATCTGCCGCGCTATCGCCGCTGGGTACGGCATGCGCGCCGGCGTACGCTGGTGTCGCGGCCGTTGTTCCCACGCTATCTGTTCGTCGGGCTCGACCGGCTGACGCAGTTGTGGCGGCCGATCCGCTCCACCGTCGGCGTGATCGGGCTGGTGAGCCGGGCCGAGGAGCCGGTCGCGGTGGCGCCGGATATCATCGAGATGCTGCGCCGGCGCGAAGGCGAGGGCGCGTTCGATGTGGTCTCGCCGCTGCAACGGCTGCGCCTGGGTGACGCCGTGCGCGTCACCGAGGGGCCGTTCGAGGATCTGGTCGGCCGCCTGGTCGGCCTGGCCGATCACGAGCGGCTTCACATCCTGCTCGAGCTGCTCGGCCGCACCGTGCGGGCCGAGGTCGCGGCGACGGCGGTCGAGGCCGCCTGACGCCGTCCGGCGGCAACGCCGCCGGTCAATCGTCACGGATGCAGCCCGGGGGACGCCCGTCACCCGGACTGCGGTAGCATGGGAACTCTTCGCGCGGCCGTTGCCGCCGCTATCGGCCCAGACAGACTCATGTGTGGCATCGCCGGCTTCAGGCTCGATCGACCGATCTCCGAAGGTGTGCTTCAGGAGATGGTCGAGGCATTGCACCATCGCGGCCCCGATGCCGATGGCTACTATCGCGACGGCTTGTTTCAAGCCGGCATGCGGCGACTGGCGATCAATGACGTCGAGCACGGCGACCAGCCCCTCTTCAACGCCGAGCGCAGCGTTGCGCTATTCTACAACGGCGAAATCTACAATTACCGCGAGCTACGACGCGAGCTCGAGGCCAAGGGCCACCGCTTCCGAACGCGCTCCGACGGCGAGGTGATCTGCCATCTTTACGAACATCACGGCGAGGAGCTTTTCGAGCGGCTCGACGGGATGTTTGCCGCGGCGCTGTGGATCGCGCCCAAGCGCAAGCTGATCCTGGCTCGCGACATTCCCGGCGAAAAGCCCCTCTACTATGCCGAGCCGTGCGGTGCATTGGTTTTCGCCTCCGAGATCAAGGCACTGACGCGTTTTCCTGATCTTGATCTGGAGCTGGACCGCCAAGCCATCTGGGACTATCCGACGTTCCTCTGGGTGCCGGAGCCGGCGACGGTCTATCGCCGGATCGCGGCGCTGCCGCGCGGCCACATGCTGATCGTCGATGAGAAGGGGACGCGGCTCCGAGCTTACGAAAACCGCTTCAATCGCCAGCCGCTGGCGAATCGCGATGTCGCAGGCATCACCGAGGAAACGCGGGACGTTGTCGAATCTGCGGTGAAAAGCCGGCTGCTTTCCGACGTACCGGTTGGGAGCTTCCTGAGCAGCGGTCTCGACAGCTCAATTGTCGCGACGATCGCCGCCCGCGAGCTCGACACGCTCGACACGTTCAGCGTCGGCTTCGAGGATGTGTCCGATCCTTACCACGGACGCGCCGACGAATCGGCGGCGGCGGCAGCCATGGCGCAGCGGATCGGCTCGCGTCATCATGCGATCCGCGTCACTGCGGGCAGCTTCCGGGCCGAGTTGGATCGCTTCGGCCGGCATGGCGACCAGCCTTTCGCGGTCTCGTCGGGTCTCGGCATTCTCGCCGTGGCCAAGGCGGCGAACGAGGCCGGCATCAAGGTGCTGCTCTCCGGCGATGGCGCCGATGAATGCTTTGGCGGATACAGCTGGTATCCGCATCTCGCCGGTTCCGGGCGCAACGGCGTCAGGCCAGGCAGGGGTATCGTGTCGTTCCAGAATTTCGGCGTGCCGCTGGCGAAGCGTCTCGCCAGCATCGATGCGCTACCCGGTCCAGGGCGTGCGTGGGCGTGGCACTATTACGCCCATGAGGACGAGAAGGCAGCGCTGTTCGCGCCTGAATTCCGCGCCGGGCTGGAGTCGTCGCTGCGTCAATTCGACAGCTTCCGCGACGAGCCGTGGCGCCCGATCGATTTCATCGCCCAGGATCGCGCCTTCTACTTCCCGAATGAGATGCTGCGCAAGGTCGATCGCATGACCATGGCATATTCGGTGGAAGGTCGCGTCCCCTTCGCCGCGCCCGCCGTGCTGTCGCACGCCGACAAGCTCGATTTCGGTGACATGGTAGGTTCGGACGGCACGCTCAAATGGCTGTTGCGCCGCGCTTTTGCCGACATGCTGCCGGCCGATGTCGTGGCGCGGCCGAAGCACGGGTTCAACGTGCCCATCGACCACTGGCTCAAAAACGATTGGGCCGATCTCGTTGACAACACTTTTTCCCCGGACTCGGCGCTGTGCCGCGCCGGCATGGTCGTGGAAGGAGCCGGGCCGACGGCACGCGCCATGCTGCACGATCCGTCGCGCCTCAACGGGCATACCGTCTTCTGCATGATCATGCTCAACACTTGGCTCGAACGGAATATCGATGGAAGTCATCGCTGAGATCGGCCAGAACCACAACGGCGACATGGCGCTCGCCAGGCGCCTCATCGCCGAGGCCAAGGCGGCGGGGGCCACAGCGGCCAAATTCCAGGTCTACGATGCGCGCGCGCTTTTCCCCCAGGAAGGCAACGAGTGGTTCGACTATAATTGCCGCACCGAGCTCAAGCGCTCCGATGTCAACATGCTCGCAGCAGAGTGCGCCGGTGTCGGGATCGAATTCATGGCGTCGGTCTTCGACGTCCAGCGCGTGGCTTGGCTGTCCGAGGTCGGCATGCGCCGCTACAAGATCGCGTCGCGCTCGGTCGAGGATCGGCGGCTGATCGAAGCCTGCGCCGCAACCGGCAAGCGCCTCATCGTGTCGCTCGGCATGTGGCGCGGTGAGGGCTTTCCACAGATCGGCGCCCCCGGCGGGGTCGATTTCCTCTATTGCGTGTCGAAATACCCGACGCCGCTGGCCGATCTCAAGCTCGGCAAGATCGACTTCACGCGGTATGCCGGCTTCAGCGACCACACTATCGGGATCGATGCGGCAATGGCGGCGCTTTCGCGCGGTGCCGGCATCATCGAGAAGCATTTCACGCTCGACAAGACGATGTACGGACCCGACCACGCGTGCAGCATGACGCCGGACGAACTGACCGCACTTTGCCGCTTCCGCGACCGCCTGAGCGAGGCGCTATGACATGAGCGGGCCGCGGATCACCGTCTATCTGCCGTCGCGCAACTACGGCCGTTTCCTGGGCGATGCCGTCGAGAGCGTGCTGCGCCAAACCGTCGAGGATTGGGAGCTGATCGTTATCGACGACGGTTCGAGCGACGACACGCCGCAGGTGATGAACCTTTATCGCGGGCATCCCAAGATCACGCTGCAGCGCACCGAGGGCATCGGCCTCGCGGCGGTGTGCAACCTGGCACTGGCAAAGGCACGCGGTCGATACGTGATCCGCCTCGACGGCGATGATCTGTTCGATGAGAACATACTGCTGGTGCTCGGCAATGTCCTCGATCGCCAGCCGGACGTGGCGCTGGTGTTTCCGGACTACTATCTCCTCGACCAGTTCGGTGAGATCTTCGCCCAGGAGCGGCGTCAGCGCCTCTACTCGTCAAACCACATGTTCGACCTGCCGCCGAACGGCGCCTGTACGCTGGTGCGCGCCGCGGTGCTGCGGGAGATCGGCGGCTATCGCGAAGACCTCAACGCCCAGGACGGCTTCGACCTCTGGAGCCGGGTGATATCGCATCACAAATGCGCCAACGTGAACCTGCCGCTGTTCTATTATCGTCGTCACGGCGTCAATCTCACCACGGATTCGCAGCGCATCCTCAATGCTCGCCGGCAGATCAAGAAGGACGCGGTCCAGACGCAGCTCGAGGCGATGCGACCGATTATCGCCGTGATCCCATGCCGCCGAAATTTCGACTTCGTCACCGATCTGTGGAAGCAGGAATTGGGCGGCCGAACGCTGGTCGATCGGGACATCAGCGTGTGCACGTCGTCAGAGCTCTTCGACCACATCGTCGTGACCAGCGACAACGACGAGACGGAGGGCTGGGTGCGGCGCCGTGACGATCCGCGATTGCGGTTCTTTCCGCGCGATCCGCAGAGCACGATCCGCTCCGCCAGCATCGTTCCAACCTTGGAGAGGATCGTGCGCGAGCTCGATCCGGAGCTCCGCGGCATCACCGTGCTTCGCTACATTCAGTCGCCCTTCGTCACCGTTGGTACGCTGGAGGAAGCGGTGGCGACGCTCGCGATGAGCGGCGGGGATTCCGCGACTGGAGTCGAGGAGATCCAGAGCCAGGTGTTCCGGCGCACGGCGCACGGTCTCGAGATCGTCAGCCGCCACGGCCAGATCAATTCGGATTTCAATGTGCTCTATCGAGATTTGCAAAGCTGCATCGCGACACGCAGCCGCAATTTCGCGACCGGCTCCCTGACGGGAAAGGCGATCGTAAGCTTCGTCGTCACCGGCGCGGAATGTTTCTTCATCGACTCCGAGCACAAACTCCAGATCGCCCGTATCATGGCCGGGGACGTTCGGTGAATTTCGGAAAGGTCGGCGTCGTCGTCGCCGCCCGCACCTTGTCGTCACGCTTGCCGGGCAAAGCGTTGTTGCCGCTTCAGGGCACGCCGATGATCCTGTTCCTGCTGCGTCGCTTGCGACCGCTGAAGTCGGCAACGATCGTGCTGGCGACGACCACTCTCGCGGCCGACGATGAGTTGGCGGCGATCGTCGAGGCGACCGGTGTGCCGGTGTTTCGCGGCGCCGATGCCGACGTCGTCGGGCGATACGTAGCAGCGGCGGGTCGTTTTGGCTTCGACACGGTGGCGCGCGTGACCGGTGACTGTCCCTTCGTCAATGCCGAGCTTGTCGACTGGTGCCTCTTGCAGTCCGCCGCGCATACGATGCTCGATCTTGCCACGACCAAAGGTCATTTTCCCGCGGGTCTCGACGTCGAGATCTATCGTGCTGCATGCATGGCCGAACTCGATGTCGCCGGGCAACTATCGGCGAGCGAGCGTGAGCATCTGACGCTGTACTTCTACAACCATCGAGAGACATGCGTGGTTCACGCCATCGAGCCGCCTGCGAGTTGGCGGTGCGCCGGACGCCATTTCACGGTCGACACCCGGCAGGACTATGAGGCGGCCCGTGCTCTTGCCGACCGGTTCGAACTCCCGGAGTTCACGATCGATGCGTTGGTAGCGCGGGCGGCGGCATGACGACGATCGGCGTGATCGATTTCGGCATCAGCAATGTTGGCTCGGTGCAAAACGCCTTCGCCTTTCTGGGTGTCGAGACACGGTTGATAGCGGCGCCAGGGGATCTGGGGGAGTGCAGCCATGTCGTGCTCCCAGGCGACGGCACTTTCCCTGTCGGAATGGAAAACCTGCGTGCACGGGCGCTTGACGCCGCGATACAGCATGCCGTCCGTGCCGGGAAGCCGTTGCTGGGCATCTGCCTCGGCATGCAGCTTCTCGCGGCGCAGGGCGAGGAGTTCGGCCTCATGCCCGGACTCGGGCTCACGGAAGGACGCGTCGTTCTGCTGAAGCCCGACGATCCGAAGCTGCCGGTGCCGCAGATCGGCTGGAACGAGGTCGCCTTCCGCGGCAGCAGCCGCCTCGCCGAGGGCATGGGCGAGCGCAGCTGCTTCTACTTCATGCAGAGCTATGGCTTCGAGGATCCGGGCGCGCCTGCGGTCGTGGGAACCTGCGACTACGGCGGCCCGGTCGTCGCGGTCATCGAGCAGGACAACGTGTTCGGCGTGCAATTCCACCCGGAGAAAAGCCAGCAGGCCGGGCTTCGCATCTTGGCGAATTTTTCGAGGATTCAGTGACGGATCCGATGGCAAATCATCGCAAGGCCTTGAGCGAGTCGATCGACGCCCTCCTGAACGCGTTCAGGGATACGCCGACGCACGGCCTCGGCGCTTATCTCCGGGTGCAGGCGGGGCTCGCGGCACTTGTCGCGCTCGAGGATGCGTGTCTGCGGCCCGACGAGGATCCCTATCCACGACTTCTCGGCATTTTTGCGCAGCTGAGTCAACTGGGCGCCAGTCTGGCGCCTGTCGCCCCGCATCTCGTCGACAGCAGCGGGAGCGGCGCCTATGCGGGCGGAGCGGAAGAGCATACCGCCGAGCTGTTTCAGACGGCGTGGACGACCTACGACGACGCGACCTACGATCATTCTGTCGCGCTCATGGAAGCCCGCCTGCGCCGCAGCGGCTTTGACGGACGGTTCTTCCTCGGCAAGTCATGCTTCGACGGCGGCTGCGGCACCGGCCGCTTCGCCATCGCCATGGCCAAGGCCGGCGCGGGAAAGGTCGTCGCCGTGGATATCGGCGGCGAGTCGCTCGCGTATCTGGCGCGGACGATATCGCGTTATGGCCTCCGCACGATCGAGACAGTGAGGCAGGATGTTACCGACCTTGCCTCGTTCCCCAGCGACGCCTTCGATTTTGTCGCATCGCACGGCGTGCTGCATCACACGCCGGAGCCCGATCGCGGCATCCGCGAGCACTTCCGGATCACGCGGCCCGGCGGCACCTTCTGGCTCTATCTTTACGGCGCCGGGGGATTTTATTGGGATGCCTACGATCAGCTGAGGCCATTGGTCAGCGATCTTGCGCCGCGGACCATCCGTGAAATTCTCACGCGCTTCGGAGTGCGCAAGGGCCTAATCTATACGTTCCTCGACAATCTCATGGCGCCGCGGGTGTACTACCGCCTGGCCGATGTCATCGAGCTTCTGCGGCCACTCGGCGAGTTCGACTATGTAATGGCGCGGGGCAGCAGCCCGATCGACGATACGGGCAAGCTGCTCGCCACGCACTGGGGACGCGATATCTTCGGCCCTGACGGAGAGATCCGCCTGGTGATCACCAAGAAGACTCGGTCTGCGGGAGTGGACGCGCGATGAATTCGTCCGTCCCGTCCCTGGCGCTCGTCACGCAGATGCGCGCCGGCACACACTATATGTGCGCCGCCCTGCGCGTCGCGCTGGCGGCAACCTTGTACCGGCCCGCCGATGACGATCGCGACGGCCGGCGCTATGCGCAGATGAGCGACGACGAGATCCGCAAAGGGCTGCATGCCGCAGCGCCGATAGACCTTCCTCCGGCGGAGAGCAGCCGCATCGTGTATTTCTCGCACTACTATCACGCACATCACGAGGCGCTCGGGCCATTGCCGCGCATCTTCCTGATCGGCTTCCCCTTCGACAGTTTCTACTCCGACGGCGTGGTGTTCAGCGATGCCAGCTACGACGCCGGGCCGAGCGGCGCGCGGGCGCGGGCCGCCGGCTATGTTTTCCGCTTCGACAGCAAGGAGTGGCGCTTCCTCGAGCCTTTTATGCACAAGAACGCGCGATGGCTCGCCGAAATCGCCGAGTCCGACAATGCGCTGATCCTGCGCTATGAGGATTTCTTCCTGGATTTCGACGCCACCGCGTCACGGCTGTCGCGGTTTGTCGGCGGCTTCGCCCGACCGCTGCCGTCGCCCTTGCGAAATCCGAAGCGCTGCTACTGGACCGAGCGCTATGGCGAGGCGTTTGACGAGCGCGCCTTCGCCGCGCTCGGCGAAATCTTCGCACCCGCCATCAAGCGCTTCTATCCCGAGCGAACCAGCACATTAGGACGGGCAGGATGACAGACCGTCGCGACCTCGTCCACCGAGCTGCCCGGCACGGCCTCCAGGCTGGCTCGGTGCTGCTGGCGAGAGCGCGCGCTGCGGTTGGCACTCAGCTGCGACATCGCGCATTGCGGCGACAAACCGTTAGTGTGCCTGATCTCACCGCCGATGATCGGCCCGCAATCGTCCTGTTCGCCCCCGAAGCCGGGGTCGTGTCGCATTTCATGGCGCATTCCTTAGTGGCCAAGATGCTGCAGGAGCGCGGCCATCGGGTGCTGGTCGTCCGATGCCATGACCTCTACCGGCGTTGCGTCGTCATGGATGCCATGGCCCTGCCGCGAGACATGACGCTTGAGCAACGGCAGTCGGCCTGCGCCAGCTGCGCGCAATGGACGGCGCGCGCGGCCCGTGACTATGGCGTTGAGATCGTCGAACTGGCCGAACTGGCCGACGCCGCGGTGCGGAATGCGGTGGCCCGACAGATGCGCCATCTGCCGGAGGATCTCGCGAGCTTCGTGATCGACGGGGTGAAGTTCGCTCAGTTCTGCGGCGCCCAGGCCGCGGTCGCTTTCAAGATGCTTGACCCGTTCAGCGACGATCCAGCGGTCCGGACGCTGCTGCTGCAATATCTCGAGGGCGCGCTGCTGAGCTATCACGCGATGAAGCGCCTCGCCGCTATGGTGAAGGTGACGCGACTCGTCCATTTTAACGAATACTCGATGTTGCTCGGTGCAGCGGTCGCGGCGCGCGGTGTCGGCATTCCGACCACGAACATGTCCTTCGCGACCGTGATGGCCGTCGACCGTCGGCGGATCGTTCTCATGCCGACGCTGCTGGCCATCAGCAGCTATCGTGAGCGCCTGGAGAATTGGCAGGCCTGGCGCAACCTCGCTCTTCCCGAAAAGACGGTCGCGGAATTCGGCGATGACTGTCGCTATCGCATGACCGGCAATTCGGCGATGATCTACTCGCCAATGCGCACGGGCTCGGTGGACGGCCTCTACGAGCGGCTGGCACTGTCGCAGCATCGCCGGCTGCTGGCGGCATTCACCAGCAGCCTCGACGAGGTATCCGCCAACAACTACTGGCTGGAAGCTGTCGGCGAAAAGCCGTTTCCGGCCGAACAGCCGTTTCGTGACCAGATCGAGTGGCTCGATGCGCTGATTGAACGCGTTGAACCGAGCGACGATCTGCAGCTCGTCGTGCGCATTCATCCACGCGAAGGCGCGAATCGGCGGGATAAGGTCGGATCGCGGCACTTGGCGATGTTGCGGGAGCGCTTCTCCAAGCAGTACGAGCATGTCCGGTTCGTCTGGCCAGGCGAGGACGTATCGAGTTACGATTTGGCGGAATTGGCCGATGTCGGCTTGACCGGCTGGAGCACCATCGGTCTCGAGATGGTGCGCTTCGGCGTGCCGGTGGTCGCGGCCTTCAACCTGCATACGCCGTTTCCGGTCGGAGATGTCGTCCGCTGGCGACCGACCCGAGACGGCTACTTCCAATGCCTGGAAGAGGCGCTGCGGGCAGAGCCGGACCTCGATCACGTGACCTTTGCCTATCGCTGGTCAAACCTGCGCCATCTGGGATATGCGGTCGACCTCGGGGATGTGGTCCCGGACGCGGGCTTCACCGGCCTGCCGCCCTATCGGGCACCGGCGGCGGCGGCACTCGTAGAGGACGCGATGGTTCACGGAAAATCCGTCCTCGACGTCAATCACGCAGCCCTGATTGCGTACCAGGCGCCCGCCGCGCAGCAAGCCGAGCGCGCTGCGCTGCTCGAGCAGTTCCGTCGCAATGTCTGGTTCTTCTCCTTTGGCGAGGACCCCGGGCGCGATTACCGGCTGTTCTGCCATGGCGGCGAGATCGACCGTGTCCCGGCAGGCTATGACGCAGCGCTCGGCGTGTCGGGCGGCTTCGTGACCTTTCTCGCCGGCGACCGGACAGTACGGCGGCGATCGCCCATGGTCCGGCGCATGGGTCTGCTCGCCGCGCACAACTTGCTGGAGCCGGTCCTTGCCTAAGTCGGGTGCTATTTGGGAAGAAACCGAGATCACCCCCGCGGGGCGGTTCTTTCCCGATCTCGTCGAGGCGTGGCGCCACCGCGCTCTCGCCGTGGTCTTCGCGCGGCGCAATCTCAAGATCCGCTACAAACAGACGATCCTCGGACGCTTCTGGCTGGTGGCACAGCCGCTGCCGCTGACTATCGTGCTCACCGTGTTTCTCGGCAAGCTGCTCTCGGTCCCGTCGGACGGCATCCCGTACGCGCTGTTCGCGTTCTGCGGCACCGCGCTGTGGGCGGCGTTCCAGCGCTGTGTCAGTGACGCCAGCATCTCGCTCGTCGCCAATGGCGCGTTGCTGTCGAAGGTCTATTTCCCGCGCGTTCTGGTGCCGATCTCGGCTTTCCTCACCGCCGTCGTCGATGCCGTGCCGCTCTATATCGTCCTTCTGATCGCCGGCGCCGCCTTCGGCCGCTTTCCCGGGTGGCCGATTCTGCTGTCGCTGCCATTTCTGCTGCTGGCGCTCGTTATCGCGCTTGGGATCGGGTTGTGGATGACCGTGCTCGACGCGCTCTACCGCGACGTGCGCGTCCTCATCCCCGTCCTGCTACAGCTTGGCATATACATATCGCCGATCATGTATCCGTCGTCGATCGTGCCACCACGCTGGCAGCCGGTCTATCACTTGAACCCCTTCGTCGGCATCCTCGAAGGACTGCGCTGGTCGGTGGCCGCGGGCGCGCCGCCACCGTTGCCCATCGATATCGGCTGGTCCGTGGCGGTCGCGGCCCTGCTGATTCTCACCGGCCTCGCTGTCTTCGCCAAGCTCGAGCGCGTCGTGGTAGACAGCATCTGATGTCCCCTCCCGCAATCGACGTGCGCAACCTGGGGAAACGCTATCTCCTCGGAGAGGACGTATCGGGCGACCGGCTCGCGCGGACGTTTCTGCCGTGGCGGCGGGCCGACGCGGCGCAAGAGCTCTGGGCGTTGCGCGACGTGTCGTTTTCCGTGGCTCCGGGTGAGGCGATCGGCATCATCGGCCGCAACGGTGCCGGCAAGAGCACGCTGCTCAAGCTGTTGTCGCGCATCACCGCGCCGAGCGAAGGCCGCGCCAGATTGCGCGGACGCATCAGCACCTTGCTCGAGGTCGGCACCGGGTTTCACCCGGAGCTCACCGGGCGTGACAATATTTTCCTGAGCGGGACGATCCTCGGGATGAGCTATGCCGAGGTCAAGGCCAGGTTCGACGAAATCGTGGCCTTTGCCGAGGTCGAAAAGTTCGTGGACACGCCGGTCAAGCGCTATTCCTCGGGCATGTATGTGCGCCTGGCCTTCTCGGTGGCAGCCTTTCTCGAGCCGGAAATACTGATCGTCGACGAGGTGCTCGCCGTCGGGGACGCTGGCTTCCAGCGGAAGTCGCTCGCCCGGCTCAATGACGTCGCCGGTCAGGACGGGCGAACAGTTCTGTTCGTCAGTCACAACCTTCAGGCGATCCGCTCGTTCTGCCGGCGCGCGCTTGTTCTGGAAGGTGGGCGGCTCATCTTCGACGGGCCGACGGAGGCGGCGATCAGCCGGTATCTTCAATCGCTTCCGGCGCAGGCCGATCTGCGCCATGCCGCGCTTGGCGACCGGCTAAATCGGTCCGACGGACGGCTGCGCTTCATCGACGCGACGGCCGTTGGCGCTGACGGGCAACGGACATGGCGGTTCCGCCCGGGCGATGCCGTGACGCTGGTGTTCACCATCGAAGCGCATGCCGCCGTGCCGAGCCTGGTTTTCCTCCTCAAACTGAGCAGCGCGGAGGACGGTCGTCCCATCAGCACCATCCGCGAGGTCATCCGGCGGGATGCGATTCCGGCGGGGCAGCGGGGTACGGTGAGGGTGCACTTTCCGGTGCTTCCGCTGCGTCCTTGCGAAGTGTCGCTCTATGGCTGGCTTGGCAACGCCGAGGATACGGTGTCGTACGACGTGATCGACAGCAATGTCGGGGTGCCGTTCCTGTTCATCAATTCCGACGACGACGACAAATACGCGCGGCAAGGTGTGGTTTCGCTGGACTATCGCCTGACGAGCGAATGGCGGGCGGCGGTCAATCGGCCCGCCGACACTGTAGCGGCCCCCGAGCCATGACGGCGCCACACGCTTCCAAACTGCGGCACTCGACACCTCGTATATTAGGGCGCGCGTTGAGCGCGCTCAGGCCGTGGCGGGCCGGCGATTTTGCCGCCGCCGGCCGGGTCTTGCGCGGCATTCGCCGCTTCAATCGCGTCGGCGTCATTCCCGATGACGCCCGTGCTGCCGCTCTCGAGCTGCACTGTCACACCAATGGACGATTTACGCGCGGCCTGGCGTCGGCGCTGAGAGTGCTTCATCGGCCACAGCCGCCGCGGCCTGTCGCGGGGATCCTCGGTGATCTTGCTGTGGCTGAGCAAAACCGGATCGCGGCCCAGCTCCGGCGCGACGGTTTTTATGTGTTCGATGCACGCCTGCCGCCGGCTCTCTGCGATGAGATCGAGGGCTTTGCCAACGCCACGCCTGCCATCATCGCCGGCAGGGAGGTCCGGCCCGATCGGCGGCGGCGCTTCGATCCGGCCGCGCCCGAGGGCAAGAAATACTATTTTGCCGAGGATGAGCTCGTCGCCAACCGCGGCATGCAGCGCTTGATGGGCGATCCCATGTTGCTGGCCGTCGCCGAGCGCTACCTGGCGACGCCGCCGGTGCTGAGCGATGTCACCTTGTGGTGGTCGGGGGTTCACGCGGGAACGCCGGAGGCCGATGCCGGGCAGAGCTTTCATTTCGACTTCGACACGCCGCCGGGCTGGCTGATGTTCTTCTTCTATTTGACCGATGTCGGGCCGGAGAACGGCCCGCACGTCGTGGTCCGCGGCTCCCACCGGGACCGCAGCAAGGCGGCCGGCGCGTTGCGCGCCCGCGGCTACGCTCGAATTGGCGACGATGACATTGTCGCCGCATTCGGTACGGAACGGATCGTCGAGCTCTATGGCAAGCGCGGCACCGTCCTCGCCGTCGACACGCAGTGCTTCCACAAAGGATTGGCGCTGCGGTCGGGCTGCCGGTTGATGGGCCAGCTGGTCTACAGCTTTCCGCACTTCGCCGGCGCACATCGGAAACAGTTATCGCTGTCCTCCGACATAGAGCCGGTGCTGGCGCGCGCAATGGCGGATCGTCCAGGCGTCTACGCGAAATATCGATGATCTACTGCAGGCGATGCGTGATGCCGGCGACCCGGCCCGGCCTCGTACTCGACGGCGAGGGCATTTGCAGCGCATGCCGCTGGCGCGAGCAGAAGCGCGGCATCGATTGGGCGGCCCGCCGCCAGGAGCTGCTGGCGGTCGCGGCCTGGGCGCGGGAAATCGTCGATGGGCCATGGCATTGCGTCGTCGGCGTCAGCGGTGGCAAGGACAGCACCTGGCAAGCGATGTATGTGCGCGACCAGCTCGGGCTCAACCCGCTGCTGGTGCAATTCACCGCGTCCGACGGCACCGAGCTCGGCCGGCGCAATATCGAGAACCTCGTGCGCCTCGGCTTCACCCTGGTCAGCACGCAACCCAACCCGCGCATCGCGCGCCAACTCTGCCGCAAATCGTTCTTTACCTACGGCAATATCGTCAAATATGCCGAGCACGCGCTGTTCGCCATCCCGTTCCGTACGGCGATCGAGCACGGCATTCCGCTCGTCTTCTTCGGCGAGAACCCGGGGCTGGAGGCTGGCGACGGGGATTTCGGGCGTCCCGGTTGGGACGCCACCGGCATCAAATTCAACAACACCCTCGGCGGACAGGGTATCGATATCTGGCTCGGCGACGGCGTCGAAGAGCGCGACCTCCTGCCTTACATGTTCCCGAGCGACGAGGACATGACGGCGTGGGGCGGCAAGGGCGTCTTCATGGGCTATTATTTGGACTGGTCGGGCTGGGAAAACGCCGTCTTCGCCATGCGCAATGGCCTCGAATGCATTGACGCCGACCCCCGCGACATCGGCATTCCGTACCGGCACAACTCGCTCGACAGCAACCACGGCGGCATCGTCAATTCGATGCTGAAGCACGTGAAGCTCGGTTTCGGCCACACCACGGAATTCACCAGCTATGACGTGCGCGACGGGCGCTTGACGCGACCGGAGGCGATCCGCCTGGTCAAGGAGCTGGACGGGCGCTGCCATCCGCGGTTCGTGCGCGACTATTGCGCCTGGATCGGCATCGACGAGGCGCAATTCTGGGAAGTTGCGGAGCGCTTCCGCGGCGCGATGTGGCGGAAGGAGCCGGGAGGCGGTTCGCGCCTCATCGACCCGCTGTGGGAGCAGGAGCCCTTCGACCAAACGACTCCGCTCGACGCGCTGCTGGCGCGGATCGATCCGCGGCAGCGCTTCGAGCGGGCGGCGTGATGCAGTTCTGCCGACGCTGCCTCTACCCCTCGATCCACCCGCTCGGATTGACATTCGATGCGGAGGGCATTTGCTCGGGTTGTCGCGTTCACGAAGAGAAGGACCGGCTCGACTGGATCGAGCGCGAGCATCGGCTTGCCGACCTTCTGGCGGATTATCGCGGCCGCGCGCGCGGCCGTTATGACTGCATTGTGCCGGTAAGCGGCGGCCGCGACTCGTTCTTCATCGTCCACCTCGTGCGCAAAGTCTATGGGCTCAATCCATTACTGGTCGTTTACAATCGGCACTACAACACCCGTGCAGGCATTTACAACATCGCCCGGCTTCGCACCGCGCTCGGATGCGACATCTCCACCCTGACCCTCGATCCCGGGCTGGTGAAGCGGGTGATGCGCACGACGCTCGCCGCTCTCGGCAGCTTCCATTGGCACGCCTTGGCCGGACACACCGTCCTCCCCGTGCAGACCGCGGTGCGGATGAACGTGCCGCTGATCATCTGGGGCGCGCATCAAGGCTTGGAGCAGGTCGGCATGTTCTCTCATCTCGACGAAGTCGAGATGACCCGGCGCTACCGGCGCGAGCACGACCTGATGGCTCTCGAGGCAGAGGCTTTGGTCGACAAGGGCGAGGCACGCGAAGCCGACCTGCTGCCGTTCTTTTATCCCGGCGACGCCGAGCTGCGGCGGACCGGCGTGCGCGGCATCTATCTCGGCAACTACATTCGCTGGGACACCAAGGCTCAGCATGAGCGGATGGTGGCGCTCTACGACTATTACACCGGACCGCTGGCGCGGACTTTCGACAGCTACAATGACGTCGACGATCAGCACTATGCCGGGCTTCATGACGCCATCAAAGTGGCGAAATACGGCTATGGCGTCGCCACCGATCATGCCTGTCGCGAGATCCGCTTCGGCAGATTGACGCGGCAGCAAGGCTTGGCGCTGGCCGCTCGGTTCCGCGTCCGCCCCGCTGTCGACGGTGCTCACCTCCTGGAGTTCCTCGGCATCGACCAGAAGAGCTTCGACGCCGCGGTCGACGCCCGGCGCCACCCCGCCGCCTGGACCAGGGCCAATGGCACGTGGCGGCCGGCGAGCGGCATCGAGCGCCGCCCGCAATCTGCCGCAACGAGCGGGCGCGAGCCTGACGGCTGTCGCTTTCTCACGCATGTCCCGCCAGATTTCGTCATGCCCGCCCAAGAAGGCCAGTTGCTGACCCGCGGCTATGCCCGTGAGTGATACCGCCTTTACCGAAGACGATATCCGCCCGCATCGCTTCGATGAGGGCAAGAGTGCAGCGTTGCAGCGCGATCTCGCATGGTTGGCCGAGCGTGCGTCGACCTTCGTTGTCGTGCCGTGCCCGGCTTGCGCCTCGCACGATCGGGAGGCCGCCTTCGAGAAGTTCGGGTTCAGCTTCGCCCGCTGCAAGCGCTGCCGCACCGCTTACATGAACCCACGCGCGACGGCGGCGACCCTGGCCGAATTCTACGCACGCTCGGCGCTCTACGAATTCTGGAACGAGCACATCTTCCCGGCCTCGCGCGAGGTGCGGCGCGAGAAGATATTCCGGCCGCGGGCAGAACGCATCATGGCGCTCTGCGCGGCACTCGACGTGCCCACCGGCATGCTGGTCGAGATCGGCGCGGCCAACGGCACCTTCTGCGAGGAAGTGATCCGGACCGGCGCGTTCCGGCGCGTCGTCGCGGTCGAGCCAGGCCGCGCGCTTGCCATCACTTGCCGCGACCTTGGCATCGAGACGATCGAGTCCTCCGTGGAGGAGGTGAGCGACCTCGACGGCACGGCGGATGTGGTCGCAAGCTTCGAGACGATCGAGCACCTCTTCTCGCCGCGCGACTTCATCGTCAAGTGCCATGGGCTCCTGGTCGAAAACGGCCTGCTGGTGCTGACCTGTCCCAACTACGAAGGCTTTGACATCCAGACACTAGGGGTCGACTCGGACAGCCTCGATGCGGAACAT
>Ga0134126_10002241_pt1 | contig 24501 bp, 23 predicted proteins | sample KB31752_FD_96881 | JGI IMG/M metagenome (GOLD analysis project Ga0134126, IMG submission 96881) | Terrestrial soil microbial communities with excess Nitrogen fertilizer from Kellogg Biological Station, Michigan, USA - KB3-175-2 | ecosystem: Environmental > Terrestrial > Soil > Unclassified ... | reverse complement strand
TTGCGAATTGCTGCGAGGTGTACTGCTTGCCGGCGGCATCGAGCAGCACGAAAGGGGCGCCTGGGGCGATCTTGAGCCTGCGCAGGGCTTCGGCGCTCGCGTCGCGCAGTTCGTGAATTTCGATTTCGGCATGGCGCCGGATGCGCGTGGCGTAGTCCTCCACCAGCGCGCGACATTCCTCGCGGCGCGTCTTCCCGATCATTACCAAGCGGATTTTCACGAGTGTGTAAATGCCCGCTAACAGCTTGCTGAAAAAGGCAAAACCCACGCCCTCAGCCGCTAAAACGGCCGTTATTTTGCTGGACCTGCGGCCCGGTTGAAACCGTGCCCTGACGAAGCCCCGGGCATTTTCGGCAACGGCACGGCTAGAGCCCGCCCGCGGCAGGCAGGCCGCGCCCTGACGAAGGCCGCCATTATTCGCAAACTGCGAGGCGCGCGCGTCAGGGCTTTGAGGATGCGGGTTGGTTTTTCAGCACTTGCAAGGCCGCGGGCGGCAATTTGTCCGCCCCGGCAATAATGGCCGCCGCTTGCCACATCTGCTGATCGGACAAAAGTTTCTCGAAGCTCGGCATTCCGCTCAAGCGGATTCCGTTTTTCACCTTCCAATACGATTCGCCCACCGGATCATCCGTCATCGAACCTTCCGGCGTGAAGAATTGCGGGGCGTGCGGAAACATCGCGGCGGCCATTTGTGACGGCGGATGATTGGGAAGGCCATGGCAGCCGGCGCAGTTGTTCAGGTATACGGTCGCGCCGGCCGCCAAATCCGCCGCGGTGAAGCTGGATAGCTCCCGCTTGGGCGCCTCGCGCTCGGCGGTCGCATGGAGCCCCGCCTGGGCCAGGTATGCCTCAAACGGCATCGGCTTCGCGGTAGCAGCCACGGGAACTTTGCCGCTCTTCACGTACCAGAGCACGCCGAGCGGAATCACGATGATCCCGATGATGAATCCCACGATGAACTTTCCCATAATCTCCCTTTCGGATCCGAAGAATGCCCCGTAACTGGAATAACACACTCGTGCCACCTGCGTCACCTGTGCGTGGCCTCGGCAATCTCCAGCGCAAGGCGCCGGCGCCTAAGCCCTGCTCCCCATGCTAGGCTCGATTGAAGCAGCCGCAGCCGAAGATCGAGAATGGGAGAGCCGCGAATGGACAATCTGCGAATCCGTCGCCTGGCGGCCGCTGATCGTGCCTCAGCCCGCAAAATGTTCGCAATGATGGCCGGCGTTTTCGGAGAGCGGCATTCCACAATAAGCAACCGCTACACCGCCGGGCTGCTGCGTCGCCCGGAGTTCTGGGCCATCGCCGCCTTGGCCGGGGGCGAAATCGTCGGCGGGCTCACCGCTCATACGCTGCCGATGACGCGGATCGAGGCGCGCGAAATGATGGTGTATGACGTGGCGGTTCGGCGCGATCATCAGCGAAAAGGAATCGGGCGACTGCTGATGACATGTCTGCTGAAGAGCGCCGCGCGCAGCGGGGTGCGAGAAGTGTTCGTTGCGGTGGAAAATCGCGATGTGCACGCGATTCGCTTTTACGCTGCGCTGGGCGGGGCACCTTCTTCGGTGACGCACTTCTCATTTCGATTCCGCCGGTGAAGCCGCCCAGCCTGCGCGCAAGCGCGCTTGCCAGGGGCGCGTGCTAGGCTAGAATCCTGCAGGGGGAAAAGCGCGATGAAGGTTCCGCTGCTCGATCTCAAATCCGAATACGCCGAATTGCGCGAGGAGATTCTGGCGGCGCTGGACCGCGTCGCCAAGGAATCCGCATTTATTCTCGGCGAAGAGGTGGCCGCCTTCGAGCGCGAATTCGCAGATTTTTGCGGCACGAAGCATTGCATTGCAGTGAGCTCGGGTACCGCGGCGCTGCACCTGGGATTGCTGGCGCTCGGAGTGCAGCCCGGCTCGGAGGTGATCACAACTCCGAACACCTTCATCGCCACGGCCGAGGCAATCACCTATTGCGGCGCCCGGCCCGTGTTTGCCGATATTGATCCCGCGACGGGGAATCTGGATCCGAAGCTCGTGGAACGCGCGATCACGCCTCGCACGCGCGCGATTCTGCCTGTGCATCTCTACGGCCGGCCCGCGGACATGGACGCGATCCGCGGCATCGCCGCGAGCCACCATCTGCATGTGCTCGAGGACGCGGCGCAGGCCCATGGGGCGCGCTATCGCGGGCGGCGCGCGGGCAGCCTGGCCGGCGCGGCAGCCTTCAGCTTCTATCCGACGAAAAATCTGGGCGCGTATGGGGAAGCAGGCGCCGTGACGACCGACGACGATCACATTGCGAATTTCATCCAGGCGGCGCGTTCGCATGGCCAGACGGCACGTTACGAGCACGAGTTCGTCGGCTACAACTATCGCATGGACGGATTTCAAGGCGCCGTGCTGCGCGTGAAGCTGCGCCGCCTCTACGGCTGGACGACAAAGCGGCGCGAGCACGCCCAGGAATATCGTCGCCTGCTGGAAGGTTCGGGCGTGCATATTCCCGCCGACGATCCGCGCGACGAGTGCGTCTATCACCAATTCGCTATCTACACGGGCAATCGCAACGCGCTGGCCGCGCAGCTTGCCGCCCGCGATATCGAGACGGCCATCCACTATCCGAAGCCGCTGCACCTTCAGCCGGCGTATTCCTCGCTCGGCTATCCGAAGGGAACCTTTCCGCACGCGGAAGCCGCTTGCGATCGCGTGCTGAGCCTGCCCGTGGCGCCGAGCCTCACCTCCGAGCAAATCGCCTTCGTCGCCACCGCCGTGTGCGAGGCGCTCGGTGCGACCGCCGCGGCGCACCGCTGAGGCGGCTCGATACTTTGCGTCCCTACTACTGCTGGTAGTAACTTCACGCCGCGCGCTACCCTCGCCGCTTCTGTAAATCTCTCTATGGATAACCGCATGCCTCGCCATTTCAGAATTGCCGGAATCGTCGCCATGCTTATGTTTGAGGCGTCGTCCTTGGCCGCGCAGACGCCGGACGCAGCCAGCATCCGCGGCACAGTGGTGGACGCAAGCCACGTGGCCATTTCCGGCGCGGAAATTACGCTTACCAGCACGCTGAGCGGCGCGCAGCACCGCGCACTGAGCGACGCCACCGGGCGATTTTCGTTCGCGGGCCTGCCGGCCGGAAACTATTCGGTTCTTGCCCACAAGGATAAATTCGCGGACCTGCGCAGCTACCTGACGCTCGCCGGCGGGGCGGGGGCGACGCTCCAGCTTCAACTGAATGTATCCGCCGTGAACACCCAGATTGTGGTGACCGGCGCGGTGGGAGAAGTCCGCACCGACGAGCCGGCGCTCGGGGATCATCTGGGCTCGGTGCAAGTGGAGGAAACGCCGCTGCCCAATCGGCGGATTACGTACCTGCCGCTGCTCAACGCGGCGAATCGCCCGGCGATTAATCAGGGCGACGTCTTCATGAATCAGAATATGTTCACGACCAACGGCTCGGGGCGGCGGCAGACGACCTTCGTGGTGGACGGCGCGACGGGCAACGATAGCTGGGGGCGCCAGACGATCTTCACCAATATCCCGGAGGCAGCCGTGCAGGAAATCACGGTGCTCGAAAACGCCTTCTCCGCCGATTACGGCGCGACGAGCGGGGGCGTGGTGAATATTGTGACGAAGAGCGGAGGCAAGGATTACCATGGCAGTTTGCTCGGGCTGTGGCGCCCGAACGGCGCCTCCGCGAAACTTTCCGGATTTACGGCCGCAACGGCCACCAGCGGGAATCAGATCGTATCCAATTCCCTGGGCCAGCTCGGAGCATCCTTTTCCGGATTGATTCCCAAAACCGAGCACACCCGCTTCTTCTTCGCCGGCGAATATAGCCGCCAGAACCTCGGCTCGCCGGTGACATCGCCTATCGCCCCCGGCGTTTTCGTGGGCCATTACGCCGATTGGATGACCTTCCTCCGGCTCGACCATCGAATCAACCAGAACAACAATCTCTTTTTCCGCGCCGACACAGACAGCTATCACGATACGAATCCCAACGGGGCCGTGGGAGGCAATAATCTGGCAACCACGGATCGCGTCTTCCGCCGCCGCACCTATTCGAACGAGCTGAGTGAAACGATGGTGATTTCGCCATCGCTTGTGAATACCGCCCGCGTCCAATTCCAGCTCGCTTCCCCGATCACGCAGTTCGATCCGGTGATATTGGGCACGCAATTTTCCGTCCCAATCTCCACCGGCGGCACGTTCACCACAGGCACATCGCAATCGGCGCTGCTGATGAACCGCCAATACGAATTCGACGACACGCTTTCAGCGACCCTGGGAAGGCATACCCTGAGAGTGGGGGCGGACGTGCTGCGGTCGCATACCGGGGGAGATAGCAAGGAATTCGGCGGCCCGATTTACCTGGGCCAATTCAACTACAGCACCTGCACGCAGCCGCTAGCCATCTGCGAAGGTGCGGCCTATCTGAACGACATCAACAACGTGCAAAGCTACACGCAGAGCTACGGCAACGCGGATTACACCGTTGACGATACCCTCTGGTCTCTTTTTGCCCAGGATGACTGGAAGCTGCGTCCTGATCTAACCTTCAATCTTGGCCTCCGCTATGATCGCCAGACTTTCACCGATGCAACCCAGAACATTGGGCCGCGCGCCGGCTTTGTCTACGACTGGCGGGGCGATGGCACAACCGTGCTGCGGGGCGGCTTCGGAATCTACTATTCGCAGGTGGTGGATAATTCCGAGGCCAACTACGTGCTCACCGGCCCGACCGGCGTCTTCAACTACACGGCGACGCCTGGGCAGATCGGCTTCCCCGGGGCCGTTGCCGACGCACCTTTGCCGGCGTTTCCGACCGGAGCTGCCGTACCTTTGCGCAGCCTCTACATCCGGCCCGGCATGGCTTCTTACTACAATCAGTTCTTCCCCACGTCCGTGCTGCAGAATTACCCGGACGCGCTGCTGAATCCCTACTCCGAGCAATGGACCCTCGGCATTGAGCGCAAGCTCGCGACCGATTGGGTGCTGAGCGTGGACTACGTCGGATCGCATACGGTGCATGTGGTTCGCCCGCTGGACGTCGATCCTCCCGCGCCTTTCATTCGCACCGCGGCAAATCAGTATCGAGGCGCGGCCCCGAATGGGTCGGGCACCGAACAGTGTATTCCCAATCCGGCCATCGGTAATACGGCGACCACCCAACTGAGCACGTGCGCCGCGAATGCGGCAAATGCCACGCGTCCGCTCTGGGTCTATGACGCGGCGAACGGGGTTACGCCGGCATATAGCGTCATCCAGAGCGACGTGAACGATGGGGTGGGGTCCAATGAATCGCTGAACGTAAACCTGAGCCATCATTTCAGCAAGCGCTTGGTGATGCTCGCGAGCTACGTCTACTCGCATTCGATAGACAACGTGGACCCCGACGTGCCTGGTCAGAACCCGAACGATCCGAATTTCACGGGCGCGCGGGAAATCGGCAACGCGATCTTCGATCAGCGGCATCGTTTTGTGCTGAGCGGGATGTATACCGGGCCGCTCGACATCCGGATGGGCGGCATCGCCACACTCGGCTCGGGCTTGCCCTACAACATCGTGACCGGCACGACGAACAGCGGCGACACGCGCGCCACAACCGACAGGCCGGTGATCAATGGCACGGTCGTGGGGCGCAACACGGGACGCGGCAGCGCAGTCTACGATTTTTCGCCTTTCGTCGAACGCGAATTCCCGGTCGGCGAGCGCGTGCGCCTGAAGGCTCGCGCCGAAGCGTTCAATATTTTCAACCACGCGAATTTTGTGGGTTACAGCGGGACGTACGGGAATGGAGCCGCGCCCGGACCCGGCTTCGGAGGCGCCCTGACCGGCATCACGAATCAGCTTCCGGCGCGATCCTTTCAATTCTCCGCGGCGGTCCTCTTCTGATACGGCGCTACTGATTTTCGGGGCCGAGCGCGAAAACGAAATATTTGGCGGGCACGTCGCCGGGATTGACGATCCCGTGCGTGTCGTTCGAGCCCGCGAACATCACGGAGCCGGCGCCGGCTCGCGTCGTCTTTCCATTGATGGTGAAATCGAGCGTTCCTTCCGCGACCAGAACCATTTCTTCGTGGCGATGATGGTGCGGCGGATGGGGCGCGCTGCGGGGTGCGAGCTCCGATTCGTGAAGCGAGATGTGGCAGCCTTCGTAAATCGTTCCGCTGAACATATTGCGGTAGGTGAGATTCCCCGAATGGCGGACGGGCAATTCGTCAAAATTATAAAATTTCGAAGGCAAGGTGGCGGCCTTGGGCTGCTGATCCGCGGCCATGGCCGGCGCGGCGAACAGGAGTGCCAGTGCGGCACAAGCTTCTCGTCTGGAGCATTCCATCGCTGATCTCCTTTATCGCTGGGGTCCCAATTCGATCACATAATATTTGGCCGGGGTTTTGCCGGGATTGCGGATGCCGTGCTCATCGCCGGAGCCGATGAAAGCTACCGAGCCGCGCGTGACGCGCTGCGATTTTCCGTTGATCGTCACTTCCAGCGCGCCCTCGAGCACCAGAAACATTTCTTCGCCCTTGTGGTGGTGCGGTGGATGAGGCTCGGTTCCCGGATTTAGAGAGGATTCGTGAACGGAGAAGCTGCATCCATCCACCGTCTTGCCGCTCACAATCGGATGATATTCGAGAGCCGGCGTGCGGCGCGTGGGCAGATCGCTGAACACGTAGACGTGCGACGGCACCGACGGCGCTTGCTGCGCGAACCCTCCGAAGAGCGCTGCCATGGAGGCGCCCAATTCCCTGCGCGATGAGTTGATCAAGAATGCCTCCCCGAAGCTGCGGTCCGCCCCGGGGCGAATCGCCCAAGCGGCGGCGAGCGGTAGGATACCGCAGGTTGCGTTCATGTTCTCGCGGAGAATGATTGGCGACGTTCGGCAGAGTGTCGCAATGCAGATTCGACGCGTGCGGTTGAGCCGGCCGGGGCGGCGATCAGCGTGAAGCGATTCGGGGCGCCCAGCTCATGCCCCACGAATAGAACGCCACGATGATCAGCACCTCGAGCGGCAATCCAAACACGATGTACAGCAAGGGCATGAAGAGAACTGATCCCTGCAAAACGAGGGCGTGAAGCAGGATTTGCAGCGGCAAGAAGAGCGAGAGATGCACCATTGTGAGCGCGGTGAGCAGAACTTTTCGCATCAGGCCGAAATCGAAAATGTAATACGTCAGGCCGAAGAGAACCGGCACGAACGAAATCAACGCAATGCCGTACGCGACCATCCCTTCGAGATAGCTATCCGGCGTGCGAGGGAAACGCGCCGGGACCACGGCAAAATACACCAGGGCGCTTCCTTGCACCGCCAGTACCGCTCGCAGCAGGTAGGTAACCGGCGTAAGCCGGGCGGAAAAGAAGAGGCTGGCTGCGAAGAGCAAGACCACGATGCCGGCCGTCCACCACCAGAGCATTGCGCCAGGGGCGACGGTCCGCGCCGTCGGGTACGAAATGGTGAACTTGAGGTATGCACCGAGCCGGTACGAATGCGCTCCGAGCGCGCCCGGCAGCGCCAGATATTTTATTCCGTTTCGCAGGACCAGCGTCCAGAAGCGGCACAGCCAGGGAAGCGAAAGCGCCCATGCGAACAGAAACAGAATCACGAGCGAGGCGGCTGCAAGCAAATCGAGCGGGCTGAGGGTGAGCCGCGAGAGAGCACGATGCATTCGGATCACACCGCCGCGATGCCCGCGAAAGCGCAGCCGGCTGTAGAGATCCGCGTCGGGCGCCCGCGCCGCGCCAGCGCGCTTAGAATTCGCGGAAGATGCCAAGGCTTCCACCATCCCGATGGTAAAAAGGGCTGTGATAGTAATCCGCCACGAAATTAATGCCCCACTTTTTGCCGATCCATTGCCGCCACGTTAGGGTCGCGGTTTGACTTTGGAAGCGCGTCAGCACGGACGCGACTCCAACGATTTGATACGCCTCTTCGCCGAAGCCGGCGTTCAACGTGACGTAGTGATGCTTGTCCCTACCCTGCGTGATCGCGACAAAACCGGCGGGCGAGAAAACCTTGCCGGGATTGCTGAGATTGAATCGAATGCCTTCCTCGATGATCCAGGGCTTGCTGAAATAGTAGGTCGAGCCGGCGAAAAAGCTGCGGTCGCGGTGAACGTCCTTCGCGGCGTAATACCCGAATCCCAGCGTCGTGATGAACTGCTGGCGCTCGGACCATTTGCGATTCAGGAAGGCGTCGGCGCGCCATTTGGGCCAGAAGAATCCGCCGGCGCTCGATCCGACGGTTAAAGCTCCATACCAGGAGGAATTGAAGTTGTACGTGTCCCCGGCGGCCATGTAGACGCCGGAATCGCCGAACTCCTCCTGGCCATTGATCTCGCCATTCCAGGTGTTTTTGCCGGTCACGATCACCGTTCGCATGTAGCCGCCGTCCCAATGGCCAAAGCCGCTGGAAAGCGACTCATAGCTTCCGCCCGCTTCGACGTAATTCACGAGCAGCTTTTCGGGGATGGGCGACGTGGCGGGGGGCGCGCTGGCTTGTTGCGACGGCTCTTGCGCCGAAGCGGGCAATAGGCCGTCTTGCGCGCACACGAGGAGCGGCAAAGCGAGGCTCACCGCAAACGAGAGAGCGACTTTGCAAAGTATCCGAAGCATCAGCTTGTCCTCTTCATGGGTTGTTCATCCGGGCCGTTATCTGGATGTGGTTGGTATCGCCGGCGATCACCAGCGATCCTCCCGTGGCCGGCCTGGCCGTTGCACTCCCTTCGATCACCATCGGATCTTCGAACGCGGGCGATGGAAGCCACCATGTGTCGTGCGCGAGCGAGCGGTCGTCGGTGGCATCGAGCAGGGCGCGCCCATCGCGCTCCGAGATTCTCCATCGCACCTTTTGCCGCTGATTCATAAAGGTCGCGATCTGCGCCATGGTGTACCAGCGAAAGCGACCGGCAGCGCTAACTTGCGCGGCGTGCTCCATCCAAGTCCGGATTTCATGGTGGTAGGGCAGAATCCCCGGCGGATGGAAATAGATCAGCCGCACCTGGCGATGATCGGCGGTGAAATCCATCGCTTGCTTCAGCCACTCGGCCACCGTGGCATTCGAGTAGCCGTAGATCGCCATCTCCTCGAAAGAAGCCGCGCGGTCCAGATGGAGAATCGGGAACGCCCAGATGCCGTGCGCGATTCTTTCGCCGCCGCGATATTCCTCAGTCGGGCCCATGCCGGAATCGCCCGTGAAGTAGTAAGCAATGAATCCGTGAGCCGCCAGCCAGCGAGTGACCCACACGGGCTGATCGCCATTCGGCGCGGAATATTCCAGATCGGGCTTGCCGCTGGCCTGTTCCACGGCTTCTTTGTTGAGTTCGAGAAATTTCTCCATCTCCGCCCGGTTGCCTTTTTCCACGTGCGTCGCGAAGTAGTTGTGCATCCATCCGCCATGGCTGCCCACTTCATCGCCCAGGCGCACGTATTCTCGAATCATTTGCTGAATGAAGGGATTGTGAGGAATGTCGAGCCCTTCCTTATCGCCGAAGGAGGTCACGTCCGGCCCGGCCGTGAAATCAATCGAGTAAGGCCCGTGCTGCAAGAGCCTCCACGAATTGATTTCCTGAACCGGCTGAATCGAGGCGTTTGAATCCACGTGCCAATCCAGAATCAGTCCGCCGATTCCATCCGGAACCGGCATCAGATACGGCAGCGCGAGCATTCTTTCCGCGAAATATTTCAGGAAGCAGTGCAGCGGCAGCCCGTCTGTATCGCCCGCCAGATAACCCAGCGGCATATTGACGAACAGAACCGAGCCCTTTCCGTACGCATGCGCCCCGGCGACGATCCCCGCGTGGGAATGCAGCAGCACGTCGCCCGAGTAATTGCCCGACGTGGCAAAGCTTGGATAATCGAGCTCGCCATATTTGTAACGCCGCAGTTGCACCTGCAAGGAATCCGCCGCCGTTGCGCCGCCTCCATCCGACTCTCCTAACGGGTAATATTTCCCCGGCGGTACGCCCAGCGCCTTCATTTCCGCGATCGTCCCGCTCACTTCGCCCGAAGCGATGGTCTGCGACCCGAGGCTCGCGTACAGCGCATAATTCACGCCCGCCAAATCCGAAAATCGCGATCGGCTTCCGTCATAGAATCCAGCCGGCGATTTGGTTCCGGCATCAAACACAAGCATCAGCCGCCCGCCGCCGGCAACATAATCGTGGATCGCGTTCACCAATAAGTCCGCTGCCCGCCGATGAATCGAATCCGGCAGAATGACTCCCGCGCACGGCGGCCGCCCGAGCAGCGGCTGGATGAATCTCGAGTCGTGCATTGGGACCAGGTGCAGCCCTTCTTCGCGCGCCGCGTCGAGCCACACCTGCACGCGCGCATCGGAGAACGAAGCGTCATCCGGCAAGAGAAGAATCAACTCATCCGCCGTTGCCGGTGCTGCGCGATAGAAGCGCCAGGCGAGCAGCAGCGCCGCCACGATCAGCGCGATGCCGGCCACAATGCGCACCTTGGCCCCCCGGCTCATGCCCCGCGCCCCGCGTGGCCGATCTCGCGCGCCCAGAGCGTCCCGAACACCGTCACCCCTTCCTCGACTCGGATTTTGAGGGCGCAAACGCTGGTGAGCGCATTCACTTCGCCGCACCGCGTCCCGGCCGCGATCTCGATTCCCCTTTCGGCAATCACCGGGCCGTGAATTCGGCATCCTTCACCGATGCGCATTCTGTCTCCGCTGATTACGCTTCCTCGCGCCTGCACCCCGCTTTCGATCACGAGCGCTTTGCCGCTTTTCAAGCTGCCGAGCAGGATCGCGCCCGCCCCGACCCGAACCTTCCCGCGAGCGACGACGTTCCCGGCCACCACCTCGCCCGGCTGAACTTCAAAATCGCCCTCGATCACGCGCCGAGGCTCCAGCGCGTCCATCTTTTCTCGCCCGCCTACATCGGCTAAGCGCGGCGACGCGCAAGCCTCCGCCGCGCCGCCATCCGCGGTCCCAATCACGATGCGCGGCGCGTGCAGCCGCTGAAACACGCAGCCCGCGCCGAGCATGATTTCGCGATCCGAAGAAACGCGTCCGTACAGATCGCAATCCGGCTCGGCATGAAGCGCGCCCGCGGCATGGACCCATCGCATCAACTTGCTCGCCCGCCCTAGAACGATGTCGCCCTCGCCGTAAATCGCCCGGTACGCGCATTCCTCGCCGCCGGTCAATTTCCCGGCCGCATAGATTTCCTTCAAAAAGGCAGTCCTATCGGGAAGTGTGAGGTCCGCCGCGGCAATCACCACCAAGGCGCAGGTCGGCTCCTTGCCCGTGGGGCTGGACAAAGCCGTGGCATCGTTTTTCCCCAACACGAGGCACGCGTCGCCGCCCTTCAGCGTGGGGTGCGCGTTGACGCCCGTGGCCGCGCAGTTTGCGACGAGCGGCGCCATGCGCTGCACGCTATCGCGAAAGCCATGCGCAAAATGGGCGATTTCTCCCGCGTACTGCTGCACCACGTTCAGCGGCGCCGCATCCTTCTTCAGCCGCAGCTCCAGAATCGCCGGCAGCATCGGCAGAACGAGGAGCACGCCGGTAACCGCGCAAAGTACCGCGGCGGCTAAATGCGGGCTCACGAAGTTCTCCGAAAGCGTTCGGTTTTATCCCAGTGGAATTGCGCCCCCGTGAGCGGCGCCATTAATTGCGACGCGAACGCGCGAGATACTCCAACGATGCTCACCACGAATCCGAGGATCAGGAACGGCAGCAACCGCACCCTCCGTGCGCTCCCGTCCAACTGGCCCGCCGCGGCAATCTCGAAAAAGGCAGCGAAGTTGCCGATCGCCGCGTAACTGGTGAAGGCAAGCAGCGCCACCACGCCCTGCAGCGCAATCGTGCCCTGATAGAAGACGCCCAACGCCAGCGCCCATCCCAGCAACGTGATCGGCGCCATGATGTACACGCCGAGCAGCAGAAAACCGTCCAGGCGTTCTCGCCAGCTCGCCAGGCTCGGCCGGAAAAGCAGGCGCAGCCCGTAGTTCGCAAGCGCCTGATTGTGGCCTTTGGCCCAGCGCATGATCTGCCGCAGGCGCACGGGCCACGTCTCCGGCACCTCCTCGTAGCATTCGGAGCGGTTCTGGTAGACGGTCTTCCACCCCGCGAGCAGCAGTCGGAACGTCAGGTCGGTATCCTCGGTCAACGATTTGTCGTTCCAGCCGCCGATTTCCCGCAGTGCGCTCAGCCTCACTCCCGCAACCGTTCCCCCATGCTGCGGCACCAATCGCAGGTTCATCCGCGCCTGCTGGTCCACTTGATAACCACCGGATCGTTCCAGGTCCAGGAGCCGCGTAAGCAAGTTTTCGCCGGCGTTCAACGGAACCACCCGGCCCATCACCCCGCCGACCTCGGGATCGAAAAATGGCGCGACGAGCTGCTTGATCAGCCCGCGCGCGGGCACGTAATCCGCGTCAAAAATCAGGATCACTTCGGTTTCGACCATCGCCATCGCGTCCTTCAGCGCGGCGGCTTTGCCCCCCTTGCCCGTCACGCGATGGAACGGGCGAATCCGGCCCGGGAATGCCTTCGCAAACCGGTCAATGATCGCCCGCGTTCCGTCGGTCGAGCGGTCATTCACCGGCACGATCACCAGCTTTTCCTGCGGATAGCTCACCGCCATCAGCGCGTCCAAAATATTCGAGATCACCTTCTCTTCGTTGTGCGCGGCCACCAGCACCGTCACCGCCGGCCAGTCCGCGGTGTCTATATCTATGTAGGGATGGCGCTGAAATCCGAAGAGCCTGTTCAACGTGAAAAGGTAATGGCGTACTGTGTAGATGCAGATGAGCAGTACGATCGCGATGAGTGGATAAATCATTCGTCGTTTAGGGCGTTGCCGTTTTTCGGGCAGGGCTTCCGCGCGCCGCCCTGCGCCGCAGACTCAAACCCTTACCTTTTCCCGGTTCTCGGGCGCGGCGGTTTGCGCCACGTCCGTCTTGCGCCGCCGCGGATGCGGCTCCGGCGGCAGATGGAATTCCTTCTCCGATTCCAGCAGCGGAGTCTTGCCCTGGTGCCACCGCGAGATCGCCTCCACGATTCGCTCCGAGGCCTTGCCGTCGCCATAGGGATTTCCGCCCTCGGACATATCTTGGTAAGCCTGCGTATCGGAGAGCAGCAGGTCCGTCTCGCGGACAATCGTCTCCCGCGACATGCCCACGATTTTCGCCAGCCCGAATTGCGAAGCTTCGGGACGCTCCGTCACCTTGCGCATCACCAGCACTGGTTTCGAAAACGAAGGCGCCTCTTCCTGAATCCCGCCGGAATCGGTAAGCACCAGAAAGCAGCGCCGCAGCAGGCTGACGAACGTGATGTAGTCCAGCGGCTCGGTGAGATGCACGCGGGGCACGCCTTCCAACAGGCGATTCACCGTTCGCCGCACATTTGGATTCATGTGGACCGGGTAAATCACGCGAATGTCGGGATATCTGAGGATGATGTCCTTCAGCGCCAGGCACATATTTTCCTGGTCCTCTCCCCAGGATTCCCTGCGATGCGAAGTCACCAGAAGCAGGCGACCGCCGTCGAGTGGAATGTCCGCCAGCGGGGTATTCTCCCAGGAGCACGGCACCTCGCTCAGATCGCGCAGCGCGTCCACCACTGTGTTTCCCGTGACGACGATCTTTTCCGCCGGCACGCCCTCCGCCAGCAACGCTTTGCGCGAAAGGCCGGTCGGCGCGAAGTGAATCTGCGCCAGCACGGAGACGAGCCGCCGGTTCGCCTCTTCCGGGAACGGGTTATAGAGATCGTAGCTGCGCAATCCGGCCTCGATGTGCCCCACCGCCACCTTGCAATAGTAGGCAGCGAGCGCGGAGGCAAACGCCGTCGTCGTGTCTCCCTGCACCAGCACCATGTCCGCGCCAAATCGGCGGCACGCGTTTTCCACCGTGTCCAGCACGCGCGCCGTCAGCGAATTCAGCGTCTGGTCCGGGCGCATTACATCCAGGTCGAAGTCCGGTTTAATATTGAATAGCCGCAGCACGCTATCGAGCATCGTGCGGTGCTGCCCGGTGTGTACCACCGCTGTCTCGAATTCGCTCGAACGTTCCCGCAAATGGCGAATCAGCAGGGCAAGCTTTATGGCTTCTGGGCGCGTGCCCAGTACCGCTAGGATCCGGCAAGGCTTCATGGACGAATTCCACCTTAGGTGATGTGAGAGAGGTAGCATCAATTTCCCATTTTGGAAACCGCTGCGAAACGAGCCGAAGATTGGGCGCCGCGAATTGTCCATTCGCTTGCAAAGGGGCTGGCCAAGCGTTCCGCGGCTTCATCATCCCATGGATCGGAGCGGGCAATCGGTGTCCGTGACCAAACTGTTAACGTTAGAGAATTTCAGTCTTGGCTCTGGGCTCGGTGGCGGCCCGCGCCATGCAAGCGCGCCGCTCAAATGGTAAGCTGTCGCGCAAGGGGAGCATTGCGTCGCATGAAGCGATCGAGTCCCGTTTTCGCGATTCTATCTGTATGTATCGCCTGCGCTGCGCTCCACGCCGCGCCGCGCCGCCAATCGTCCGCCCAGCACGAAACCGAAATGCATCCCGGCCGGATGGAAATGCACGCCGTGTCGGACGCGGCTAAGCTCGGCGTGCGGAACGATTCCGCCGCGCGGCAGTTGATTCTGCGCCTCGGCCCCGTGAAGCTTCCCGCGCGCTCCGATTCCGGGTCCATTGCCCAACCCCGCGATTTGTCGTTTTCCGTTCCGTTCGATGGATGGTTCACCGCTTACCGCCCGGCCGTGGTGGATGCGTCCGGCGCACCCCTCCCCGGCCATCTGTTGCATCACGCAAGCCTCTGGAATCCCGCGCGTTCGGACATGGTGTGCCCCTCGAAGGACGAACACGTTTTCGCCGCCGGTTCCGAACTGACCGCTTGGGGTGAAGTGCCCGGCTTTGGCTACGCGGTGCGGCAGGGCGAAAAGATTCGCGTCAGCGCGATGTTCATGAATCCCACGCAGGCCGCTTATCCGGACGTCTATTTCGAGCTGCGCATTCAGTATCGAACCACCGAAGCGGCAACCCTCAAGGGTATTTATCCCATGTGGATGAATGTGGAAGAGTGCGGCGGATCGAGCTACACGCTCGACCCGGGCAAGAGCACCACCGCCGCTCGCTTTACGATCAAATATCCCGGCGTGCTGCTCGCCATCGGCGGGCACCTCCACGATTATGGCCGCGACCTGCTCATTCAGGACCTCACCTTCATGGACACCGTCGCGAATCTCGTCCCGCGGACCGATGCCGCGGGCGATCTGCTTTCGATGCCCGCCGTCTCTTTTGCTGAACGCGGCGGCTACCACCTCGAACAGGGCCAGACGCTCAAAGTCTCCGCCACATACGACAACCCCACCGGGCGATACTTGCCCGAAGGCGCCATGGGCATTGCGGTCGGTTACTTTCTGCCGGCTCAGGATTCCGAGCTGTCCAGCCTCGAGCGCCGTCCGTCCCGATAGACGCGCCGTTCAATGCCCAACGCGACCGAACGAATCCAAGCCTCCAAGGGGTGGTTTTCCCGTGGCGTCCTCGGGATTGGGCTGGCGAGCCTTTTTTCGGATTGGGGACACGAAGCCGCCACGGCGATTCTCCCTTCGTTTCTGGCGAGCCTCGGCGCCCCAGCCTTCGCACTGGGCATCATCGAAGGCGTCGCCGACGGCCTCTCCAGCTTCGCGAAACTAGCCGGCGGATGGCTTGCAGACCGCCCCCAATGGCGAAAGCCCACCGGGGTCGCCGGCTATTGCGCCACGGCGATCACCACGTTCGCCTACGCCTTTGCTCATAGCTGGCCCTTCATTCTGCTGCTGCGCGCACTCGGTTGGATGGGCCGTGGCAGCCGAGGCCCTTCGCGCGATAGCTTGCTCGCCGATTGCGTCGCGCCTGAGCAGCAGGGCCGCGCCTTCGGCTTCGAGCGCGCCATGGACACGCTGGGCGCCGTGCTCGGACCGCTCTCCGCGGCGGCGCTAGTGGGAGTGCTGGGATTGCGCGGCGTGCTGACCTGGACCATTGTTCCCGGCCTGATCGCCGCCGTCGTTTTCGCTTTCCTGGCCCCCCATGCGAAGGTTCACCCCGGTCGCCGGCCTCCGAGCTTCCGCGCGAGCCTCGCCGGCCTGCCCGCAGGCTACTGGCGGTATCTCACAGCTGTCTTCGCCCATGGCATCGGCGATTTTGCCCCTGCGCTGCTGATTCTCCGCGCGGCGCAGGTTATGTCTCCGCGCGTCGGCGCGGGCCGGGCGGCCGCCATTTCCATCGCGCTGTATACCTTTCACAACATCATCAGCGCGGCGGCATCCTATCCTGCGGGGGCTTTGAGCGACCGTATCGGAAAGCGCGGCCTCCTCGCCTTGGGGTATGTCACGGCCGCGGTCGCCTACTTGGGATTCATCTTCGCCCCGCTCAGCCTCCCCGTCATGATCGTCCTCTTCGGGCTGGCCGGGGTACATGGCGGCTTTCAGCAGCCGCTTGAAAAATCGCTCGCAGCGGGCTTGCTTCCAGCGGAATCCCGCGGCTCGGGATTCGGCATTCTTGCCACGGTCAATGGCGTCGGCGACCTGATATCCAGCGTGGTTGTCGGGGCCTTATGGTCCGGCGTAAGCCCCGCCGCGGGCTTTGCCTATGCGGCATTCTTCATTTCGCTCGGGGCCGTTCTGATCTATAAGTGGCGTTGACCGCCAAAGATCAAGCCGAGCGGGCCGAAACGGGAATATCTACAAGGTTCACCCTGCTTTCTTAGGGATTTGACCTTAGTACCCCTTATTCTGATTGACACGTAACCGCGGCCCGTGATAACTCGGAGTCATCGTGGCACCAGCGCGTATTGCGCTGGGTTGCCGCCTTCGCTTGGGACCCAACGTCCGGGCGGCTGGCGGCAATAAACCCCACCCACCCCGGGAGGTGAACACCACCTAGGTGTTGCGCCTCCCGTTTTAATTTCAGGCGCGCTGGCCAGGTTTTGGCGCGTTCCACCGCGGGCGTATACTTGAGCCGGCATCAGGATTCAGCCGCATGCAGCGCTTACCCTTACTCCAAGAATCCGCGGCAACTCACGATGCCCGCTGGTGGGAACCCGAGGCCGGCCAGAAAGCCCACTGCTACCTCTGTCCTCGCCACTGCCACATCGGCCCGGGGCAGGCGGGGTTCTGCTTCATTCGTGTGAACCAGGGAGGCCGGCTCTACAGCCTCGGCTACGCGCATCCCGCAGCGCTTCAGATTGACCCCATTGAAAAAAAGCCTCTGAACCATTTCCTGCCCGGTACGCGCGTCTTCTCCATGGGAACCGCCGGCTGCAACATGGGCTGCTTCTTCTGCCAGAATTGGGACATCTCGAAATCCCGATCCGACCAGGTGCATTCGTCCTACATTCCCGCGGAGGACGTGGTGCGCCTCGCGATTCGCAACGGCTGCCCCTCCATCGCTTTCACCTACAACGAACCCACCATCTGGGCCGAATACGTGATTGATATTTGCCTCGCCGCAAAAGAACACGGACTGCGCACCGTGATGGTCTCGAACGGCTACATCACGCGCGACGCCTTTCACGACGTCTACGATCACGTGGATGCCGCCAACATTGACCTGAAGGCGTTCACCGAAAATTTCTACGGCCGGATCACGCTCACGCACCTCAGCCCCGTGCTCGAGACGCTGCAATGGCTGAAACACGAAACTAGCGTCTGGTTCGAGATCACGAATCTGATGATTCCCACCCTCAACGATGCTTCGCGCGAAACGCGCGAGCTAAGCGCGTGGATCGTCGAGCATCTTGGTCCCGATGTTCCGCTCCATTTCACAGCCTTCCATCCCGATTTCAAGTTGCGCGATAAGCCGCGCACGCCCGGCGAAACTTTGCACGCCGCGCGCGCCATCGCCCTCGATGCCGGCCTGCACTACGTCTACGAAGGCAATATTCATAGCGACGCCGCCAACACGCTGTGCCCCTCCTGCAAAGCGCTCCTCATCCGCCGCTCATGGCACGCGGTCGAAGAGAATCGCCTTCGCCAGGGCTGCTGCCCCAATTGCGACCTAGCCATTCCCGGACGCTGGGATACGCCCGCGCCCTGCAGCCTCCGCCAGCATCACGAAAATCGCTCGCCCGCCGATTCCAAATACGATCATCTGAATCTCTAAATTCCTGACAATCTCGTCCGCGCCGCCGCCCGCCATTCCATCCGGTGCATCATTCGACACAGGTTCGCTCGAAGGGCAGGTACTCTCCTCGCGAGAAAACGGTAGCTTAGTTGTGCGCACGTATTTTCCTCAGGGCGACCGAAGCCGCTCCGAAAGGAACTGTCACGCTAGGCCCACATTTTGCGACACCGCGGTTCTGTCACCGAACCGCTCGTCCAGCTTTTTCCGCATCGAAGGCGTTCCTGCAATTCGCGGCCATCGGCATTCTCATCTTTTTCGCGTTCCCATTTCACGCCGCCGCGCAATCGCCGCTGCTCATTGCAAACACCTCTTCGCCCCTCGTCCAGAACGCTCGCGCGGATGCCGACAATCTCACCCGCATGCGCGATGTCTCCATGATTCGCACCTTCGCCCGCGGCGGCTATTTGGTGCCCGTCGCGGCGAACAGCCGCTTTTATTATTTGCACGGCGTCCCCTCGTCCTACCGCTATTGCCGCCCGTGGACGAAGCTCTTCCTCGACCGCCTTGGCCGCGAGTATTTCGCCAAATTCGGTGCTCGCCTGCGCATCACCAGCCTGGTTCGCAGCGTGACGCAGCAGCGTGCGCTCGCCCGGCGAAACGACAACGCGGCGGACGCAACCGGCTCGCACAGATCGTCTCATCTGACCGGCGCAACGCTCGATATCTCGAAGCGCTTCATGTCCGCGCGAGGCAAAAATTGGATGCGGCGCGTGCTCTACTCGCTCAAGCGCGCCGGCTATCTCTACCCCATCGAGGAATTTCAGCAGCCGGTCTTCCACGTCATGGTGTATCGCAATTACCCCGTCTACGTGGCCCGGCTCGATGAACGGCGCAGAAGCCGCGGCAGCGAACTCGCGCAGGATTCCTCCGCGGACGCCCCCGGCGACAAGGGCGCCGACTGACCGAAGCCTCTGCTCGCGCCGATCACCGCCAGAGCGCGTAGTAACCCGGCCCGACGCGCATGTGGTGGTGCCACGCCGCCGGAAACGCCCACCAAACCAGCGAGCCCAAAATCGCCTGCCCAATAGCCAGCGGAATGATGTTGCGGACGCGTCCGAACATCCCCGCCATCGCCGCACCGCCGATGAACGTCAGCGGCACAAGCACCGGATTCGGCCAGTGGCACGCCGCGAATATCGCCCCCGCCAGCGCCGCCGCAAGCCAACGGCTTCGCAGCAGCGAAAGCATTCGGTTCTCGATCAGCGAATCGAGCGCCACCTGCTGCAGCAGGCAGAACGCGAAATATCCCCAGAGTCTCCCCGCCGAAATAAAATTCGGCGGCGCATATAGCGGCGCGCCCAGCGCATAACCGATCGCAATCAGCCCCGCGCACATCGCCCCGAACACAATCAAAGCCCGCCGCGTAGCCGGCCATAGATTATCCGCGCGCCAGCCGAGCGTCTTCGCGTTGTCGCGATGCGCCGCAAAGCTCGCGGCCATCCACACCAAAAAGATGACCCACGTCCAGCGCTCCGTGAATTGCAGCTTCCAGATGAACCACAGTATGAACGCCGGCAGCAGGGTGACGTCCGCAATCGAAAAAAGCCGCAGCGCCCGCTCGCCCAGCGGCTTGACCCCGTCCGGATGCTCGCCGCACGCGTTCATTGCCCGGCGCCCGCCAACTCCCGCCCGAGCCGCTCCGCGATCGCTTCGCACCCGCCGCATCTGCCGTGCTCCAGGTAGGTTTCCCACTGCACATCCGGAAATCCCAGCAGCGTGGCGCGCGCCGGCAATTCGCGGACCAGCGCCGCGCCCTCGCAATGGCGGCAGCCTCGCAGCGCATCAAACACCACACGATGCTCCGGCTCCCGCCACTCGTAGCGCGCCAAATGCCCCAGCATCGCCTCGCGCCTTCCCGAACTGGTCCGCGCGCAGCAAAGCGCGTGCAGCAGTTGGCGCTCCATCTCCGCCCAGTCCACAATCGCATTCACGGCAATGCCTCTGGCATACCAGCAGGATAATTCTAATGATGAGGAAAAATTCAGGCAGGAAAATTGTACCTGAGAGGCTACAGCAGGGCGGTCACTTCAAATCCGCCGCGGAAATTACGCCGCGTTCACCGCAAGCGGGCGGATGAAGTCAATCCGATCTATCGACGCAGCCACGCCGTAGACGGCCCCTTGCCCGGCCAACTCGGAAACGCGCAGCGCCTTAGCGCTCGCCCGTACCAGAACTGACGTGCTTTCCCGCTCAGACGGCAGCGCGAACGTCAATTCCATTGCGGTTCCGGAATCCAGCGCGACGTTGGAATGAAAGAAGATGCCAGAGCGGGAGATGTCCTTCAGCTGTGCGGTATAACACTCGCTCGGACGATTACGGGAGGCAAAGACCTGTACGGGCAGGGAAACCTCGTATCTGCGAGCCCTTCTGCGTTCTCCCATGGTACCCCCAAATTGTCGCCGGAGTCCTAGCACGGGCACTTCCAGCGCATCGCCTGCTGATAACAAACGGCTTGCATCCAATGAACCATGCCCATACTGAGAATCCCCATGGAATTTTTTCCGAAGGTGGGAAATACCTCCATAGCGCAGGCTGGCCCGCTCAGCTTCGCGTAGCCGGTTCGCGGGTCGCCCCAATCTCCCGCTCAATCGCTTCCACGTCTGCCGCCGAAATCTCCACAAACTCCACCCCTACGCCCACGCCGGCAAGGCAATAGCGCACCTCGGCGCGCGTATGGATGCGGGCGCCCGTAAGCGCCAGCCGGAAGGCTACCTTCAGTACCGCGCCCTCCGGAAACACCCGGTTCGTATTGATGAACATTCCCCGCGTGCTGATGTCGGGCGGCCGGGTGATCAGCTCCTCGCTGTGCCCTTCGTAGGTCACCGAAAGCTCGCGCAGGCTCGAAATGCGCGGCGCCATCCGCCCTGAATCGAATGCTTTCCCGCTGCCTGCCCGGCTCATATACGCGAAGCTCCCTCTCCGGCGAAGGTCTCCTGCAACGCCGCGGCGCCGCCCGTCTTCTCCCCGCAATAGGGGCAGAAGAGAAACGCCGGCAGCAGCTCATGCTGGCACGATGCGCAATGGCTCGAGTGCAGTTTTTCAAACGGAATCACGCGCAGTATCTCATCCAGCGTCGTGAGCCCCTCGCGCAATCGCTCGAGCGCATATTCCTGCATCAACTTCATGCCGTTCTGCCGCGCCGTGGCGCGAACCTCGTCGTTGCGGCCGCCGGAGCGAACCGCTGCGCGGATCGGCTCGTCGAACACCAGTATTTCGTAAATTCCTATGCGCCCCTTATAACCGGTCAGATCGCATTCGTCGCATCCGCCCGCCACCAGCTGCGTCTTCGGCGCCGCGCCGAATCCGGCTTGCAGCAGCCGCGACGCATATTCCGGCGTCACAGGCGCTTCCTCGCGGCACGAGCACAGCCGCCGCACTAGCCGCTGCGCCACAATCGCGCTCAGCGACGTCGCGATCTGAAATCCAGGAATGCCCAAATCGAGCAGCCGCGTCACGGCCGCCACGCTGTCGTTGGTGTGCAGCGTGGAAAGCACCATATGCCCGGTCTGCGCGGCTTTTAGCGCGATTTCCGCCGTCTCCTTGTCGCGAATCTCGCCGATCATAATCACGTTCGGGTCTTGCCGCAGGATGGACCTCAGGCACGCTGCAAACGTGAGCCCCGCCTTCGAGTTCACCTGTACCTGGTTCAATCCGGGGACGGCATACTCCACCGGATCCTCCACCGTAATGATATTCACGCTCGGCTTTCGCAGCAGGTTCAGCGAGGAATAGAGCGTCGTGCTCTTGCCCGACCCGGTCGGGCCCGTCACCAGCACCATTCCCTGCGGCTGCTCCAGCGTGGTTGCCAGCGCATCGGAAATCTCCCGCGGAATTCCCAGCGCGGCATAGCTTTGCTGCGGCGCATTGGCTTCCAGCAGCCGCATCACCACTTTTTCGCCGTATTGCGTCGGCAGCGTCGAAACCCGCAGATCCACTTTTCGCCCGCCGATTTTCACCAGGAAGCGCCCGTCCTGCGGCGCGCGGCGCTCCGCGATATCCATATCCGAAAGAATTTTGATCCTCGACACCACGGAATTTTGCAGCGCGCGCGGTATCCGCTGCAAATCGCGCAGCATGCCATCCACGCGCAGCCGGATCACGGTGTCTGTCGCCTGCGGCTCGATGTGAATATCGCTCGCCTGCTTTCCGGCCGCAGCCGTAATTGCGGAGGCGACCAGCCGCACCGCCGGCGTGCTCTTCTGCATCAGCTCGGCCTGCATTTCCTGCATGGCCTCGATATTCCGCTGCAGCGAGCTCGATGAAATGAACTCCATTCCCGCATCCTCGCTTCGGGGGGCAATCGCTTCCGCGACGGCCGCTTCCGCCTCCCGTGCCGCGCCATACCATTTCTCGATTGCCGCTTCGATTTCCCCGCGAAAGCCAAGCTGCGCCACCACGTCCAGCCCCGCCGAAAAACGCAGTTCATCCAATATTTGCAAGTTTTGCGGTTCGGCCATCGCGGCCACCAGCTTCGTGCCCTGGCAATGCAGCGGCAGCACGCAGCAGCGCTTGGCCAGCGCATATGGGAGGAGCTTCAATGCCTCGGGATCTGCTTCCACGGCCGCGCAATCCACGTAGGGAACGTGCGTCACTTCGGCGAGCGCGGCGGCGAGATCCTTCTTCGAGACGAGCTTCCGCTCCAGCATCAGCTCGCCCAGGTGGACCACTTTCCCCTGCTGGTCCTCGATGGCCTTGGTGAGGTCGGCGGGGGAAATGTGTCCCCGCTCGCGCAGCACCTCTCCCAGCCGTTTCCTTTTCATTGCCGTAGGTCCTTACCCCAAGGTCAAAGGGCCCAAACCGTCCGTAGTGGGTCGGTTTGAATTTATAAATCGTGACGCAAGGAGTTAAAATTCAAACTGACCGCCGCCAAACCGTCGAACGCTACATGACCGGATCGAAAAACACCGAAGCCGCCTCCGCTTCGCTCATGATTCCCTTGGAAACCAGCAATTGAACCAGCCGCATCATCGCGGTTCCGGGCGTTTCGCTCTCGCGCCGCTCGGGCTTTTGCGGCGCCGGCTCCGCGGCGCTGAAGCGCACGCCTGCCAGCTCCACAATCCACGTATGCAAGGCCTCGCGCTGCTTCGCGCTCAAATCGCTGAACGCGATGCCCATCCCGAGTCCCTGCTGCGAATAGACCACTACGCCCTCGGTCTGAAATTCCCGCTTCGATTTCCTCACCGATACGCGCACCCGCGATCCCACCGGGAAGGGAACCAGCGTGTCTACGAAGCACCCGCCCGGGCCGAGATCGGTGGTTCGCGCCGAAAAGCGCGCCCCGGACGCTATGTCCAGCACGTCCGCCGAGGCCGTGAAGAGGTGCCGATTGCCCGTCCGGCGTTCATCGTCCTGCACCATCACCGGCGGATGTTCCGCGGCATACGCGCTCTTTTTCAATCGCTGCATTGCACGTCCTCTTTTTCGTTGCGGGATGTATTCGCGCCTGAATCTGCTCGCGGCAATGTCCATTCTCCGCGCCGCCCTCGCATGCTTACAAGCGCTATCGAGGCCCGCTTGCCCAAACTGAAAATAACGCTATCGCTCGATCTCGCCGTCCCAGATCAGTGTCTTCAGATCAGAGCTAGATCAGAAACCGCACCGCCACACCTGTCGAACCTCGCGGCAACTCTTCCAGCCGCACCACCACGCCCAGATATTTTTTGTGCGCGGGCGCCCGCCGCCCAAACGGGAACGTAATCTGCAGCCTCATCCCAATCGAATAATGCGGCATGCACGTCGCGAAATAGATGCCGCTCCGCGTGAAATTCAGCACCTCGCCCACGTCTTCCACTTCGCCGAATCGCGGATGAAACGGCCGCACCTGAACCGGCAGCGAAATCTTCAGGCGATCCCGCTGGCGGCTGTCGCCCGGCTTCTTGCGTCCTTCCGCGCCTGCATGGACGCCTTCGTCCGAGCGTTCGGCCCGGCGCGGTTTAAGGAACACCAATCCCCCGCTTCTCTGATTCTTCATGGCATATCCAGTATCGGCACTCCCCCCGCGCCCGCCTATAGAACCCCGGTACTATCGGGTTGTAATGTAGGACAACTGTGGGCCAGGGTCAGGTCACGAACAGCACAACCGCATGGTCGTTCCTTTATCGCGCCCAACGGGCTAAGTCCGATTCCGCAGGCGCGAAGTGCTGATGACGGAACGATACATCGGGTCGGGCGTCATGCCGTTCAATTCCTGGCTGTTGTATTGGAGAAGCGGGACCGTTGCCTGCTGATACCCGGCATTGACCGCGCCTGCGGCCCCGGTGTTCATGCCAGTGACCCACGTTCCGGTGTTGCCGTAGGTGTCCGGGGCAACCACATTGCGCCAATTGGAGAACTGCGCGCGATAGCGTGCGGGCATGTTTTGAAGATTCTGGGCCATTCGGAGCGCGAGGTCGTAGCG
>Ga0134126_10002240_pt1 | contig 24503 bp, 27 predicted proteins | sample KB31752_FD_96881 | JGI IMG/M metagenome (GOLD analysis project Ga0134126, IMG submission 96881) | Terrestrial soil microbial communities with excess Nitrogen fertilizer from Kellogg Biological Station, Michigan, USA - KB3-175-2 | ecosystem: Environmental > Terrestrial > Soil > Unclassified ... | reverse complement strand
TTCTAAATAAAATTAATGATTTTGCCAATCATGGCAAAATAAATTATTGGCTTTTTAGAATTGGCTAATTGGTTTTTATCAAAATTAATTATATCACTTAATATAGAAATAAATGAACCTAAAATATGAAAACTATATTCTAATAAATTTATCAGCTTAGTCATGGTCAAAAAATAATAAGTGCAAAATTAAAATTTTACCTTTTAAAATGTACAGTGAATAGCTTATAAATTCTTTCTAAATGCTCTGTTGCATTAAATATCAGAAATTTTTCTGCTAAATATTGACTTAAGCCTAAAGTATTTTAAAATAATATTTTTAAAAAAGAAATATTATTGAAATAAAATTTTATTGGCGAAGTAATTTGTATAGATTCTTCAAGACATTCTCATATATTTGAGTTAGCGGAAATTAAACGGCATCGCCCCTTTGATTTCGTTGAGCTAATAACTCATCCCTGCGGACACACATACACCCCACGCTAAGTCTCAGACAAGTTTCTCGCGGGGCTTATTTACAATGAAGATGGTATTAGCACGCCCGATACATTACCATAAATCTATTGCGGAGTCTTTTACATTTTACTGATGTCAAAGTGATGCTTGCCGTTCTCTGCGTGATAGGTAATATGCAGATGATTTACATCGGCAATTTTCTTAACAAAGGCGAGCCCAAGACCATTCGATGTTTCACTGTTATGCTTAGAGGTATTGAGGCGCATGAATAATTTTTCGGGTGGTATTGGTTCCAGCCTGCTTGTATTAATGATTTGATAATCGCTCTGAGAGATTGTTATCTCGATGCTTCCGCCGGTATGGTTGTATTTAATTGCATTCCCCAGCAAATTTTTTATTAATGAGTCAGCAAGAATGGGGTGAAGTTTTATTAAAAAAGGATTATTAAAATTTGTTTGTATCGTCAATTGCTTTTCTTTGATAAATTCATCAAATAGCTGTAAATACTTTTTGGTTATTTCTGTGAGGTTAATTTCTTCTTTCGTTTCAAATTGATGGTTCTCAATTTTAGCCAATAACAATAGACTTTCGTTGAGCTTGCTTAGCTGTCTTAATGCGTCTACAGACTGAAGCACCCATTGCACTTGTTCATCTTTTAAGTTAGAATCCTGTAACAAAAGTTCCAGTTTACTGAGCACAACAGCGACCGGTGTTTGCATTTCGTGGGCAGCATTTTCAGTAAACTCTTTCATGTTTATGTAATCTTTGTACATTTTACCAGTCATATAATTTAAAGATGCATTGAGTTCGTTAAACTCATGGATGTTGGTTTTCTCAAAATGGATCGCTTCCATCTTTTGCAGTTCTGCACTTCTTATTTTATTAAGCGAATGCCTGAATGGCGACCATAATTGTTTGCTGATTACCCAGTTAAAAATCAACGTAGCCACAAACAAACCGATAATTACAAATAACATGATTCGTGTAACATCCGTTACCAGCGCTGCTTTTTGCTCCTGCGATTGCCTGATGGTAATCTGGTAAGCGATGCCACCAATAGGAACCACCTGCGATAATTGACGGTAAGGGATTTTCTCTTGATTAGCACCCGGGCCGCTCACATTGGTAATGGTTGGATTATCGGCGGTATTGGCATTTGTAGGAAAAATAGAAAGGTCAGGAGTTTTCAAGATAAACGTAGTTCCATTGTCAACTTCATTTTCAAGATATTGGATCCAGGCTATCTCTTCGCTTATTAATTCTTTATCACTGTGATAATTTATTTCTTTGCTGAATTGATTAAATAAATAAAATCCAGCCAATGCAAGTAAAGGAACCATTGCAATCAAAAAATACAGCGTCGTTTTTGTGAGGAGTTTCATTGTTTAATTTAATTGAAAACAAATATCAACATTAACTATCTGTAAACCTGTACCCCGAGCGGTATTCTGTTTTAATATAATCTTCACTGCCGGCTTCTATTAGTTTTTTTCTGTGATTCTTAATGTGCGCATATTTGAAATCGAAGTTACTGGCTTGTGAATATTCATCACCCCAAATGTGTTCTGCTATTGCTCCCTTTGTAAGGAGCCTGCGCCTGTTGGCAATAAAGTATTCCAGCAGTTGATATTCTTTATCAGTAAGGTCAACCGGCTTATCATTTACTGTTACTCTTTGCGCTTCTGCATCCAGCTTAATTTCTTTAAAAGTTATCACCCGGTTTCCGTCAAAATTTCTCCGCCTGATAATTGCGTTGATACGTGCCGTTAGTTCGGACAAATAAAATGGTTTTGCGAGGTAATCATCCGCACCTAAGTCGAGGCCATTTAATTTATCTTCCAGTGCATTTTTTGCAGAAATAATAATAATCCCCGCTTTGGATTCCATATATTTTAGTTCCTTCAAAATATCAAGACCACTTCCATAAGGCAAGCCGATATCTATCACGATACAATCATATAAAAATTGCGCAACTCTTTCCCTGGCATTTAAAAAATCACCCACTGCCTCGCATATAAAACCCTGGTGCTCCAGATATTGCAAAATAGATTCCTGCAATGCTTTTTCATCTTCTATTATCAATATTTTCATAGTAAGAGGTTGCCTTATTATTCTACAATTTACTTAACTAAATGCATTAAGCTAATATAACAAAAAACCCGCCTTTTTTTATGGCGGGTTTTGGCTTCATAGGAATAATTATATTTTATAAAATACTTCAAATGAAAAATGTATTTCTATAATGTATTCTATTCGTGCACATTTATTCCATTTGGCCATAGTGCCTGTGAACTTTTTCTTTTACGCATTTACTGGTTGTCATCAGGTTGTTGCTGCTGTTGTTGCTGTTGCTGTTGTTGTTGCTGTTGTAGTTGTTCCTGTTGCGGATAATTACCTTGAGTTCCCTTTAACGTAGCCGTAGTAGTATTTTCCTGGCCGCCGCGAACAAAAGTGATGTCAATTTTATCACCGGGACGAAGGGCTGAAATTTTACCGACTAATTCAGTGCCGGTGCTAATTACAGTTCCATTTAATTTAGTAATGAAATCACCTTTGCGTATGCCTGCTTCATCTGCTGAGCCGCCATTAGCTACATCCATTACATATACGCCGTTGCCATTCGGAATATTATTTTTTTGCCGTTGTGCTTCGCTCATTTGATCGTTGCCAAACATAATGCCGAGATAAGCTCTTTTAGCGCTGCCGTATTTTATAATATCTCCTGTTACTCTTGCTACTATATTAGAAGGAATGGCATAAGCATAACCGGCGAAAGAACCTGTAGGTGAGGCAATAGCGCTGTTGATGCCAATTAATTCACCGTTAGTATTTACCAGCGCACCACCACTATTTCCTGGATTTACTGCTGCATCTGTTTGAATGAATGATTCAAGCGGAGCCTGGCTGTTTCGGCTGTTAATGTCGATATCGCGTGACAAGGCGCTGACAATACCAGAGGTGACAGTGGTTTCCAAATCCAAAGGATAACCAATTGCCAATATCCACTGGCCTACCCGAACATTATCTGAATTTGAAAAATTGAGATAGGGGAAATTACTTCCTTCAATTTTTATAACGGCCAAATCAGTGGCGGGGTCTGTGCCAATCACTTTAGCCTTGTAGTCATTTTTATCGTTTAATGTTACGGTCAATTCATCTGCATCTTTCACCACATGATTATTGGTTACAATATAGCCGTTTGCACTTACTAAAACACCGGAGCCTGATGCCACCTCGCGGGGTTGGGCACCATTACTATTATTATCAGACATGCCGCCTGAACCATCCTGGTTTTGAGGTATACCAAAAAAACTGAATCCCTGGTCTGACACTCGTTTCATCACTTTTATATGTACCACAGCAGGTGAAGCTTTTGCTGCAGCAGTTTCAAAATCTGTCGTTGGCACACTGGAACCGTCGTCGGTAAATTTTGCCTGTTTGAAAATGGAAGAACTTATTTTATTGTTTGCGGTTAAAGCATTTTGATCTTCATAATGGCCGTACATCCAGCCACCGCCGGCGAAAGCAGCTGCGCTTATAAATAATGCGACTAAGAATTGTTTGAATTTCATGTCTGTAGATTTTTATTTGAAAACAAATGTCAGATGCACTTCTGAACCAATTCTGAAGAAATTTCTAAAGAGGTTGTTAAACGTAAAAGGCTTTTGTAAATTCAAAAATTATTTTTCACCCGTCAATTCCGTTTGGAAAGATTTTAAACGCTAGACTATTCTTAATCTCTTAGTGGTTTAAGAAAGTTTAAACGTTAAGAAGTTACGTTTCATTAAGAAAATCCTGGTAGTTATAGATATCAAGATTATATAAAAATGTCAAAGATAAAATTGACGTATTTCTTTGCCTGCTGTTGCTATCGAAATATCGCCGGCATCTTTTGTGTGGCCGGAATTTCTTCATTCAGCTTTTTGTTCATAATTTCATCGTAATTGTAGTCGTCTTACGATCCGGATGTTGGGCTAACATCGAAGAACTGGAAAATATAAACCACTGCCCTCCCCTATCCTTTCCGTTCGCCGGCGATGCCATTAATACGTTACTTTATATGACACTCATCGAAATTTTATTGCTTGTTATCCTGGTTCTAATAATCATAAATCTTATTCTGACCATTACGAAAAAAACGGCCAACAATTCTGATGATCTCAAATCAGAAATGAACAAAACAAACACAGAAATTACAAGAATTGATCCATTGATAAGAAGCGAATTTTCTAATAGCCGTGAAGAAATTCAGCGAGGTGCAAAAGGCACCAGGGAAGAATTAAGTAACTCGTTTAAAACATTTGGAGAAACGCTTACGAACAATATAACTGAACTATCAAATATTCAAAAGGGTCAACTTGAAACCTTCTCGACCCAACTGCAATCACTGACAAAAAGTAACGAAGAAAAAATTGATAAACTCATCACCTCAAATGAATTAAAGCTGAAAGAATTTAATGAGCAGTTAACAAATTCCGGTAAAGAAAACCGAACTGAATTAACCATTTCATTAAAGTCTTTCGAAGAAAAATTTGGAGCCAATGTTAAAGATTTTAATGAACTGCAACGTCAAAAATTCAATGACCTTTTTATTAAGCAGGAACAGCTAAAAAATGATACAGAAACCAAGCTTGAAAAAATAAGAGAAACCGTTGAAAAAAAGTTGCAAACATTACAGGAAGAGAACGTAAAAAAATTGGAAGAAATGCGGAATACGGTTGACGAAAAATTGCAGAATACGCTCGAAAAAAGATTCAATGAATCGTTTACTGTCATTAGTGAACGACTCGAAAAAGTTCATAAAGGTTTGGGAGAAATGCAAAGCCTTGCAACTAATGTCGGCGACTTAAAGAAAGTGATGACAAACGTAAAGTCGAGAGGCATCATGGGAGAATATCAATTGGCAAATATTCTTGAAGATTTACTTACCAATGAACAATACGAAAAAAATGTAAAGACAAAACCAGGTAGTGGCGCAGTGGTAGAGTTTGCCATAAAAATGCCGAACAATAATAATTTAGAAAAAACATTATGGTTGCCTGTTGATTCTAAATTTCCTAAAGAAGATTACGAAGCTTTAGTGGATGCCTATGATGATGGAGACCCGGAAAAACTGGATGCATTAAGAAAAGCATTCAGGAATAGTATTATCAAAAATGCAAAGGACATTAAAGAAAAATATATTGACCCACCCAACACGATGGAATATGGAATTATGTTTTTGCCTTTCGAAAGTTTATATGCAGAAGTATTAAGAACCCCGGGTTTATTTGAACTGTTACAAAAGGATTATAAAATTATCATAACCGGACCTACTACATTAAGCGCCCTGCTCAGTAGCCTGCAAATGGGTTTCAGGACATTGGCCATCGAAAAGCGAAGCGGTGAGGTTTGGGATTTATTAAGTGCCGTAAAAACAGAATTCAATCAATTTGGAACTATCCTGGAAAAGACAAAAAAGAAATTACAGGAGGCTACCAATACCATCGACAAAGCCAGTACACGAAGCAGGGCCATCGAAAGGCAATTACGAAAAGTACAGGAATTGCCTTCACAGGAAACTATCGCTAAAATTGAACAGGAAATAGACCAGGAAAGTATAGACATTCAGCAAGAAATTCAAAATGATTTATTCAACTCAAATGAAGAAGCGTAGCCGTTGGTGATCAACTTTCCAAAATATCCAACTATTAATTTGAAGAGTAAGGAGTAGTTTCTAATTTTAGAAACATTTCCTATCTTTGCAAAAACAATTTTAATTGCAATTCTTTCAGACACGTTTTTTAGAGGAAGCCGACAAATTCATTGCGGGCCTTGACCAAAAGGCTGCAAGAAAAGTCTTTTTCAACATAGACATTGCCGAACAAAGTAATGACCCAAAACTTTTCAAGAAACTTCAAAAAGATATTTGGGAATTCAGAACAAAATTTGGCGGACAACAAATAAGGCTGCTTGCATTTTGGGATAAAGACAGCGAAATTGAAACGTTGGTTTTCGCAACTCACGGATTCATTAAAAAAGTGGACAAAGTGCCTGCAAACGAAATTGAAAGAGCGGTCAACATCAGAAAAAAATATTTTGAAAGTAAACTTAAAAAATAACATTATGGCAAAGAAAGCAGGAATGAAATCATATTCACTTGCCGAAATGAAAGATAAATATATCGGCAAAACCGGAACAACTGACAGAGACGAATACGAGTACGAACTTCGTATGGACGTTTTGGGACGAATGATAAAAACAGCAAGACAAGAACGCAATTTGACACAAGAACAATTGGGCAAACTTATTGGTGTGCAAAAAGCTCAAATTTCTAAACTTGAAAGCAGTGCCAATAGTGCAACAATTGACACAATATTAAAAGTATTTAAGGCATTAAAGGCTGACATTCATTTTAATGTGTCAATTGAAAAGCAATATTTACAACTTGTGTGACAATAAGGTGAACACACAACAAGCGGTCAATGGACGTTCAGGGTAAAGAATATATATCTCCTCACTGAACGCCCTAAACGTTAGTCAGAATTATTAAACAGTTGCTATGAAATTTCGAGTACTAATTTTACTAATAACAATGTTTTCGTTTTTTACTTGTTTCAGCCAGGCAATAACTGACATCCTAAGTCCCACAAGACATCATAATAAAATTGACGATATAGAAAATGCAAAACAGATACAGGCATTATTAAAATCTATTGACAAACGCTATTCTGACTTTAAAGTTATTGACCCATCGGCATCTACCGACAAAAATTGTAATTTCTTTTTTGACAGTTTAAAGATTAAATCCTATACCAAAGCTGATTTTGACAACAATGGATATACCGACATCTTGGTTATCGGACAATGGAGCCATCCTTCAATTGTATGTATTTTTGATAATGGAGGAAATAAGTTTTCAATTAATAGATTAACGAGAAGAAGTTTTCAAGACTGCTCTTTTCCGGTGGTCACTATGAATGGGACGCAACCGTTTATTGATTATTATTATTTTAAAGAACCAGAAGATTGGCGACAATATGATACTTCTATAACACTTCAATCAAAAAAGTTGATTTATAAATTTGGAGATTTTATTGAGTATAATGACTTGGCTAAAAACTATAACATTCAAAAAATAGAATACGAAACTACAATGTGTTTTGGAACTTGTCCTGTATTCAAACTGACTATAAATTCTGACCATTTTGCAAAATATGATGCTCTTAAATTTAATAAACCAGACGGAGAGTTTAATGGAACAATTGACGCCAAAACATATAGTGAACTTGTTGAACTTTTAAATTATATAGACTTCCCGAACTTAAAAGAGAATTATAGTGTTGGCTGGACGGACGACCAAACTTGTACTTTGAAAATCACATATGATAATGGTAAAACAAAGACAATAACAGATTATGGAAAAATAGGAACTTATGGGCTTGACAGAGTTTATAGCATACTTTTTTCATTAAGACAAAATCAGAAATGGAAATAACATCTATGCGACGTTCTTAATAACGAAACAATTTCAAAAATACAATCTCTCATCATGAAAAAAATACTTGTCATTTCAATTTTTTTAGCTGCCTGTAGCAGCCACTCTCAAAAAGAAACTACTGTCGACAATACTAAAGATTCGGTAGCTACGGTAGTGCCTGCCAACAAATTTGAAAATGTAAATTTTGCATCCACAAAAGATCTGGGTTGCGGAATGCCACTCTCCGCCGGTGTAGAAGACACAGCACACTATAAGGGAAAAATTTATGGCTTCTGCTCCACGGAATGCAAAGAAGATTTTTTAAAAGATCCGGAGGGTCACATCGCAAAAAAATAGTTGTGTAAACGAAGCAGGCAGGAAATTATAATATGCTCGTTTCATTCTTTCAAAAAATTCCCAATAAGTTTTCCTGTTTTTTAACCCGTGTCGTTATTTTATATGAACCAATAGTAATTGGAGGTAATCAAACAAAAAATGGAATACCATCAGCACATAAATATTTTTGTATTTAAAATAATAAATGGAAAATATAATTCCAATCGCGAATGGAATGGCCACCTGCTGAACAGTACCGTAGAAGGCATGAGCCAGGCCGAAAAAAACAGATGAAATAATAATGCCTGCCGCCGGGCTTTTAAAAATCAGTTCAATCCTTTGCTGCAGGTAACCCCGGAAAATTATTTCTTCTGTAATGCCCGCCGTGATGCAGGTAAAGAGTAGCAACGCAGGGTGCGCGCGTAAAATGCCTGCCATATTTTTTAAGTAATCTCCTTGCTGATTCATTGGATAGCCTAAACTTTTAAGAATAAGCATGAGTAAAATACCTGATAATAATATGGCGCCATAGATTCCTAAAATGGAAAGAATATAAAAACCAATTTTTCTGCGCTCAGGTCTCTTTAAAAGCAGGTTTTGCTTTTCTGCAAAATGCGCATATAAGAAAAGGAAGACAGCTATCGCCCAAAAAAAGAGCCTCGAGTACAGTAAATTTTGGTAAGTTAGTTGGGCTGCAGTTCTGTTTGAGATAATTCCTAAAAATTGGAAAATGTACCTGTAAAAGACAATGATTAAAATAGTGATAACTCCCGCTATCATCATGTATTTTTTCCTGCGCATAAAAAAAAATTCATTAAATCTTTGTCAAATGTATAGCATAACCCCGGATGGAATGGCTTTTAAGATAAATATCCTGATTGGTTACTTCGTCACATTTTTATTGTTGGAAGTCAATTATAATTATTTTTTGGGTTGCTGCATCATCAATCCATTTATAACATCTTCCAATTCCTGAACAGGCATTTTTAGTACAAGGTATCTATCTCTCGTCCCATTGTTATCCCAGTTGTTGCTTCCATCCTGATTGACAATTATTTTTCCCCTGACAGCGCCAAAATATTTTTGGTAACCTCTTACGGCTACTAAAGTGGCTGTTTCATCCCAACTCATCCTGCCGTTCGCATCATTTTTATCAAGCGGAATACTTCGCACAAAAACATCTTTCACCGGCGAATTCCTAATATCACTTTTTGTAATCGGCAAACCTGTGTGGATTTTTTCTCCTATCTCAAATCCGCTGAAAATAACCGGAGTTGGCCAGTTGTCAAAGGCTATTTTGGAAGACGTTGCATCCTTCATCAAATTAAATTCTTTGAAGGCACCCATTTCGTTATTAAAGCATGCAGCCATACTCACCAATAATTTTACTTTTCTTTTGATCAGTTCTTTGCCGGTTAATGAAGAAAATTCATCGGGTTTGGATTGAATGAGGTTGGCCATGTTGGTTAAAAATCCCACCGTCACAATCGTCACACTTTTGTCCGGTTGAGATGCCAGAATTTTTCTATAAAGTTTTAAAGCTTCATAAGCCTGGTCATTTCCTTTGATGCTGTGCGGATAATTGGCCACGATCAATGAATCCCATTTTTGCGAGCAAGGGATATTGACACCATCGCCTCTTACTATTCCAATGGGGATATTGGGACGGTTAAAATAAGTATTGAGTACGCTCAATACCGGAACCGTCAGATTGTGTTTGTTGCTGGATATCGTGGCCAGTATTTTACATTCACCATTGTCTGCCATTGCATGCAATATGGCTAACGCGCCCACATCATCATAGTCGGGCCCCATATCTGTATCAAAAATGATCGCCACGCGTTTCTCTTGCTTTTGAGCATTCACTTTTTGCGGCAGCAAAAAAACATTACTAAAAAGAAATACAATTAATGTGGGAAGAATATTTTTCATAATTATTAAATTTTTAAAAAATAAATTGAATTAAGTATTCCGATGGCAAAGTTCTTTTCGCAATGGTTTATTCTCTATTTACTTTTTTGTCCTGATACAAAAAAGTAAAAAAAAAATCAAGGCTGCATAAAAAAAGCTAAAAATTTGAATGATTGTCTAAAATGAAATTAGCTCAAGCGATAGAATATATCCCAGCTAAAGTACGACTTACCAGCTATGTGCATATCCCAGCAACATCAACTTGAATTTCATTTCTTAACGACTATCATTCAAATTTTCTTAACGCTTTTTTTATGAGGCCGGCGAACAATACCGTTACAAGTCCCATTTGCGATTATTCAAACTTTAAAATAAAACTACATCGCGGTTACCTTCATTCAGGAAGGCCTACGATTGCCAAAGCTTTTTTGTGCTAATTAGAAATCTGTATTTTTTCTTTGTTTACTGGCAAAAGCAGGTGGAAATATTTTACAGATTTTTTACGGCATCAAATTAATAAAATAATCTTATCGGTCTCCCCGAAAAGCAAAAAACTTTTTTAATTGGCGCTTCGAATTGGATAATACAAGCTTTAATAGCTATTCAACTAATAGAAATCATAAATTTGCCAATTCAATAATTTTAACCACTGTAATGTTTGAACTCCTATCGCAAAGCATCAAAGAAAAAGTTTCAATCAAAGAGGATGAATTCGATTTCGCAAAAACACTTTTCATTCCAAAGAAATTGCGCAAAAGACAATACCTGCTGCAGGAAGGTGATGTGAGCAAATACACCGCTTTTGTAGAGAAGGGAATGTTGAGAACTTTTACAGTGGATGAAAAAGGCAATGAACCGATTCTTCAATTTTCAATGGAAGGATGGTGGGCCGGTGATCTTTACAGCTTTCTAACAGAAGAACCTTCCCAATTCCATATAGAAGCGATAGAAGAATGCGAATTGCTTTTAATCACTAAATCATCCTGGGACACTTTGCTCGATAAAGTGCCTGCATTCGAGCGCTACTTTCGCATCCTGATTCAAAACAGCCTTATCGCCACTCAACGGAGACTGATGTCTTCTATGAGTGAGAGCGCTGAGGAAAAATATACAAAGCTTATCAATAATTTTCCGGGATGCCTTCAGCGGATTCCCCAGCACATGATTGCTTCTTACCTCGGTATTACTCCCGAAACGCTCAGTCGTATTCGGGGCCAGATGTCAGAACGAAAATGAGTTATCAATTCGTTATCGTTTACCGGTCTGAAATGATCCCTGCGTGCAATTTCTTATCTTTATGGTTCCGGGATTTCAACAAAAGATTTGTCATTAAGATTTACTGATCATGAAAGTATTTATCACGAACATAATACCTGAAGCAGGATTAACATTATTGCGGAACGCCGGGATAGAATATGAACAATGGAACGAAAGACGCAACCTGACGCCAAAAGAATTAATAGAAAAAAGTAAAGAAAGTGATGCAATTATCATCGCCGGTTACAGCGTGATTGACGCCAATTTTTTACATGAATGCAAACATTTAAAAATAATTTCTTTACACTCAGTTGGTTTCGACAGGGTAGATATCGATGAAGCAACCAAATTAAAAATACCTGTTGGAAATACGCCGGGAGTAGTCAGCGCAGCCACTGCAGACACGGCTTTCTTATTGATGCTTGCCGTTTCCCGAAAGGCCTTTTACCAGTATCGTAGAATACTGAATGGAGAATGGAATTTCTTTGAGCCTACTGCCAATCTTGGCGTAGAACCTTATGGTAAAACGCTTGGTATATATGGTTTGGGAAATATTGGTTTTGAGATGGCAAGGCGATGCGCGGGAGCTTATAATATGAAAGTTCTTTACCACAACAGGAACCACAATGAGTATGCGGAAAGAGAGTTAAACGCTGAACTGGTTTCGTTTGAGGAACTATTAAAAACGAGCGATATTATTTCGGTGCATACAGTGCTATCGGATGAGACAAAGGGTAAATTTGACCAATCCGCTTTTAGCCTGATGAAACCTTCTTCCATTTTCATTAATACTGCCAGGGGCGCCATTCATAATGAAACCGACCTTATAGAAGCTTTGCAAAAAGGAACCATTTGGGGCGCGGGTTTGGATGTAACCAATCCGGAACCAATGGCACCTGGTAATGTCTTATTGACAATGCCCAACGTGGCAGTATTACCACACATCGGTACTGCAACCATTGAAACCAGGGATGCTATGGCAAGGATTGCAGCGCAAAACGTTATTGCCGCATTGAACGGACAACCCATTCCCCACCCTGTGAATCCGGAGGTATATGATACAGTGAATTCGTAGAAATATTTTTAACAACATGTCTTAAAAGTCACAGCGGCAAAAATCATTAGTAGTACAAAGGACTGCCAGAACGGATATGCCCCAACGCAATCATTCATAATAAAAAAGGGCAAAAGGAATTGCCCTTATTTAATCATTCATCAATAAAAAGGGCAACCGCAAGGGATTGCCCCAACCCCATTTTACTTGATGGCAATCTCTTTCGTTGCTTTTGCCTGTACTTTAGATTTAGGCAACTCTATGTTTAATATGCCATCTTTATAACCCGCGGAAATACTGTCGTCTTTTACGTTTTCCGGCAATTGAAAACTGCGCGTAAATGAATTGTAGCTGTATTCGCGCCGCGTATATTCTTTTCCATTTCCATCTTCGTTGTGTTCTGATTTTGATTCTGCACTGATAGTGAGTACATCACCATCCACTTTTAATTTAAAATCGCCTTTCTGAAATCCGGGAGCTACTACTTCTACCGAAAAGTTTTTTTCATTCTCTGCTATATTTACTGCAGGAAATTCTTTCTCCCACCTGTTTAGCCAGTTGTTATCAAAGAAATTATCGGTATTAAAAAAATCAATTGCAGGGGACATTACCCTGTTTCTTTTTACGATGTTAGACATAGTTTTTCCTCCTTTTTTTTGGTTAATAATATTAGAGTCATTTTAAAAAAATCCACAAATAGTTTGCCACAGCGCCCGCACCAAAATTTTTTCACAAAGTTTTTAATTGATATAGATCAAGGGTATTTATTATCATACGTCATTGGCATGGGGATGGCTGCCTGGCTACCTTTGTGTAACAAAAAGCGAAGCACATGGCACACAGGAAATCAATAGCTATTATAGGAGCCACAGAAAAAAATGGTGAGGAAATCGCAACTCAATTGAGCCAGGGAGCATACGATCTGCTTTTAATTTCAAACGATAAGGAAGCACTGGATCGTTTATCAGAAAAAATGAAAACGCGTTCGTCAAAGGCAGAAATATACTTTATTGAATGTGTGAAAGACGGCTGCTGGGAGGCAGACATTATTATACTTGCGGTTCCGCATAATGAAGAAAAAATGGTGGCAAAGCTGATGAAAGAAGTGGCTACTCAAAAAATTGTAGTGGATTTTTCAAACGAAGAAAATGCAGGGGAAGGATTAAACAGCATTTTACCCTACTCAAAACTGGTAAAGGTTTCAGGAAATTTTTCTACAAAAGAGATTGTGATTCGGGGAGATGATGAAGCAGTAAACCAGGAAATATCGGAGATTTTTATTCAGGCTGGCTACCACGTTTCTATCGCAAAAAATCAAATCAACGCAATTAAGATAACTATTTAATCAAAAAAAACAACTCAATAAACATGAACAAGATAATTGGAACAAATTCAAATAACAGTTTTGCATTAATAGCAAGGCTTGCCTTAGGATTGACGATATTTCCACACGGCGCACAAAAAATGTTAGGTTGGTTTGGAGGCTATGGATTCAACGGCACTATGGCTTTTTTTACCACGCAGGTACACTTGCCTTACATAGTGGGACTGCTCTTTATATTAATTGAATTTTTCGGATCACTGTTTTTAATTTTTGGCTTTTTTACACGGGCGTCTGCCATAGGCTTTATGGGCATCTATCTGGGTGCGCTCATTACCGTTCATGCAGCTAATGGCTTTTTCATGAACTGGAACTCGCAGGCTGGCAAGGGTGAAGGATGGGAATATTTTATCATGCTTTTTGGATTGGCAATTATCGTTTTGATTTCTGGCGGAGGTAAAGCAAGTATAGACGGAGCGATTTCAAAAAAGCCAAGCACTACAGTAAAACATACCTGAACCATTCGGGCGGTAATAAATAGTAACAATTAACAATCAATAATTAACAATTAAAACTAAAAAACAATGTCATTAACAAAATGGTCGATTGACCCTTCACACAGTGAAATTACTTTTAAAGTAAAACATCTCATGATCACTACCGTAACAGGTAACTTCAAAGAATATAGTGCCGAATTGGAAACAGAAGGCGATGACTTTCAGTCAGCAAAAAAAATTGAATTCTCGGCTGATATTAATTCCATAGATACCGGCAATGAGCAACGTAACGGACATTTACGCTCATCCGATTTCTTTAACGTGGAAGAAAATCCCAAACTGCATTTTTCGGGTACGAAATATGAGGGAAACGGTGACGAAGCAAAACTCTATGGTAATCTCACTATTGCGGGTATCACCAAACCGTTAGTACTGGATGTTGAATTTGGTGGAATCGCAAAAGATCCATGGGGTGGTGAAAGAGCAGGATTTAATATCAAAGGAAAATTAAGCCGGAAGGACTTTGGAATGACTTATAACGCAGCCCTGGAAGCTGGTGGAGTAGTCGTAGGGGATGAAGTAAAGATAAACGCCGAAGTAGAATTAGTAAAACAAGCTGCTGCGGAAGATGTCATACTCGATGAGTCGAAGAAAGAGGTATTAGTATAACACTCTTAATAAAACGTATGCGGTAACCATTAAAAAGATTTCTTTTTAATGGTAGCCGCATAATTCAAAAAAAATGATTGACATGAAAATAGCATTAATCGGAGCCACAGGATTTGTAGGTTCCGCCATTTTAAAAGAAGCATTGGACAGATGAATTCAAGTAACCGCTATTGCGCGTCATCCTGAGAAGTTGAAGGGGCAAAATAATCTTACTACCGCGAAAGCTGATATAATGGATACCGATAAATTATCGGACATATTAAAAGGAAATGATGTGGTAGTAAGTGCTTATAATCCGGGCTGGACCAATCCCAATATTTATAATGAATTTTTAAAAGGTTCACAATCTATCCAGGATGCAATAAAGAAATCAGGGGTAAAACGTTATATCGTAATTGGTGGCGCAGGAAGCTTGTTTGTTGCGCCCAACGTTCAACTGATTGACACGCCTCAGTTTCCGGCTGAATGGAAACCCGGCGCATTGGCAGCAAGAGATTATCTAAACATTTTGAAAATGGAAAATGAATTAGACTGGACTTACCTAAGTCCCGCCATCGAAATGAATCCCGGCACAAAGCATGAAAGAAGAGGTACGTATCGCACGGGTTTGGAGAATCCGGTTTTTGATGCTAATAATAAAAGCATTACTTCGGTAGAAGACCTTGCCGTAGCCATTGTAGATGAAGTGGAAAATCCGAAGCATATTCGGGCACGCTTCACCGTTGGGTATTGAGGAGGTGGTATCAGTTATGAGATACGAGGTATTGGGCGGAGCGGCTCACCGTGAAACGAAGTTGCTAACGCGGCTGTATTTAAATTTTGTAAATTATTAAAAAACTTGATTGTCCGACTAAAAATTATATATTTTAATTGAACACTTGCTGACATTAACTTTCACGGCCCCTCTCCTTCGGAGATCGGGTTGGCGTGAGGACAACACCAGCGCTGTTTTCATTGAATTAGCCAGGCAATCATTATTAAAAAATAAAAAAAATGAAAACTTTAGTAGTAGGTTCCAATGGAACAATTGGAAAAGAAGTAGTCAATCTTTTAAATGAAAAAGGATATGAGGTAATCGGAGCTTCACGTTCTACAAAACCTTCGATAGACATCACAGATTCTTTAAATATAGAATCATTTTATTCAAAGCTCGGAGAAGTAGATGCCATTATTTCTGTAGCGGGCGACGCTGCATTTTCTTCTCTTGATAAAGTTACGGATGAAGGAATTCAGTTGAGCGTCAACAGCAAACTTTTGGGCCAGGTAAATTTAGTTCGCAAAGGATTGAGCAATTTGCGCCCCGGCGGCGTCTTCATAATTACAGGCGGAATACTTGCTTATTCACCGATGCCTCAAACATCTTTGATTGCTATGGTGAATGCGGGTTTGGAGGGTTTTGCGAGAGCCTTGGCATTAGAACTAACAGAAGGAAGACGAATTGTTGTCGTTCATCCTACATGGGTTGCTGAAACTGCGGCAAAAATAGGAATGGATCCCACACCATGGCCCGATGCAAAAGAAACCGCATTCGCTTATTTAGAAGCGATAGAAGCAACTAATAATGGAGAGCCTGTTTTTGTAAAAGGATATGAACCGAAAAGAAAATCTTAGCTGTCAGATTATCAGCAATCAGCTATTAGCAATGAAACAATTTAACAATAAAACAATTTAACCTAAATATTATGGAAGTAAAAATTTGGTCAGATGTAAGATGCCCGTTTTGCTACATCGGCAAGCGGAAATTTGAAAAAGCATTAGAGCAGTTTCCTCATAAGGATAAAGTGAACATCACATGGAAAAGTTTTGAACTCGATCCTAATCTTACAACCAATACAAAGGTAAGCGCGACACAACATTTGTCAGAAGCAAAAAAGGAATTTCCAAATCCCAGGCAGAAGGAATGCAGGAGCATGTTGCCAACATTGCCAAAGAAGTCGGACTTGATTTTCACACTAAAAATACGGTCGTCGCTAACTCCTTCAATGCGCACAGGTTAATTCAATTAGCCAGGACAAAAGGATTGGGCAATGAAGTGGAAGAAGCATTATTCAAAGCATATTTTATGGAGGGAAAGAATATAGACGATGAAGAAACACTTGTTAAAACTGGTGTATCCATTGGATTAGAGGAAAGTAAAGTAAAAGAAATTTTTAATTCAGATGCCTTTGCCAAAGAAGTAAAGCAGGATGAAATGCAGGCACAGTCTATCGGCATTAACGGAGTTCCGTTTTTTGTGCTCAATAATAAATATGCTGTGTCCGGTGCACAATCGCCTGAAACATTTTTAGATGTGCTGGAACAAACATGGGAAGAATTTGAAAAAGAAAATCCGGCATTAATAATTACTGAAGGAGAATCTTGTTCCCCTGATGGGAATTGTAATTAAATAAACTAAATATCAAAATCAAAAGACAAAGCAGTAGTAAAGAAAATATGTCAACTCTTTCAACATTCAACAGGTTTACTAATGATCTGAAAAAACAGGACTATTTAATGCCTGTGCTGTTCATTGGCCATGGTTCTCCTATGAATGGAATTGAAGACAATGAATTTAGCCAACGCTGGTCACAGATGGCCAAAGAAATTCCAACGCCCGCCGCCGTGTTAGTGGTATCAGCACATTGGTTCAGTAAAGGCACGCGCATCACAGCAATGGATTTTCCTGAAACCATCCATGATTTTGGAGGTTTTCCCCAGGCGCTTTTTGATGTACAATATAATGCGCCGGGCAATCCTGCGTTGGCTATGGAAACCGCTTCACTCATACATTCAGCGCACGTGGAATTAGATCACGATTGGGGATTGGATCATGGTACCTGGACTGTTGTCCGGCATATGTATCCAGAAGCAAAGATCCCGGTTTTGCAATTAAGCATTGATTACACCAAACCGCCACAATATCACTATGACCTTGCAAAAGAATTGTATGGGTTAAGGAAAAAGGGGGTATTAATTATCGGTAGCGGAAATATGGTACACAATCTGCGGATGGTATCCTGGAGTCAACTGAATGAGAATTATGGATATGATTGGGCGTTGCAGATGAATGATACTTTTAAACAATTGATCGTTAATGGCGATTATAAACCATTGATCCATTATGAAAGCCTCGGCACTGAAGCAAAGCTTGCCATTCCTACACCGGAGCATTATTTGCCTCTTATATATTCATTAGGATTGAAAGGAAGTAATGACTCTATTTCATTCTTTAATGATAAAGCGGTGGCGGGATCGCTGACGATGACGTCTGTGAAGATTGGTGCTTAAAAAACGGGAAATAATGAATAGAGAATAGGGAATAAGGAATAAAAAAGTAATGGACGCAATATTCCTAAAATTTTTAATTCTTGTAATTCGTGGCTATAAAAAATAAAATTCAAAAAAATGTACAACCTGAAAATAATTTCTTCTACTGTGCGTCCCGGGCGCAAAGGGCCTGTTGTGGGCGCCTGGGTCACGGAACTTGCTAAACAGAACGGTAATTTCAATGTAGAATTTATAGACCTTGGTGAACTTAATTTGCCTATGATGAATGAGCCCAATCATCCTTTAATGAAAATGTATAAACACGAGCATACGAAACAGTGGAGCGCAAAAATTGACGAAGCAGATGCTTTCATTTTTGTGACGGCGGAATATGATTATAATTATCCCGCGCCTTTGAGAAATGCACTGGAATATCTGTCACATGAGTGGGGCTACAAACCTGCTGCCATCGTAAGCTATGGTGGCGTGTCTGCGGGCACAAGGGCCGCAAATGCTTTAAAAGCAGACCTTTCAACTTTTAGAATGGTACCTTTGACTGAATCGGTAAACTTTCCGTTTTTTCAACAGAATATCAATGACGAAAATGAATTTGTGGTAAACGATATTTCTCTTAAAGCGGCACAAAATATGTTGAAGCAATTAGTAAGATGGACCAAAGGATTGAAAGCAATAAAAGAGGATACGGAATAATGATTGCAATTTTTCCCGGGTGAAAAATGATGATTAATAAATGTAAAACAGGATAGCAATGGAAAAAAGACAATTTGGAAAATCAGACTTAATGATATCGCCGATTACTTTTGGCGGCAATGTTTTTGGATGGACGATTGACGAAGAAAAATCATTCCGCTTGCTGGATGTTTTTTCCACAGCCGGTTTTAATTTTATAGATACAGCAGATGGATATTCAAGATGGGTGGCGGGCAATCATGGTGGCGAGTCTGAAACCATCATTGGCAATTGGATGAAAAAAAGAGGGAACAGAAAAGATATCATCATCGCAACTAAAGTAGGCGCTGATATGGGCAATGGCAAAAAAGGATTGAAAGCCAACTATATAAAATCGGCTGTAGGAGATTCCTTAAAAAGATTGCAAACAGATTATATTGATCTGTACCAATCTCATCATGATGATTTGGACACTCCTGTTTCTGAAACGATGACGGCATTCAATGAATTGATCAACGAAGGAAAAGTGCGCTACATCGGAGCCTCCAACTTAAGTGCAGAGCGAATTAAAGCGTCGAATGATTTTGCGCGAAAAAATAATTTGCAACCCTACATCAGCTTACAGCCATTATACAATTTATACAGCCGTGAAAAATTTGAGAACGAATATTTGAAATTAGTAACTGCCGAAGAGTTGGCAGTACTCCCCTACTATTCTTTGGCTAGCGGATTCCTAACCGGAAAATACAGGAGCGAAAAAGATTTGGATAAAAGCCAGCGGGGACACGGAATCAAAAAATATCTTGATGAAAGAGGAATGAGTATATTGGCTGCAATGGATAAAGTGGCGGCGGAACAAAACGTTGAAGTATCACAGATTGCCATTGCGTGGCTACTTCATAAACCATTCATAACTTCAGCCATTGCAAGCGCTACAAAAGAAAAACAATTGGATGAACTAATTCATGCAACTAATTTAAACTTAAGCGCAGAGCAGGTGAAAGTATTAGACGAAGCCAGCGCGTACTAGAAAAGAATGGTGAATGGGCAAGGAATTCAATGTTCAATGTTCGATAAGCAATGTTCAATAATCAATATTCAATATTCAATGTTCAATATTCAATAATCAATATTCAATAATCAATAATCAATGTTCAATAATCAATATTTAATAATCAATATTTAATAATCAATATTCAATAATCAATAATCGAATTGTATATGGAATTAGGTATCATGACATTTGCAGATATGGCGCCGGAAACGCTTCCGGGACGGGGAATGAACGCGCATCAGCGACTTAAAGATTTGATGGAAGAGATTCAACTGGCAGATCAGCTGGGGCTTGATGTTTTCGGAATTGGTGAACACCATCGTCCTGATTATGCGGTGTCATCTCCGGCTATCATATTGGCGGCGGCGGCAATGGTTACGAAAAATATTAAACTCACAAGTGCCGTAACGGTATTGAGTTCAGATGATCCGGTGCGGGTGTTTCAAAATTTTTCTGAAGTGGATCTTTTGTCGGATGGACGTGCGGAAATCATGGCGGGCAGAGGATCGTTCATTGAATCATTTCCTTTATTCGGTTTCGACCTGGATGATTATGATGAACTGTTTACCGGGAAATTAGAATTATTATTAAAAATAAATAAGACTGCAAAGATTTCCTGGAAGGGAAAACATCGCCCTTCATTTGAAAATCTTGGCGTGTATCCAAGACCGTATCAACCGGCTATTCCTGTCTGGATCGCTGCAGGAGGTACGCCTGCTTCAGCAGTAAGAGCCGCTACACTTGGTTTGCCATTAACATTGGCTATTATTGGCGGAAGGCCTGAGCAGTTTGTTCCGTTTATAAATCTTTATAAAGAATCCTGGAAAAAAGCCGGCCATGATGCCTCGCAGTTGCAATTTGGCGTCAACAATCATGTATTTGTTGGCGAAGATTCCAAAAAAGTAAGCGATGATTTTTTTCCCTATTATTCGTCTATGATGGATCGTGTAGGCCGCGACAGAGGCTGGCCGCCACATACCAGGCAGCAGTTTGACCATTCACGGTCGCCGATCGGAGCGCTTATGGTGGGAAGTGTGCAGGAAGTGATCGATAAAATTTTATATGAACATCAATTGTTTGGCAATACCCGTTTCCTGGCGCAGGCAAGTATAGGCAATGTACCACATCAACTGGTGATGAAATCTATTGAATTGTTCGGAGACAAGGTAGCGCCGATTATCAGGAAGGAAGCAGGATTGAAAAATAAAATCCCAAAGGAAGTGCTTCAATAAATTTCAGGGCAGTAAACAAACCTATATCAAGGATTTCTATTTAAAAGCACACTATCAATTTTATAAAAATAATGGAAGAAGTGAAACTATCATTAGACGAAAAACAACATGGCCATTTTTACATCAATGAAAATGATGAACAGGTAGCCGAGATGGTGATTGGCATTTCGGGGAATGACCTCACCGTTTATCATACCGAAGTTTTGCCAAAGGGAGAAGGAAAAGGATTGGCGAAAGAATTATTAAAAACGATGGTAGATTACGCCAGGAAAAACAATTTAAAAGTAATAGCGCTGTGTCCCTACGTGTTTGCTCAATTCAAACGGCATCCTGATGAATACAGTGATATTTGGAAAAATAAGTAACTGAAAAAATTCTAAAACAGAAATTATGCAACAAGCCTGGCCTGCTCTTTCTTACAAAAATGGCAAAGCGACTTATGATACTTTGCACATGTTTACGCAAATAGTCGGTAAAATAAAGTTGGCCACGCTACCCTGGGTTAATCATTCATGGCATGTTACTTTACACATTACGCCTACCGGATTGGCAACGCACAATATGCCATATAAAAATGAAAACTTCCAGGTTGATTTTAATTTTATTGAACACCAGCTTAGGATCACAACAGATAAAGGCGAGCTCCGGAAATTTAACCTATATGGAATTTCAGTGGCTGACTTCTACAAAAAAATATTTGAAGCTCTTGATGATTTAGGCATTGAGGTAAAAATAAAACCGGTTCCCGTGGAATTGGCCAATCCGATTCCCTTCAAGAAAGATACGATCCATGATACTTATGATAAAGACCAGGTTACTGCTTTTCATAATGCCTTATTGAAGATACAGGATGTGTTTATGGATTTCCGCAGCGGGTTTAAAGGAAAATGCAGCCCGATACATTTTTTCTGGGGTGGCTTTGACCTTGCGCTGTCATTCTTTTCAGGAAGAAGAGCGCCCAAACATCCGGGAGGAGTTCCGGGAATGCCCGACTGGGTAGCGGAAGAAGCCTATTGCAGGGAAGTAAGCAGCGCCGGTTTCTGGACTGGCAACGATACATTTCCGGAGCCGGCATTTTATTGTTATTTGTATCCCGAGCCTGATGGTTATAAAACAGCAAAAGTGCAGCCTGCCACTGCATATTATCATACTACACTCGGGGAATTTATTTTGCCCTATTCGGAAGTACAGCAATCTGAAAACCCGCCAAAGGCGTTGCTTGAATTTTTAAAAAGTACTTACGGCGCAGGCGCTGATTTGGCAAAATGGGACAGGGAAATTTTAGAAGATTAGAAGTTTACTATGGAATCGTATTTTGTCCGGAGCCTGACAACAGCTCACTAATCTCCTTTATCGTTGCATACGGAAATGCGGTATTCTAATAGATGCCAGTAAACAAACCCGCCTGGCCGCCACGCAGGGGAACACGAAGTAATGCGCTTTGTCGCCTGGTGCGAAGATGTATTTCTTTTTTACCCGGCAAACGAACTTTTATCAAAGATTTCTATTTTCCAAAACCTGAACTCGTATCCACGCGCTTTTTTCATTTTTTTATTCCCTATATCCGATTACATTCCCTGGGCATTCGTTTAGGATGACAGCAATTATTTTGTTTTAAACACAAGCCGTGAGACACGACTTTGGGAAATTATTAATCGTTTTTATTTTCCTGAAGGAGCGAAGGCCACAAACCAGCCTGGTCGGTGGACACTGAAAAACTTTGCTTTTATTTTTTCGCAGAAAAAACCCTTTGTGTGGTCTTTGAGTCTTTGTGGGACAGAAAAATATTCAGGCAAGCGCCAGGGAACCTTACCCTGCCTTAGGCGGTAGTTTTTAAGATGCAGTAAACGAAAAATCCCGATAATTATCGGGATCGATTTGTATGTTGCTACCAGATATAACTGAGAAGGCTAACCGAAATTAAAAGCAATTTTAAAGTTATCAATTTCTTGCAATAATTGGAAGTACGAAATAATTTTTCCTTTTGCTGAACACCTGTTTGCCGATAGGCAAGTACAAAAAAATCAATCAAAAAAAACGATCATCATGTTGGGTTTTTTTAGAAAAATTTAAAGGGTTTCGTGTAATATTGCGTTGCCGGCAATTATATCTATTGATGCGAAAGCTAAAGTCTTTTTCAAATTGACCGCTGCAAAAAGACAGGTTAGTCCCCCCAATATTTATTAAAAAAACCAGGCAATCATAATGACTCAAAAGAAAAAGATATTTGTAATTATCGGAAGCGCCGGTAAAAATTCCGCCAATGAAAAACTTATTGACCAGTTCGAAAAATTGACAGACCAGGTTTTCAGTGTGACTGTTTTTAAGGACCTGAAGACGCTCCCCCATTTTGATCCGGAACTTTCAATTGATAACCCTCCGAAAGAAATTATTGAATTCAGAAGCCATGTAGAAAAAGCTGACGGAATAATGATCTCTACACCCGAATATATATTTAGTATTCCAGGTGGCCTTAAAAACGCTATTGAGTGGTGTGTGGCTACTACCGTATTTTCGGACAAACCAACCGGGCTTATCACCGCTTCCGCAAGTGGCCTGAAGGGACATGAAGCCCTTCAACTAATTATGAAAACGGTTATGGCAAAGTTTACAAACGAAACAGTGTTGCTGATACCGGGTGTAAAAGGAAAGATAAACCTGCAGGGAGAAATTACAGACGATAAAACCAGGATTGATTTTTTAAAATTTACTGAAGCATTTAAAAGTTTAGTTATTAATGGGTAACCGGCCATTGAACGGATTGCTGCAACCCGATGAACTTTACTTCACCCTGCAATGTTGCCCACAATCAATCCCTATTTCAAAGGGCCGTTGCTGAACTGTTCCGCGGTAAAACACAAATATCCATTTCATTGATAAGAGGCGCATTTCAAAATGTCGCATCATTCATTGCCTCAACCAATTAATCACCTCTCCCATTGGGAAAAAAGAAAGCAATGCCACATTTTGAAATGCACAAAAAAAAAGCCGTAGTCTTCCCAAGAAACTACTAACTTTCAATATCAAATTCTTTTGCCCTTACCGGCCGCTTATGTGTTTACCACTTCTAACTGTAACCCAGGTTGGCGAAGCCATTTGCCTAATGGTTGAAAGTTGTAGTGAGGAGTTATTAGTGATGAGTTATTAGAGATGAGTTATTAGTTATTAGTGATGAGTAATCAGTGATGAGTGATGAGTGATGAGTGTCTTGTCCTGCTATAAGTGGACAGATTTTTAACGATAAATCTGACATTAAACATGACAAAACAACCAAAAACGATTACAAGGTACAGTATTAGCTTTAAACAAAAAGTAGTAAGAG
>Ga0134126_10002239_pt1 | contig 24509 bp, 17 predicted proteins | sample KB31752_FD_96881 | JGI IMG/M metagenome (GOLD analysis project Ga0134126, IMG submission 96881) | Terrestrial soil microbial communities with excess Nitrogen fertilizer from Kellogg Biological Station, Michigan, USA - KB3-175-2 | ecosystem: Environmental > Terrestrial > Soil > Unclassified ... | reverse complement strand
TGGGCTTGGGCACACTCTCGAAGCAAAATTGAAATGGGTTTCGCTAATTCCGGCCCGCAAGCTATGAGTCCTGACAATAGAGGGTGTTCGTTGTTGAATGACAGCGGCGAATTGTCGATCGTCTGCACGATTCCGCCAGCGGCCAGAACCAGTGCGGCGCCGGCAGCAATGTCCCATTCGTGCTTGGGGCAAAGAGTCCACGTGGCATCTGCAAGTCCCGCAGCTACAAGGGCGAGCTTGTAAGCTACTGAACCAGTCGGGCGAATTTCAAACGGCTGGCCTCGAAACTTCTCCCATTCGCCACGCTTGATTTCGCTGCGGCTTGCCAGAATGGTGGCCCCCGCCAGGTCTTGTCTAGCGCTGGCGCGGCACGGCCGTCCGTTGTAGGTAACTCCGCTTCGGACGGACCCGAGAAACATCTCTCGCGTGGCTGGATTACAAATTCCGCCAGCCACAAGTCTGCTGTTTTCGACAAACGCCACTGAGATGCACCACTCGGGAATATCGGCAACGAATTCTCGCGTGCCGTCGAGTGGATCAACGATCCACACCCTTTCTTTTTTAAGGCGCGCAAAATCATCAACTGTTTCCTCAGAGAACCAACCCTCATCATCGCGTACGAGCACTTCACGAAGTGTGAGATTAGCTGCTCGATCTGCCTCGGTCACCGGGTCGCCCTTGCCCTTGAATTCGACATTGACAGCTGTGCCGATATAAGGGGCAAGTGTGGAAAGGGCAGCGTTCAGCGCGTTTTCAATGCGCTTCTCGACATCCGAGTCGCTGCTCATGGTCAATGCACCTTCGCGGAAGCCGCCCATCAGCATCCCCGCTGCTCGGCATTCCCACCGATGAATCCTTCCCGTTCAAGGTAGAGAAAAACCTCCTGGGCGGACTCTTCAGGGTTCATTTCTTTGGTGTCAACGGTCACTTCTGCGTCCGCAGGACGCTCATAGGGATCTGATATGCCGGTGAACTGTTTGACGATACCGGCACGCGCTTTGGCATAAAGACCCTTGCGATCGCGTCCCTCGCATGTTTCCAGTGAAGTTGAGAGATGAACCAAAATGAACCCTCCAAGATGCTCGATCATTCCCCTCACTTCCTTTCGAATGGCATCGTAAGGGGCTATAGGCGCACAAATCGCAATTCCTCCGTTTTTCGTGATTTCCGAAGCGACATAACCAATTCGCCTTATGTTAATGTCGCGGTGTTCCCGGGAAAAACCCAGTTCGGAAGACAGGTGTTTGCGGACCAAATCACCGTCCAGGAGAGTCACTGGCCGGCCGCCGATCTCTAAGAATTTGGTCATTAGGATTCGAGCGATCGTTGATTTACCCGAACCGGAGAGTCCGGTGAAGAATATTGTGAATCCCTGGCGATGGCGCGGAGGATAGGAGCGTTGGAGCTCACGAACGACTTCTGGAAATGTAAACCAAGCGGGGATGTCGCTCCCGGCGGCAAGCCTGCGCCTCAACTCCGTGCCGGAGATATTCAAAACGCGGGCCCCTGGCTTGACTTCATTCTCAGGAATGTAGCGGTCTTCATCTTCGAGATAAACCATCATCTGGAAGGGCACCATGCTTACGCCGATTTCCGCTTCATGCTTTCGTAATAGCTCTTGGGCTTCGTATGGTCCATAGAATGGCTTCCCGTTAGGACCGTCTTTGCCGGGACCTGCGTGATCACGCCCAACAACGAAGTGGCTGCAACCATGATTTTTGCGAATAATGGCATGCCAGAGCGCCTCGCGTGGACCACCCATACGCATGGCTAAAGGCAGAAGAGCGAGCCGCACTGTATCCTTTGGATACTTGGGAAGAAGTTCCTGATAGCACCGTACGCGCACGTAATATTCGACATCGCCGGGCTTGGTCATTCCGACAGACGGATTAATCAGCAAGTTTGCTCCGGCCTGTTTGGCCGCTCGAAGAGTTAATTCCTGATGGGCTCGGTGCATCGGATTCCGCGTTTGAAACGCGACAATTTTGCGCCAACCAAGGCGGTTGAACTCGGCACGCAATTCAGCAGGCGTCATACGCAACGAACGAAAATCATAGTGATGGGGACGCTCGAGGCCTTCCAGCCTGCCACCTATGTACCACGGGTGTGTTTTCTGCAGGAGGTGAGCCGCGCCGGGATGATTCACACTTACGCTTCCAAAGACTGACTGCGCTTCCGCACGCAAATCCGGCTGCCAAACGTCCTCGACGTGCATCGCCGCGAGCATAACGCCTTCAGGATCCCGCAAAGCGACCATCCCTCCTGGCTTTACGGATCGTGCGAAGTCTTCCGGAACATCAAGAGTTATCGGCATCGGCCAGAGATTTCCGTCAGTTAGACGCATTTTGTGGCAAACGCCTTCGTAATCCGAACGACACATAAAGCCGCCAAGCGGCGAGAAACCGCCACTCAGCAGAAGTTCGAGGTCGCATAACTGACGGGTCGTCAAATCCAAAGATGGCCAGTCCCGTGACTTGGCTTGAATCTCTGCGGCTCGCGCTGGTTCTACCATCAAATCGACCAACTCGCCGCCGTGTGGCGCATTCAAATGTTTTTCCATGCTCTAGAGCTCGCCTCCTCTTGAAATAGCCTTATTCCACTGATGATGCTCGTCGTAATCCACTTTTATCTGGGCCTCTTTCCCGGCCTCTTTCGGTTCTTTCGTCTCCGCAGCTTTATGCATCACGTAGGAAAATACCTTCTCGCAGTCTGCAGCTACGCGATTCCAGCTATAATGCTCCTCAACGAGCTTGCGCGCAGCGGATCCCACATTTTCGCGAAGCCGCTTATCTTGAAGCAGGGTGACGACGCGGTCGGCAAAATGGGCCGGTTCGTCCTCCAGGAAAACGTCCTTGCCATGAGAGACAGGCAATCCTTCAGCGCCCACAGTCGTTGAAACAACCGGCTTAGCCATTGCCATCGCCTCGAATATCTTGAGGCGCGTTCCGCTGCCCACTCTCAAAGGCACTATGTAGACCGAGGCCTTTGCTACGTACGGGCGTATATCATCAACTCTGCCTGTTACGTGCACTGCAGAATCCTCCTGGGACAGTTTTCGCACCGCGGGAGAAGGGTTTCGACCGACAACCCAGAGGGCAATGTTGGGAATCGATTTGCGAATGAGAGGAAGGATCTTGCGGCAAAAGAAGAGAATACCATCTTCATTTGGCTGCCAGTCCATAGAGCCAGTAAAAACGAGAGCGTTAGCTTCCTCCGCTCCAAAGAAGGGCTGAAAGTACGCCACATCAACGCCGGTTGGTATGGCTGTAACCTTATCCGCCGCTGAGAGATCGCAGAAATACTGGCGGTCCGCCTCCGATACCGTGAGGACATGATCGGCAAGTCGCGCGTACTTGCGTTCCATGCGGAGCGTCGTACGGTATTCTCGCCACCACACTGCTTTCCAAACGGGATTCCGCGTAACCTGGAAATGACGGCGCCAAATTGCGGCTTCGACATTGTGCGTAAATAGGATCTTGGGGACCGCTGCATCCCACGGAATCACCGGCGCAGCCAGTACAAAATCGCAAACAATCAAGTCGAATTTTTCTTTGCCCACCAGGCGGCGCAATTCGTGCAACATCTCCGGACGGCAAAATCGAGCCACGGAATGAGGTTGAGTTGAAAGAAAGCTTTTCGCATAGGCCAGGCGTCCCGCCCAACTCTGCCGATTCGGTGCCTTGACAGCCCAGCAGATTACTCCCGGGAATTGAGATTGCAACTCGGGTTGAACCTCTTCTTTCTCGGCTGAGTAAAATAGAGCAATGGTAAGCTCGTGCCTGCGGGAAAGTTCATGCAGAATTTGATAGCTGCGAATCTTTCCGCCAGTATCGAGCGGTAAAAGGCCTCCTGATTTCACCCATAAGATTTTCAACAATATCTCCTACCAGCAGATGCCTTCGTAATGCGATTTCCCATTCAAACGATGGGAGGGATTTAAGTTAACGAGGTCAATGACGTTCTGATTTTCGCGCAGACACGAGTCCAATGTTGCAGAATCGGCCTCGCGAGTGCCGATGACCACCACTTCGGATGACGCGATGACAGACTTCATCTCAGGAATCAAGAGCGAGCTAATATGAGGAATGACTTCCTCGAGGTAGCGCCGATTGGCGCCGACAAGCTTTCCCAGGGACACATTCTTATCCCATATCTGCACGTCACAGCCTTCACCGAGAAGTCTCTTCACTAGTTGAATGAGTGGGCTCTCGCGAAGATCGTCAGTACCGGATTTAAAGCTTAATCCCAGAACTCCGACTTTCCTTTTGCCACAACGCAGGACCGCTTCCGCCGCGCGCTCTATGTGCTCTCGGTTGCTCGGCAGAATCGACTCCATGACAGGAAGATGCAGATCCATTTCTTTCGCGCGATACGTGAGAGCGCGAACATCCTTAGGCAAACATGAACCTCCGAACGCGAATCCCGGCAGGAGATATGCAGCGGACGTATTGAGCCGGGCATCGGCAGTGAAGATCCGAAAAACGGATTCAGTGTCGACTCCTGCCTTTTTGCAGAAGGTGCCTATTTCGTTCGCGAAGGTTACTTTCAAAGCGTGAAACGCATTCGAGACATACTTTGCAGCTTCGGCCGTTGGTATGGCCGTTTCAAAGATTTTGCCTGGGACCCAACTGTAAACCTCGCGTAATATGCCGATAAGCTTCGATTCGGACGCCCCCAGAATGGTGACCGCGGGCTCAAAGAAATCACAGACAGCACTGCCTTCTCGCATAAACTCGGGGTTATAACAGACTCCGAAATCGATTCCACAGCGCTTCTTGCTAGCCGCCTCAAGCGCGGGAATCAGGACTGACTCCGTTGTTCCAGGAACAACGGTGCTACGAAAAACGATCACGTGATACTTTTGCTTGCGGGCAATGGCTTCGCCAATTTCTTCGCAGGCTCGCTTCAAATGGCTAACGTCAATGCGGCCATTGCTTTCGCTCGGCGTACCGACGCATACGATGGAAATGTCGGATTCGGAGATTGCGCGACTTGCATCATTTGTGCCGACTAGACGTCCGGCTTTGTGGGCCTGTTCAATCAGTTCATTTATCCCTTTTTCGAGAATGGGGCTTTGCCCCAAATCAAGCGCTTTAGCTTTTGCGGAGTCGATATCAACGCCTATAACCCGGTTTCCAATGCTAGCCAAACAGGCTGCTGTCACTGAACCAACATAGCCCAAGCCAAAAACACTCAAGGAGTGCGGCACTTTATCCAAGATTTGAACCCTCCGATAACCGTCTTTTTGTAAGCTAAAGCAGCATATTAGGGGAGCAATCAACCTGCCGAAAGGCTTTCAACTGACCTGTTCCAGTATACACCCAAACCTAACATTATCTGCCACTTAAGAAAAAATGCTGTAAGCTTGATGTATGTGCATAGCCACAAGATGTGCAAGTACTTGCAGCTTTTCCGCTAGTTTGCCCAAGAGCTTCCAGAGGAATTCTCTCGACATACCTAAGTCTATTAGCTTGTTGGCGGGAACGCACAGATCTGGAAATGCCTGAAAAACCAGAGCTGCCGCATTCGGCAGCATAAATGCTCGAATCTTAAGAGCGTGTGCTAATTTGGTAAGCTTAGACGCGTGATCTTAGTGTCCTCCCGGACTCTGGGATCAAGTCAAAGGACGAACTTGCCGCGTACCAAGAGTTTTCTTCAACGAGCTAGGCAGGCAAGCTGGAAAGAGCTGGCCACGCGGGCCCGTCAGGAGTTCTCGAAGCGTTGGGATTATGTTCTTTTTTGCTCGCTGAAAGGCCATTTTGCAAAGGCAGCTTCTGGCGTTTCCGCAAGCCTCCCCCGAGGACGATTCTTCTTTTCCGACGATGATATAGCCTCGATCTGCTGCGAGATACGCCGAAGGTTTCCAGAAACAGTCGCGAACATTCAAAACCGCGCAGAGCAGATCTGCTCACATCGTTTTAATCTTCTAGGTTATGAAAACCTTAGCTTAGGCGATGAAATTGATTGGCACGCAGACTTGGTGCATTTGAAACACGCTCCGCTCAAACCTTGGTTCAAAATCCACTATTTGGATTTTGATGAGGTAGGCGATTCGAAAATCACCTGGGAGCTGAGTCGCCATCAGCATCTGGTTACCCTTTCGCGAGCCTACTTATTCACGGGTCGGACATCGTATGCCGACCAGCTATTCCACCTCTGGTATGACTGGCAAGAGCGTAATCCATATCCGATGGGGATCAATTGGGCCAGCAGTTTGGAAGTGGCTTTTCGCACTTTCTCCTGGATCTGGATCGACCACCTTCTGCGCGGCAGTGTGGTTGTGCCGCAACACTTCCGCGAAGACTTGGCCAAGGCGCTCGCTTTGAATGGACGGCATATTGAGAAGTATCTGTCGACCTACTTCTCACCCAATACGCATCTGCTCGGCGAAGGGACAGCGCTTTTTTTTCTAGGCGCACTCTATCCTGGTTTGCGAAACGCCGAACGATGGAAAAGGAAAGGATGGGAGATCATCGAGCAACAAGCAATTCAACAGGTGCAGAGCGATGGGATGCACTTTGAGCAGTCGGTGCATTATCATGTATATGCTCTGGACTTTTTCCTGCATGCGCGAATTCTTGCATCGCGCAATGGAATGCATGTCAGCTCTGGATTCGATCACACAATTCTCAATATGCTGGAGGCATTGTGCACGTTGAGTCAGGCTGGTCCAATCCCTCGCTTGGGCGATGATGACGGAGGCCGACTGTTTGATCCGTCCCGCAATCAAGCCGAACACATGCTCGATCCTCTTTGCACGGGAGCTGCCCTATTCGGTCGGGGAGATTTGAAGGCGGCAGGAAGACCTTGCGAAGAAACACTATGGCTCTTGGGTGTTGAAGGAATATGCCGCCTCGATTGTCTGCCCAAAGCGAGAGGACATTTTTCCTCGGTGCTTCCCGCATCCGGAATTTATGTTATGTCATCATCGGCGGGCGATGAGCAGCAACTCACGGTAGATGCCGGAGCTCTGGGTACAGGTCGTGCAGGTCACGGCCACGCCGACGCATTATCTGTTCATTTGTCAGTAGGTGGCCGGGAGCTTCTCACAGATCCAGGCACTTACTCATATGTTTCCGCGGATGCGGATAGAAGCCGCTTTCGAGGCACGCGGGCTCACAATACTGTGCAGATTGACGGAGCAGATCAAGCCGAACCAGACGGACCGTTCGGCTGGCGAGCGCTCCCGAATGTGGCGGTTGAGGCCTGGGAGCAGACTCGATACTGCGATTTTTTCATTGGCTCGCGCGCGGATAGGTCCCTCCGTGCTCCTGTGCATCAGCGAACGATCTTCTATCTCAAATCTTCATTTTGGTTCGTAAGAGACAGAGTGGTCGGAGCGGGAAGCCACAACCTCGACTTGTTCTGGCACTTTGCGCCGGGTATTGAAACGATCGGGCATCCGAATTCGTTGAGAGGCCGTCCAGTCGGCGGGAGTGAGCGTCTTTGGATGCTGTCGTGCACAGATGCTAGTTTCGAGAGCCGCATCGAAGAAGATTATTGTTCACCAAGCTATGGCAAAGCTGTCCGGTCGTCCACGCTGCACATTTCAGGAAGCGCGCCGCTGCCAGGAGAATTCGGCACAATTCTGGCTCCAATCCCGGATGCCAGAACGGCAGTAGGCTCTTTGTCGCTCCTGAATTTCGAAGGTGAACCGGAGCTTCAATCTTATGCTTTTCGTACGCCAGAAGAATCTCATTATTTTATTTTCAACAATTCAGGCCAGGCGTGGCAAGCAGATGCGTGGAGCAGCGATGCACAATTTTTTTACTGCGCTTTCTCTTCAAGGAAGAACCTCCTGCGCTGGGCCGCATTTCGGGCAAGCTTTCTAGTTGCAAAAGGTTCTCATTTGTTCAGTGGCGGCCCCTCTCTAAATTGGAGAGAATGGATAAACGATCAGGAATTGCAATCAACAGCGCTGAGAGATAGCCCCAAAACTTCTGAAGTTCTGTTGCACGCAGAGAATCGTAAAGATCGGTGAGCCATGTGTGGCATTTGCGGCATTTACAATTTTGATCGCCAAACTCCTGTAAATCGTTCCGATCTTGAAGCGATGAACCGGAGGATTGTGCATCGCGGCCCGGATGATGACGGGTTTTTCGTTTCCGGTAACGTTGGCCTGGCAATGAGGCGTCTGAGCATCGTTGATCTTGAGACGGGCCAGCAGCCGGTTACGAACGAAGATGGAACAGTTCAGCTCGTTTATAACGGCGAGATTTACAATCATCAAGAGTTGCGCGAGCAGTTGATGAACCGCGGGCACGATTTTCGCAGTCGCAGCGACACTGAAACAATTGTTCACCTGTACGAGGAATATGGCGCTGAATGCGTGAAGCGCCTGCGCGGGATGTTCGCCTTCGCGCTCTGGGACGGTCCGCGAAACCGCTTGCTGCTGGCCCGCGATCGACTTGGGATCAAGCCGCTCTACTATCGATTCAGTGGCGAAACCCTTCTATTCGGTTCTGAGATTAAGGCCATCCTGGCTTATCCCGGTGTAAGGGCGGAGTTCAATATCGCTGCTCTTTCAGAATACTTAGCCTTCGGGTACCTGTCTGGCCCACGGACTCTTTTTCGCGGAATAATGAAGATTCCGCCGGGCTACACCCTGGAAATAGATGCGGGAGGCAAGCACACGCTCCGCCAATATTGGGATCTTGATCTCAGTGAACCACTTGCAAAGAAGTCGGAGAAGGAATATCGCGAAACCTACTCTTCCATGCTGGAAGGCGCTGTCAAGAGCCATTTGATGAGCGATGTGCCGCTCGGGATGTTCCTGAGCGGAGGTCTGGATTCCAGCGCTATCGCGGCCTTGATGACCAAGTTACGGCGAGAACCGATCGAGACTTTCTCTGTTGGGTACGAAGAAGAGTCCTTCAGCGAATTGTCATATGCCAGGACGGTCGCGGCGCACATCGGCTCCCGCCATCACGAGGTTCGCATAAGCTTTCAGGATTTCTTTGATGCGCTTCCGAAACTTATCTGGCACGAGGATGAACCTCTGGTTTGGCCATCGAGCGTCGCATTGTATTTCGTAGCCCAGCTGGCGCGAGAGCACGTAAAGGTAGTACTAACCGGAGAGGGCAGCGACGAAACACTCGCTGGATACACGCGCTATGCGTGGACGCTGTGGAATGCGCGATTTGACCAGATGTATCGGCGTCTGACTCCGGATTCTTTTCGTCACTTTGTTCGTACTTCGATCGCTCATTCGTCTCTCACGAATGCAGGTCTGCGCCGGAGACTTCAGCATTCATTCTTGGGACGCGACGGTGCCTCATGGGAATCATTTTACTTTGACAATTTCTATTGTGCCTTTTCTGAGAGCACTCAAGAAAATATCCTCAGCGAGACCGCAGCTAACGAGTCTGGCCGTGCTTATGAGGATGCCTTAGTGTTTTGGAATGAATCGCGCGGTGACATGCTGACGCGTCTTCTTTATACCGATATTAAAACATATCTCGTGGAACTCCTGATGAAACAAGATAACGTCAGTATGGCTGCGTCCATCGAGAGCCGTGTACCTTTTCTCGACCACGTTTTGGTGGAATACGCTCTGCGCATTCCTGAGAGATTTAAAATACGCGGCCTCGATGGAAAACAGATCCTTAAATCCGCAGTAAAAGATTTGCTTCCAGAGTCGATTGTGTACAGAAAGAAAATGGGATTCCCTACTCCGTGGCGCGGCTGGCTGGAAGGAATTCAACTGGACGCAATCGAGAAGCTGCTGCTGGATTCCAGAAGCCTGAGTCGCGGCTTATTTAAGCAAGAGAACCTGAGGCAGCTGTTCATCGAACATCGAAAGCGTTCGCATGATCATGGGGATCGGATATGGCGATTACTGAATTTGGAGCTCTGGCAACGCATCTTCATCGATGCCCAGGCTGCTGAGGTCCCCGCCGGCCAGCGAGCTGCTCATCAGCAGACTGTTCAATAGCTCTCCACGGAAGAAGTGGAGCCAGCGGGTTTTAGAGACTGCGGTACTTGAGTCCACAGGTCAGGACAAATTTGAACATCAGACTGCGCGCACTGAAGAACATAGGCGTGGGGTGGGTTTCACTCCTGCTGAATATGGGTGTCAGCATAATTTTGACCCCGCTCATACTCCATCGCATTGGGGACGAGAAATATGGCATCTGGGTTTTGGTATTTTCATTCGCCGGATACTACAACATTTTCGACTTTGGCCTGCGTTCGGCGGTGATTCGGTACGTATCGCGCTTCCACGCGACAAAGGATTACGAGCAGCTTGCGCGCTACGTGAATACAATTTTGTTTCTGTTCGTCTATGTGGCGCTCCTGCTGTTATTGTTGACGGGTATTTGTTCTTGGTACATAGCATCCATATTCCGCGTTTCTGAGGATTTACACAGCACGGTGCAGCTGCTGTTCGCGATAGTGGGTTCTATGTTTGCCTTGCAACTCCCTGCGGAGGTATTCGTAGGAATTCTGGAAGGTATCCAAGAATTCTGGGTGGAATACCTCGTTCGGATAATCGCCGGCGTACTCAGACTGATCCTGATCATCTACGTATTGGACCATGGCTTGGGTCTGGTGAGCATTTCTATTGTGGCCGTAGGCCTCTCGCTGGCGAGTTATGCTGCTTTCATTCTCATTGCGTGCGTTCGGCTTCCCTTGCGCTTCGTCCCAAAATTCTCGGATTTCGCAACTCTGAAGGAAATCCTGAAGTACTCCACGACGACATTTACGTCCGTCGTTGCAGGCGGGCTGGCCACCACTGCCGGAAATATTGTAATTGGAATTTTCCTGGGCGCCACTGCCATCACACCTTTCTCTATCGCCAGCAAATTCGTTCAATACATCAACCGCTTCATCCAATCCTCGGCAACGATTTTCACGCCTATGTCCAGCCATTTTGATGCTACCGGTCAAATGGGGCGGCTCAGGCAGATCCTTAATTTAGGCAACAGATCCTGTGCCTTCGTGGCCTTCCCTGGCCTCATCGGGCTTCTCTTTTTAGGAAAGTCTGCAATAGAAGTATGGGTAGGAGCAAAATACGGCTGGTGTTACGGATTGCTTGTAATCCTCGCCGTACCTTACACATTTCAGTTTGCACAACTCGCAACGCCAAAAATTCTCTATGGCATAGCGCGTCACTTGACACTGGGCAAGGTGCGCATACTCGAGGCTGCTATCGCAGTGGTCCTAAGCATTGCGCTCCTTCACTACTACGGAATCTGGGGAGTCGTTCTAGGGATCGCGATTCCCAAATTCATCTCCTATGTATTTTTTCTTCCTCTTTACATCTGCCGCGTACTAAAGGAGAGCCTCAGAACATTTCTATGGAAGGCTTACATGTGGCCGCTGGTCACCTGCGGTCCAATGTCTCTCGCCTTGTACGTTATGCATCGGCGCTCAACTCCGCACAGCTTATGGACACTGGCCATTCAGGCTTCAATCGCCTCTCTTGTGTACGGCACTACTTTCCTCGCCTACGCGTTGATCAAGGAACCAGAGGGAATCAAACTTAGAAAGCGGCTTTTAAAATTTCGCAGCGAAGCACTGGATCAGTAGCGATGTACATCCCAGAGGTGTCGCTGGAGGCGCATGGTTGTTCAGCAGTGAGTTTTGGCTGCTGGAAGCCATCCCTTAAGAGCTGAGACTCGGCATCAAACGTTCGCGCAAAATTTCAGAATGCACTTCTTCCGCTTCCTCTTAAGCTGCCGTGATACGCCAAAAAAGCGCTGTATACGAATCCTGGCAACGGTATCTGAGAGTCCAGTAAAGGCTTAAGAAAGAACAAAGGCGGAACGACTATTTGCGCAAGCCCTTTTTGCAGCCGGTATTTTTGCGAAGCCCTGCGCCTTTCCTGGCTTTGCAAATAATGCATCCCCGCTTCGGTGGTCTCGAAGATTTTCAAACTTGGCGTTGCCGCCATCGTTTTCACCCGGCGGCACATATCAGAGAATGATACGCGCTTATAATGAAAGCCGACAGCGTCAGGATTATAGATCATGTGAAATCCCTTCTTTACCAACCTATACGCAAGCTCCACGTCTTCGTAGCCGTATTGCCTGAATCGTTCGTCGAAAAGACCGTTCGCTCGCAGAAACCAGACTTTCGCTGAAGTATTCAAAAAAAGTCCCGCAGCATAGGAAACTTCATGCCCAGCCTTCATGTGTGGAGGATCAAAACGCAATCCGTTCAGACCCCACCATTTCATTAGTGGAGTCGGATGAACTTCCGGAGACCAAAATACGGAACCCACAACAGCGAAAGAAGGATCCGGATAACGAGCATGCCAGGCGAGATGCTCTGCCACCATGTCAGACTTAGGTATGACGTCATCGTCACCCAAGAGAACCAACTCCGCACGGGCTCTTTCTATGCCCCGGTTTCTAGCGGTGGCCTGACCCCGATTTTCCTGACGCACGCTGACGATGTGCACTCGCGAACTTCGAGCAATGCGAGAAACCACCTCAGGCGTTTCATCTGTTGAGCCGTCATCTATAACTATGATTTCGAGGATCTCATCATGAGCGGTCTGCTGAACGTATGCTGCCAGAGTTTTTGGCAATATGCTCGCTCGGTTGTGCGTGGGGATGATTACGCTCACTTGTGCCATAGAAATATTTGCTCAGCTTTTGACTTTTCAAACCGAACTAAAGAGGCATTTAGCGTGGCACTAGAATGCCAAGACGCAAGCCAAGTCGCATACGTATCATTTTCACTCTGTTCAAGTTTGAGCATGACTCGAGCGACGGTCAGTGTAATCTGACAGCAAAGTCATCACAGCGAGGATCTCCCGATTTATCCTTTCCTAATGTCTCCTCCCAGTCGCTTGAGAAAAAGAACCATTCCCCATCCTGAGATATAGAGCCAATCGCGTAGCGGCATGCAAAGGATTTTGACTTTCCGGAGTTAAACGTGTGAGCCTCGCGATGAACTGTGCCATCCTGCATCATAACGAGAATTTCATTCTGCCAAGGGGCTCTGGTCGCTTCATCTGGATCTAAAGTCGTGCTTGTGGCAAACGGCTGTTTATCGGTGGTGTCGTCATTGTTCCAACTCACATGGTCATCGCCAGGGGTCAGGCGATTACCACATTGTTGAGCGGAAAGCAGGTAGCGCACACGGGAAAGGTCGCTCAGGTCCCAAATTGCCATACCCAATTTGCACCATTTGCCGTCGGACGTTGGTCCCGCATCGTTCAAATATGCGTTATAACCCATGGCATAGTGGCCGTCGTTTATACCTCCTTTTCGCAAGCTCTCGACCGTCGCAGTTCCTACATGCCAGAAATGCCGCCTTTTGAGGCCTCCGATCATGAGTACTTGGCCGTTCCCGGAGATCTTAATTGAATGAATATAAAAGCTGTTTGAGTCTCCAGAGACTTTGCTGCCGTTCACCGTTCCCGCCTGTGTATCGTACTTTTGACAGCCGGTCTTTGCATTCCAGACGTACACGTTGTGTGCGGTGTCCTGGCTTCCTGTACTTGCAGCGACCGCAAAAGTGGCATCGTCCCAAGCAACGGAGAGCTCCCGCCAACCCCTTTTCCCGGAAAACTCCTGGGCACAATTGGGGACTTTGGCCAGATCTACGACTGGAGTGACTCTTGGATGGGCTCCAGAAAAGTCAATGCGTACGATTTCTCCTTCGCTTGAGCGCCCAAGAGCAAACGCTACGTTCTTCTGCCTCTTTGACCACTGCGGATAGCCCGGCACATCGCTTGGCAACCGCTCGGCTTTTCCAGGCTTTCCCGAGGCGGGGTCAAATGGCAGGAGGAAGGTTGCGCCGCCGTTGTTACAGATGAAGAGTTTCGTAGAATCCAGATTTGAAACTCGAAATGCGCCCCATCCGCCGCAATTCATCTGCCAGATTTTCTGATTATCGTACCGAGCGTTTGGAAGTGTATCCACATCCGTCAAACGATAGATTTGTGTTTGGAAGTCACGATCAAGAATTCTCTCTCCAACTCCTTTTGCGTTCCCTATGCTCGGCGTGGTTTTGGGCATTGGAACCACGCTGAGATCCGTCCGTGCGGAGTAAGAGACTGCATCCAGCATCAATTTCGCATTCCTGTCGGATAATTCATACCGTCCCGCATATGCCGCAATCATCAGCAGCACGATAATGCTGCACAAGATGGTTTTCATCTGAGTTCTCCCACTAACGCATGTTCAAGGCGAGATGGAATAACCAACCAGCGAACGATAAATCGCAAGCCATTCCTTGCGGACCGATTCCCACTGGTACTTCTTCAATTCCTCACGTGCATTGGCGGCAAGCTGAGAGGCCAAAACAGGATTTCGCAGTAATTGCAAAACGTATTCAGCCAACACCGTCCAGTTTCCAGGTTCGCACGTTAATCCGGTGCGATTATGTTCCACGAGCCACGGGATCCCTCCGGCCGCAGTTGTCACCACAGGGGTGCCGGAAGCAAACGCCTCCAAAATAGAGACGGGCATGTTATCCAGCCTCGAGGCGTTTAAGAATATATCAGCACGATCGTAGTAAGCGGCGATCCGAGCGTGGGGAATCGGCCCGGTAAATTTCACATTGGACAGCCCAAGGGCGCTGACAAGTTGGCGAATTCCATGCTCGTTCGGGCCAGAGCCTAAAAGGTAAAGCACGGCAGCCGGATATTGAGCCTGTATGGAGCTAAATGCCCGAACAACGTCTTCCACAGCATAGTATGGGTGAAATCCGCGTGAACAAATGATATGAGGCCGCAACGGGCTCCGCGAACGAAAGGCGAATTCCGCAGTATCGATAACATTTGAAATGGACTTTGCCTGTATGCCGAACTTGGCGAACTCCGCGCAGAGATAACCAGAAGGCACAACTACGCAATTCGCCGATTTCAGAATCGTCCTGGCGACCCGAGAGCGCCGCAAGTGATCTGGAGCCTCTCCGCTATGATAGTGAATAAGTACTTTTTTTCTCAGTTTTCTTGCGATCCAATATGCTGGGGCCGGCGCGAGTAGGAAGGACCAGTACGATGCGGAAAACACGTGGGCTATATCGGCCGTCTTCAATTGCTTCCACAAGATTCTGCAGTAAAGCGGTTGTCGTAACAATGTTCGCAAAAACGGGATCCCAGTCGCCCATCGTAACAGGCGGGGCATTTCTGGATCTGCGGGGACGAAATAGGCTTGAAGTTCTTGATCATTCCGCCAGCTTCGCAACAACATATCGACCTGTACGGACTGCCCTCCCACGTACCGGTAACTTGGGCCGACAATCGCAACCTTTAGAGGACGAACTGTAGCCTCAGATGACGACGAATGCGTTGTCGCTTTCGATACCGCGGTGTTCTTGGACTGCATTACGTTTTGGCAAAACTGCGCGCGTCGTTGCGGGGCACTTCGGAACCTGCATTCCCCGTGCGTCGCGCGAGCGGCGGCATCATACTTTGCGGGAAAAGCTAACAGATCATCCATTTCGAAATAATTCAAGGTAAGTTTCTCGCAAGACTTTCCTCGTACAGACCAGTTGTTTCTCCCAATAGCCTTTCGAAGCTGAAAATCTTCGCCACCCGCTCTCGCCCAGCGCGACCAAGCGCCCGCGCAAGCTCCGGGTCATTTAGCAAGCGCAGGATGGCCTCCGCCAAGGAGGCCGGTTCATGCGCAGGGACCAGAAGGCCAGATTTGCCGTCCTCGATAATCTCTGGAATGCCGCCAACCATTGTGGCAACCACAGGCAGACCCACTGCGAGAGATTCGATTACTGCATTGGGCAGCCCCTCTGCCCATGAGGGTAAGACCGAGACATCGCAGCAGCTTAACAATTCGGGAGCATCGTCTCTCTTGCCCAGAAATATGAAAAATTCTTCCAAGCAAAGATAACGTACCCTTCGTTCAATGTCGGCTCTCTTGGGGCCGTCACCTATCAAAACGAATCTGACTCCGGGAAAATGGGTGCAAACGCGCTTTGCGGCCTCGACTAAATCGAGGTGGCCTTTGGTTTCGACATTCATATTCGCTACTACGGCGATCAGAATTTCGCGTTCACTGACAAATGGAAAATGCGTCCCCCTGTCCCCTCTGTCTCGGCGAAATCGATTCCCGTCGACGGCGTTCAAAATAACCCGAATCTTGGCCGGCTTAAAACGATCTTCTTTGACAAGAAAATCGCGGACGGCGATCGAGTTTGCGACCACAAAAGTTGACCGATTCTGAATATACCGAAGGATTCTTCTGTTTCGTGGGGTGTACCACCACCAACTCGCTAAATCGCGCCTGCTCGATATGATGACCGGAACGCGCGCTAACCATGCCGCGGGTACGCCCAAGAGCGTAGAGTAGAGATCAAAGGTGTGAACAACATGAAACCGGTTTTTGCGGAGAAAAAATGCTAGTCGGATAAGCTGGTAGACGCCTTTTGGCTTCAACATGCCGGTAGATGGAAATTCGAAAATTGGGATACCACATGCACTCAATTCGGTCTGCAGTGGACCTGCTGCCCGGATGCAGCCAGCTGTCACATGATACTTGGAAGAATTAAGCCTCCGTGCCAACTGCACCATTTGGGATTCAGATCCCCCCCTGTTGAACGTCTCCACCATTAAAAGTACTCGTCTCGGGATTTCGGAAGAGGCGGAGTCTCGTCTCTGAGCAATGGGCAGATCCGCGCGTTCGTAATGTTTGGGCCAGCCGGTAGACTTATAAATATCTACATCCTGTTTCAAGATACGGGCGGGAACGCCCCCGACCGAACAGCGTGGAGGCACCGAGTGAATAACAACGGCGTTAGCCCCAATTACTGCACCATCGCCAATGAAAACGTCACCCAGCACTTTCGCCCCCGCTGCAATGAAGACGTTATTCCCGATCTCTGGAATTCCTCTTCCCTCGCCTCGTCCGCCGATTGTTACATTTTGCGCGACGAAGACATTCCGCCCAATTTTGGTTTGGGGATGGATCACGGTTCCGAGCCCGCCATACCCCAGCTCGAATCCTTCCCCGGCATCGAGTTCATACGGGATATAACAATGAAAGAGCAGCAGGATTAGGGCCCGGATAAATTTCGGTAGGAGCGGCACCCGGTGAAGATGAAACCAGCGAGCCAATCGGTAGAGGCTTACCGTTTTAGACATATGCTTCGTGATTCAGAGAGTTTCCGCTTTCTTGAAAATCAATGTCGGGCTCTTTGGCCCTGCCGGCTTCATAGGAACTTTCCAAGAAATTCCTGCACCAAAGCTCAAAGGCCAGTAAGCGCCAAAGCTTGCCCGAATGATCGCGGCGGCCCCGAACGTGTTCTTCGAGCATCCCCGATAGCGCCTTCCGGTCGAAGTACCCACGCTGGACGGTCTTCGGCTCGAGCAACAGCTGCACAAAATCCTGCTTGAGTTCGTTCCGTATCCAGTGAACCAATGGCATTGCAAAGCCCTGCTTTCGGCGATCGAGCACTTCTGGGGGAATACCAATTCGCTTTGCGAATTTCCGTAGGATGTACTTGGGCTTTTTCCCGCTCAATTTCAAATTCTCAGGTAAACTGACCGCCCATTCTACAAACAAGTGATCCAGCAGAGGAACGCGAGCTTCCAGTGACGTGGCCATGCTCATCCGGTCTACTTTTGTCAAAATGTCGGCCGGAAGATAGGTTTTCGTGTCCAGATACAGCAGCTGACTGAGGGGTTCAAAATTCGCTGCTTTTCCCAGATATTCTTTAAAGGTGCGGAGTGGATCGCTGCCATTCTCCGCAAGGCGGCGAAGGTCTCCTGAAAGAATCGAATCCCTTCCGCTCAGATCGGAACGAAAAGTAAGCGCATTCAAAGCTCGCTCGGGCCACGGTAAAGAGATGTCGTACAGGAACCGGCGCCCTCGCGTTCCTTGCGGCAGCAGCGGGAATATTGTCTCTCGATACAAACTACCTGCCCACCTTGGAATCCAGTTAAATGGCTGGCGAGCCATTTGCATTTGGTAGTGTTCATATCCGGCGAACAATTCATCCCCACCATCTCCAGACAGCACTACCTTTACAAACTGCCTGGCGAGTCGCGAAACCAAGTACGTCGGCAACATGGACGAGTCGCCAAAAGGTTCGTCGAGAAAGGTGGTCAAATAATGTAGAACTTCATGGATGTTCGGTCGGATCGTGAATTCGTGATGCTCGGTGCCGAAATGCCTCGCAACTGCGCGCGCGTAAGGAGTCTCATTAAAACCGGCATCCTCGAAACCGATGGAAAAAGTTTTTACAGGCCCGCTACTCGCGCGTGCCATCAGACCCACTACGATTGAAGAGTCAACACCGCCGCTTAAAAGAGCTCCCAGTGGGACGTCTGCAATCAGACGGATTCGTACGGCTTCAGTAAGCCGTTGCTCCATTTCGTAAAGACACTCTTCCTCAGATACCGGATTGGACGTCGAGAAATTCGGCAGATCCCAATACTGGCGGGTCGTCGCGCTTCCGCGCTCAAATTCAAGGGTGTGCCCCGGCCGAAGTTTTGATATTTTTGCAAATGCGGTACTGGGGGCAGGGATATACCCGCATTGAACGTACTGCAGCAAACCATCTGAGTTAATCTCACGCAATGCAGGACTTGCCGCCAGTATCGCTTTTATTTCTGAACCAAATAGCAGTTGACCGTTTTCGACAGCGTAGTGAAGCGGCTTGATTCCCAGTCTGTCGCGGGCCAACAGAAGCTTTTTCTTTTTTTCATCATACACGGCAATAGCAAACATTCCTCGCAATTCTTGAACGCACGCGGCCCCCAGCTCTTCGTACAAGTGAACGATCACTTCGGTATCTGTATTGGTGTAAAAGCGATGACCGCGATGTTCGAGGTCGCGACGAAGTTCGAGAAAATTATAAATTTCACCATTAAAAACCACCCAAATCGTCTCGTCCTCATTGTGGATCGGCTGATGCCCGCCGGACAGGTCAATGATGCTAAGCCGCCGCATCCCAAGTCCCGCGCCATTATGGACGTAAATACCTTCGTCGTCCGGCCCGCGATGGACGATTCGCTCACACATCTGATGAATTATCTCGCGATCAACCGTTGCGCCTTTGCCAGAATCAACTATTCCCGCGATGCCGCACATTGCCGCTTTCCTTTTTCAGGGGTGAGCATAATCATGTCAGAATGTCGAACCATTGATAAGCGAAACGCCAGAATTAGCCCGGACGATCAATTTGTTCTTTCCGAACGACTCATCACGCCGGCTTATCGGATTACGGCGCTCGCCTCGCGCGGAGGCCATCATCCACTGGCATTCACTGCTGTTCGGTGAGACTTCCTCTTTTGCTCCAGCGGCCGTGATGAAACGGAACTCACGATTCGTTTCAGGCGATAGTCTCGATAGTCCCCTGGGTTGCCGTCTCGACCATCGCATGCCGCAAGTACCATGTTCGTCATCTCTCGAGCCGTGGTGAAGTGGACCGAGTATTGTCCTGATTTCTGTGAATCTTCGAGCAGTTCTCGGAGAAATTCCCGCAGCGGAGCGCCGTACATCGCATCAGAATCTCGAGGATCCATCCCATGACAGTGCAATTTGATGAAGATCCAATCGGGCCTTCCTTTGACCGTAATTCCTGCCCGCCTCCAAAGCTGGAATCTTTTCATATTGGCCGGATACTTCCACGTTAACGCACCATTTTCAATGTGTGGATACCTGGCGCCCTTAGCTGGACGAGAAAAATCCAGCATCAATGGACCTTGAATCATCAGAGGAAAGATTCTCGGAGGACGGCCAGCTTCCAAGTCCGTCCCAGTGCGGTGTGGAGCGCGTTTGTCGAGCGGAAGTCCGCATTCGTAAACGGAATTGATTTTCGGCACTTGAGCGATGTCGGGTGCCGACGGCATTGTAAAGTCCGCATAGCAGCCCGTATCGCATAGTACTTGCATTTCCGAATCCACACCACAGGCTCGGCCTTTCTTGCTGTTTGCCAGTGCAAAATTCCCATGGACAAACGCGTATCGAACTGGGCCAGCGTCGTTCCATTGTGAAAGGCATCCATGCTTGTGCGCCAGCGCATCGCGGAACTCTATAATCTGCTTTTCCGTATGCTCTCGCGTATCTGGAGCCTCGACGCCGTGGTGCAGATGTATCTCGACTTCTCCCCAACCATCGCGGCAGTGCTCGGCCAATGCCTCGATCAAATCCGGATCGTACTGTTCGGCCGGATAAAAATACGTGTGATAAAAGGGCCTTCCTTCTGCGTCCCGCCAACGGTCCAAAACACGCGGAATCTCTCGAAACCACGTTTCAATCCGCCGCTCTTGCTCACTTTTCGCAGCGCGGGCGCTCCCCTTTCCCGGAACAATGCCAGGTTCAAAATGATCAGCCAAAGATAGAATGACGTGTACCCGACCGGCGTCGCGCTTTCGTGTCGCTCTTTGCCAAAGATAATTCGGCAGCCAGCGAACATTACTCCTGATCTTCGATAAATATTGCATTATGGACCCGCTCTCAGTCACTCGCACCACAGTCCCAGCTTTAGGGGAGCAGGGACTCCTTCGCTCTAGAGCGCAGAAACCACTCCTCGAATTCGTTGCTCTTGAAAGGTGTCCTCGGAGAGAAGAGATGACGCGCTCGAAATGGGAACGACCGCTGCTTCATTCTTCGCCTTTGCGATTCGATACACTGCAGTCGTATAAGCAATAAGAAAATATGTGAAATACTGGTATCCTTCGCTGGCAAAAAAGGACCCTAGCAGGAATCCCACGAAACTCGCCTGAATCGCGCCGGCAAACATATTAAGCTGCGCATCACCTCGGCTCAAACGCTTGGCTCGCCCCAAGTTACTCCATGCACAATAAAGAATCATCATGTACAAAATAAAACCTGGTAATCCAGTTTCAGAACTCATTTGGGTATACGTATTGTGCGTCACGCGCCAAACTCCCGAGGCCACTTCAAAGTTGCCGGCTCCCACTCCGAAGATTGGATGTTCAAATGTCAGGGCGATGCTTCTTTTGAGCAGCATGTCCCTTTGTTGTGCCGATCCGTAGGCGCTTTCATTCAGGTCTGGATTGGACATCGCCTCAAAACGAGTCTTGAGCTGGCGCCCGCCGATCGCAAGAGCACATACTGCCAAACCTCCAAGCACCAGCACAAGATAGCGGTAACGTCCTTTAACCGAAAAATGCCACAACGCCAACGTCATCATCAGAGCAAAAGCTAATATGCCTGACCGAGAGGCCGATAGCACCACAGCATACGTCATCACGGCAATACACCCCAGCCATATCGCTTTCATCAGATTGTTTCTCGACCGAAGCATGAAGACCAAACAGATCGGAATGGCAATGTCGATGATGAGTGCGAGATCATTTGGATTACTGTAAATCCCGTTTAGCGCTCCTTCCAAACGGCCCTGAGCATGTCGAAATTTGATCACCGCGACCGCTGCCACAACTGCAACGGATGCTACTTGCCAGAATAAAATGCGCCGCAGCCGTCCCAGTGTGTTCACAGCTAGCGAAATCACCAGGATCATTGGCACCACATTGGCAAAGCCGCGAGTGGTGTGGAATGCCCCGCCTTTCCACACGGGCGAGAATGGCACCGTCAAAAGCATCTGCGCCAGCAGAAGGAGAAGAAGTATCACTTCACGCGGCCACTTTTGCCGGGCGCTGCTCAATTCTGTAAAGAACGCAAGAAATGCCAGTATGCCGAGCACTTTAGCCAGGTGCAGGTAATGAACGCCGGGAATCCAATCCTCTGGCCGCGCAAAGTAAGCTACCATGAAGAGCAAAACAAACTTATATGTTCGCGGGAAAGCAATCCGCTGTTTGGAACTCGCCCTGTCCTGCACCCGCGCTATACCCATACTTCCTTCTTACCTGAAATGAAATAGAAGAAAGCCACCGCCGCCGCTGCGTTGAGCACGACGAAAGTCAACGCTACGTTTGCGAGTCGCGAGAGTATCCCCAGACGCGTGCGCAAACCACCCAATCCGGCAAGTAAATAGCCGATAACCTGGACGGCAAAAGCAGCACGATAGAACGGGGCGTTCAAAAACATCGAGGTGAGGAACGCAACGATCAGAGCGAACGGAACAATGAGTCGGAGCAGCTTGTGGCAAACGAATTCGAAAAGTAATGGATTTGAGGCGGTTAGGAGCCATGGAGCAATTTGCAAAATCTGGTAGTTTCCGACCAAAGTCCTGACTTTGCGCCGGAATTCCCGCTCGGCTCGCTCGGGCGCTTCATCCCAAGCTGTCGCGCGCGGCTCGAAGATAACGCGCGCACCCTGCTGGGCGACTCGCATTGGTACATAAACGTCGTCGAGGATGGTTCCGTCTGGTATTCGTGGAGTCAAACTCGCCCGCGTCGCATAAATCGCGCCGGTCACACCCACGCTGGAATCGGCCTGCGCCTCCCAATAACGCATTCGCTTTTCCACCTTCCAGTACAGTCCCATCCCATGGCTCGACCCAGGTTCGCTGGCCTTGCCAAAGAGCAGCTCTCCGCTCACGCAACCCACGTCTGGGTCGGCGAAATTTGAAACCATATGTCGGAGCGCATCTCCTGAAATCGTCTGTCTAACATCCGTAAAAAAGATTACTTCTCCTCGCGCAGCATCCAACGCCCGGTTCACAGCTTCCGCCTTGCCATGGTGGTCAGGTAACACCAGTGCTCTTAAGCGGTTATCGGCGCAACCCGCCAGGATCAGGTTTGTATCGTCCGTTGATCCATCGGAAACGACGATGACCTCAATGCGATCCTTCGGATAATCCAGCTCCGCCAGATTCCGCAGTTTCGCAGGGAGGTGTTTCGCACCGTTGCGGACAGCCAATACCACTGAAACTTCGGGTGTGATAGGCGCTTGGATTACTGCTCGTTTTCGGATGCGAGCTCGAACGTACAGCCATGCCGGGTACCCTGCATACACGAGCGCCACAAACGATACGGAAAACCAGAAGCCAAATTTCATCGTGCGCCTCGACCGAGCAGCACGATCTTCATGGTATGAAACAACACCAACAGATCCAATCCCGGAGACATGTTCTTTATATAAAACAAGTCATAACAGAGCTTCTCTTTTGTGTCTTCGAGCGAACTACCGTAGCGGTATCGAATCTGAGCCCAGCCTGTTAGCCCGGGCCGAACTGTATGCCGCAGGTCATAATGCGGAATTTCGGATTTAAGCCACTCCATGAATTCAGGTCGTTCCGGCCTCGGACCCACAAGATTCATGTCCCCTTTAAGCACATTCCACAATTGCGGAATCTCGTCTAGCCGGGAACGCCTCAGAAATCGCCCAATTGGTGTAATTCGCGGGTCATCCTTACCAGCCCACTGAGGACCGCTTTCCGACTCCGCTCCCACACGCATCGTTCGGAACTTATAACAGTCAAACTCCTTGCCACTGAGCCCGACGCGCTTCTGTCGAAAGAGAACGGGGCCTGCGGAGGTCAACCGTATTCCTAAGGCGATGACCGGAATCACCGGAAGGCACAACAAAAGCCCCAGGATGGAAACGACCAGTGAGATGAACCGCTGCGAGAACACAAGCAATCGCGATAACTGAAAGCCCGAAGAAAACAAAAGCCAGCTTAACCGCAATGATTCTACAGGAACCTTGCCGGTCGCTGCTTCGTAGATCTCTGCACCATCGTGAATCCTTATCCCGCGGCTTTTCATCCGCAGCAGCGCGGCAACCGGCATACGCCCCCGGCGCTCGGTCAGCGCCACGATGATTTGTGAGGGTCGGAATGGTTGAAAGGATTGCAATATGCTCTCGATATGTTCCTCGCTTGATGCGTGCCTCAGATTCCCATTGCCATTCTGAAGATTCTTGAGCTGGCCAGCCACCCGGATTCCTAATTCCGGTCGCGACTCGATCTCCTTTATCAAGGAATCCGCTAGCCATCCATCGCCGAGAATCACCGCCCGTTCAGCAAACTTGGGCATCGCATTCACGACCAGGAATACCTGTCTCCACGCCACCAGAAGCACCGCCACCGACACAAATCCAATCAGAAAAATTCCTCGCCCGAGCTGAAGAGGGGGTAAAACGTAATACAAAATCGCCAGCAGGATGCAGACTGTGCCGAAAACCTGCACCAGCCGCGTCAGCACCTCCCGTTTGTTACTGCAAACAAACGAGTCATACAGGTCGAAGTAATACATGCAAAGGATAAAAATCACCGCCACCACGCTGATTTTCAAAAACCCGCGCTGATAATTCAGCATCAGACTTGCGTCGTTCGCTCCCAGGCGCGCAAAAGTAGCTACAACGAAAGCCGCCGTTACGAGCAGCGCTTCCGAAACGCCTAAGAAAAGCGTCCTCGCAGGAAAGTAGGCGTGAAAAAAACGAATCACCTGCCGACCTCCGCCGGTTTCCCATTTTTCCGCGTTTTATTTGTTCCGACTTGCGCATAATATTGGTCGTAATAATTCACGCGGTCGAATTCCGAAGCGCCGTTAAGCACCACCCCCACCAATTTCGGATCGTCTAGAGCCTCGATTCCCCTTTTCAGCGCATTCACCGGCGTAACACCTTCGCGGACGACCAGCAAAGCTCCGTCCACCATCCGGTTCCAGATATTGGCATCTGCCATAGGCAAGAGCGGCGTCGAATCCACAACAACCCAAT
>Ga0134126_10002237_pt1 | contig 24510 bp, 19 predicted proteins | sample KB31752_FD_96881 | JGI IMG/M metagenome (GOLD analysis project Ga0134126, IMG submission 96881) | Terrestrial soil microbial communities with excess Nitrogen fertilizer from Kellogg Biological Station, Michigan, USA - KB3-175-2 | ecosystem: Environmental > Terrestrial > Soil > Unclassified ... | reverse complement strand
CCTCGGCCAGCGCCAGCTGGGTGCCGGCGTAGGGGTCCAGCGCGCAGTACCGGGCGTTGCAGTCGGTGGCCACCGCCACCCCGCGTTGGGTGGTCTCGTCGATGCGCACCACACCCGCGTCGCTGGGTTGGGCCAGCACGGTGCCGCCGCGCACGTAGCGGTCGTACTGGTCGGTCACCCAGGCCCGCGAGCACAGCCCGGGGCTGGCCACCATCCGCAGCACCGTAGCCCGAAGGTCGTCCACGGTGGACGGCCGGGCCAGCAGGTCCGGAGTGGACGCTTGCAGGTCGTCCTGAGTGGACGGTCGCTGCACCGGCCGGTGGTACACCGGGCCCTCATGCGCCACGGTGCGCGGCGGCGCGTCCACCACGGTGTCGCTGTGATAGCGAATCACCAGCCGGCCACTATCGGTGACCTCGCCGATCACCGTCGCGGTGACCTCCCACTTCGCGCACAACGCCATGAAGGCGTCTACATCGGACGGGCGCACCACCGCGCACATCCGCTCCTGGGACTCGCTGCACAGGATCTCGGCCGGTGTCATGCCCGACGCCCGCAGCGGCACCGCGTCGAGAGCCACCTGCATGCCGCCATCGCCGGCGCTGGCCAGCTCGCTGGTCGCGCACGCCAGCCCCGCCCCACCCAGGTCCTGAATGCCGACCACCAAGCCCGCGGCGTAGAGCTCCAGGCAGCACTCGATCAGCACCTTCTCGGCGAACGGATCACCCACCTGGACGCTGGGCAGCTTCTTTCGGCCGGCCCCGCTGGTGAAGCTCTCGCTGGCCAGCACTGAGACGCCGCCGATGCCGTCGCGGCCGGTGCGCGCGCCAAACAGGACGATCTTGTTGCCGGTACCGCTGGCGTGCGCCCGGTGCAGATCGCTGACCCGCAGCACACCCACGCACAGCGCGTTGACCAGTGGGTTGCCCGCGTAGGAGGGGTCGAAGCCGACCTCGCCACCGATGTTGGGCAACCCGAGGCAGTTGCCGTAGCCACCGATCCCCGCGACCACGCCGGGCAGTACCCGCGCGGTGTCGGGAGCGTCCGCGGGGCCGAAACGCAACGAATCCAGCACCGCGATCGGGCGGGCGCCCATGGCCATGATGTCGCGCACGATTCCGCCAACTCCGGTCGCGGCCCCCTGATAGGGCTCCACATAGGACGGATGGTTGTGCGACTCGATCTTGAAGGTGACCGCCCAGCCGTCGCCGACCTCGACGACACCGGCGTTGTCCCCGATCCCGGCGAGCATGCGCTGGCGCATCGCCGCGGTGGTGGTCTCCCCGAAATAGCGCAGGTGCACCTTGGACGACTTGTACGAGCAGTGCTCGCTCCACATCACCGAGTACATCGCCAGCTCGGCGTCACTCGGCCGGCGCCCGAGGATCTCGATGATCCGCGCGTACTCGTCGTCCGCCAGACCCAGTTCCCGGTACGGCTGCTCAGTGGTCACCACACTTCGAGGGTATGCGGCGCTCTAGACTTCACCCCAGGAGGAGGCGACGATGACCGAACCGGTGCTCACGATCCCGGACGGTGGCTGGACCGTCGATGACCTCGACGCGTTTCCGGAAAGCCATCGCCGGTACGAACTCACAGATGGAGCGCTGACCGTGTCACCGTCCCCGTCAAGCCTGCACCAGTTCGTCGCAGGTCACTTGCTAATGCGCTTGACGGCGGTCGCACCCGAGCCGCTCGCTGTCACGCAAGGGGTGGAGATCCGATTCGGGCGGCAGCTGACGCGCATTCCCGACGTCCTAGTAGTGCGCAGTCCGCAACCGGAACGGCACTGGTTTGCGCCATCCGAAGTGCTGGTGGCGGTGGAAATCGAGTCGCCGGGCAGCCACCTGGAGGACCGGGCCACCAAGCCCGCCCTGTACGCCAGGTACGGGATTCCGCACTACTGGCGGATCGAACTGCAGCCGCCACTGGTCAGCGTCTACGGCATCGGACAAGGCGACTGCTACCAGATGACCGGTGCGGGCCCGCGGCTGTCCGTCAGCGAGCCAGTCATCGTCGATATCGCCATTGCTGAACTGCTGCCGCGGTGGGCAGGCCGCGGCAAGGGACCGACCGTGCCCGAGCAAGGTCTTTAGCCGCGCACCGAGCCGAGTACCGCGTCGACGGCGGAACGAAAGACGTCCAGGCCGTCGCTGGATGGGCCGGTGAGCGGATCGATGGCGTGCTCGGGATGCGGCATCAAGCCGACCACCCGGCCATCCGCCGAAGCAATCCCGGCGATGTCGTGGAGTGCTCCATTCGGGCTGAAGCCCACGTACCGGAAGACCACCCGACTATCAGCCTCCAGCGTGGCCAGGGTGGCGGAGTCAGCCACATACCGGCCTTCGATGGACTTCAGCGGCACGACCACCTCGGCGCCGGTCGTGTATCGACCTGTCCAGGCCGTCGCACTGGTCTCCACGCGTAGCCGCTGGTCCCGGCAAATGAAGTGCAGCCCCGAGTTGCGCACCAGCGCGCCGGGCAGCAGGCCCGCCTCACACAGGATCTGAAAGCCGTTGCAGATACCCAGCACCGGCATGCCGCGGCCGGCGGCGTCGCGCACCGCGCGCAGCACCGGTTGGTGCGCTGCGATCGCACCGGCCCGCAGGTAGTCGCCGTAGGAAAACCCGCCGGGCACGATCACTGCATCGACGCCGCGCAGGTCGTCGTCGGCATGCCAGAGGCCGACCGGCTCAGCCCCGGCATAGCGCACGGCGCGGGCGGCATCGACGTCATCGAGCGTGCCGGGGAAGGTGATGACGCCGATCCGACAGGTCACAGCAGGCGCACCGTCCAGTCCTCGATCACCGGGTTGGCGAGCAGTTCACCCGCAATCCGATGCAACGTCTCGGCGTCGACATCCTCATCGACGTCGAGCTCGAAATGCTTGGCCTGGCGCACATCTCGTACCCCGCGCACGCCCAACCGAGGCAACGCGCGCACGATCGCCTGCCCCTGCGGATCGAGGATTTCGGGTTTCGGGACGACGTCGACGACCACTCGCGGCACCTTAGCGAGGCTACCCGCGCGCCCGCGGCACGTGGCACGCTGGCCGGGAAGGATGGTCCCAGCGGCCGGAGAGGACGGGAGCATCGTGCACATCGTTCACCTGGGGCAGTCTTGCGTCCTGGTCGAAACCGGAGCCGCTCGGCTATTGCTGGATCCGGGGATTTACTCCACCGGCTTCGACGAGCTGACCGAGCTGGATGCGATCCTGGTGACCCACCAGCACCCCGACCACCTCGACCTCGAGCGGCTACCCGCGCTGCTGGCCGCCAACCCTGGCGCCGAGCTTGTGGTCGACGCCGGCTCTGCACCGCTGCTGGCCGACGCGGGCATCGGGCACCGGGTAGCCGGATCCGGGCAACGGCTGGAGCTGAGCGGCACAGCCGTTGACGTCATCGGCGGCGACCATGGCGTCATCCACCCGGACATTCCAGTAGTGCCGAACAACGGCTACCTGATCGACGGCGATGCCGGCACCGTCTTGCATCCCGGGGACGCACTGCACTCACCTCCGCGCCCGGTGGATCTGCTGTTGCTACCCACCGCCGCACCGTGGCTGAAAGTCTCCGAAGCGGTGGACTACCTGCGCGCCGTCGCGCCTGCCTTGGCCGTGCCCATCCACCAGGCCATCCTGGCCAAGCCCGAGAAGTACTACGGGCTGTTCCGCGAGCTCGCCCCTACCGGCACCGACATCCAGATCGCCCTCCACGGCGAGCCGCTCAAACTCTGATCTCCCGTCCGCAGCAACAGCGCCCGCAGAACACTCGCGGGGCGCCGGCCTGGTTTGGCCGGCGCCCCGCGAGGGACTGTCGATGAAAACCCTGCGAACTACTTCGGAGCCACTACCTGACCGAGCAGATCCCCGGTGTCACCCAGCACTGGCAAACCCTGCAGCAGGTTGGTCAGTACCGACGGCAGCTGAGTGGTAGGCAGTGCGGGCAGCGCGGGCAGGCCGAGCGCGGAAATCTGCGGAAGCAGATCCAACGACGGCAGTGACGCCTGCGCAGCTGCGGGATCCTGGCGACCCGATGCGGCGATCATTTCCCGCATCACACCCGCATTCCGCAGGTTCAGAAGGATGGGCGAGGTCTCAATCCCGAATGCATCACCGTTGACAGTGCCCGGGAAAGGAGCAGTGCCAACCGCGTTACTAATAATCGATGTGTCGCCATCAATGGTCTTGGCGGACCTGTCGATGTCGTCAGCCTGACCCGTGACCGTGACGACCCGAGCCCTGATGTCGTACACGTTGTCCAGCGTGCCGGCGAGTTGACCGTCGATGGAGTGCACAGTCCTGTTGATGGACTGGGCATTACCCAAAACGGTGATCAGGTTCGGACCAATCGTGTTGACACTGTTGTTGATCGTCAGCACCGAAGCGTTGATCTGCTTCGCCGACTTGTTGATCGGACCGACAACATCATTGACCGACTTCAGACTCTGATCGATGGTGGCGGCGTTATCCGCAATACGGCCGATGGTGGGGCTGAGATTCGAAGCCGCATCACGGATCTGGTTGGCGGTGTTCGACACCTGGGTAAGGACCGGCACCGTGTTGAGCTTGCTGTTGATCGGCGTCAACGCGTTATTGATGACACCGACCCGGCTCTCAATCCGGTTGGCCGCGGCCAGGATGCCGGTAAGGAAGATTACCGCCGTCAGTGCCCAGAGGACCACGATGGCGAGCATGATCCCCGGTAGAGCCGTGGATGTTAAGCGTCGCATCAGTCACCTCCTACGGGTGGCACTTGAACGGAGGCAGCAGGGACAGTACGGGCGAGGTGCAGATGTTGGTCAGGTGACGGTTGGTCTCCTGGAGCTGAAGGTTGATGTTGAACAGGTCTTGCTCAGCTCCGATGAGGGAGTTGTTGATGTCATTGACCTGCGGGGTGACCAAGGCGGTGCCTCGGCTGTCCGCGTTCTGAATCGACTCCAGGGTGCCGTCGATGGACTGCGCGACACCCAGAACGTTGAGCAGCACGTTCGAGGTGTCAATCAGCGAGGCCGAGATGGATCCCGCCGACTGCCCAGCGCCAATCAGTACCCCGGAGGTGTTGACCAACGAGTCCGACGTGTTGACGAGAGAAGCGGAGGTGTCCTTCAGAGACGCATCGATGCTCTGCGCAGTTCCCCTGATCGACACCAGTGAAGCGGTGGCGTCGGCGACCTGGCCGCGAATCGGCTTCAGGGAGGTGTCGATGTCGGTCAATGCCGCGTTGATGGTGTGAATGTAGTTGGGCAGCGGCTCGACGTTACCGGTCGCGCCCGTCACCGAACTAGACGCCGTGAACAGCCCATTGTCGATCGACTCGAGTGCCCGAACGATACCGATCAGGAAGCCGATGACGACGACCACGACGATGATGCCGAGCGTGGTGAAGATCCACAAAAACCGAGCGAACGAGCTGCCGGCACCGGAAGGCGGAGCGGTTGACGACGTCCTCGAGAATTCCGTTGTTGTCATCTGCCATCCTCCTAGCAGCTCGGAACCGGCGGGTTGATCAGGGTCAGACGCACCTTGGCATCGATGCAGCGAGCCGTCAGTTCCGCATTGATGGCCTGGTTGATGATGTTGCCGGCGTCGATCCTGATGTTCCGGGCGATGACGACGGTCCGGGCGAGGGCATCATTGATGTTCGCCGCGTCGACATCGATGCGCTGCGCGACATCGAGGATGGCCGCAGCCCGGTTGTCAATGCCCTTCGCGGTGCTGTTGATCGTGGCAGCAGTTCCGTTGATCGTCCCAACGCTGCCGTTGATGCCGGTAGCGGTGTTGTTGATCGTGGTAGCCGTACCGTTGATCGTGCCGGCAGTGCCGTTGATGGTGCCGGCGGTCGTGTTGATCGACTTCGCCAGGCCGTCGATGTCCCGGGCGGTGGCGTCGGTAGTGTTGAGCAGACCCTGCAGCGGCTTGGCACTCGACAGAATCGAGGATGCAAGCTCATTGGTCCGGTTCAACTCGACGACCGGGTCGGTCGCTACGTTGATCTTGCCAGCGTTTCCCGCAATAGTCTGCGCCTTCTTATCGATGCTCTGTGCCGCCGCCAGCGTGCGGGCGAGCAGGGCGGCCGCTATGCCGATCACCAACACGCCAACAATGAGGATCACGACACTAATAACGTTGAACAGTCCAGCTCCTCCAGATCCCCCGGATCGAGCATCCGTTCTTGCCAACTCCACCACCGCTTCCTTAGTGCAGGATTGTTCATGCAGGGAAGCGTGCTGGGCGGGGAGTTACGGCGATGACAAATAAATGAATGTCGCCGCAACGGCCGACGCCGCTCGACGCCCTCCTTTCTCAGCACGCGTTCCCCGGGACAGCTGCTCCCGTCAGGTATGCGGCAGCTTGGAGGAAGTCGACCAAGAAAGCAAGCGGGTGACGCCGGAGACGGAGCGTGGTGGCGTCCTGCGCCTCCACGCTCGCTGGTGACCGGCTGGTTCCTCAACTTACCCCTTCCGCGGTCAGATTGACACACTTCTTATGATCTTCTCAGGTTTCATCTCACGGTCGGTGACCTGCGAAAATAAGATTTTGCTCAGAACCGCCGGTCGACGTCCAACAGGCGTCGCCAAGCTCGGAATGTGGCTGAACAGCAGCCGCGGGGCTCAGCCCCGGCCGTCACTTACAGTGACCATCACTCACCGTAACCCGTTGGTGACGTACCGATGTCGGGCGTTATCGAGGCTTACAACTACAGTAAGTTATATATTCACTCAAGCGGGTGGATATTGGCTCATTCACCCGGAATAGTCGCCAGGCGGCGCCCATAGCGCCGTAACACAACCGTAAATCGGCACTAGACACGTGTTCGGGCCGGCGGCGCACAACGGCGTAACGCAACACCGGACCGGTGCGAGCTCACGCCAGCCGTTGCAACAGCCGCACCAGCACCCAACTGACGACGAGCCAGAAGGCCGCAGCGAGACCGTAGTTGACCACTATTCGGGTCCTGGGGTCGGCAGGCGTAAACAGGCCGCGGAAACCTATCTGGAGCCGGTCAGCCCACGTTGCCACCAGCCGCGTGATCCCGTTGGCGGGGTTCGCATCGCCCAACGTGAGCACGATGTGCGCCACCAGCACCAGCACGGCGAGACCGCCCACGATCCGGATAAGGGTGGCGAGTACTGAGGCGACCCGGTAGCGCGTCGCGCGGGCCGACGTGCGGCTGGAGCCCATGCCGGAAGTCTGCCACGAGCGCCACGGCGCCTGCAGCCGGACTCACTCGTGACCGCCGGGGGTGCGGCATCGCTTGCTCCCAGCATCCGGGAGACCGGTTGCGTACCGGGCGGTCGCCCCAGCTACGGTGATCGCGTGGCACGCGCCCTCCTGCTTCGCTGCCGCGACGGGGTCTGACAACGACCGGCCCCCCGTCGCGGAGTTGCCCGCGCGCATCCGCCGGTCGGATTCTCCGACTAGGCCCGGGCCCCGGAGGGCCCTTAAGAGGCCGGGAAGCGCAGAAGCAGACCATGATTTTCAAACCAACACCCCAAGGCGTCGATATCGCCGCCGGCGCCTTCGCCGCCGGGAATACCAGCCGTATCCAGCACCCCCAGGTTCCTCCACCGCCTGATCAGGACGTCTGGAACCCGCAATGCGGCAGTGTCATGCCCGTGCACCGCTACCGGCCCTTCGCCCAGACCGTGGAACCGATTTCGCTGCCGGACCGCACTTGGCCCGATGTCACGATCAGCCGGGCACCGCTGTGGTGCGCGGTGGACTTGCGAGACGGCAACCAAGCGCTGATCGATCCGATGAGCCCACCCCGCAAGCGGCGGATGTTCGAGCTGCTGGTCCGGATGGGGTACAAGGAGATCGAGGTCGGATTCCCGTCGGCCAGTCAGACCGATTTCGACTTCGTCCGCGAGATCATCACCGAGGATGCGATCCCCGACGATGTCCGCATCCAGGTGCTCTCGCAGTGCCGCCCTGAGCTGATCGAGCGCACCTTCGATGCCTTGCAAGGCGCGCGCACGGCGATCGTGCACATCTACAACTCGACATCGATCCTGCAGCGCCGGGTGGTGTTCCGGGAGGAACGCGAGGGCATCAAGAAGATCGCCACGTCGGCGGCCGAGATGGTGCTGGAGTACGCGGGCAAGTATTCCGACACCGACTTCCGGTTCGAATACTCACCGGAGTCCTATACCGGCACCGAACTGAGCTACGCCGCCGAGGTCTGCAATGCGGTCACCGAGATCTGGCAACCCACGCCCGAATCGCCGGTGATCCTCAACCTGCCGGCCACTGTGGAGATGGCCACTCCGAACGTCTACGCGGACTCCATCGAGTGGATGCACCGCAACCTGGAACGGCGCGATGCGGTGGTGCTGTCGCTGCATCCACACAATGACCGCGGTACCGCGGTGGCCGCCGCCGAGCTGGGTTACCAGGCCGGTGCACAACGCATCGAGGGCTGCCTGTTCGGCAACGGGGAGCGCACCGGCAACGTCTGCCTGCTGACGCTGGGTATGAACCTGTTCAGCCAGGGCATCGATCCTCAGATCGATTTCTCCGATATCGATGAGATCCGCCGCACGGTGGAGTACTGCAATCAACTTCCGGTGGCCGAGCGCCACCCGTACGGCGGTGATCTGGTCTATACCGCGTTCTCCGGCAGCCATCAGGACGCGATCAACAAGGGCTTGAAGGCTCTGCACGCCGATGCCGCGCGGGCTGGTGTGGACGTCGATGAGCATCGCTGGGAGGTGCCCTACCTGCCGATTGACCCCAAGGATGTCGGGCGCACGTACGAGGCCGTGATCCGGGTGAATTCCCAGTCCGGTAAGGGCGGGATCGCCTATGTCATGAAGGCCGAGCACCAGCTGGATCTGCCCCGCCGGCTACAGATTGAATTCTCCCGGGTCATCCAGCAGCACACCGACACCGGTGGCGGCGAAGTGTCGGCACAACAGATCTGGGACATCTTCGCCGTGCAGTATCTGGACCGGCGGACTCCTGTGCGGTTGTTGCGGCATCGGTTGTCCGACGACGGCGAGGGGCACGACGACATCGTGGCCACCGTGCTGGTGGAGGGCGAAGAACACCACATCACCGGTTCCGGCAACGGCCCGATCGCGGCCTTTGTAGACGCTGTGGCCGCGCTAGGTTTCGACGTTCGGGTGCTCGACTACTCAGAACACGCGATGTCGGCCGGCGACAACGCCGCGGCGGCCGCATATGTCGAGTGCGCCGTCAGCGAGCAGGTGCTGTGGGGCGTCGGCGTGTCGGGGTCCATCGTCACCGCGTCACTCAACGCGGTGGTCAGCGCGGTGAACAGGGCGATGCAGTAAAGCGCCGTGATGGGTATTTGCCAGCCACTCCCGGTGATCCTCCGAATGGTTATTCCTTGACAGCGCCGCGCCTACGGGTTATGGTGCCCCGCTGCGGCCTGGGTCTACGATGATCGCATGCAGACTCCCTGGATGGGACTGGGCGATCCAGCTCCCATCCAGGGTATCTGTCCTGGTCAGCTACTCGTTCTCCCAAGGCGGACAGCTACCAGGCGGATGAGGAGCACGAGGCCCCTCGCAGTCAGCAGGGGTCTCGTGCTTCCAAACACGAGCTCTGCTGCCGTGATCAAACTTAGGGCTGCATCGCACGACCGGATAAGTCGCTCGGCCATTCGCGTACGAGGATAGTCGAGTGAGTTATCGGAATTGCGCGAAGCGCCATCTCCCTCCTCTTCATTCATGGTATCTCCCTTGCACTGCTCCCAGACCCGGATCGGTCTAGGTCGACCACAGACCAAATAGTCACGAAAGCAGAATTGAGGAGATATCCTGGCCACGATCCAAAAATGTCGATCTACCGGTGAGCGACACCCCCAAACACCGGTCAGTCAGATCTGCGGACTCAAAAGTCGAACTCGCCGTTCTTGACCCCCAGGACAAAATCGACCCACTCTTGCCTGTCGAAGGTGAATGGCTCACGGTCACGGTTCTTGCTATCCCGGACGACAGCCCCACCGTCGGGCAAGGGCGCCACCTCCACACATCCCCCCTTGCTGCACCGGCTGCTTGTCCGGAACAGCAGCGTGGGGTGGTACACATCGGTCACTGGAATTCCTCCCTCGTTGATTGGTGTTCAGTTGTCCCGCAGGAGTTGAGCAACAAGACCTGCGGACTGCTCAGCAGTCAGGCATTGATCTATGAGCACATCGAAGATCTGCTCATAGACCTGTACATCGTGCTCCTTCTCTAGATAGAGGTCACCTACGTGGCCCTCGATATACACAAGATCGTTATCGTCAGTATCGGCGAACGCTAGCACCACGAAGGAGCCGGAGACCGCGCGGTGCGCCCCGGTGCTGAACGGAAGCACCTGGAGTGTGATGTTGGGCTGCTGCGAGTCCGTCAGCAACCGTTTCAGCTGCTCCCGCATCACATCCGCACCCCCCACCGGGCGATATAACACTGCTTCGTCAATCACCATGTGGGCGACCAGCGGATCCTCGTCAGCGTAAAGCCGCCGCTGCCGCCGCATCCGCAGCTCAACGAGCCGGTCGGTGGCGTCCGTGTCTGTCGTGGACAGTGTGTGCAGCAAGGCGCGGGCGTAGGCCTCGGTCTGCAGCAGGCCGTGCAGGACGATCGCTTCAAAGCTGCGCACCTCGCTGGCGTCTTGCTCGAGCGCGACGTACCGGCTGAGGTTGTCAGGAAGTAAGGGTTCCTCCGGATCCGGGCCCAGTACATCGGAGAAGTCATCCCACCAACCCTGGCGGTTGCCCTCCCGAACCCAGCGCATCAACCGGTCCCGGTGAGCCTGATCGGTGATCCTGTAGCGGTCGAGCAGATCGCGGACGTCGCGGCGATAGGGAATACCCTGGCCGGTCTCCAACCTGCTGACCTTCGAGACCGAGCACTCGAGCGCCTTGGCGACCTCATCGATGGTCAGCCCGGCCTGCTCGCGCAGTGCGCGAAGCTCCGCGCCGAGCCTGCGCCGCGGCACCACCGGACCACGTAGAGGGGACATCGCGCGCCTCCGCACTTAAGGACCGTATGAGCAGGATGTCCGACTACCCACAGGAAGAGGAAAACGACACGCTACTCCTCTTCGGTGAATCGCATCAAGAGAACGCATCATGCAATTGCATGAATCAGTTGCCTCATGCACGCTACACCAAGGCGCCAGTAGCGCCGGGCATGGTGGCCCGGGCGATCCCCGGCCCACGTCAGGACGACCAACGAGGGAAAGGGGAAGGCGATCATGTCTGCATCTCACCGGAGCGCGACACGCTTCCCCGGGCATCGGCCCTCGGGCCGAAGCCAGGGAGAGAAACGTCGTGGCGGGATATACCGCAGTTCACGGTGACCCGGCAGGTGCTGGGTTGGGTGTTGCTCGCCGCGGCCCTGCTGATCCTGTTGGGACTTCTGATCGGATGGGCCTGGACCAACCAGGCCTTACAGCCGAAGCTTCGCCAACAGGCCGAGGAGCGTCGCCGGCTCAACGCGGAATGGTTGGCGGTCCGAGCCGCCCGCCGGCAGCAGGCAGAGTGCCCGCGCTGCGCCAGTCCACTGTCCGAACAGGACTGGTACTACGCACCAACTCTGGTGGAAGACCCACCGGATGACGACTGAATTCGCTTCGGTCAGGGGGTTGTAGGGGACCATGGGGATGCTTGTGACCGCTCGGTCGCGAGCATCCCCATGCATCTTCGGGTGACATCTGGAGACGTCAGACGGCGCGGCGGCCGGACAGCGCGCGGCCCAGCGTCAGCTCGTCGGCGAACTCGAGATCACCGCCCATCGGTAACCCGGAGGCCAGCCTGGTCACCGACAGGCCCGGGAAGTCGCGCAGCATCCGCGCCAGGTAGGTGGCGGTCGCTTCACCTTCGGTATTCGGATCCGTCGCAATGATCACTTCGGTGATCTCGTCGGCGCCGATGCGGATCAGCAACTCGCGGATCCGCAGCTGATCCGGACCGACCCCGGACAGCGGATCCAGCGCCCCGCCCAGCACGTGATAGCGGCCGGTGAATTCGCGCGTACGTTCCACCGCGAGCACATCCTTGGGCTCTTCGACCACACAGACCAGCCGCGGATCGCGGCGCGGATCCGCGCAGATCCGGCAGGTTTGTTTCTCGGAGACCGTGCCGCAGACGGCGCAGAACACCACCCCGTCCTTGACCCGCTGCAGCGCATCCTGCAACCGAGTCACATCGGCCGGATCCGCCGCCAGCAGGTGGAAAGCCATCCGTTGGGCACTCTTGGGCCCCACGCCGGGCAGCCGCCCCAACTCGTCAATCAGATCCTGAACGACTCCCTCGTACACCACGCCATCATGCCCCACCCGCGGCACGCCTTTCCCCGACATGGAGACATATCGGGGTCACAGGAGGGTGTCTTCCCCCGATATGTCTCCATGTCGGGGGAAGGCGGGGACAGCAACGTCACATGCCGGGCAGGTTGAAACCTCCACCGGGGCCGCCTAGGGCGCTGGCCAGGGGGCCCATCTTCTGCTGGGTGAGATCTTGCAGGGCTTGGTGCGCGTCGAGCATCGCGCCCATCACCAGGTCTTGCAGGGTCTCCACGTCGTCGGGGTCGACCACCTTGGGGTCGATCGTCACGCTGGTCACCTCCCCGGAACCGGCCAACGTGACCGTAACGAGATTCCCACCGGCCTGGCCGGTGACCTCGGACTCGGCGAGCTCGGCTTGGGCACTCATGAGGTCTTGTTGCATCTTCTGGGCCTGCTGCAGGATCATCTGCATGTCAGGCGCTCCACCGGGTTGCACGGCGGCTCCTCTCATCGCGTCCGGGCCCACGCGATGTAGCGGGCCCGTGCGGCACAGGGTAGCCACCCGGGGGTGAGAGAAACCGGTGCGGTACGGCCGGGTAGGTCGTAGCGTGGTGCACGTGCAGCTCACCGGGGCATGGCGTAGCTATCACGAGGCTGTGCAGCGGCTGGAGGCCAGTTACCGAGCGATCCCAGCCGGCTCGCCGGTGCGGTTGGCCAAACGAACGTCGAACCTGTTCCGGCCCCGCGCATCGACGGGCCGACCGGGCCTGGATGTGTCCGGGCTGACCGGGGTGCTCGAGGTAGACCCCGCCAACCGCACCGCCGAGGTCGCCGGGATGTGCACCTACGAGGACCTGGTCGCGGCCACGCTGCCCTATGGTCTGACGCCGCTGGTGGTCCCCCAGCTCAAGACGATCACCTTGGGTGGTGCGGTGAGCGGGCTGGGCATCGAGGCGCCGTCCTTTCGCAACGGCCTGCCGCACGAGTCGGTCCTGGAGCTCGACGTGCTCACCGGCGCCGGGGAGATTGTTACGGCCACGGTCGGTGACGAACTGTTCGCCGGTTTCCCCAACTCCTACGGCACGCTGGGCTATGCCACCCGGTTGCGCATCGAGTTAGAACAGGTGCGCTCGCACGTGGCGCTGCGACACGTGCGCTTCGAAGACCTCGACGAGCTGTGCGCCGCGGTGGCGCGGATCATGGCGACCCGGCAGTGGGATGGCGAGGACGTCGACTACCTCGACGGTGTGATGTTCTCCGCCGCCGAGTCTTACCTGACGCTGGGCCGGCGCACCGACTTCGACGGTCCGGCCAGCGACTACACCGGATTGCACATCTACTACCGGTCGATCCAGCAGCGCCGGCGCGACGTGCTGACCACCCACGACTACCTGTGGCGCTGGGATACCGACTGGTTCTGGTGCTCGGGCGGCCTGGGGGCCCAGCACCCGGTGATCCGGCAGCTGTGGCCGGCCCGGCTGCGTCGCAGCGACGTGTACTGGAAGATCGTCGCGCTGGCCAACCGGTTCGATCTGGAGAATCGCTTCGAACAGTGGCGGGGCCGTCCGCGCCGGGAACGGGTGATCCAGGACGTCGAGATCCCACTGGAACGCACCGCGGAGTTCTTGCGCTGGTTCGTCGAGCACGTTCCCATCGAGCCGGTCTGGCTGTGCCCGCTGCGGCTTCGCGGCGAGCGTTCCTGGCCGCTGTACCCGCTGGAACCCGGCCGGGACTACGTCAACGTCGGGTTCTGGTCCAGCGTGCCGATCCGTCCCGGCGGCACTGATGGCGACACCAACCGGGACATCGAGCACCAGGTGGACGCGCTGGGCGGGCACAAGTCGCTGTACTCGGACTCCTTCTACTCGCGAGCGGAGTTCGACACCCGCTACGGCGGCGAGCAGTATGCGACTCTCAAGCAGCGCTACGACCCCGACCTGCGACTGCTGGATCTCTACGCGAAGGCGGTGCGACGTCGATGACGACCTTCCGAGAACGGCGCAGCCCCAGCCCGGCGCAGGCCCCGACGAGCGCGGAGCGGCTGTCGCTGGCCGGCATCGTGGAGCTGCTCTCCGATGGCCGGTTCCCGGTCCGGTTCACCGCCTATGACGGGAGCGCCACCGGTCCGGCCGACTCCGAGATCAGCGTGCACCTGGCGACTCCGCGGGGGGCCACCTATGTGTTCACTGCGCCCGGCGATCTCGGCATGGCCCGCGCCTACATCGCCGGTGATCTGCATGCCTCCGGGGTGCACCCCGGTGACCCGTACGTCGCCATGCGGGTGATGGCTGACGAGGTGCGCTTCCGGCGCCCGACGCTGGCCGAGCTCGCGGTGATCACCCGCTCGCTGGGCTGGGAGCTGCTGCGGCCGGTGCCCCCGCCGCCGCAGGAATCGCGGCCGCGGTGGCGCCGGACGCTCGACGGTCTGGCGCACTCCCGGCACCGCGATTCCACGGCGATCCACCATCACTACGACGTCTCCAACCGGTTCTACGAGATGTTCCTCGGCCCGTCGATGACCTACACCTGCGCCGTGTTCGACCATCCCGAGGCGAGTCTGGAGCAGGCCCAGGAACGCAAGCACGAGCTGATCGCCGACAAGTTGGGGCTACGGGCCGGGATGCGGCTGCTCGACATCGGCTGCGGCTGGGGCGGCATGGTGCGCTTCGCAGCGCGCCGCGGGGTGCGCGCGCTGGGCGTCACGCTGTCCGCCGAGCAGGCCCGCTGGGCGCAACAGGCCATCGAAGCAGAGGGGCTGACCGAGCTGGCCGAAGTGCGGCATCTGGACTACCGGGATGCGCCCGGTCGTGACTACGACGCCATCTCGTCGATCGGGCTGCTCGAGCACGTCGGGGTGCACTCCTACCCGTCGTATTTCGCGAAGTTGCTGGCGAAGCTACGTCCGGGCGGGCGGCTGCTCAACCACTGCATCACCGTGCCGGACAACCGGGCCAAGCCGCAGAGCGACGCGTTCATCGACCGCTATGTGTTCCCGGACGGAGAATTGGCCGGCGCCGGCAGGATCATCACCGAGGCGCAGAACACCGGCTTCGAGGTGCGCCACGTGGAGAACCTGCGGGAGCACTACGCGCTGACGCTCAAGCAGTGGAACGCCAACCTGGTGGCGCACTGGGACCAGTGCGTGGCCGAGGTCGGCGAACCCACCGCCCGGGTGTGGGGCCTGTACATGGGTGCCTCCCGGCTGTCCTTCGAGCGCAACGGCATCGAGCTGCACCAGGTACTAGCCGTCCGCCCCGACGCCCAAGGCAATGCGCACGTCCCCCTGCGCCCCTGGTGGCGCGGCTGAACCTGCCCAACCTAGCGGCGAGCGCTAAGCGGCGTGTGGCGTGCGGGCGCGCTGCGGGCGTGGCTGCTCGATCGGGTGGCAGTAGGGCAGGTTGTCGAGGGGCTGATCGGTGAAGAAACGGATCAGCAGGTCCGCCATCTCCTCCGGACACTCCATGGGCACCAGGTGATCAGCGTCCTTGAAGCTCGTGTACAGGGCTCCTGGAATGGTGGCCGCCAGATCGCGCACGAACGCCGGGGGTGTCAGCACGTCGTGCTCGCCGGTGAAGACCAGAGTGGGCCGGCCGAAAAAACCGTATTCGACCGCGCGCGCCGGCGCCAGGACACGGTTTTGCACGTCGAGGTATCGAGCGGCTTCCGAAGGTGTCGATTCGCGCAGTATCTTCTCCATCAAAGCGCGAGTTGTTTCCCGGTTGCGGATGAAGACATCCGGGTTCAGGCACATCGTGCCTTCGACGATGTGATCGACGAATCGGTCGAGCCGTCCACCTTCCAGTATACGGCTGCTGGACCCGCGCCCTGCGAGTACCGCGGCGGGAAATGAGTTGACCGCACCGGCCACCGCGAGGCGATTGATGCGATCGGGCCAGCGATGGGCGAATTCGTAGGCAATGGATCCACCATAGGACACGCCGATCAGGTTGATGCGCGGAATGGCGAGTTCGTTGAGAAGATGGTTCAGGCAGTCGGCGAGGAAGTCGAAACCATAGTCACCGGACAGGTCGTCCGCGGATCCGGATCCCGGGAGATCCACCAGGAGCATGTTTCCAAGCGGGCGCAGTAGGTGCTCGAGCCGCGGCATGGCATACATTCCCTGGAATGCGCCGGTGATGAGCACGAGCGGGATCGATTCCGGCGCTGCCCGATGTTTCAGATAACGGTAGGTGTAGTTGATGCCCTGCCAGCTGATCGTGTCGGCAGCGTGCGCGCCAGGGCCGTCGACCAGCGCGGCGATGGCCCTGATAGTGCGAACGCGCAACACATCGGACCATCGAAGCTCATGGCCCAGTTCCTGGCATATCTGCTGATGCATCTGCGCCATCTGTAAAGACGTGCCCCCCAAGTCGAAGAAGTCGTCATCGAGCTGAATCGTGCGCAGGCGAAGGACGCTGCGCCATACCGAGGCGATCCGCCGCTCGAGGTCTGATTGCGCCGGTCCCTGCGGCACGTGCTCGCCTTTCAGTACCTCGCACGACGTCGGGGTGCCGTAGCGGTCCAGCAGGCGGATAGGGGCCAGGACTCGAGCGATCTGATCGACGGCATCCGGCTCGTCGATGCGAGCGACGATCTTGCGAGTCGGCCGTGGTGGACCGGCCATGTAGCGGCGGGTGATCCGTCCGTCCGGATCGAGACCAACCAGGAGAAAGGGACTCGAATCAGCGGCGGCGACGGCAAGCGACATCAGCGCGTCCTGCGGGGCCATCATCTGGTAGCCCCGAAGCGGGGCCTGCCCAGTGAGTGCCATTCCCTGGCTGATGCCCGTCTCGTACCACACGCTCCACCCAATGCTTCGGCATTCAGAGATCGCGCCTACTCGGGTGGCCTCGGTATGCAGGTGATCAGCGAAAGCGTCGAGCGCGGCATTGGCCGCGGCATACGGACCCTGTATCACGCTGCCGAAGTAGCCGGTGGCGGATGAGAAGAGCAGGAGAGGAACGCCGGGACGATCCTTGAGAATCTCATGCAAATGCCATGCCCCACAGATCTTCGGTTCGATGGCCGCCAGCAATTCATCGATCGAGCACCGCTGAAGTGATTGTTCGGTGTAGTGGCCGGCGAGATGCACAATGCCGACGACCGTTGTCGCCCAGTCCTTTTCGGCTTGCTCGATGCATTCGCGCACCTGGTGCTCATCAGTGACGTCGGCAACGGCGTACCGGACGTCGGCGCCGCACGCGCGCAAAGCTATGAGGGCCACCTCGTCCGGGCAGCTGCGCCCGAAAAGTAGAATCTTCGCGTCATAGTTGACGAGCAGGTGCCGGGCGACCTCCATGCCGACACCTCCCAAGCCGCCGGACAGCACGTAGAGACCGCCGGTGACGAATTGTGGAACGGTGACCGTCTCATCGCCACGGTGGATAGGAACCAGGCGCGGCACCATTCTGCAGCCGGCGCGGTAGGCTGCCTCCGGATCGGCGGTATCATCGTCGATTTCGTCGACGACACGCTGCGCATTGGCACTATTGTCACCGATCTCCACATCGAGATGGTGGCAGCGCAGCCAAGGGATCTCCTGCGCGGCCGTCTTCAGCAGGTTACGCAGCGGCGCACGGGTGAAGGTGACGCGATCGGTGTCCGCTATGCGCTGGGTGTGGGCAGCGACGACCCGCAACGACAGTGGCGAATCCCAGGCGGCGGCGTCCAGTGCCGCCAGGAGGTGTAACAACCAGCCGGTGCTCGCTCGGCAGCTGTCGCTAATTGCCCGGCTGTCCGAGAACTGAACGTGCTCTGCGAAGTCGGACAGATGCACCACATCCACCGGTGCTTGCTGCCTGACTGCCCCCACCAGCAGCCGGTAGTGGTCGCGGTTGTCCGGATCGATGAGGTAGACGTCGATGGCGACGCGGCGGAAAGCCGCACGTGGTTGCTGGTGCACTGACACGCACCGCTGGCCGCGCCCGCGCAGCATGCCGCACAGTGCCTCACCGAGACCGAGCCGATCCAGGAACACCAGCACCGCGCCGGACGCGTGGCCGACAAGTCGCTGCACGGTCGACCGGGTCCATTCAGGGCGGTAGAACCAGGCGGGCAGCTCGGTACCCGCAGTGGTCCCGGCAGCGCCGAGCAGTCTCCGTCCGTATTCCTCGCTGAGTTTACTGCGCTGGATCTTGCCCAGACCGGTCTTGGGAATGTCGGCGCGGCGGACCGGAATCAGGTGATCCGGGTTCACCCCGATCTCCCGGAGGATCGTCGAACGTATGGTGTGCAGCGCCTCTCGTTCTGCGGTGCCCGGTAACAAGTGGAAGAACACGGCGAGTTGATCGGTACCGGCGTCCTGGTGACGTACGGCGCAGGCTGCTGTGTAGGACCGGTCGATGAAAGGCAGCTCCTCCACCACTGCCTCGATCTCAGGGCCGGCGTAGTTCACGCCGTTGATGATGATGACGTCTTTGGCCCGGCCGGTGAGTGTCAACCGGCCATTTTTCAGAAATCCGAGGTCTCCGGTATCGAACCAGCCGTCTACGGTGAAGACCTCAGCGTTCGCCGCGGGATTCTCATAGTATCCCGCGGTCACCATCGCGCCCTGCACATGAAGCCGTCCAATGTTGCCCTCAGGCAACACCCTGTTGTTGTCGTCAACAACACCTAGCCGGATTCCGGCGATCGGTCGGCCAAGCTCGACGAAGGAATCGTTGTCGTTCGCCGTGGCTACCGAAAAACGCTGTGAGTACACTACACCGGAGCATGTTTCTGCCATTCCCCACGCCGGCCAAATGGCGGTGCCGGGCAAACCCGCGGGCTCCAGCATCCGCAGGAAACGGCGGGCACTGCGGGCGGAAACCGCCTCGCCGCCATTGATGATCGCCCGGACACGGGACAGATCCCACCGGTATCCGTCCTCGCCGATCTGGTCCAGCCTGTCGGTCACCAGGCCGAAGGCGAAATTCGGCGCCCAGCTCACACTGGCCCGGTACCGCGTCAATAAATCCAGCCAGCGCAAGGGATCGCCTAGCACATTGTGGGTTGGCACATGAACCTGCGAGCAACCCACCTCGAGGCCGAGCGCATGCATCATGATGACGCTGCCGACGTGGTCCAATGGCATCCAGTTGAGCATGATGTCCGTGCTAACCAGCGACAGCCGTCGCGCGGATCCGAGGACCTGGGTGACGATCGCCCGGTGCCGCTGCACCACGATCTTGGGCACTCCGGTGCTGCCGGAGGTGAACAGCATCAACGCGGCGTCATCCGGGGATCCCGCCCGATATGGTTGCGCAGGATCGTTGTCGAGCAGATCCTCCAGGCAGGCGATCGTCAGCGCATCCCATTCGCGGGCCTCGGCGAAGTCGCGCAGCGCGGATCTGTGCGCGGCCGTGGTGAGAATCGGTGGCCGGTGCAAGGCCCGCCACGCCGCCTCCACCTTGTTGGAACCCGGAATTCCCTCGACGTAATCCGCCGGAACGGCCGCCAGCGCCGGAATATATCCGCCGAGCAGGCAACCCCACAGGCCAGTGAAGAATTGGTAGCTTGAATCTAGCTGCAACAAGACGGTGGCGCCGGGCTTGAGGCCTAGAAGTTTCACCCCCTGCGCAACCCGGCAGGCATCGGTGACCAGGTCCCGATATGTCTGCAAACGCTCAACACCATTGGTGTCGACGTGCATAATGGCATGGCCTCCATGCTGGTCGGCGCTCCGCAACAATAGCTCGACCATGGTCTGTCCAGCATTGAGTTGGGCGGCGCCACCATCGACGAGAGACATCCTTACCGGATCACCGTTGTCGATCACCGATGGTTTGCTCGTCGTCACCGATTGAAGCTCGTCGACGACGTGGATGGCGCACTGGTTTCCTTTTGCCGCGGCGGTGCCGACCTGCAACCGGCCTTCCCCGGCGATATGATCGATCGTGCGCTGCCACGCATTCAGCAAATCGTCGTCGAGCACCGGGGGGCCGCCCACATCGAAGGAAGCGGGATCCAGGGCGGCCGGCAGGCTGCTGACCGTCACGACGGTAAAAGGTGGCGCTTGCGCAGGGTGACGAGAGCGCACGAAATCAGCCAGTGCGACTTCATCGATTAACCCATCTGCGACCACATAGGCCACCAACTCATCCGCACCCTTGGATGCGACGAAACAGTCCTGGACTGTCGGGTACGACAGGATGGTGGCGCGTATCCAGCGCTGGTTGTCCCACATCTTCGCACCTTCCATGGGCGTGATGGGACAACTGTTCGCGCCGAAGCTGACCGGGGCATCGGACCCGTAGCCGGAGATTTCACCGTCCCGTGCCGGATGTTTCGCCCCCGTGCTCCCGCCCCCGCGGGAGCACGACCCGCAGTCTGGATGCAGACTGCGGTTTTCAGCCCGGGAATAACAGCAGTCTGCATCCAGACTGCGGTGGGGAGGCCCGCAAAATCACACGATCGGGATCGCGGGGAGGGTATTCGGTGGATGCCTCGGAGCCTCTTTCCTGAGACCGGCAGGCGGAGAGGATCTTGAGATGCCGACGCTGCAGGTGGAATGGCAGGTCCGCGATGGCAGATCAGGCGAGGACCTGCGGTTGTTGGAGCGCGGCGGGGAGCTTGCGCGCATTGAGCAGTCAATCGCGACCTTGAGTGCTGGGCACGGAAGCGCGCTGATCATCGAAGGTGCGGCGGGGATCGGCAAGAGCAGCCTGTTACGGGTGGTGTGCGAGCACGCCTTTGAACACGGAGTGCAGACGTTCACCGCGCGCGCCAGCGAGTTGGAACGCGACTTCGGGTTCGGCATCGTGCGCCAGCTGCTCGAAAGGCGGTTGGTCCTGGCCGGCGAGGCCGAAAGAGCCGAGTTACTGACCGGCGCGGCCGCGCTGGCCGGACCGGTGCTGGGCCTCGCGGGAACTGGCGGCAATTCGTTTGCGGCATTGCACGGGCTCTACTGGCTGGTAGCCAATCTGGCCACCACCGAGCCGCTGGTACTGGCGGTCGACGATCTGCAGTGGGCGGACGAGCCATCGTTGCGGTGGCTGGTGTACCTGTGCCACCGGTTGGAAGGCCTGCCGGTGCTGGTCGCTGCCACCACCCGCCCGCTGCGCCCGGGACATGGCCAGCTGCTTGCCGAACTACTCACCGTGCGCAGCGCTCAGGTCCTGTGTCCAGGGCCGCTCAGCGAGCCTGCGGTGGCCCGGCTGGTGCACGACGGGTTGGGCGCGGTGCCGGATCCGGCCTTCGTGGCCGCGTGCGCAAGGGCCAGCGGCGGCAATCCGTTCGTCCTGCGCGAGCTGATCTTCGATCTGGCGGCTGACGGTGTCCCGCCGGTGGCGGCGCAGGCCGCGGGAGTGGTCGAGCGGGTCCCCGGTCAGGTGGAACGAACGGTACTGGCCCGGTTGCGCCGGTTGGATGTGGCGGCCACCCGGCTCGCGGAAGCGGTGGCGGTGTTGGGCGAGGGCACCGAGCTGCGGCTGGCCGCCGCGATGGCCAACCTGGACATCGACACTGCGGCAGCCGCAGCGGATGCGCTGCTGACCGCAGAGCTGTTCGACGAAGGCCGGCCGTTGCAGTTCCTGCATCCGCTGGTGCGCTCGGCGGTGTATGAGCAGCTCGCACCTGGTGCACGCGCCCAGGCGCACGCTCGCGCCGCGCGGCTGCTCGTCCAGGAGGGCGCGGGGTGTGAGCGGGTCGGCGCGCAACTGCTGTTATGCGAGCCGGCGGGCGACGAGCAGGCCGTGGAGGCATTGCGCGCCGCCGCGGCGGCAGCGTTGGAGCGCGGTGCGCCGGAGATCTCGGTGACATACCTGCGCCGAGCGCTGGCCGAGCCGCCTGCCGAGGGGGAGCGAGCGGCGGTGTTGGGCGAGCTGGGCGGGGCGGAACGGATCGCCCGCGATCCAGCCGCTCTGGGAGACCTCGAGCGCGCCTGGCAGGCGACTACCTGCCCGGTGGCGCGGGCACTGCTGGCTGAACAGCTGGCCAATGTGTTGTTCTACGCCGCCGACTGGACGCGCTGCGCGGCTGTGCTGCGGTCCGCTCTGGTCGACCTCGGCGGCCGCGACCCTGATCTGGCAGTGCGCTTGTGCACCCACGCCGCAGTGCTGGAGCTACTCAGCCCCGACCCCGCGATAGCACCCGGGGCCGCCCTTCGGTGGCTGCGTGAGCTGGCCGCCCGCAGCACTCCGGCCAGCCGCTCCGCGCAGCTGTGCCTGGCGGCGACCCTCGCGGTCCGCGGCGAGGATTGTCACGAGGTGGCCGGCCTGGTCGAGCGCGGGCTCGACGGCGGCCGCTTCATCGTCGAGGAAACCGGCGAGGCGGTGCCGGCCATGCTCGCCTTCTGGGCTCTGATGACTATCGACGAGCTGGAGCGCGCCCAAGCGCTGGTCGAGACGATACTGGCGGACTCCCGAGCGCGCGGTTCCGTGGTGGGCTGCACGTTCGCCTACGGCCGGCGCGGACTGCTCGCCTTACGGCGCGGCGAGCTGGCCGAGGCGGAAGCCGACGCGCGCGCAGCGTTGGAGCTGTCCGTCGAATACAACCTGGCCCTATCCACTCCGCTGCATCGGGCCGCCTTGAGCACGGTGCTGCTGGAACGCGGGGACCTCCACCAGGCGGCTGGCGTCGTCGAAGGGGTCGTACTGCCGGTTGGCGGGCCGACCGGAATCGCCCTGTTAGAGGCGCGGGGCCGGGTGCGCCTGGCCCGCGGTCAGCGTGAGCAGGCCATCGCCGACCTGCGCCACTGCGGTCGGCTCGCCATCGCCGTCAGAACAACCCCGAATCTGCACCCCTGGCGCTCCACGTTGGCGCTCGCGCTGGCAAGTGACGACCTGGCCGAGGCACGCGCACTGGCCAAGGCCGAGTTGCAGCTGGCTCGTGATGCCGGTGCGCCACGGGCGATCGGGATCGCGCTGCGCGCCTGCGGCCTGCTCGCCGACGGTCAGAACCGCATCGAGCTGCTCCAACAATCCGTCGCGGTGCTGGAGGCCTCGTCCGCCCGGCTAGAGCTGGCGCATTCGCTGGCTGAGCTGGGCGCTGCGCTGCGGCGTGCCGGGGCGCGCACCGCCGCGCGCGCACCGCTGCGCCGAGCCCTGGATCTCGCTGCCCGCTGCGGCGCCACACCGCTGGCCGAACGCGCCCGCGAAGAGGCGGTGGCTGCTGGCGCTCGGCCCCGCCGGCCCTGGACCAGCGGAGTGGACGCGCTGACCCCCAGCGAACTGCGGGTCGCCCGGCTCGCTGCGCAAGCCATGGGCAATCGCGACATCGCCCAAGCACTGTTCATCACTACCAAGACCGTCAGTGATCACCTATCCAGCGCGTACCGCAAACTCAACATCTCCTCCCGCGACCAGCTTGCCGCCGTCATGGCCGCTGATCACCGGTGAACAGCACCGGAAAAGACTGTAGTCCTCGGATGATCATGCTGGGGCGCCACTGTAACTGGTCGAGAGGGATGGCCGGGCACACGGTCGGCATCCGGCGAAGCAGGGTACTGATGGCGATCTGACCTTCGATGCGGGCAAGTGGAGCACCGAGGCAGAAGTGGATGCCCTTACCGAAGCCAAGATGCCGGTTCTCGACTCTCGTGATGTCCAGCTGGTCGGCGCAAGCAAAGCGGGTGTCGTCGCGGTTGGCCGAGGCGAGTACGATCACCACCTGATCGCCCTGCGGGATCGTCACGCCGTTGACATCGATATCGGTGCTGGCGTAGCGCAGCGTCGCAGTCTCCAGCGGGCCGGTGTAGCGCAGCAGCTCCTCCATCGCGGACCCGACCAGTCCAGGGTCCCGCATGAGCATGTGCAGCTGGTCGGGATAGGCGAACAGGGCCAGCATGCCGTTGCCGATGAAGTTGACGGTGGTCTCGTGCCCGGCGACGATCAGCAGGAAAACCGTGGCGAGCAGCTCCTCCTCGCTCAGCGCGTCTCCCTCCGCATGGACCGTCACCAGCTCACTGATCAGGTCGTCCCGCGGATCGGCCCGTTTGCGCGCGAACAGCGCGCGAATGTAACCGTTGAAGTCGGCGAATGCAGTTCGCCGCCAGGCCTCGACCGGCTCTCCAGTGGTGATGGGCTCCCCGGTGACAACAGCGTTGGACCAGATCCGGAAATGGGCACAGTCTGACGGCGGCACCCCGAGCAGCTCGCTGATGACCATGATCGGTAACGGGAATGCGTAATCATCGATAAGATCCATTCGACCGCTGGGCGCCACCGCGCCGAGCAGCTCGTCAGCGATGCACTGGATGCGCGGGCGGAGTCGCTCGACCAGGCGGGGAGAAAATGCTTTGCGCACCAGCGCGCGTAACCGGGTATGGTCCGGCGGATCACAGTTGAGCATAT
>Ga0134126_10002236_pt1 | contig 24511 bp, 21 predicted proteins | sample KB31752_FD_96881 | JGI IMG/M metagenome (GOLD analysis project Ga0134126, IMG submission 96881) | Terrestrial soil microbial communities with excess Nitrogen fertilizer from Kellogg Biological Station, Michigan, USA - KB3-175-2 | ecosystem: Environmental > Terrestrial > Soil > Unclassified ... | reverse complement strand
CTGGAGAATCTGTTGCAGAGTGCCCGGTTCGCGGCAGTCGTCATCAGCCACGATCGCTATTTTCTCGAAAACGTGGCGACCGAAATGGCGGAATTGAACCGCGTTTACCCCGAAGGCTTGCTGCGCGTCGACGGTAATTACAGCGCATTCCTTGAAAGGAAAGACGAGTATCTTCAGGCGCAGGCGAAGCAGCAGGAATCGATCGCCAATCGGGTGCGGACCGAAATCGAGTGGCTGCGCCGCGGCCCGAAAGCGCGGGCTACCAAAGCAAAGGCGCGCATCGATCGGGCGCACGAAATGATCGCCGACCTCACGGATCGGAAGGCCCGCGGCCGGACGGCCGCTGTCGACATCGATTTCAGCGCGACTGAACGGAAAACGAAGCGGCTGATCGAGCTGGAGCAGGTGAGCTATTCAATTGCCAATCGAACGCTATTTTCGGAACTCGATTTCACGCTTACGGCGGGGGCGCGCGTCGGGCTGGTGGGACCGAACGGCAGCGGCAAGACAACGCTGCTTCGATTGTTGCGCGGGGAACTCGCGCCGGGAGCCGGCGAGATTCGCCGCGCCGAGCAATTACGCATCGTCTACTTCGACCAGAACCGTGGGCTTGATCCCGATGTGACGCTGCGGCGCGCGCTGGCTCCCGATAGCGATTCCGTAACTTATCAAGACCGCACGATTCATGTCGCCTCCTGGGCGGCCCGGTTCCTCTTCACCGGTGAGCAATTGAATCAGCCGGTGGGCCGTTTATCCGGCGGCGAAAGGGCGCGTGTTCTTATCGCGAAGCTGATGCTCGAACCCGCGGACGTTCTGTTGCTGGACGAGCCCACAAACGACCTCGATATCCCGACGCTCGAAATTCTGGAGGAGAGCCTTCTCGAATTTCGGGGAGCGCTGGTCTTGGTGACGCATGATCGCTATCTGCTCGACCGGGTATCGACGGTCGTGCTCGGTCTTGACGGACAGGGCGGCGCGGGGCAATTCGCCGATTACTCGCAATGGGAACTCTGGCAGACGGAGTGCAAGCCGCCGAAGGAAAGACTCTCGTCCCCGGTAAGCGTCGAGAGCGGGTCTGTGGCGCCACCGAAGAAAAAGCTTTCGTATCTTGAAGCGCGAGAATACGAGACTCTGGAGGAGCGGATTGCTAGGGCGGAAGAAGTTGTGAGGGAGAAACACTCCGCTCTCGTATCCCCGGACATTCTGGCGGATGGGCGGTTGTTGCAAAACACCTATCGAGAATTCCAGGATGCGCAAACGGCAGTAGATGAACTCTACGCGCGGTGGGCGGAACTTGAAGAAAAGATCACTTGAGATACGAGGCGGGCCGGAACGCCCGACCCGCGGTTCTCGAAAACGGAACGACTATTATCGAGCGGCTGTGGTGGTTGCGCACGCAGGGTGGCCGCAACCGCACTCGATGTCGGGCTTTGTCCCCGCTCCTTCACAGTAGGTGCTGCAGTAGTTGCTCCCCTCCCGCGCCTTGCATTGGCAGGAAGGATGAGCGCATTTCTTTGGTTCGGCCATTTCCACACCTCCGCTTAGTGCGACGACTAAATGTGCATTCTAGTGACAGATGCAGGTTACTGGTGGATTTTCTAGGAAAGTGACAACCCGTTGTTCTTGCGCGGCTCTGGCATGCCGGCTCCTTACGGAAGTTCGTAATCTGTTGTAGGGGCGAGGCATGCTGGATGGTCTCATAACATGCGTGCCTCGCCCGCTTCAATGATTCCATCGCCTTCGGTATGCGATAGGAGTAGCTTCGAAGTGAGGAGGAAATCCTTATGACCGCGTCCACATTCTTTCCAGGTATCATCTCGACGCCCGCTGAGCCTGCGATTCCGATTGTCTATGAAGACTCCGCAACCGACGAGAAGTCCCTTCGCATCCACGCCGCGATACAGTTGCGCGTGCCAAATTCCGGCATACCTTGGCTCGATCGGATGATCCGCGAATCGCGGCGCCTCGATGCTAAGGCGCGAGGCGCCGCGCCTTCAGGCATTACGCACGACGACTAATTGCCGAAAACCGGTTGACCTTACCGAAATTTCGGCGGCCGCAGAAATCCCTGTTGCGAGCCGCCCTTTTCGGCTCCCCAAGTCCAATACAATCCCAGATAAGCAATGGTCTCCGGCTGCCCGGCCACACTATGCCCGGCAAGAAACAGCACCTGAAAGCCGGGCTTGCGAATGTAATAGTATCCGCCGAAGTCCACCAGCGCCGAGGATTCCGTGCTCAGCGCGGCTTCGCCTTCCGCGCCGTGTGCGAATATTTCTGTGCCCAGCGTCCACTTCTTGCCTAAATCGCGCTGAAGCAGCCATCCACCAAACGGGTAGTTGCGCATGCCGGGCGCCCAGTTCAGCACCTCGCCGCCTCCGCCATACGTAGTCCACGGTCCAACACTTTTCTGCACCCAGAGCGGCAGCCGGTACCATGTTCGCCCATTACCGAGTCCGGCGCTGGCGCTGCCGGTCGGCAGTTCCGCAAACGGAAAAATGCCGAATTCCGGACGGTGTTTCGTCTCGTGAATGAAGCGGAGCTTCACTCCCAGCTCCGTATCTCCGATGCCGAATGCGCCCGGTCCCTCTTTGGGGATGAATCCCGACGCCGGAACGACCAAATGGAGTTGAACATCCGGAACCACGCCCCAATTCATCTCGAAGGCCGGTCCCTGGCTGGCGCTGCCGATCTTCGTGCCATCGTAAGTCGAAAACACGTATGCTTCGAAGTGTTGGTAGTCGACCGGTTCGGGATCGTCCGTTTGAAAAGGAGGACCAGCCAGAGCGGGCAGCCATCCCGAGAACGACAGTGCCAGGCTGATGGTCACCGCACGTATTGCCAGCATCGCCCGCATTCTATCGGAACGTGAATAGCGCGCAGACTCGATACGGCAATAACGGGCCAGCCCTTTACGAAGGCGAAGGTGCGGCCTTTCGCAGGAATCCGAAGTCACAGCCTTCATTGGCCTGCAACACGTTTTCGATAAACAGCCGTCCGTAGCCGCGCTCGAAATGTGCCGGTTCGCTCTTTCGTTCGGCTAATCGCTTTTCGATTTGATCCGCCGGCACAAGCAGCGAGAGAGAACGATTCGGAACGTTCAACTCGATCGGGTCGCCGGTTTGGACGGCCGCAAGCGGCCCTCCGATGGCCGATTCCGGAGCGATATGCAGCACCACGGTGCCGAAGCTCGTTCCACTCATGCGTGCGTCGCTGATACGCACGACGTCTTTGACGCCCTGCTTCAGCAACACGCGCGGCATCGGGATTTGTCCCCATTCCGGGAAACCGGGACCGCCCTTTGGCCCGGCATTCTTCAGAACCAGAACAGTTTCGGGAGTTACGGGCAAATCATCGCGATCGATCTCACGATGCATTTGCTCGTGGCTCTCGAAGACGTACGCGGGACCGCGGTGCTTCAATAATTCCGGTGAAGCAGCGGTCTGCTTCAGAACGGCGCCGTCCGGGGCAAGGTTCCCGCGCAGGACGATCGTGCCGCCTTCCGGATAGAGCGGCTGCGAGGTTGGCAGAATTACCTCGCGGCGGAAGCATTCCGCACCCGCAACATTTTCAGCCAGCGTCCTTCCGTTCACAGTGAGCGCATCGCCTTGCAGCAGCGGAAGGATGTCTCGTATCACCGCCGTCACGCCGCCAGCCTGAAAGAAATCTTCCATCAGATACTCACCCGAGGGCTTCACGTTGGCGATGCACGGAGTGCGCCGCGAGATCTCGTCGAATTTCTCCAACGGCAATTCGATGCCGAGGCGTCCGGCGATCGCAATCAGATGCACAACCGCATTGGTGGAGCCTCCAATCGCCATGTCCACGGTAATTGCGTTGTCGAAGGCTTCACGATTGAGAATCCGCGATGGCCGCAAATCCTCCCGCGCCATCTCCACCGCGCGGCGGCCGCTGAGTTCTGCCATGGTGTAGCGCCGCGAATCGACCGCCGGAATGTTCGCGCAGCCCGGCAGCGTCATGCCGAGCGCCTCGGCAAGGCTCGTCATCGTGGAAGCCGTGCCCATTACCGTACAGTGACCGGCGCTACGCGCGATTCCCCCTTCGACCTCGCTCCATTCTTCTTCGGTGAGTTTCCCGGCACGAAAGAGATCGAACAGCTTACGGCCATCGGTGCCGGCGCCGAGTTTGCGATCCCGCCACTGGCCGCTCAACATGGGGCCGCCGGGGACAACGATTGCCGGAATATCCGCGCTGGCCGCTCCCATCAGTTGAGCCGGAGTGGTTTTGTCGCAGCCGCACAATAGCACGACCGCATCGATGGGGTTCGCACGAATGGATTCCTCGACATCCATCGCCATCAGGTTGCGAAACATCATGGCGGTGGGCCGCATGAACATCTCGCCGAGAGAAATCGTAGGGAACTCGAGCGGGAATCCTCCGGCCGTCCAAACGCCGCGCTTTACGGCTTCCGCAACCGCGCGAAGATGCACGTTGCAGTTGTTCAATTCGCTCCACGAATTGCAGATTCCGATGACTGGCTTGCCGTCGAAAGCGTCCGCGACGAAGCCTTCCGACCGGAGCCAAGCACGGCGGGAATAGCTGTAATAGTCGGTCCGGTTCCACCACTCCTGGCTTCGAAGCTTACGGTTTTCGCCGGACATAAGGAATCATTAGATCATGGGGTCGGCAACGGAATTGTCAAAGCCGTCAAAGCGCTATCAGTTATGCCAACCCGCTTGAAAAAGAGGCCGACACGTGGCGGAGACTGGTCACGGCCGTGGGTCAAATCCTGGAAACTGCGTAGAGGGGCCGTCGGCGGAAGCGCCTGCGGTTACAACCCTGCGCTCTCGGTAGAGGCGAGCATCCGAACCCGAGCGCTCCTATGCGCCAAAGGCCACTTGCGTTTTGCAAGTGGTGTTGGTAGTCTCTCAAATGTGCCAGGGAAGCCGAAGTCAAGGCGCCGATCCGGTTGCCCGGTGAGTATCGCCCTCGAGAAATTTGGGGATCGCTGGTCGCTGCTGATCATCCGCGATCTGATGGTTCGCGGGTTCCAGACGTTTAAGGAATTTCAGGGATCGGGCGAGGGGATCGCCACAAACATTTTGGCGGACCGACTGCGGAAATTGGAAGCGGCGGAGATCATCACGGCAGAGCAGGCGGAGACCGACGGGCGCAGGGTGAATTACCGGCTAACGGAGAAGGGAATCGACCTGGCGCCGGTGTTGTTGGAGTTGTTGATTTGGGCGGCACGGCACGAAAAGACCGGGGCGCCTTGTGCGCTCATCACGAAAATGGATAAAACCCGCGAAGAAGTCCTCGCAGAGGTGCGCCGGCGATGGCGGGAACGGGATTCGACTCCACTGATACCAAGGTTTGATGACGACGGCATTGGCCGCAATTTGAAAAGGAGCAAGCGATGAGCGAGGTACGAGTATTGGTTGGCACGCGCAAAGGCGCGTTCGTCCTGACCTCCGATGCTAAACGTGAGCAGTGGGACGTCAGCGGTCCGCATTTTGCAGGTTGGGAAATTTATCACTTTAAGGGGTCGCCCGCGGACCCGAGCCGGCTGTATGTCTCCCAATCCACCGGCTGGTTCGGACAGTTGATCCAGCGCTCGAATGACGGCGGTAAAACGTGGGAACCGATGGGCAACCAGTTCAAGTACGATGGCGTTCCAGGCACTCACCAGTGGTACGACGGCACGCCGCACCCGTGGGAATTCAAACGAGTCTGGCATCTTGAACCGTCGCTCACCGATCCGGACACGGTCTACGCCGGGGTTGAGGATGCCGCCTTGTTCCGCTCAAATGATGGTGCGCAAACTTGGCAGGAACTTGCCGGATTGCGCGGTCACGGATCGGGACCTCGCTGGCAGCCGGGCGCGGGTGGCATGTGCCTGCATACTATTATTCTGGATCCGGACAATCCCCAGCGCATCTTCATCGCCATCTCGGCCGCGGGCGCGTTCCGGACCGACGATGGCGGCGAAACGTGGCGGCCGATCAATCGTGGACTAAAGTCGCAATACATCCCCGACCCGGATGCAGAGGTTGGCCATTGCGTTCACCACATCGCCATGCACCCGTCGCGTCCGAATACGTTGTTTATGCAAAAGCATTGGGACGTCATGCGTAGCGACGACTCGGGCGATTCCTGGCAGGAAGTCAGCGGCAATTTGCCGACCGACTTTGGGTTTGCGATCGATGTCCACGCGCACGAGCCCGAAACTATTTACGTTGTGCCGATCAAGAGCGACTCGGAGCACTTTCCGCCGGATGGAAAGTTACGGGTGTTCCGCAGCCGTACTGGCGGAAACGAGTGGGAGCCGCTCACCAAGGGCTTGCCGCAAAGTGACTGCTACGTGAATGTGTTGCGCGACGCGATGGCGGTCGATTCGCTCGATTCATGTGGTATTTATTTTGGCACCACCGGCGGTCAGGTATACGCATCGGCTAATGCCGGGGAGAACTGGGCGCCGATCGTCCGGGATCTTCCGGCCGTGCTTTCTGTCGAGGTTCAGACGCTGCCATGATCCGAGTGGTGCTTCCGGCACACCTGCGGACGCTCGCGCATGTCAAGGGCGACGTGGTGCTGGAGGTCGACGGCGAAGTCACGCAGCGCTCGGTACTCGATGCACTGGAGGCGAGCTATCCGATGCTACGTGGGACGATCCGTGACCATGACACCCAGCAGCGCCGTGGGTTTGTAAGGTTTTTCGCCTGCGAGCAGGACCTCTCGCATGAGTCGCCGGATACACCCCTGCCCGAGGCGGTCGCGACAGGTGCGGAGCCTTTTTTTGTAATCGGAGCCATTGCCGGCGGTTAGGTAACAGGCCGGCTATGTTCGGTAAGACGGATCTTTGCGATCTATCAGCCGCAGCAGCGCAGCAAACTCGGGGTTTGCCTCGCGGCTATATCCGCGATTTCCCTCGACGGCAAGAAAGTCGTCACTTCGCTCCGCGCTAAGCGCGCAAATGTCCGGAGGAGGAACAGCAAGCGGACCGCCGGTGCTCTGCGCCGCCAGTTGCACCTGGCAAGCACGCTCCAGGCGATACATTCTTACGAAGGCTTGGGCAATAGTCTGCCCGCAAGTGAGCAGGCCATGATTCCTGAGGATCAGCACATTATTCTGGCGCAAACTGGCAGCCAATCGTCGGCGTTCGCCCAAATCGAGACTCGGTCCCTCAAAATCGTGATAGGAAACCTGGCCGTGGTAACCCAGGGCATACATGCTGATTGGCAGCAGTCCGTCTTGCAGCGCGGCGACGGCCATGCCCGCGACCGTGTGCGTGTGCATGACGCACTGCGCGTCGGGACGGGACATGTGGATGGCGCTATGAATGACGAAGCCGGCCGGATTGATCTCCTGTGTTTGGTCGCCAATGACGTTGCCGCCCATATCGATTTTGACCAGATTCGAGGCGCGCACCTCGTCGAATCTGAAACCGTAGGGATTGATTAAAAAGTGATGCTCGGGGCCGGGGATACGGACCGTGGTGTGTGTCCAAATAAGCTCAGACCAGCCCAGGTGGTCGATGATGCGGTAGGCCCCCGCAAGCAAAACCCGGAGTTCCCATTCTTGAGTCGAAACCGATGCCGCTGCCATTGGCGAGTTTGTTAAGCCTCGTATTCAAATTACCAGCACGAGCAACCGAGCGCGCTTTGGCGTACCGGTCGCACGAGCGCCGACCCCGCTTATGTCGACGGAGCCAAACAGCCGACCAGTCGCGCGTATCCTGGTATAGAAGACACTTTGGGGTAGTGGATGCTTCTTTAGAAAGAAGTTCCCGTGCGTCTCACTGTTTACACGGACTACACGATCCGCCTTTTGATTCACCTTGCGGTGCAGGGAGACCGTGCCGCCACTATCCAAGAGGTCGCCCAACGCTATAACATCTCACGTAACCATCTCATGAAAGTGGCAAGCCGAGCCGTTCAGGCTGGCTACATTGAAAGCACGCGAGGCCGGGGCGGCGGGCTGCGGCTGGCTCGCCCCGCGTCACAGATTCGCCTGGGCGAGGTGCTCCGAGTCACCGAAGACGATTGGGACCTGGTGGAATGTTTCGACCCCACCAAGGATCGGTGCACCATAACGAAGGCCTGTGGCCTGCGTCCTATACTGGCCGAGGCCCTGGACGCCTATTTTGCCGTGCTGGACCGCTACACATTGGCGGACGCCGTCAGCCAGCGAAAGCCACTGGTTCAACTGCTCGGGCTTAATGGCACGGGTCGGAACTCCTCACTTTTGGCCGCAACGGCAAGAGCGCAAAGATAAGGAAATCCGCAAAACGAATCCATTATGAACTGCCAGGATGCGATGCGGCCGCCTAAAAATGTTTCGCTGCATTGCGCGGCGCCGTCAATGCCGTAGCGGACTCCGAAGTTTTCATCGCGTGAATTGTTCAGCTCATTTCTTAACAATTCAGCGCCTTATATCGACCATTTGCTGATTACCTTTGGACGGCCTTCGCCTTAAACATGCATTCTAGGTGCATGTTTCAAGGCAGAGATAAAGCCGCTCAAGCGAGAGAGGTTGTTCCGCTCAAACCCCGCTCCCGATCTCGCGGGTTGGTGCTGTTCCTCCTCGCAGCCGGCTTACCGATGATTGGCCGGGCCGAGAAGCGGGTATTCGACATGACGATCGAGGATACGAAAATAACACTCGTCGAACAGCAAGGATTTCACACTTTCGCATTTGACGGACAGGTCCCCGGGCCGTTGATCCACGTAAAAGAAGGAGACGAGGTTACTGTCAATGTCAATAACTTAACAACCTTGCCACACACCATCCACTGGCACGGAATACTCCAGCGGGGTACATGGAAAAGCGACGGCGTCCCGGATGTAACTCAGGCTGCAATCCAGCCAGGGGATACATACACCTACAAATTCGTTGCCGAGCCATCCGGCACCCTCTGGTATCACTGCCATGTCAATGTCAACGAGCATGTCGCCATGCGAGGCATGTGGGGCCCTCTCATCATAGATCCCAAAACCCCGCTACCTATCGAAAAAACGGTAACTCGGGATTACATCATGATGTTGAGCACCTGGGTCTCAAAGTGGGCGTTCAAGCCGGGGTATGGAGGCGTTCCCGGAGACGAACCGGACTATTTCACAATGAACGGAAAAGCCTATCCGGACACGCAGCCTCTTCGCGTTAACCCGGGAGATGTAATACGCATTCGGCTGATCGGAGCCGGGGATGCGTTCCATTCCATCCACATACACGGCCACATATTCAAAATCGTATTTAAAGACGGGCGGCCCTTGGCAAATCCCATCTTAGCCGACACGGTTGTCATTGGACCCGGCGAGAGAAAAGACCTATTTATAACATGCGATAACCCAGGGCGTTGGATGGTTCACGACCACGTCGATGCCCATACCGTTAATGGTGAAAAACCGATGGGCGGCATCATGACCGTAATTGAATACAACAACGTCGAGCGCACCGACAGCTTTTACATCTGGCGGAATAAGCAGTTCATTCCAGATTTCTTTTACGAAGAATCGATGAAAAAACCCTACGGAAAACATGACGCGCCGGCATTCAAAGGTAAGGCAATCCAATAGCGAGCAGGTTAATGACTACGAAATACATATTATACGTATGTGCCGGCCTGATGCTGGGGCAAGGGCTGGCCAAGCCAGCGGATGTAGCCGCGGCGATGCAGACCCAATGTGCCCAATGCCACGCGCTGAAGGCTCCAGCGCCGGCGGAGCTTACTATCGATCGGCTTTGGCAACGCAAGGGACCCGATCTCTACTACGCGGGCAGCAAATATAACGAGGCCTGGCTAGTGAAGTGGTTGCAAGATCCGAAACGCATTCGGCCTGCCGGCGAATTTTATTTCAAACACGTAAAGACAGGGGCCAAGGAAGATGTCGTCGATGAATCGACTCTCACTCCCCACGTCAAGCTCTCAAAGGATGATGCGACCGCGTACGCAGCCGCTCTCATGCAGCTAAAGGGGGCGCCTGACTTGGTTGAAAAGGGTTCCTATAAGCAGCAACCGGGAAGCGCCGCCATGGCTGCCATGTTCTTTAACAAGCTGCGCGGCTGCTCCGCCTGTCATCAAAGCGCGCCGGGCGCCGGCGGACTTTCCGGCCCGGAGCTCTACACCGGAGGCGAGCGATTGCAGCCGGATTACATCCACGACTACATTAAAGATCCGCAAAAGTTCGATCCGCATATTTGGATGCCAAAGCTTGGGTTAAATGAGGCCGACCTCCAGAGGCTCACGGGCTATATCGTGGGGCTCAGTGCGGCAAAACGATAGGAATAGACATGTTCAAGAAAGTACGAATCCCGCTTAAGTTATCGCTAGCTGCGCTCTTCTTAGCCGGTACGACCTATGCATTTCAAAATGAGGCGACGGTCAAGCTCTATAACACCTATTGCGTACAGTGCCACGGCCTGAATCGAAACGGCAAGGGCGTCAATACGCATGATATAGCGGTTCAGCCCCGTGATCATACGGACCCCAAGGGCATGGGCGATATGCCCGACGACGAGCTGACCAAAGCCATTACAGAGGGCGGATTGTCGGTAAATAAGTCGGTCATCATGCCGAGATGGGGGCTGACGTTGAGCACCGATCAGGTTAAAGATCTTGTGAGCTATCTTCGTGTGGTCTGTAAATGCGGACCCAAGAAAGAAGGAAGTACTAATGTTGGTAACTAGAGCACGGTTTCGGGTCGCGACCACCGCTTATATGTCGGCTTTGTTTCTCATTTCGGCTGGTGTGATGCAGGCAAAAACTGTCACCGTTACGTTGCATGCCAAGGAAGTCGATTTGCCAATCGACAATAAGGGAACCATGTATAAAGCATGGACCTATGACGGGGAAATGCCTGGCCCATTGGTGCGCGCCACGGAAGGAGATACGGTCGATTTTACGCTGGTCAACGACAGTAATAATAAGAACTCGCACGCGATCGACTTTCACGCCGCTCAACTCGACGTTGTCAAGGATTTTGGCCCCGTTAAGCCGGGTGAGTCGAAGCACTTCATATTCACCGCGAATTACCCAGGGATATTTTATTATCACTGCGGCGCGGACCCCATGATTCAGCATATCGCCCGAGGGATGTTTGGAGCGATTATCGTCGATCCGAAAGATCCAAACGCGATGCCTAAAGCGGATCGTGAATATGTCCTGATTCAATCCGAGTTGTATCCTAATCCCGACAATAAGAACGACATGATGCAGGACAAATGGTCTAACGTCATGTTCAACGGTGGCATTTTTAAATACGACCCGGTGCATGATCCCAATGCAACGCGCTGGCTGCAGGCTAAGCCCGGTGAGCGCGTCCGGATTTACTTTGTCAACGCCGGTCCGAATGAATTTTCCTCTTTCCATCCAATTGCCGGCATTTGGGACCGCGTATATCAAAGCGGGAACCCAAAGAACGTTCACGTAGGGATGCAGAGCCTCGTAGTTGGGCCAGGAGATGCGGACACTTTCGATATTATCTCGCCGGTGGAAGGCGCTAACGCGATTGTGACGCACTCCCTGAGAGGCGCCCTTTCCGGCGCGATTGCGATTATTATGTACAGCAAAGACGCCGATCCCAAGATGGGCCATGGCGATGAGATTCTAGTCCGGTAATCGCTAGATGGGCCTCTGGCAGCATCTGTTCCATTCTTACCGTCGGAGGCTCAACCTGCTCCGTATATCGATAGCAGGAGCGATTGTTGTGCTGGTTTGCGGTGTGGCGTTCGCGGCTCTGAGGTTCGAACGAACCATGAACCAAACGGCCGGTCGGAGATCGGCGCCGGGGTTACCATTATCTGCCGGGGTGTGGACCTGTCCCATGCACTCCTTTGTACGAGAGCAGCATTCTGGGCATTGCCCGATTTGCGGAATGGCGCTCGTGTCTCGTTCTCCGGAAACTCCAGCGGCTTCGGCGGCAAGGAGTTCAGTTGACGATTCGCCGCTGATCCGCCACTTGGGCCTCCGCCTTGCTGCGGTAACCACGGCTACTCTGACTCGAAATATTCACACGTATGGAATTGTCACTCCGGCCACCGACAGTGCATTTAACCTGAGTCCGAAAACGGAGGGTTGGGTCAAGCGCCTGTTTGTATCGTCGGTCGGGCAGCGAGTGCGCAAGGACCAGCCACTCTACGAGTTTTACTCCAGCGAACTGATTGCAAAGCAGCGAGAGTACATCGAGTTGCTCAACCGAAAGGACCAAATCGCCGAGAGTGCGAGTGAAATCTCGAATCAAACCGCCCAAGTGTTAGCCAGCTTGGCGCGGGAGCGGATTAGAGTTCGCGAAAAGCTTCTTCAGGCGGACATGAGTGAATCGGCTCTTCAATTTATTGACGAAAAGCATCGCACGGTAGACATCGTGACCATATTGGCGCCGCAAGACGGGGTAGTGACGCAAATTGGAGCTCGTGCGGGATCTTATGTCACGCCGATGATCGACGTTTTGTCGTTGGCGAGCGCCAGCGCAGTTTGGGTTGACGTGTCTCTTTACCCGGACCAATTGGCTTGGGTCCGCGATGGCGATTGGACAACGGTGACTTACCAGCATCACGCGGTTCGATGCCGCATCAGCTTACGGAGTGCGGTATCGGATGCTGGGACACGCGCGCTGCACGGCCGGATTGTGTTGCCCGCCGACCCGGCATCGCTTTACTCCGGTGAGTTTAGCGACGTCGTGATTCACACGCAGGAGCATCAAGCTCTCGTCGTTCCTACGTCGGCGATTGTGCGTCGTGGCTCGAAACAGTTCGTCATGCAGTTCGAAGCAGAGCAGTCTTTCCGCATGACGCCGGTGAAGACGGGAGTGGCAGATTCGGAGCTAACTGAGATTGTCTCCGGGCTGACGGAAGCCGATAAAGTCGCCGTTAACGGACAATTCCTTTTGGATGCCGACGCCCCGCTGCCTACGAATGGCCAGGATCCATCACCCAATGAATGATCCTGCAATGAACCATCGATTGAGGCTGACAGAGCGCGTTATCGCCTGGTCATTGAACAATCGCTTCCTTGTTCTGGCCGGCGCCATCTGCATTCTGGCATTTGGCCTGTACTCCCTCGATCGCCTATCCCTGGACGCAATCCCCGATGTTTCCGACGTACAAGTCATCATCAGGACTTCGTACGCAGGGCAATCTCCGCAAACAGTCGAGGATCAGGTCACATACCCTCTAACGTCGGTGCTTCTCTCCGTGCCACGGTCGACGGCGGTGCGCGGATTCTCGATGTTTGGCGATTCCTATATATACGTAATATTCGAAGATGGAACGGATCCCTATTGGGCTCGCGCACGCGTGCTTGAATATTTGAATCAAGCGACGTCGCGCCTTCCTCCCGGCTTATCGCCGGTGCTCGGGCCGGATGCATCCGGCGTGGGATGGATTTACGAATATGCGCTGGTGGATCGCCATCATCGCTACGATCCGGATGAAATCAGAGCCGTTCAGGATTTCTACCTGAAGTACGAACTACAGAGCGTTGCGGGAGTCGCCGAGGTAGCAAGCGTTGGCGGGATGGTGCGCCAATATCAGGTCGAAGTGGATCCGAATCGGCTGGCGGCGTATAACGTCAGCCTCGATCGTGTCGGCCAGGCGATTCGCGACGCCAACATGGACGGCGGCGGGTCCGCGATTTCAATAGGCGGATCGGAATTTATGATCCGTTCGAGAGGCCTTCTCCGAAGCCTTACAGATTTCGAGAATATCGACGTCGGCATGGATGCTCGCGCAGTTCCAATCCGGCTCACGGACGTCGCGCGGTTGCAACTAGGACCTGAAATGCGGCGTGGCATCGCTGAACTGAACGGCGATGGTGAAGTCACCGGCGGAATAGTCGTCATGCGCCAGGGACAAAATGCGTTGAGCACGATTCAGGCGGTGAAGTCTCGAATACAAGAGCTTAAGCGCGGGCTGCCCAGCGGTCTCGAAATGGTGCCGGTGTACGACCGATCGGAGTTGATTAACAATGCCGTTCACAGCCTGAGCGGAAAGCTTATCGAAGAGTCCATCGCCGTCACATTTGTCTGCATGATTTTTCTGCTGCATTTGCGATCGTCTGCGGTTGTCTTCATCGTACTGCCGGTTGCCATTCTGCTGGCGCTGACGGTCATGCGACTACAAGGAGTAACCGCCAACATCATGTCGCTTGGGGGGATCGCGATTGCCGTGGGCGCTTTGGTGGATGCCGCGATCGTCATGATCGAGAACATGCACAAACACCTGGAAAAGGAAGGTTCGAACCCGGATTACGTGCAAATTGCGCGACGAAGCGCTCTGGAGGTAGGGCCAGCGCTGTTTTTCTCGCTTCTGATCATAACGGTTTCGTTTTTCCCGATATTTGGTTTGAATGGGCAGGAGGGCAAGCTATTCACGCCCTTGGCGCTTACTAAGTCATATGCGATGGCCGCCGGCGCGCTTCTGGCGATTACGCTTGCTCCTGTCCTGATGACATTCCTGATCCGTGGGCGGATCTTGCCCGAATCCAGAAATCCGATCAATCGTTTTTTGCAAGCCCTGTATCGCCCCGTTCTTGCATTTGCGCTGAATCATCGCGCTGTGACGGTGGGGATCGCCGGTTGCATTCTTCTCTCTTCTCTCTGGCCGCTACTGAAAACCGGTTCCGAGTTTATGCCGCCGCTCTATGAGGGCGACATTCTCTACATGCCCACCGCTCGGGCCGATATTCCGGCGTCCGAAGCCAGCAAACTTTTGCAATACGCCGATCAACTCATTCGAGGCTTGCCGGAAGTAAATCGGGTTTTTGGGAAGGCGGGCCGCGCCGATTCCGCCACCGATCCAGCGCCCCTCTCCATGTTCGAGACAACCATCTCTCTGAAGCCGCGAGAAGCCTGGCCCCCTGGAGAAACTGTCGAAGATTTCATCAAAAAGCTGGATCGCACGGTGCGCGTGCCAGGTCTTACGAATTCGTGGGGATATCCCATTCGAACCCGCATCGATATGTTGTCCACCGGCGTCAGAAGCGCAGTGGCTGTTCGCGTCACTGGCCAGGATCTGGCTGGCATCAACCAGATGGCTCAACAAATTGCCGCGGCGCTCAAAGGAGTTCCGGGCACGCGGTCTGCTTTCGCGGACCGGGGCGACGGCGGGCGGTATTTGGATATCACGACGGACCGGCTGAAGGCGGCTCAGTTTGGCCTCAATGTCGCCGACGTGCAACGGGTGGTTCAGAGCGCCATTGGCGGCGGTATGGTGAGCACGCTTCTGAACGGCAGGGAGACGTTCCCGATCAGCGTACGTTATCCCAGGGAATACCGCGATTCTCTTCAAGCTGTTGGCGATTGCCGTCTGGCAACGCCTTCGGGCGGTCAAGTCTCCTTGCGCGATGTGGCGGAAATCGCCTTCAAAGACGGCCCGATGGAGATTCGAAGTGAGAATGGCCGTCTTGCGACGTTTGTGTATGCGGATGTCGAAGCTCGAGACCTTGGCGGCTACGTTATCGCCGCGAAGGAAGCGGTCTCCCGCATGGTTCCCGCAAAGCCGGGCTACGACACTGTTTGGACGGGCCAGTATGAGAATCTCGAACATGCAAGGCAGCATCTGGCATGGGCAATGCCCTTGACGCTAGGCGTCGTTGCGCTATTACTGTATTTTCAATCGGGCCAGATTCAGAAAGTTCTGCTGATTCTCCTTTGCCTTCCCTTCTCAATAGCGGGGGGACTGTGGGTCACCTATTTACTCGGCTACAACTTCTCTGTTGCAGTCGCTGTAGGCTTCATTGCGTTGGCCGGCGTAAGCGCCGAATTTGGTGTCGTCATGTTGATCTACCTCGATCTCGGCATCGATGAGGCAACGAATTTCAGGCTGCTATTGACGCCCGCGGCCATTAGGGAAGGAATCGTTAAGGGCGCGCTTCTTCGTCTCCGGCCGAAAAGTATGACGGTGGCCGTGATTCTAGCCGGATTGCTGCCGATGTTTTTTAGCCAAGGCGCCGGCGTCGATGTCATGCGCCGCATCGCCGCTCCTCTTGTCGGCGGCATGATCACCGCGCCGCTGCTTTCGCTCGTCGTGATCCCGGTCCTTTATGATTGGCTGCAATGCCGTCGCACTCCTGCTTCCACGCTGGAGTTAGCTTCGGAGGAAACGGCCTAAGGCCTCTGCATGCGACCTACAGCATGACATCATGATCTATTACGTTCAAGCACAATATTAATAAGCATCGCTCTTCCGGAACTGGAGAAGGCGATCCACGTCCATTGATTTCATCATGACGTCATGATATATTTCTGCGGTGACCATACTGGATCGTCGCAGTTTTGTTCGGCTTTCGGCCGGGGCGCTATTCGCCTCCTATTCCTCGAGACTTCAAGCTCAAAGCGATCCGCCGGAGATCTCGAATCAGGAGGAATCCGTACATGTCACGGGCGCAAACTACTCTTGGGAATACTCGCAAAAAGACGACCAGTTCCAGCTTTTTGACGCGAAAAAACGGCTGATAGTGGCCGGTGTGCTGCAACCGGCGATTCTGGTGTCGGTGGCTGGAGACGCCACGGCGAAGCAGTGTATCCCCGGAAAACTGGCCCGCCACAACAGCGCAGACGGGCGGGTGACTTTTGAATACGAAGGCGTCAACGGAGCAGGCCGGCTTTCGGTGGCATGGCGTTTCGACAAACACGGCATCTGGACTGAGCCCGTTGTGTACGAGACGTCCTCGGCGGAGGACGTGGTCAGCCTCCATTACTTCACGGATGTGAAGGGAAATACTAGAGTCCCCTCGCTGCAAGCTTCTTTTTTAGTCGTACCTGGAATCAGCGAAGCCTCCAGTATCAGTCCCATCCTCGGAAGCGACGTGCGGCTGAACGAAACGGTTTGGCTCGGGCGCGGTAGCCCCGTACCCGGCCTATTGCAGCAATGGGGCTTGCCGGTGCATTATTTCGGCGGGTTTAGCGTCAAAGGTGAACACGCTCGCAATTCGTACATCGACCAGAAATCCGACTCTTTCATCTGTGGCTTAGCGGATCTGCCGAATGGCGATCTCTTCCTGGACCTTCACGAGGGCCGTTCCAGCATGTGGCTGGATTACCGCAGCGATATCTGGAAACACATGCGGGGGCCTGGGCGCCTGACCCTTGGAGCAACGCTGTTCTGGACCGTTGGCGGCGACTATTACGATGCCATCGGCAAATACTACGGTGGTCTGGTGAATTCGGGAATCGTCAAAAAAAAGCAGAATTCTCCACGAAAAACGGCGATTGCACTAACTCCGCAATTCTGTACTTGGGGCGCTCAAGTTGCCAGGGGAAAGGCCAGCGAGCACCTGGACGAAGCGTTTCTCTCCGAGATCTACAAAGAGCTCAGAGCCTCCGGGATGAAGGCCGGAATGTTCTCGATCGACGATAAATGGGAGGGGAGCTACGGCAAGCTCGAGCACTCGGCTGAGAGACTTCCTCACTTCGAACAGTTCCTCAACCAGGTTCGCGCGGATGGGAACCGCATTGGCCTGTGGGCCGCGCTCATGCGTTGCGAGAAGCCGTCCGAGATTGGTCTGACGGAGGACCACATGCTCAAAAAGGCGGATGGAACTCCGGTCGTGTCGGGTGGCGAGACTAAATACTTCATCCTCGACTTTACCCAGCCTGAAGTAGCGAAAGTGTTGAGCGAGCTTGCCCGCAAGTTCATCCGGCGATACAAACCAGATCTGGTGAAGTTCGATTTTGGCTATGAGCTTCCGGCCGTTTCGCAGGCTGCGCCGAAAGACAAGCACTGGGCCGGCGAGCGCATGATGTGGAAAGGGCTTGACGTCGTAATTACGGCAATGCGCGAGGAGAACCCCGATCTGGTTGTCATGTACTACCAACTGTCGCCGCTCTTCCTCGAATACTTCGATCTGCATAGCCCCGACGACCTCTTTTTAAACTCGGGTGAGTATGATATCGAAGCGAACAGACGCTTTTTTTTCAGCAGCCTTCTTGGGGAACTCGGTGTGCCGACCTACGGTTCATCCGGTTACGATTGGCAAACCGCGCCGAATATCTGGTTTGATTCGTCGGTTGTGGGGACGCTCGGATCCTTGAACGATTTTGGCGGGGACGAGCGAGGCGAGAAAAGCTCTCCTCAACTGATCGCAAAGTATAACGGGCTTACACAAGCCTTAAGATCTTCCAATTTCTTTAAGGTTGTCCCGTTGGACGGCGTGACCGAGGCGCAGACACGGAGCGCGCACTCGCATTCGTGGGCGCGATTGGAAGACGACAAAGTTGTGCTTCTGGCGATTCGCCCCGATATGCCGCACATCGACAGCGTGCCGATTATGGATCGAGCAGCGATTTCCAGATTGCGCGGAATGGTTCGCGCACCTGTGCCAGTAGTCGTTGCCTCTCGGACCAAGGAAGATATCGCACACACCGGCAGGCTTGCGGTCGTGCCCTATGGAGACGGTCAGATCTCGATTCACACAGAGAAGGGCCACAAAGCGGATGTCTTCACGCATCATTTTGGAGGCGCCGTAACGCAAGCGCACATCGCGATCGCCAACGGGCGGTTAAATTTGCCGGTAGCGCAGCGCGGCGTGAAGAACGATCTTATCGAGTGGATTGACGTTCACGTTTCTTGAACCGCGACTTTATCTGTCACGAGATGTGGCGCACGATTTATCGTGCCGACGGGCAGTTCACTGCCCGCGCTTTCCGGCGAACTAAGTTCGCCGCTGCAAGCTGAAGCTCGCGCTAACGAAATGAAGCCACATTGCCGTAAGCCGTGCACTACGCCCTAGGAGGTCCAGGCGATTAATGAACACTGCGGTCGGAAGCGGAATTCTTTTAGGAATTGTTTCAGGCGCTTTACTCGGCGTCTTTGCGCTTCCGATGAAAGCTGTCCTGCGATGGCGATGGGAAAACACATGGCTCATGTATTGCGTCTGGAGCTTATTAATCCTTCCTTGGGGGTTAGCGTTTCTCACGGTGCCGGGAATCACGGGCGTAATAGGATCGGTCTCCTCAAGTTCGCTGGCGGGGGTCTTTCTCTTTGGCTTCGGATGGGGCATCGGCTGCGTTCTATTCGGCCTCGGGCTTAAGTTAGTAGGACTGGCCCTCGGAACCGCCATTGTCCTTGGCTTAAACAATGCCTTGGGCGCGATTCTGCCGCTGTTCTTATCTCATGAGCCAGTGATCGTGACTGCTGGCGTTCAAGCTCTCATCGCGGGAGTATTTGTCATGCTCGTCGGCGTCGTCTTGTGTTCCTGGGCGGGGGTTCAGAAGGAACGCGAGTCAGCCGGGAAAACGGCGGATACAGTGACGTCCACGAATTCCACTAGGCGAGCACGGGGGATACTTATCTGCGTCGGCGGCGGCATCATCGGAACTTGCTTCAATCTGGCTCTTGTGTTTGGGGGCGACTTGAACGCCGCTACCCTCAAAGCGGGCGCCAGTGAGTTGAACGCCAATAATGCGGTCTGGTGTATCTCGCTCCTGGGCGGATTCATACCAAATGTTGCGTACTGCTCCTATCTGCTTACCAGGAACTCGGGTTGGAAATTGTTTACCCCACGAAAATCGCAGCTCGACTGGTTCCTCGCCTTCGCAATGGGGCTTATGTGGCTGAGCGGAGTCGCCATTTACGGCATGTCGGTCCAACGACTTGGGAAATTGGGAGCTTCAATCGGCTGGGCTCTCATCCAAAGCACGGCAATCATCGCCGGGAACATATCCGGCGTGGTGACGGGTGAATGGAGGGGAACCACCGCGAAGGCTAAAGCGACCATGGCATGGGGCCTATTTGTCCTGATTCTGGGAATTGCCGTTGTTGGTTGGTCCGCCGCGCTGTAGGCAGCAGTATTTTCCTCGTTCGAGCCTTATATCGAAAGCAACCGCCCGGTTGCGCCTTATCGTTGGACCTGTTGATCTGTAACCAGGGGGTTGCATGAACACGGATTGCATCGAGAAAAAGATTCTATTGCGGGCGCAGCGGAAACGAGTCTGGCGCGCGATTTCCGGCTCCACCGAGTTCGGAAGCTGGTTTGGGATGAAGTTCGATGGTCCGTTCGTTTCCCGGCGCCTGCATGCGCGGAGTCATTGTGCCGACAACGGTCGATGCCGAGGTCGCCGATGCTCAGAAGAAGCACGAAGGTATGCCATTTGAAATTACCATCGAGCAAATGGAGTCCGAGCGGCTGTTCTCTTTCCGATAGCATCCGTTCGCCGTTGAGCCTGGCGTCGATTACTCCAGCGAGCCGACTACACTCATCGTCTTTTCGCTGGAGGATGCGGAGAACGGTGTTATGCTGACCGTCACTGAATCCGGCTTCGATCAAATTCCTCTTGCGCGCCGCGCTAAGGCGTTCACGGCAAACGAAGGTGGTTGGGGCAAGATGATGAAACTGATCGAAAAGTATCTCGTCCATGCGCTGTAGCTCGAAGGTTGCGGCGGGGCCCAGGAGTTCGGCGTCCCTTTTGCGGCACTGGGTGACAAGACCCGTTTACGAATTGTGTCCCGCCTCTGTAATGACGGACCGTTGTCCATCACCAGACTCACCGCCGGTTCCAAAGTCACCCGTCAAGCGATCACGAAACATCTTCACTTCATGGAACAGGCGCGGCTAGTGCGTAGCTTGCGGCATGGGCGCGAGAGCGTTTGGCGGCTGGACCACCGGCGTCTGGAAGACGCGCGCCGCTACCTCGACCAGATCTCCAGGCAGTAACCTCCCACGGAAGTGACATTTGAGATCGGTCCTCCGGCCTCGCAGGTTGCGCCAAATGAGCAGGTTGTGCGGTTAGCAGTTAGCAGTTACACAGCATGGATTCGTAGTCAACAGCAAAATAGTTCCTGGCTGTGTGCGAGCGTGGTCGGAAATATTCAGTAGCATCAAAACCTATCTGGAGACTGGGCGTCCGCTTCGGTTCGCGTGGAAACATTAGCTGCCGGCCGTCGGCTTTTGTGATTTACCTTCAGGCCAATTGCCATCCGGCATCGACCGTTAGCACTTCGCCCGTAACGGCGCGGGAGGCATCGGTGAGCAAATAAACGCATGCTGGCGCCACGTCTTCAACGGCGATGACGTCCTCCACGAGCGGTTGCTTGCTCTTCATGAAGTCCAGAATGACCCGGTCCTCAGATGCGCGGGCGCTCATCGGAGTCCGCACGAGGGCCGGTGCAATGACATTCACTCGAATCTTTGCGCGAGCGTAGGAGGCCGCCATTGTCCGGCTAAGCGCGATGATCGCGCCTTTGCTGGCTGCATAAGCAACGGTGTCAAAGTGTTTGGGCTCCGGGTGAATTCCAAGAATGCTCGCCATGTTGAGAATCACGCCACGCTGGCCGTCATCACCGGGAGATTGGGCGAGCATCACGCGCACTGCTTCGCGGCAGACGCGGTATTGGGTGGTGGCGTTAGTGTTCATCGTGATTTCCCAGCCTTCTTCTGTACACTCGTGAACGGGCCCATCGCCATAGCGGCGACCGCTGATGCCGGCGACGTTGAAGACGCCATCGAGACGCCCAAATCGAGCGATCACCGAAGCTACGAGCAGCGGAGCGAAAGACGCGTCGGTCAAATCGCCAATTATGTATTCAGCGGTTGCCCCAAGCGAGCGAAGTTCCCGCACCAGCGTTTGGCACTTAGCTTCGGTGCGAGCCGCCACGAATAGCTGAATGCCATCCGAATGCTGTGAGCCACGCGCCAGCATTCTGGCGGTTTCGGCGCCTATCCCGGAAGCGGCCGTAATCAAGTAAGTCCTGGGCATTGCCTACTCTCACCCGAGAATTGGTTCGAGCCGATTGGGATTTGAGAGAGCCCGCGCGTAGCGGCGCCGCTGGTCGGCAAGCCATTCGTCGTAGTTCACTTGTGTCTGACCAAGGTGCATGTTTTGCAGAACATAATGCTTGATGCCGCGCGAGTCGAGTTCCTGAATTGTGAGTTCGTTCAGCGAATGCACGAGTGTGAGTGCGCCGATGTTCGACAGCGGACAAACGCGATAGTTCTCATTGCCTTCGACCATGATCGAAACGTCGCCCATTGGCATACAATTGTCGAGCAGAAAACCGCGCTTCGCTTCTGTCACAACATGGTAAAGCGTTTTTCCCGATGAGTGTTTCGGAGAAGCCTCTCGTGATTGCCGCAGTGAGCTGATCGCAATCAGCGGATTATTGGGATAGCGTTTATTGAATTCGATCGCGATGTCAACCGCTGCTTGCGTTTGCCCGGTCGCCGATACAACGATTAACGGCTCGTCTGGCGCAAATTCAAACTCGTCGAGTATCTTTGCTCCTAGCCCTTCAACTCGTTCAATCGCCTGATTGAGTCGCAGGCTATCCGCTCCGACCACATCCGTAAAGTTCGCGAGCGCGTGCGAAAGAAGCGGGTGAAACCCCGTCAAGGCGCCCATGCGAACGCACATCTCTTCAACAGTGACTCGTGAATGTCCGTTTGCGTAAACATGCACCAGGCCTCCGGCGGCGATCGCATCCGCAAAGCATTTCGCCACGGCGATCAGCGTGGCTTCCTGGGCTAATACTCCATCGCGAATGCGATTGAGTTGCAAGGGAAATGTAAGGTTCATTGGCTCTCGTGGGCTTCCGGCGTTTCCAGAATCGCGCCTGTTTTGCGCAGCTTGTCCTGAAGCTGCCGGACGTTCAGGTCCCGCGGTTGGTTGTTGCGAATAATGCACAACGCCGCCGCCGTTCCTGCCGCCTGCCCCATGGCCATGCACTGTGCCATGCTGCGTACGGAGGCATGTGCATCGTGCGTCGCCGAAAAGCAACGGCCTGCGACATAAAGGTTCTCAATCTTCTGCGGAACCAGCGTTCGATATGGAATATCCACCGTGGCGCCGTCAGGCAGGTACAGCCATTTCGTGCTCGCTCCGGCGTGGTGATCTTCTATAGGCGCGCCGCACAGCCCAACCACGTCGTCAAACTTCCGGGCGCCGAGCACGTCCTCCCGGGTCAGCCGGTATTCGCCATACACCCGGCGCGTCTCGCGTACACCGATTTGGGTGCTGAACGTGACCAGGCGCGCCGCTTCATAGCCGGGAATATAGTCGCGGAGAAATCGCTCGTATTCGAGAGCTTGACGCCGCCCTTCGATTTCCGCCGAGGTCAAGTCGCGAGGGGTAGTCGGATCGGCGACTTCAAGCCGGGTCATAATCGTGGCCATTACTCCTTCGATTGGCGTAATGTGGACGCTTCCTTCGCGACGAGGCAGATCGTACTTGCCGGAATCGGCCGCTTCTCCCATACGTGCCAGAAAATCGGCTCGCGGAAATTTTCGGGCCTCTGCAACGTTGACATTGGCAAGCTTAAAAGTGGTGGTTAGCGTCTGCGCCGGATCGATGTCTCCCGCCTTCTCAAATGGAACTTGAGCCAGAGCGCACACATCGGCATCGCCGGAACCATCGATGATCACTTTCGGGCGAATCAGGCCTAGCCCCGATTTGCCGTCCACGATAATTCCCGTAATCCGGTCGCCTTCGAGTACGACGTCCGTGACGAAAGTGTGCAGTAACAGATCTACACCGGCCCGCTGCGCGAGGCGCTCCCAGGCAACCTTCAGATATTCCGGATTGTACGTCACGCCAGTGCCGGCGGCGAAAGTGTTCGGCCGTTCAATTACGCGATCCAATTTCCGTAGTTCCGCCACGACGTCGTCGGGAATTCCAGATACTACTTTTTTCGAAATCGTTCCTGGAGTGTAAAAGCCGTAGAATGTGTCGAGCACCGCCGTGCTGGTTCCTCCGAGGAAACCATATCGCTCAACGAGCAGCACCTTGGCTTGGGGATTACCGCCTTGCAATTCCCGCGCAGCGGCGATCGCGGCGGTCGATCCGGCAGAACCGGATCCGGCGATGAACACGTCCGGCTCGGCGATAACGGGGATTGTTTTGCTATACGTGTACATTTTTTGCAATCTCCCCTTTCGGCTCCTCAGGCAAGAGCTTGGGGAAGAGATCCTGCAATCGCGGATAGAGCTCTCGATAGATGGCAAAGAGCCGTTGGTATTCCTTGTAGGATTCCCGATCGGGCATGAAGCTTTTGCGGAGCTTCGCGTGCGCGCGTTGCATGACGAGCGGGTCGGCAAAAAGCTGCGCGCCCATGCCGGCGAGGATGGCATCTCCCAAAGCGGCTCCGCCTCGATCCTCCATTGTGTGCAGGGGCATGCCGGTGACATCGGCAATGATCTGACACCAGAGATCGTTTTTGGTAGGGCCGCCGACGGCAAGTATTTGTTGCGGAGACCCGCCCCACTCGCGAGCGAGGCTCAGGTTGTGAGCGATTGCAAATGCGGTTCCTTCGAGCACCGCTCGAAATAGATGCGCTTTCGCCGTCTGTAAACCCAGGCCAAAGAAGACGCCTCGCGCGAAGCCGTCATTCACGGGTTGCAGTTCACCCGCCAAATAAGGAAGAAAGATCAATCCGTGTGATCCCGGTTGGACCCGGGCAGCTTGGGTAGTCAGCGCATGCAAGGCTTCCGATTTTGAATCCCGCGTTACCAGCGTGTCGTTTAGAGCCTTGAGAAGCCAGTCGGCTGCTAGTCCGCCGGCGACCATCGAGCCGCCGAGCAACGTGAATCCGTCTACAACGTGGGGGAAAGCCAAAAGCCGTGGAT
>Ga0134126_10002235_pt1 | contig 24512 bp, 23 predicted proteins | sample KB31752_FD_96881 | JGI IMG/M metagenome (GOLD analysis project Ga0134126, IMG submission 96881) | Terrestrial soil microbial communities with excess Nitrogen fertilizer from Kellogg Biological Station, Michigan, USA - KB3-175-2 | ecosystem: Environmental > Terrestrial > Soil > Unclassified ... | reverse complement strand
CGATTGGTTCACCGCTAATCTTCACCGGCGCATTCAAAATGTCGGAAGTAAAAACCGCCACATCAGGGCGGCCTGAGGCTTCGCGCTGATCGTCAACGAGCCAACGCGACCAGCTGGTGCCATCGATAGGCCGAGCGCGATAAGGCACGGGCTTGGCCGGGTCCGAAACGTATTCGTTGTAAGCCGATTCACCTGATTTCGCTTCGTCGAAGCTCGCCTTCGAACCTGCACGAAGATAGAAAGGCGTAGGGTGGATTACGCAACCGCTCGCGCAGCCCGCCGGCCAGGCAGGCAGCCGCCGCCACTTGTTCGTTCCCGTTTCAAACGCCATTACCGAAGCGATGTCAGCTTTGGGACCGTCCTTAAGATAGTGATCGAGAAACGGCCGCAGGATTTCCTGGCGGAAGGTCAGGGCCGTATCGCTGTTGAACTTGATCGCGCCGAGTTCGCTGCCTTCACGAATTTCCTGTCCATGGTGCCAGGGACCCAGCACCAGAAAAACTTTGTCGTTGTTGGTGTCCTTGGGCTTGATCGCTTTATAGACCGCGATGTCGCCGTAGATGTCTTCCTGGTCCCAAAGACTGTGCACCAGCATCACTGGAACCTTTAGCGGTTGCGCGGCGAGAATTTTGTCCATCGCTTGATCCTGCCACCAGGCATCGTAGCTCGGATGTTCGAGCAGCTTGCGCCAGAAGCCGATTTGGTCCAGGCCACGACGGCGCCCGAGTTCGCCCGCCGAGCCCGCTTCCATAAACATGTCGTAGTCATCGAAATGACTCGTCCACCACTTCACGTCGTTAGCACGGGTCGCCTCCTGATCATAGATGTAGCTCATTCCCTGCTGACGAAAGGCGCCATTGTGAAACCAGTCGTCGCCGCGCCAGCCATCGACCATGGGATTCATCGGCACCGAAACTTTCAGCGCTGGATGCGGATTGATAAGCGCCATCAGCGGCAAAAAACCGTCGTAGGAAATTCCCAGGATGCCAACCTTGCCGTTGCTCTCCGGGACGTTCTTGATTAACCAGTCAATAGAGTCGTAAGTGTCCGTGGCATGATCGACCAGAGTCGGGTTCAGCGGCCCATGCAGCGGCCGATTCATCACGTAATCGCCCTCGGAGCCATACTTGCCGCGAATATCCTGAACCACGCGAATGTAACCGCCTTCGACGATCACGTCGGTGGCGTTGTCGTAGCCGTATAGGCTGGGACCCAGGTGCGAACTGTTGATATGTGTGGTGAGTTCCGTAGCATTATAGGGAGTTCGCGTCAGCAGAATCGGCGCGGCCTTAGCACCCTTGGGAACCAGGATAACGGTGTGGAGCTTCACGCCGTCGCGCATCGGGATCATCACCTCGCGGCGCACGTAGTCAAACCCGTAATTCGTAGGTTCAATCTTCTCCGGCCTTTCGCTCGGTAAAGTTTGGGTCTGGGCTCTGGTGGGTTTGATAGACAGAACCAGAAGAGCGAGAGTCAGCGATAACAAAGTTAACTTACGAAGACTTCTTAGTGTCATTTGGTTAATTGCCTCCCCGAAATCTGTAGATCAACCGCCCAGGCTAAAGAGTGCAAGCGGCACACTTTACTAGGTAGAGACCTGATTTGAAAACCTCCGTGTCACCTCTGTGTGCTCTGTGCCTCTGTGGTGAGTGCTTTTTCGGGTAATCCAACACGGAGACACAGAGAACACAGCGCGGCCCAGGCCGCAACTGAACTGCTGAAAGAAATCATTCAACCAACCGGCGAAGCTGGCGGAGAGAGTGATAGCCCCAGGCGAGGGCAGCCGAGCCTGGGGAAACGCAAACCAAAATGTGCGGAGCCCATGAAGTGGGCGACGGATGAAAAGCTCAAAGTAGCTCCTGATCATAAAGACTCAACAGATTTGACTCATCGTCTGTCGCCCGCTTCGCGGGCTTAGTTCAGTTTTGGCTCTGACCCCTGGCTCGGCTGCCTCGCCTGGGGCTAGCACTCTCTCCGCCAGCTTCGCAGGCTCATTGAATGCTTTCCTTCAACTTACCTCGAACTACACAGCACTAAAACTTTGCCAAGAAAACAAGAAGTTGTCGGTTTGCTTCACAGAGGTGGCACAGAGGAAGACTGAAACTAGTCACCTTTTAATTACCCGGAGAAGAAATTCAAACCAAGCGATAGCCATTCAGCTGCGGACAAGTCGTTCGAGTGCGGCGCGAATCGCGCCAGGCATCGACACAGGCTTTTGCGTCTCGCGATCGACGAAGACGTGTACGAAGTAACCCGCGGCCGCCGCGAAGGGTTCGCCTTGTTTGAATAACGCCAGTTCGTAGCGCACGCTCGAATTGCCAAGCTTGCCGACTCGCATCCCAATCTCGATCACTCCGGGAAAAGCGAGAGGTCGCAAATACTGACACTGCGACTCGGCGGCGAATGCCACGACCTTACCGGCTGTGATATCGAGGCCGCCTTCTGCGATCAGGTACTCGTTGATGGCCGTGTCGAAGAATGCGTAGTAGAGCGCGTTGTTGACGTGACCATAGATGTCGTTGTCCATCCAGCGTGTCGGCAGTGTGGTGTAGTGTGGATACTCTGCGCGGGCGATTTGTGGCTTCTGAGACATGTATCTAAGGTTGGGAGTCAGGACTCAGGACTCAGAACTCAGATCCAAGTCTCCGATCCCACCTTCCCTCCTGAATCCTGAGTCCTGAGTCCTGACTAACTGAAGTCGATGATCTGCCTTACCGCCTGTCCCTGCGCCAACCGATCAAAGCCAAGGTTGATTTCCTCTAGCCGCAACGTATGCGTGTGCAACTTGTCCACCGGCAATAGACCCGCTTGATACATCCCAATGAAACGAGGGATGTCGCGGCGCGGAATGCATGATCCCATGTACGATCCTTTGATTGTTCGTTCTTCAGCTGTAATGCTGATCGCCGGAATCGAGAACATTTTGTTCGGAGCCGGCAAGCCAACGGTAATCGTAGTGCCGCCGCATTTGGTCGCTCCGTAGGCCTGGATCAAAACCTGTTCACTACCTACGCTCTCAAACGCGTAGTCTGCGCCACCCGCTGTCAATTCCCTGATCGCAGCTACGGGCTCGTCTCTCTCCACATTGATCAAATGCGTCGCACCGAGCTCGCGTGCAAGCGTCAGTTTGTCGTCAAATCTATCGACGGCGATGATCGTACTTGCGCCGGCGACGCGCGCGCCCATGATGGCGCTCAAACCTACGCCACCCATACCAAACACCGCTACCGAGCTGCCCGGCGGAACGCGAGCTGTATTGACCACTGCACCGACACCTGTAACCACAGCACAACCGAACAACGCAGCGGTGGCAAGCTGGACAGAAGGGTCAATTTTTACCAGCGACTCTTGCGCGGCGACAGTAAATTGTGAAAACGCGGAAACACCAAGGTGGTGGTTGACGGCCGCATTGGAATCGGCAAAACGGCGTGCGCCCGAAAGTAAGGTGCCCGCGATGTTTGCCGCATTGCCGGGCGCGCAGAGTGCGCCCCTCGCCGAAATGCAAAAGTTGCAGCGTCCACAGCAAGCCACCCAACTAAAGACTACATGATCACCAGGCGCAAATTCGCTAACCCCGGCTCCGACCTCACGCACGATGCCACTCGCTTCGTGACCCATCACCATCGGCATTATCCGCGGTCGCGAGCCATCTACCACCGAAAGATCCGAGTGACACAAACCAGCGCCGGCAATTTCAACCAGCACTTCGCCCGCTCCCGGCCCGGCGAGCGTGATTTCGTCGATGCGAAACGGCTGGCTTTCCGAGTAGGGAGGCGACGCGCCCATTTCATATAAAACTGCGGCTTTGGTTTTCATGCTAGATGTATAAGTCTTCAGCGCTGTGCCATTCATGCGCCACGTTTTTCATGAGCAGAGCATGATCGAATCAATGCTGCGAATCAGTTTGGGAGTGATGCAGAACCGCGAACGGTAGTGAGCGGATACTAGCACTCACGTTGTAATCGCCCGAACGCTCTTTTCATTGTTGACCCTGGCATCCGCTCGCTACCGCTCGCGGTTCTGCATTGGGCACGCTCCTGATTCAGGCATCAGACCGCGGAATTCCAAGTTGGATCCATCTTACTCGGAGATCAATGCGGCGACACTCGACGCCGGGTCGAGTACATTTCCAGGGCTTCTGCGTGCGGAAGCAAGATTAACTGGAGGAGCGTTTAAGTCCCAAACGATCCCGAACCACGACAGCGCCTTGAGGGTGTAATGAGACATGTCTACTTCCCACCAGTAGAAACCCTGTCGCTCGGATGAAGCGTAGTGGTGATGGTTGTTGTGCCAGCCCTCGCCCAGTGTGATCAGGGCCACGAACCAGTTGTTGCGGCTGTTGTCGTCAGTTGGGAAACGGCGCTTGCCAAAAATGTGCGCCAGCGAATTTACGGTGAAGGTGCCGTGATACAGGACCACGGTGCTGATGAAGAAGGCCCAGACCAGCATCTGAAATCCCGACGTTCCCAGACCCGGCGCATATCTCTGCAGCACAGAACCCAACACGAACGCTGAGGCCGCCAGAATGATCGGAGGCAGCGAATAGTAACGATCGAGAAAGCGCAATTCAGGATACTTACTTAAGTTCGCGATCAGCTTCCAATGCGTCTCCTGGCTATCCTCGGAAAGGAACCAGCCGAAGTGTGCGCGCCAAAATTTGCGCGTCAGCGGCGAATGGAAATCCTGCTTCGTATCGGCGACGAGGTGATGATGGCGGTGATGCGCTGACCACCATAGGGGACCTTTCTGATACGACGCTGTTCCAGTGAACGCGATCAAAAACTGGAAAACTCTACTGGTGCGGTAGGTGCGATGGGCCAGCAGGCGATGAAAGCCGGCAGTAATTGCAAACATGCGCACGACGTAGAGCGCCAGGCAGGTGCCCACTGCAACCCAGCTCACGCCGGCCAAGATAACCAGCAAACATGCCAGGTGCATGAAAAGAAATTGCGCGCAAATTGAATAATCGAGTTTCTCGTGATCGAAGGCGCGATTGGAATTGGTTGATTCAGACAATTAGAGGACCTGCTCTCGTATAAGTGTTACGGACGCTGTCCGATAAGCTTCAGCTTGTCGCCGTCGAACCTAATCGACAAACTAAAGTTTGTCGGACAATCTGTGATTTACGCCTCAAGTTTCGCTGTCATCGTAATCTCCGCCTTGAGGAGTTTGGAAACTGGACAGCCTGCTTTCGCGTTGTTTGCCGCCGTCTCAAATGCCGCGTTGTCTGCACCCGGCACCTTTGCGGTTACGTTGAGATGGACTTTAGTGATCGCAAACCCACTGTCAGTTTTTTCCAAACTAACCGAAGCAGTTGTGCGGATACTCTCTGCTGTCAACCCCGCCTGACCGAGTTGACCTGAAAGCGCCATCGAGAAACAGCCGGCATGTGCGGCGGCGATCAACTCTTCCGGATTGGTGCCGATGCCATCCTCGAAGCGTGTGCTGAACGAGTATTGCGCGTTTGCGAGGACGCCGCTGTCCGTCGAGATTGTTCCCTTCCCATCTTTAAGGCCGCCATTCCAGACAGCTGAAGCATTGCGTTTCATTTATCCTCCTGTTAGTTAACCGATTAATACCCTCACCATAGTACCGAATTGCTCATTTTTTCTGTGTAATCTCTGTGTAATCTCTTGAGTGTTCGGAGACTAATTCACTGAAATACTGAGCATTAAGGGCTTTTCGCCGAGGCCGCAATTGCGTGAGCCGTCAATTTAATCGGTTGTTGTCCCAAACAATCTTACCTCGCCCAGTTCTTCGGACGGCGTGATTAGACCCTCAAACTTCAAGCCGATTTTTTCCAGCAACCTGATCGAGGCATCGTTGTCGAGGGATGTAATCGCCACGATCCGCTGCAGTCCCAGTACTTCCCTGCCGTACTGCATCACTCCTGACGCCGCTTCAAAGGCATAACCTTGCGACCAGTAGTTCGGCAGAAATGCGAAGCCAACGTCCGCATCGGGCAGCGTATCTCGTTTCAGTAATCCGCACATTCCAATCGGAACTTTTGTCTCTTTGAGTTCGACTAAATACAACCCAAAGCCAAACCGTTCGTAGCTTGCGATCGGCCCGGTTTGAATGTAACGAACTGCATCCTCGGTATTTCTAACGCCCTTGTCCCCGATATAGCGGAGAAACGAAGGCTGGTTGAGGAGCTCGAGAATAAACGCTGCGTCTTCAGATGAAAGCCGGCGCAGTACTAAACGTTCGGTTTCGAGAATTTTCATAAAATGCAGTGAAAAGTGAAAAGTGAAAGGTGAAAGGTGAAAGGTAACAGGCAATGCCGGTTCAGTCTACCTGCTTGAACTTTTCACCTTTCACTTTTCACTCTTCACGGCTCGATACAGCCTCGCCGTCATGTATATCAGCAATGCCGGAAGCCAGACCCAGATGACTTCACTGACTAGTACTTCCAAGCCACGTTCACTAAAGAATTGCATTCCAATCGGCGAGACCTCAATCGGCCGGAAGGGAAAAAAATAACGTTCGGCGCTCAACGGCGCCAACAGGGCTACACCTCGGCCGCCGTTCGTCAGGGCGTCAAGCAATGGATGCGACAAGGTAACAAGTGTGAAGTAGATAACCAGCTGAAGCTTGCCAGGTCCCGTGGATCGTTTTCCAAACGCGAACATCCCAACAGCTAAGCCTACGAGCAATGCAAACGCGATTGAATGAGTCAGCCCACGATGGCCCAACATACTGTCGTACCTGACACCAAAGGCGAATCCGATCGCATCAGCGTCCGGCAACATCGCGCAGGCGGCCGTTAAAACCCAAAACCGCGACGGCATCGGCTCAGTGGTATAGGCCGTGCCCAGTGCCGAAGCAAAAATCGCGTGTGAAAAAATGGAAGGCATGCCTTCAAATCGTGGGTCGACAAATACAGAACCGGGAGTGGTAGCGACCGGGTTCAAGACTCCGCCAGGGTTGGTATTCGCTATATTGTTCGTCGTTCGGATTTTTACGTTGAACCCGGTCGCTACCGCTCCCGGTTCTGTATTTGTCGACCCGCTGACAGACGTTCTCGCGTCTAGCTATCCGCACCCTCTTTGCGCGCAACCGCTTCACACCAGGCGGCGACAAACAGAGCGCCGGGAAACTTCGCGAACCTTAGCCATGCTTCGCGCATGGCTTGAATGTCCGATTCGGTCGCCCAACTTCGACTCGTAAACGCATCACTCCAGGTCTCCTCGAGTAGTCCTATAAATACTTGCGCCGCGCTCTGCAGAACATTCGGATTAGACAGCGTTTCATAAGTAGCTGACATGTTTAGGTCGCTGAAACCAGCCTCGAGCAGCATTGCTCCAATCATCCGGCCACTCTCGCCATTGTGGCCGTACTCGGCGCGCAGTCGTCGATACAATTCGTCATACTTCGCCATCGCCGGCTCGTTCGGATAAACAATGTCGCCGCCATGATCGAATTCTTTCACGCCGATGACGCCGCCGGGTTTGAGCACGCGATAAGCTTCGCGGAGTCCGCGTGTTGGTTCGCGTAGATTACCAATCAGGGCGGACATAAAGACGGCATCGAACGACGAATCCTCGAACGGAAGTTCGTAGATATTAGCGGGTTCGAAGCGGACGTTTGCGATCTTTCGTTTGGCCGCAGTCTGTGTAGCCAACTCCATTTGCGAGGGCTCGATATCTGTACCAACCGCTGAGCCCGGTGCGACGATTTCAGCGAACCCAAGCGTGACTGTACCGGGACCGCAGCCGCAGTCGAGAAGTTTCATTCCCGGCGTCAGGTAGGGAAGAAAAAACGCCGCGTGTGTTTGCGCGCTGCGTGCACCCATCAAAGCGACGGCTGCCGGACCGTAGCCCATCGTGTATTCTTCGCGGTTGTTGGTCATGATGTAGTGGTGCGCTCCGTTATTTGGCGCAGTAGCCCGACAGTGATGGAGGGCTCCGTTGGAGTCACACTCAATTACGTGTCGCGAACGCCGGAGCCTCCATACTGTCGGGCTACTGCCCCGTTTTTCCAGTCACGAATACTTCGCCGCCAGCTTTTTTACAGTCGTTCGGTTTCGCAAAGTCGCCGGCATGCCCAGTGTCTTCTCCAGTCGCGCTCCTGAAAATTCCGAATCTCTAAAACTGGTGCAGCACAACCAGTAAATTTCACGGCCATGCAGTTGGAAGTGATCACTTTTCAGAGACAGCGCAGACAATTTCTGCTGGGCTGCTTCGCTCGGGCTGGCCGGCATGAAACCGATATACAGTGTGTTACCCGGCGTACTGAGTTCTCGCTCGGGGAAGGGTTTGTAACTAGCGATCTCGGCGAGCTCCGAGGTGGACCGAATGAAAGTCGCTACCGGGTAACCGAGCGTTAGCTCCAAAGAAGCCTCTATTTTTCTTTCGAGCGTCATGGCGGTCCGCGAAGGTGAATCGAATATCACGTTGCCGCTAGCGATGAAGGTCTCAACGTTCGTAAATCCCAGGGCTTCAAACAATCCTCGGAGATAGTCCATCTTCACAGTGTGGCCACCGACGTTGATGGCCCTCAGGAATGCAACGTATTTGGGCATGGCTCTTTGGGCGCGACAGCGTACGACTAATTCGACGAAAGATAAGAGTCGTACGCAGCGCGCGCCAACTCAGCGATCAGTTTCTCCTGCGCCTCGGTAGATATTTTGGCGCCGCTGATAAGCACCGCCATCGCCAGATGACCCTTCCCCTCGGGCAAGGTGATGAGCCCAACATCATTTGTGGTGCTATCACCGCTCCCGGTCTTCTCGGCTACCTGGGTGCCGGCGGGCAGGTTCGCACGCAAGCGTCGCTCGCCGCCCGTCCTTGCCCGTTCCATGAATCCGAACAACAACGAGAACTGCGGTGGTTGTAATAGTTCGCCCTTTTGAAGTCTGGCAAGCAACTGCGCCAGATCGACTGCCGTGGCTTTGTTCGGTTTGTCTCGGTGGGCTGCGAACTCCCGCGACGAGTATTTGATATCTATAGTCGAGAAGCCGAGTGCCCGCATCCTCTCACTGACTCCCGCCGGACCGCCGATCAGTTGCAGCAGCTTATCGCTCGAGGTGTTGTCACTGCGCACAATCGAAAACTCCAGCAGCTCTGCAACAGTTTTGTCGACCGGCTGGCGCCAAAGATCAGTATTGAACTGCGAACCCGGAGCAACGTCATCGGGCGAAACCCGAACCTTCTTGTCGAGTGAAAGGTTTCTCTTTTCAACCTCCTGAAGGACGGTGATTGCGAGCGGTAATTTATAGACGCTGTATAAAGGCAGTTCCTTCTTGCCTTCGAAATCCGCAGTCCGGCCTGACTCAATGTGAACTACTGCCACGCCAATTTCGCCACCGGCATTCTCACACAGCGTCTTGAAGCGCTGAGCTAGCGCCGCGTCAGCAGCTCCAGACCTTTCTGATGAAGGTGAGTTTGTTGCTAACGACAGCCTCGGAGGCGAAACGGTTGCCGGTCCGCTGCGGCTGCAGGCGGAAAAGCCTATTACCATTAACGCAAGTACGGCAACAATTTGGTGTGCTAACTTTTGAATTTCTGTTCCTCCCTAGTGCCGCGAACCTGGCAAACTGCAGAACCGCGAACGGTAGCGAGCGGATGCTAGTGGCACCTTTCGCTGGCAGTCTGAACCCAACTCGATTGCGTGTAACCTCCGCTCGCTACCGCTCGCGGTTCTGCAAATGCTGGGTCATGGCTTCACTTCCAATCCCTTCATTTTCGCCGCGCCTTCGCTTAAGGCCTCCCTGGCCTCTGCAAATGTTAACAGCCGTTGAGCCGCTGCTTCTTCTTCCCAACGAATCGTTCGATCCTCAATCGCCTCAGTCGCGCCCGTCTCGCGAACCAGGAAAAACTTAACCGCTGCTTCTTTGCCACCTTTAATGAAATCTTGCGTGGACAAGGGTGCGACGATTTCTCCGACGGTGCCTGCCTCTTCCTCAAGCTCTCGCAAGGCCGCTATCTCCGCAGTCTCCCCGGGATCGATGTGCCCCTTCGGTAAAACCCAATTAAGACCATCTGAAGAGGAAATGACGAGATAGAGAACTTGATTGTTGCGCTTGCGAAAGACGACCGCGCCTGCATGTGTCAGTCGTCTGGTCGTCGTCACGAAGCCGCAACCTCTGGCGAAGGAAACCGGTTTGCCGATCTGGCGCGTGCCTTCACTGCTTCAGCCTCTCGATCTCGCGGCGGTGCATTAGTCACCAAAGAGTGAAGAAGCTCGTGCGCGGCCTGCGCCACTTGTTCGACTGCCGCGTTGAAAGCAACCTCGTTAGCCTTCGAGGGTTTGGTGAAGCCGCTGAGCTTGCGGACGAATTGCAGCGAAGACGCGCGGATTTCTTCCTCGGTCGCCGGCGGTTTGAAATTGTGCAGAGTCTTAATATTTCGACACATAGTATTTGTTGCGAACCTCCAATGGTATTCAAAGACAATGATAGCGCGTGCCTTCACTGTCAGCCAACGAGACCACGCTTTACTGGTGCAGCTAGGTATGAGCCAGCTTCCCACTCGACGAGCGCCGCACAAATACAGAACCGAAAGCCCCCGTAGCTTGACCTCGGGCCATCTTAACTGCTAGTTTATGCATCTATGCAACTGTTATGCACTTAATGCGCATAGCCAAAGGCCGTTATGCAGAAGAGTTTGAGACAAAAAAAGCTTCTTAGCTTAATCAAAGCAAAGCCTTTCGCAACCCAGGCCGAGCTGCGCGACTCGCTGGAGCGTGCCGGAGTTCCGGCGACCCAATCGAGCCTGTCGCGAGATATGGAAGAGTTGGGAGTTGTGAAGCATCGCGGTCATTACACCATGCCAAAGGCAAACGGAGCTGCTGCCCGCGGCCTGCTGAGTCTCGACTTCTCCGGCGAAAACCTTGTAGTGGCTCGAACTGAACCCGGCCATGCGTCCTCGGTGGCCGTGGAAATTGATAGCGCCGCGCTTGATGAAATAGTCGGCACTATCGCCGGCGAAGACACTATCTTCGTGGCTGTTCGAGATCAGAAGGCGCAGCGTTCGGCGATGAAAAGAATTTGGGAGCTGTTTGGATAGAAAGCCGGCCTTTGTTCTTTGTACTTAGTTATTCGAGAAGCATAACTCTTTGGGCTACGCGCGCCGTTGAATAGAAGTCAAAGTACAAAGAACCAAGCTCAAAGTTCAAAGCTCAAGACAAGAATCTAATGGAACATAACAACAATATTAAGAAAATCGTTTTAGCTTACTCCGGCGGGCTCGACACATCAGTCATGCTTCGTTGGCTGAAGGAGCGTTATGCCTGCGAGGTGATCTGCTACTGCGCGGATGTAGGCCAGGGTGAAGAACTAACCGGACTCGAGGAGAAAGCCCTGGCCACCGGTGGCTCAAAACTGTACGTGGAAGATCTGCGCGAAGAGTTTGTCAGAGAATATGTTTGGACTGCAGTTAAGGCCAACGCGATTTATGAGGGCGTGTACCTGCTCGGCACTTCCCTCGCTCGTCCGGTGATTGCTAAACGCCAGATTGAAATTGCGCGTCGCGAAGGCGCCGACGCCGTTGCGCATGGCTCGACCGGCAAGGGAAACGATCAGGTGCGATTTGAACTGACCTACTACGCAATGCAGCCTGATATCAAAGTGATCGCGCCATGGCGCGAGTGGGAATTCACCGGGCGCAGCGATTTGATCGCTTACGCGAAGACCCATGGAATTCCTATCACGGCCACAACGGCGAAACCATATTCAACCGATCGCAACCTGATGCACGTGTCGTATGAGGGCGGAATTCTGGAAGACCCCTGGGCTGAACCGCCCGAAGATATTTTTCAACTTACGCGCTCGCCTGAAAATGCCAAAGCGGAAGCGGAATACGTCGAGGTGTCGTTTGAAAAAGGCGAGCCGGTGGCTATTAACGGGAAGAGCCTCGGCCCCGTCGCCTTGTTGGAAAGTCTAAATCAATTGGCGGGAGAACATGGGATCGGCCGCGTTGATCTGGTCGAGAACCGTTTCGTCGGCATGAAGTCGCGCGGGGTTTATGAAACACCCGGAGTGACGGTGCTGCAGGTTGCGCATCGGGCGCTGGAATCAATAACTCTCGATCGCGAGGTGATGCACCTGCGCGATTCGCTCGGCGTCAAGTTTGCCGAGAGCATTTACTACGGGTTTTGGTTTGCCCCTGAGTTTGAGTTGATGCGCAAGATGGTGAACGAAACCCAAACCAACGTTACCGGGGACGTGCGTCTGAAACTGTTTCGCGGCAACACCATTGTGGTGGGACGGCGCTCGCCGCACTCGCTCTACGACGAAAAGGTCGCGACGTTTGAAGCCGATACGGTTTACAACCAGCGAGATGCTGAAGGCTTCATTAAGCTCAACGCGCTGCGTTTAAGATTAAGAGGTGGACAAAACGAAGCGGGGGCAAGCCGCCCTTCCCAACCCTGAGCTGATCGAAGTTGAGCAACAAAATTTGTTTGAGAGGCATTCAGTCGAAAGAGACGCTTCAGGAAACTGAGTCTCTCAGGTAAGGAAGGCGGGCTCGCCCCCGCTCTTGGAGAAAACGATGGAAACAACTCTTAAGGTTATAGACGCTGACAAGATCGGTTCAGCCACTTCGCCGCTTAATCTCGGCCGGTCGAACGCTATAGTCCCCTCGTCAGAAACTCCGCGCGCGGGCGATGTCGTGGTGGTGCGCGCCCTTACTGACAGCGCCACCTATAACATGCTCGAACTACCTACCGGCCGTCTCGCGAAGATCAATCCGGGTGACGTGTTGATTGGCGTCCTCGGCAGGCGACGCGCGTTGAAAGGTTTTGTGGGCGATGTGCCGGGAACGATAAGTGCCGGCGACCACTTGCACCTGCTAAACATGGGTGGGGTCATCGGAAAGTGCACCGGCCATCACTCTAGTTTGAGCGATGCTATCCAGGTAGAAGTCATCGGCCTCGCCTGCGACGAAGAAGGCCGCTTGATGAATATTGCCGACGCCGCGTTGACGCCGCGGACCACGCTCGGTGAAACCGCGCCATTGGTAATAATTGCCGGCACCTGCATGAACAGCGGCAAGACTTACGCTGCTACCGAGCTAATTAAACAGGCAACCCGCGCCGGCATGCGAGTGGCCGCCGCCAAACTCTCCGGCATTGCCTGCCTGCGCGACACGCTTAACATGGCCGACCATGGCGCGATTGCCATCGCGAGTTTCCTCGATTGTGGTTTGCCGTCGACGGTCGGCGCCACGAATCTTTCATCAGTTGCCAAGACAATCATCGCTCGCTTGAACGAGAGTTCGCCTGACCTGATTATCATCGAATTGGGCGACGGACTGCTGGGCGGTTACTCGGTCGAATCGGTTTTTGACGATCTGGAATTGCGCGAAGCGACTGCCGGGATGGTCTTCTGCGCGTCGGATTATGTCGGCGCCTGGGGAGGCATTGAACTCCTGCGCCGGCGCGGAATTGAGATAGACGTGATTGCCGGCTCAGTTACGGACTCGCAAATGGGCGAAGATTTTATTGAGAAGGAGTTTGGCGTACCGGCCGCGAATGCAAGACGGAATGGGGAAAGGTTGTTTGAACTTCTCGCTCCGAAAGTCTCGAGTTTCGAGTTTCGAGGTTCGAGTTCAAACTCAAAGATTTCGCACAACGAGGATTCTGAGCAAAACGCAATCGAGGTGGAAGGCCTTTTAGTCCAGTGAACTCGAAACTCGAAACTCGAAACTCGAAACTACGCGTAGCGATTTACGGCGGTTCAGGCTACGGCGGATCAGAATTGCTACGCATTCTGCTGTTCCATTCTGACGTTGAAATCGCCTTTGTCACCGCAAATGAACAGGCCGGCAAAGCAGTCAGTGAAGTTCATCGAAACCTTTACGGCTTGACTGATCTTCGTTTCAGCACCGCGCCCGAAGACGCGGCTGAAGTTGGCGACCTTGATTGTGTCTTTCTCGCTCTGCCGCATGGACAGGCAATGGAAGTTGTGCCAGGCCTGCCCGAGAAAGTGAAAGCGATTGACTTGTCAGGAGACTTTCGGCTTCGTGACCAGGAGATTTTCGAACAACACTACGGTCGCCCACACACGGCGATGCCATTGCAAAGTGAATTTGTCTACGGCCTGACCGAAACAAATCGCGAGGCGATCAAGCATGCGCGACTGATCGCAAATCCAGGCTGCTTTGCCACGGCCACGCTGCTCGGGCTGGCGCCACTGGTTGCGAGTGGACTGGTTAACGGACGTGTGATCGTTGATGCCAAGACCGGTTCATCCGGTTCGGGCGCAAAGGCTGCCGCTAACACGCATCATCCGCAGCGCATGAACTCCTTCTATGCTTACAAGCCGTTCACACATCAACATCTGCCGGAGATCGAACAGGAACTTGGAAACGTCGGCGACTGGAATAGCGAGTTGGTTTTTATGACACATTCGCTTCCCGTTTCGCGAGGCATCTTCTCCTCCATTTACCTCGAGACGAAAGAAAGTCTGACTGAGGCACAACTACATTCGATCTTCAAGGACTTTTATCGTGAGTCATTTTTTGTCCGACTGGTGAAGGGCTCACCTGATATTAACTGGGTGAAGACCACGAATTTTTGCGATCTTGGATTTGCGAGTCGCGGACAGCAGATCGTGGTTTTCTCCGCGCTGGACAATTTGGTAAAGGGAGCGGCCGGCCAGGCAGTTCAGAATATGAATCTGATGTTTGGTCTGGATGAGAAGACGGGGTTGATGCTGGTAGGAACGAATCCATGAACGACAAAGAAATCCAACCGGCTCCAGTTAAACCAGTGGCCACGCTTGCCGATCTTGAAAAGATCGATATTCGCGTCGGCACCATACTGGCGGTCGAAGAGGTGAGCGGGTCAGATAAGCTGGTGCGTTTGATTGTGGACTTCGGCGATCATCAGAGAAACATTCTGGCCGGCATGAAACAGGAGCGAGCCGACCCCGCGTCAATAAAGGGGCAACAAGCGCTATTCGTTGTGAATCTTGAACCTCGGAAAATAATGGGCGAAACCTCGGAAGGAATGTTGTTCGACATTGGTTACGCCGACGGAGTACAGCCAGTACTTGCGATGCCTGAAAGTATTGTCCCAAATGGAACGAGAGCCGGATGAAACCACAAACCGACCATACCAGTTTTGCTGAAGTCGCCGCGCTTGAAGAGCGCTATCAACTGGCGACGTACAAAAAAATGCCGATCGTGGCCGAAAGTGGCGAAGGTGTTTGGATCTACACGAGCGACGGTGAGAAGTATCTTGATCTCTACGGCGGACACGCGGTGGCCGGTACGGGTCATTCGCATCCGCATGTAGTCGCCGCCATCCAGGCCCAGGCCGAGAAGCTTTTGTTCTATTCCAATCTGGTTTACTCAAGGGCGCGCGCCGAGGCTGCCGAGAAATTGGTTTCAGTTGCGCCGGCGGAACTGACCAAAGCCTTCTTCTGTAATTCGGGAACGGAAGCGAATGAAAACGCGATGCGCATGGCCCGCATGGCGACCGGACGGCACAACGTCATCACCTTCTCCGGCGGATTTCACGGGCGCACCGCCGACTCGATCAGCGCCACCTTTTTGGGAAAATATCGCGAGATCGGCAAGCCAAATGTTCCCGGCCACATCGAAGCAGCGTTTGGCGACATCGAATCCGTGCGCGCGCTTGCGGATGAAAATGTAGCGGCCATCATGCTCGAACCGATTCAGTCGATGGCCGGCGTTCGCATGGCGAGTGCGGATTACTATCAAGCACTACGCGAACTTTGCGACGAGCGCGGCATCGTTTTGATCTACGACGAGGTGCAGACCGGCGTCGGTCGCACGGGTGATTGGTTCTTTGCAGGTAGCGAAGCGGGATCTAAGGTGGTGCCGGACATCATCACGCTGGCGAAAGCGCTGGGTAGCGGTATTCCGGTTGGCGCCTGCCTGGTTACGGAAAAGATTAGCGCCAGCATCAAGGAAAACGATCTGGGGACGACGTTTGGCGGCGGCATGATCGCAATGGCAGCGGTGACCGCAACCCTGGAAGCGATTGAAAACGACGGTCTGCTCGAGAATGTGAAAACTATCGAAACATATCTGCGTCAGAGACTGGCAGAAGTTCCTGGGGTTGCAGCAGTACATGGACGTGGATTTCTGCTGGGACTCGAGTTTCGTACGCCGGCAGCGACGATTCATAAGGCTATGCTCGATCGCAAGATCATTACCGGCACCTCGAGCGATCCGAAGGTGTTGAGGCTGCTGCCGCCGCTGTGCCTGAATAACAATCAAGTCGATCTTTTCGTCGAAGCGCTGCGGGAGACAACAGCTGGACGTTGAAAAGTGGTGAGCAGGGACTCCTGCGGCTTCGCCATTTGGTGCGCGGCAAGTCTTTGACTTGCCGACAAAGCGGACACTTTTCTCCTGGTCTATGACCAGCAGGATGACGGTCATAGACCGAAGCGGTCACTGGAACTTTCGGCAAGTCGGAGACTTGCCGCGCACCGGGAACGGCAGAGCCGTGAGTAGGTAATGCTTTGGAGGCGCCGAACGGCAGAGCTCGTAGGAGGCCTGAGTTGGATTACAGTTGGTTTGATCTGGTCGGCAATATCGGCGTGCTGCTGATGGTGATTGCTTACCTGCTCTTGCAACTCGAGAAGCTGTCGAGTTCGGCCTTGAGCTATCTGCTATTGAACGCGGTTGGGGCGATCCTGGTTATGACCTCGCTGATGTTTCGTTTCAACCTCTCGGCGTTCTTAATGGAAGCGTTCTGGTTGCTGATCAGCTTGTACGGACTGGCGAAGCCACTGTTATCCCGGCGCGCGGTTTAGCGTCAAGCAGTTCAGAGTTCAAGCATTAGGTTGTTGATTCAAAGAAACAAGCTAAAGCTTGAACTCTGAACTTCTTGAGCGGCATTCATGCTATGAAGAATTTCTTAACAACGGGTGACTACTCGCGTGATGAGCTGAACGGTCTGATCGATTCAGCGTTGCAGTTCAAGCACGAGAAAAATCACGCCCGGCCGCTCGCGGGGAAATCTGTCGCCCTGGTGTTTTTTAATCCCAGCCTGCGTACACGCGCGTCGATGCAGGTTGGTATCTATGATCTCGGCGGAAATCCGGTTGTGCTCGAACCGGGGGGAACCAGTTGGACGTTGGAACATCGCGATGGCGTCGTGATGGATGGTGACAAGACTGAGCATGTCGCCGAGTTTGTTCGGGTGCTGGCGCGCTACTGTTCGGCAATCGGCGTGCGCACCTTTGCGGCGCTCAAAAACTGGGAAGAAGAACGAAATGATCCGGTGCTTGCGGCTTTTGCGAAGTATTCCGAAGTGCCGCTCATCAATCTTGAATCAGCCATGCATCACCCCTGCCAGGCGCTGGCAGACATGATGACGATTCGCGAAAAATTTGGCGCTGATCGAAAACGGGTTGTATTGACGTGGGCCTGGCACCCGAAGCCTTTGCCGATGGCGGTGCCGAATAGCTTTGCCCTGGGCGCTGCGCAGATGCGACACGATTTAGTCATTGCGCATCCCCAGGGCTACGAGCTCGATGACGGCCTGATGGCCGGCATTCAGGCACAGGCGGCAGGAGCAGGCGGCAGGGTTGAAGTTACCAACAATATTGATGACGCGTTTGCAGGCGCGGATGTTATCTATGCGAAAAGCTGGGGATCGAAAAACTTTTACGGCACGGCGGAAAGTGACCTTGAGAAGCGCGCCAAGTATCGCGCGCAGTGGATTGTCGACGAACAAAAGATGGCGCGTACGAACAACGCGATCTTCATGCACTGCCTGCCAGTGCGACGTAATGTAATTGTTACTGACAGTGTTATCGATTCGCCCGCTTCGGTGGTAATCGACGAAGCTGAGAACAGGCTGCATGCGCAGAAAGCGATCTTGACAAGTTTGCTCGAAAAAGAAATTAGCCGCGAATGAAGGCAGATAATCGCGGATATGATTAAGCCGTTGAAATTCTTGCTTAGCTCCTGATTCGCGTGTGTCCGCGTTAATCCGCGGCCAATTATCTTGTCGTTGAGACAGCAAAAGAGATGACCAACACCAACCAAGTCGGCGATCAGTTACGGCTCGACCTTCTCCGCGAGGCACTGCCATACATTCAGCGCTTCCAGGGGCAGACCTTTGTCGTCAAGTTATCCGGGAAGGCTACGGAAAACCACGAAAATCTGAGCTCGCTGGCGGAGGAGTTGGCCCTGCTACATCAGGTTGGCATACGCATCTGCGTCATCCACGGGGGCGGTAAACAATTGAGCGAGCTCGCCAAGCGGATGGGCATCGAGCAAACGATCATCGAAGGCCGGCGCGTCACTGACGATGCAACCCTGGAGATGGCCAAGATGGTTTTCGCGGGCAAGATCAACACTGACATTCTTTCGGCCTTGCGCAATCGTGGCATTGAAGCCGTCGGGCTATCAGGTGTTGACGGCAATATTGTTCATGCTGAACGGCGGCCGCCGAAAGAGATTTTGAATCGCGAAACTGGCGAACGCTCGCAAGTCGACTTTGGTTTGGTTGGCGACGTGGTAAAGATCAATGCACGTCTGCTGACAGTACTGCTCGATCAGGGTTATCTGCCGGTCATCTCTTCGCTGGGCGCAGACGCTGAGGGCACAGTCTTCAATATAAATGCCGACACCATAGCCGCGGAAATCGCCGCGCAGTTGAAAGCGGAAAAGTTAATCCTGCTTTCCGATGTCGATGGGCTTTATCTACGGGCTGGTAAGCCTGAGACCAAACTGTCGCGACTCACGGCGGACGAAGCGGAAGCGATGATTAGCGACGGCACAGCCACCGGCGGAATGATTCCCAAGCTTCAAAGTATTGTTCAACTACTAAGGCGAGGCGTTCACAGCGCGCATATACTCAGCGGCACGACCCGCAACGCATTGCTCAGCGAAGTCTTCACTGACAGCGGCACTGGCACGATGATCGTTGCCTGATAGCTGCGCGCATAGCGCCAACGGCGCTTTGCCCAAAAAAATTGACAGCCAATTCGCTCGAATTTAGAATCGCCTCGCTATCGTTCCACTCCCACTTCAAGGTAACAAGACAACATGCCTCATGCAGAAGCGAACAGTAAGCAGGCCCGAACCATTTTTAAGTTCGCCGTTGCCACTGCCCTGCTGCTTTTGACCTCAGTGTTGCCCACAAATCCGGCGCGGGCCGGTGATCCTGAATATGTCGGTACTCTTGATGGTCAACTGGTACCAAACACCGACGGCCTCGATCAGATTATCTTTCGCCCGCTGCGGGATCTCTCCAAAGTAAAGTTTGCGACTCCGCTTGAATCGGGAGCCAATATCACCGCTGGTCGTCTTTATGATCCGCTTCGCGACAAGTCTGCAATATTAACGCTGCTCGTCGAAGCAGAAGACGAAGCCCCAGTTCTCTATGCCGATATCGACCTCGACGGAACGATGGCCGACAGCGAAAAGTTTTCACTCGAACATGACGAAGACGGCAATCCCTATATTTTCCAGACCACCATTGAGCTTCCCTTCAAGAATGCTTTATTCAAGTCTTATCCAATATTCGTTCAGTACTACAAAGACGTGCAGTGGGACGAAATGAAGGAAGACGAAAAACTGTTGTTACAGTCGAAAGAGGCTTTCGCCAAGGGCAAGGTGGATCTTAAAGGCAAAGCTACGATGGTTGAATATGGCTTCAACGCGCAATCAAAGAAGATTACGGTTAGCAACGGCTGGTTGGGTGTAGACAGCGATGGTGACAATACAATCGATCTCGATCACTTTTCGCCGGAGGCAGCCGAGGCACAGGAAGAGACGGTTGTGTTTCGGGTGGGCAACCAATACTTTTCCACGAAGAAAGTGGACCTTGAAAAAAACCTGATCGTAATGCGCGAGCATTCGGCCTCTGACTACAAGCGCGTCGAACTGGTGATGGGAGCGGAATTGCCGGACTTCACCTTCTCCGACTTTGACGGCAAGAAACGAAAACTTTCGGAGTTTCGCGGTAAGTATGTGCTAGTGGATTTTTGGGCCATGTGGTGCGGGCCGTGTCGACGTGAGTTGGCTTATCAAAGAGTGGCCTACTCGCGTTTCCAGGCGCGTGGTTTCGAGATTCTGGGTATGAACAACGATCCTGATTATTCTCAAATCAAACCGTTCCTCAGGAAAAATGGCATGGGCTGGCCTCAGGCCACGAACGATAGTATCGAGCAACTGCAAGTGCGCTATCGCATTCATTCCTTCCCCACCACGCTACTAATCGATCCGGACGCCAGGATCATTTCGCTGGGCCAAACAAAAAAGAAGCAACCCGGCCTGCGCGGTCAGGACCTGCTAAAGTCGCTTGATCAGTTGCTGCCACCATAGACGCTCATACAGCTTATCCTGCAGTTCTTCGTCAGTTGCGCTTTTGGCTGGTCGCCATCGCTCCCAGTTCTGATTTTGCGTTGGCCCAAGTTGAATCGGCGTTTGTCTGGTCAATCCCGCGTTTGGTGGTTCTCGTTATGTCTACGCATCCCGCGAATCACTTCACAGCCGGTGGTGGCGGCGCGGTAAACTGAGCCAGGTCGCTCAGGCCGAGACTCTGTTCGATCTCAGCCATCTGTTTCAAAGCACTCTCAAAACCGTCTTCACCAAATTGTTCGTGCTCGATCTCTTCAAACTTTTCATTCATCTCATCCAGGGCGTCGGCAGTGAGGGTGTCCTTCCACGCTGGGAAGACGACGGTGTCTTCGATCGCGGCATGATGCTCATACATTCGCACTAAGTCTTCCAATGCCGTGGTAAAAGTCCTGATATCGGCAGCGGCAAGCCTGGGCCCAGCGGTGGCGGCGATAATGAAGTCGGTTATTTCACGCCCGCGTTGGTGCTGGGAAACAAGCACATCGGCATAGCCACCCGCGGCGCCGCCGGCTTTTTTTACCGCCGGAAAAATGTAAACCTCCTCGAGTTTCTTTTCGTGATACTCCTCGCCGAAAGCACGAAACAGCTTGGCAGTTTTCTGAAGTGGCTCCGGCGGCACGCTGGCCCCGCCGCGCAATTTCATCGCACTTTCCTGATAGACCAGCAGCGCCCGGCGGAGCACACCGTGTTCGCGCATCAAGTCCTCAGTGGCAGTCACCTCAACTTCCTCATCCGCGTTGTCTTTCCTGGCTTCATTGGCTGTGGTTGGTGCAGTCTGCTTGCATCCGATCAAGATGGCCCCGGCGCCAAGACTGGAAAGTCCGGCCAACCACTCTCTTCTGTTTATTTCCATCACCGTTCTCCTGCTGGGATTTACTTTTAGGATATCACGGTCCTTTGTACACTCGGAGAACGCTGCACAAATACAGAAACGGGAGCGGTAGCGACCGGGGGTCCAAGCGTCGCCGCAATCAACATCGAATAGTGCAACTCAACTGATTTATCGAGCCGACAGCCTTCACTCAAATTTGAGCGTCTCGCATCGGGCCCCCGGTCGCTACCGCTCCCGGTTCTGTATTTGTGCAGCGTTCGCCGAGTTGTACAAGAGCTCAAACTTTACAACCTTTGCTCTTGGTCTTCTTTTGGACGTAGACTAGGCATTCCGCCATACAACTTTTTTGCGGCAGCTTTTGCCGTCCTCGGGGACGAGTGTGGACAACCAATCGATCGCGCGAAGGTTTTATCGACTGGCTGCGCTAATGGACATTCGCGGCGACGATCCTTTTCGACTGCGTTCATATCGCAACGCGGCTGAAGCCATTGAAACCTGGCCGACGCCGATGCAGAAGATCGCTGCCGACGACGGTATCGCGGGCTTGCAGTCAGTTCCGGGGGTTGGTAAAGCGATTGCCGGGAAAATTCTGGAGCTTCTCGATCGCGGCACTTTCGACGCCTGGGAGCGGATCATCAAGGAAACACCAGAAGGTGTGCTCGACCTGTTGGATATTCCGGGCATTGGCCCAAAGACTGCGGCAATGCTGCATCAGAAATACAAAGTCTCTTCGCGTGAAGGGCTGAAAGAATTTGTGGCCGGCGGTGGACTTGAGATGGTGGAAGGAATTGGACCGAAGACGGCTGAGCGGATTAAGGAGAGTCTAGGTACGCGTTAGTGGTTTCGAAGCTCAAACTTAGGAAGTTACGATCAAATTCGAACTTGAGTAATACCGCGAAGCGGTTATGTAACTTAGCCCAGGGTTGCCGCGCCTCGCGGCTACCCTGGGAACCGTGGGTCAAAAACGAGAGCAACACTGAAGGGGTTGTGTCCGCGCATGAGGCGCAACCCCGTTGGGGTTGTACTCTTTAACAATTTGATCCCAGGGTAGCCGCGCGGCGCGGCAACCCTGGGCTAACTTACATAACCGCTTCGCGTTACTGAACAACTTGAATTTCATTCGAGGGATCTATGACCAAAAAAATTAAGCGTCGTGAATTCATTCGCACCAGCGCCGCCGCCGGCCTGACCCTGGCCGGCACAAAAGCGTCAGTGCTGCAGTTCCCTAACATCATCGTCCCGGGCGCTGTGAAACCAATCGTCGTTTCTTCAGCCAACGGTAATAAGTTCAAGCACGACGGAAACGTGACGGCGGTGCAGAAGGCCTTCACGATGATCACGCAGGGCGCGGATGTGCTCGATGCGGTGATTGCGGGCGTGAACATTGTTGAGCTCGATCCGCTTGACGACAGCGTTGGCTACGGCGGGCTGCCGAACGCGGAGGGCGTTGTTCAGCTCGACTCGTCCTGCATGCATGGGCCAAAGAAACGTGCCGGCGCAGTCGGGGCACTCGAGGGCGTGCGCACTCCGTCGCTCGTGGCCAAGGCCGTTCTGGAAACTACCGATCACCATCTCCTGGTCGGCAAGGGCGCGCAGGACTTTGCCCGCAACATGGGTTTCAAGATTGAGGACGATCTAAATACGGACCATTCCCGTGAGCTCTGGCTCGAGTGGAAGCGGCGAACTGATCCTTCGCATTACCTCGATCCGAAAGCACGGGCGGAGGTTTGGCGTCGTGAAGGGCTGAAGATGGTGGAAGAAGGGCTGGTTGATCGTGAACACTACTACGGCACGATCAACTGCGACGGCATCAATGCGAAAGGCGAAATTTGCGGCGTGACTACGACCAGCGGGTTGTCCTGGAAAATCCCGGGACGCCTTGGCGATTCGCCGATTCTGGGCGCCGGTCTTTATGTTGACGGCGCCGTCGGCGCTGCCGGCTCGACCGGACGTGGCGAGGCGAACCTTTACAACCTCTGTTCGTTCCTGATTGTTGAAGAGATGCGTAAGGGAAAGCATCCGAAAGACGCCGGCATGGAAGCGTTGCGTCGCATTAAGGCGAATACCGTCGAGAAGCGCCTCCTCAATAGCAAAGGCGATCCAAACTTTGGCATTAACTTTTACATCATTAACGCGAAGGGAGAGTTTGCCGGAGTGACCATGTATCCCGGCCCGCAATTCGCGATCTGCAACGAGGCTGGACCACAAACACTTCCCTGTGATGCACTGCTGCAGGGTAAAGCTACAGACTAAAGTTTGACTGCAAAGCCAGCCACGCGATGAAACGGTTTCATTTGATAATTGGAATCACAGTCGTAGTTATCTTTCTCCTCACCGGGCAGTACATGGAATACGTGCACAACCGGACCTTGCCTGATGGCACACGCATGCTCTATCGCAGCCGGCACATCTACTTTTTGCTTTCAGGCCTGCTCAATCTGATCCTGGGAATCTACTTCGTTCCGCAGCCTCGCGGGTGGCGCAGAACAGTCCAAATCGTAGGAACGATACTAATTGTCTTGTCGCCCGGATTATTATTAGCAGGATTTTTCTACGAGCCTCAGCGAGGCCCTGAGGGAACGATGGTGGCACCGCTCGGGATATTTAGCATCGCGATAGGCACGCTCTTGCATGCGTTGGCGCAACTACGGCGATAGAACGGCCGCGCGACTATTTAGCGGGCGCCACTGGCGCTAAGTAAACGTGTTTCCGCCTGGCGCTTCACGATTACGAGCGTAATATCGTCAGCGGCTTGTGTGCCCTGTGAGAATTTAGTTAACGCCGATTCGATGCGATCGCGAATTCCTGCGGCCGATGAATCAACATTGCGTGACACCACTTCATAGAGTCTGGTGGGACCAAACTCCTCGCCACTTGGACTCGCCGCTTCCGTCACACCATCGGAATAAATCACCAGCACATCGCCCCGCTGCAGCGTAGTTCGTCCTTCGCGGTATTCGGCGTTGGCTTTTATACCCAGCGGCAGTCCGCCCGAAGCCAACTGCTCGACGGTTCCCGCAGCGTGAACAATCAGCGGCGGGTTGTGGCCCGCATTTAAGAAAGAAAGCGCGCCCGATTCGGGGTCAAGCTCCGCGTAGAAAAGTGTGACGAAGCGATTAGAAGGTATGTTGTCAGCCAGGTAGCGATTAACAGCTGAAATGGTTTCAACCAGCGAATCATGCGAACCCGTCTGGGCATGGATTGACGCGTGCAGCGACGACATCAGTAGCGCGGCGGCGGTTCCTTTGCCGGAAACATCGCCCAACGCGATAACCAAACGGCCATCCTCACGCTGAATAAAGTCGTAATAGTCGCCGCCGATTTCATAGCAGGGGAAGCTGATACCCTGGAATTCATAACCGGTCACCACCGGTGGCGCTGTCGGTTGG
>Ga0134126_10002234_pt1 | contig 24516 bp, 23 predicted proteins | sample KB31752_FD_96881 | JGI IMG/M metagenome (GOLD analysis project Ga0134126, IMG submission 96881) | Terrestrial soil microbial communities with excess Nitrogen fertilizer from Kellogg Biological Station, Michigan, USA - KB3-175-2 | ecosystem: Environmental > Terrestrial > Soil > Unclassified ... | reverse complement strand
GACTGCCAGGCAAACAACGACACTTTGCCGCGCAGTCCCCTATTTAAGGTTCCAGTCCCATCATTAAGGGCCAAACCTCAGAGACCTAAGTCGCGGATTTTACTCTCAAACAAACTCGCGTCCAGTACCCTCTTTAAGGGAAAACGACACGAACTGTTGTCGGCGCTCCCTAATTCGTGGACCGGTTCCTTTATTGTGGACTGGTGCCTTAAATCGTGGACTGACATGGAGCATCAAACATCCAAGAGTCGGTGCAGTCTGGCCATGATTTCCAGTTCAAAGTCGTGCGGGCTAGGACTCCAAGGATGGCCCTTCCAGCGCGGCAGCACGTGATGGGAAAAGCGGTTGCGGCGATGGCTCAAGCCCTTCCAAAGCAAGTCGCGACCGACGCTCGAGCCGGGGGTGTTCGGCCAACCGTCGAAGAGCCAGGCGAGGAACCGCAGACTGTCGTGACGGCAATCGTAGAAATGGGTTTCCGGGCGCGGCTCTTCCAGCGATTCATATTCGTATCGGAGGAACAGCCGGCCGCGCTCTTCCATTGTCGTGTGGGTCCAGACCGTGCCCAGGAGAATGTCGATCAGCGCGACGAACTCCCGCCATGTAAACGCCCAAAGGCCTGCGATCTCTGTGACGCCCTCCCGCTTGCCTCTGAGCAGGGCCTCCTGCAGTCCTGTGACAGCCGGATGGGCGATCCGCTGCCGGCTGGTGAGCAAGCTTTCACCACATCGATTGCAGGTCGTCGGGGAGAATGGGGCACTGACGGAGAGCTTAGAAACCCGGATTCCGCAACGGCACATTGCACAGCGGGTGAGCAAAATCGTCCCATGTAGCGGACAGACGGCAAGCCATCCAAGCTGCCAGATCGATCGCAGATAGCGGACCGCATCAGCCGCCAAGCAAGTGCCACAAAGGGCAAAACGGTGCGCCCTCCAGTCGGGTGCACGAATGTCGTATCGGCGTCCTGCAAAACGCGCCGAGTCTTCATCGTCTCGGTAGACCGGCTGCAGATCATGGAACGTCATCTGCCGAAGCCGGGTTAGCGGCACGCCGGTTTGCTGGCTTATCCTGGCGAGAGCCCAGGGGTGGGGACGATGCCACCAGGTTGTCCGCCCGGCGCGGTCATCAACGCCGAAACTGTGGCTGGCGAGCGTGTGGAATGAGGTTCCCAAACGGGTTGCCAATCGGTGTAACCATGAGAACAATGACTCTTCGACCGAGGGCGAGACGTACAGCGGAAGTGCGCGACCCGAGACCCTTGCGGGCGGCGCCTGGTCGGGGACGGGCGCTTCAAACGGCAGTAGTTCAAACGGCAACACGACGGCGTTGGGACGGTGCGATAAAGCCCGTCTGGTCGATGAGGTCGGCCGTGATGCTCTCTTTGCCAGTGCTCACGGCCCGCACTGCCGCCCGCGTCACGATCGAGACGATCTCGCCCAAGATTCCTTCCGCGGTCGCTAGGATCTTATGCGAGAGATCCGGTCCGGTCAGGTTAGATGGAAGACGCAACGGCAACACAGCCTCGAGCGTACTTAAGAGCTGCTCGAATTCATTCCCGGCGCGCCAGGGTGGCAATCTCACCGGCTCAAAGCGGTTCGCAAGTTGATCATCGCTCTGAACCGCGTGAAGCGCCTCGGCCGTACCGGCGGCGATGAGGGATATCTGCAGCTCGTTCCCGAGCCAGCGCAGAAGGTTTAGGAGCCGTCGCTGTTGCAATCGCGTGCCTGAGAGGTAACCGGTAACCAGGCAGCGTACTTTTCGTGTTGGGGATCGGCGCGCATTGTAGCTCCAGTTCAAATCACTGGAGTCAAGCGATGCAGACGACGAAGCGACGAAGTGCGGAGGCCTGGCGGGCGATGGTGGCGCGGTTTGCCCAGAGCGGCCTGACGGAAGAGGTTTTCTGCCAGGGCGAGGGTGTGAGTTCGAAGTTATTCCACCGCTGGCGAACGAAGCGTGTCAGGGCGACGCCACGGGGGGTGGCGGAGAAGCCGACGCGGGTGGCGCCGAGTCCGGCCTCGACCTCCGGCTTTGTCGACCTGGGTTCGCTGAAGGACGGCGGCTCGAAGCTCGAGATGCGGCTCGATCTCGGCGGCGGGGTGGTGTTGCACGTGGTGCGCGGATAATGTTTTTCGCGGAAGGACAGATTCGGGTGTTCCTGTATGGAGAGCCCACCGACATGCGCCGCTCATTCGACGGTCTGCAGGCGCTGACGCGGCACGCGATGGGCCATGACCCCCTGGACGGCTCGCTCTACGTGTTCGTGTCGCGTCGCGGTGCCCAGATGCGGGTTTTATATTTCGATCGCAGCGGATTTTGCGTGTGGGGGAAACGTTTGGAGACTGGCCGCTTCATCAGCGATTGGGGCCGAGTCCACACCGGCGAGATGAACTGGACACAGTTGAAGCTTCTGATCGAGGGGATTGAGCCGGGCCATCAGCGTAAGCGTTATCAGCAGATCGAGGTGCGTAATAAACCCTGTATTTATGCACCTTTGAGCGCTGTGATGGGGTAAAATCCAGGCGTGCAAAACGCGTCCAGTGCTGATCTCTCACAGACCACCGAGGTGGCGCGTGAAGGTGGCCTCGACTTGAGCAACCTCGTGCTGTCAGGCGCGAACCATCACGACGCAGGGTCAGCAGATTGACTCGCTGAAGCATCAACTGGCGTGGTTCCAGCGCCAGGTGTTTGGTCAGAAGAGCGAACGTTTCGCGCCCGGGCCTGATCCGACTCAGATGCATCTCGGGGAAGTATTCCCCGTGCCAGCTGTGGTCCCCGAGACTCGCAAAGCCGTCCCCGCGCACACCCGAGGTGTTCCCAAGACGGACTTGGCCAACACGGGCGAGGCGGTGCCATTCTTCGACGAGTCGCGCGTCCCGGTCGAGACCATCATGGTGCTGAGCACCGAGATGCAGGGGCTCAAGCCTGAGCAGTTTGATGTGATTGGCGAGAAAGTCAGCTACCGCCTGGCGCAGCGGCCCGGCAGCACCGTGGTGCTCAAGTACGTGCGCCCGCTCATCAAGATCCTCCAGACCCAGGCGCTGGTATGTGCCCCCGCCCCGGCGGGAGTCCTCGAAGGCAGCCGCGCCGACGTGAGCTTTGCCGCAGGTCTTCTCATCGACAAATTTCTTTATCACTTACCTCTGTACCGTCAACACCAGCGCCTGACCGATTCGGGGATCACGGTGAGTCGTCCCTGGCTCACGCAGCTCGCCCAGCGCACCATCAGCTTACTCGCGCCGATCTACGAGGCCCAGTTCGCCTCGATCCGCTTGAGCCGCGTCAAAACGATGGATGAGACCCCGATCAAGGCCGGTCGCGCCGGCCGCGGCAAGATGAAGACCGGGTATTTCTGGCCCGTCTACGGCGAAGCCGATGAAGTCTGTTTTCCGTACTGCACCTCCCGCGGTCATGCCCACGTGCGCAACCTCTTGGGGATGGCGCCGGCCGCCGATGCGGTGCTCATCAGCGATGGCTACGATGCGTACAGCGCCTATGCAAAAAAGACTGGCCTGACTCATGCTCAATGCTGGAGCCACGCCCGGCGCGAGATATTCGAGGCCCTTGAGTCCGAGCCCACCGGCGTCGGGGAGGCCCTTGAACAAATCAAGGCGATTTACGCCATCGAAGAGCACATTCGAGAGCACCACCTCGTGGATGCAGACAAGCAGCTGTATCGGCTGACTCACAGCAAGCCGAAAGTCGAGGTGTTCTTCGACTGGATCGAACGGCAATTCGAGCGCCACGGGTTCACGCCCACCAATCCATTCATCAAAGCCTTGAGCTATGCGCGAAAACGCCGATTGGGGCTGGAAGTATTCCTCACGGATCCCGACGTACCCATGGATACGAATCACATCGAGCGCGCCCTGCGGGTTATTCCCATGGGACGCCGTTCATGGCTTTTTTGCTGGACCGAACTCGGTGCCCGGGACGTCGGCATCATCCAGAGCTTGATCGTCACCTGCCGCCTGCACGGCGTCGATCCCTACACCTACCTCGTCGATGTGCTCCAACGCGTCGCGCTGCACCCCGCATCCCGGGTCGCCGAGCTCACGCCGCGTCTGTGGAAACTACACTTCGCCGATAATCCGCTGCGCTCCGACCTGCACGGCCTGCCGAACTAATCAATACGCCGGCCAGGCACCGGTTACCCTGAGAGGATGTTGTGAACCTCGTCGATGATGAGCACTCTGACCCGGGTATCGCGCATCATTCGAAGCCCTGCGTCCTGACGCTTCGAGACCCGGTCCGACAGCATATGGGGGAACCCAAGTTCCTCCAAAATGGCGCCAAAGAAATGCGGCTCATCGGGTCCAGCGGGCATCTGAACCCGAAGCACGGGTATGTGCGCGGCGCCGTTCTCCGTTTGACTCGCCGGCGTGGCGGGACGGGCTCGCCGGAACTTCTCCACGATCATCGTCTTGCCGTTGTTGGTCGGGCCGACGAGGAGCAGGTTCGGCATACGGGTGCGTTTAGGGAAACTGAGGAGGTCCTCCATTGCGGTCAACGCTGATTCGGCTCGGGCATAGCTGACCCAGCGGTCCGTGCGGATGCGGCGGATCCGTGTGTCAGTGTCCTCGTCCGCAGCGCCGCGAACGCTGGCGTGCAAATGCGGATAGGCCTCGCTCATGACCACTCCTCGACAGGTAGCATGCGCTCCCAAGGCTGCTGCCTGTTGTCAGCCGCTTCATTCGGCCCAACGCTCGGGGGCGGAGTTGCAAGCGGCGGATCAGTTCGCCCTCCTTGAATCACGCGCAAGCGGCGCTCGCGCTGGCGACGCGCCGTCTTGCTGGCACTTTTCGCCTCGTCGGCGATCGAACGCATCGTCTCGATCGCCCGAAAGATGGCGTTCTCATCGACGCACTGACGTCCCTCCTCGCGCAGTCGTTTCAACGCGAGGCGGTGCTCCCACAGACTGATGGGCGGGCGCCTCAAGTTGCGGTAAGGCAGGTCGTAGTACTGGCCGTCCGGGGCAAGTAGGTACAGCCGGCTCAAGTCCCGCGGATTGTACCGGACGATGACCTTGTGCGGCTCGCCGATCCACACTCGAAGGATGTCCGACCAGTAGTGGACCGAATGGAGCGACACACCGTCTCGTCGGATCAAGCGGCGCTCCAGAGGCAGGAAATCGATCAGGAAACGACGCGGATCAGAGATGGATGCCAGCTCACCACATCCCGGCGTCACGCCGTCGCCCGCGAGACCCCGCTCCCACGCGACCAGTGGCGGAATCGCAAGGGCCCGATGCACGGTGCGGTGATAGACGCCGGCGATCGCCTGCACCAGCCATTGCTCCAGCTCATCAATCGTCATGGCCGCCGTCTTCTCGGGTTCCGCGCTTCCTTTCTCAGCAATGTTGGAAAACGTCGTACCGGGCAGGAGATGCACCTTCCCCATAACGGTGCCGATCAGTCGCTCGATGTGGCCGCCATAGTGCGGTGTACGCACCGGGCGGTAGTCGATGGCGATGCCGTATTGTTCGCATCCACGCTTTAGGGCCTCACTATGGAAATCCTTGCCGTTATCGAGATGGAGGCGTGTCATCAGGCCATGGACTGGCCAGTCGGCCTCCATCTTTCGTTCTGCCAACCAGGGCAACTTCGGGAGAACCGCATGCGCAATGCAGAGCGCCACGCTCGTGGCTGAAGGGGCCTCCAGCGACAGATGGAACCCGACAACACAGCGGCTCCAGACGTCGATGGCGAGGGTGAGCCATGGGCGCTGGATCGGTGCCCTCGTAACGCTGTCGACGACGATGACATCCACGAGGGTGTGATCGATCTGAAAGAGGGACAATGGCCAAGTCGCTTCTAGCGCACCGATGGCAGGCGCATATTGATCACGCGCCGCTTTCGACCCGTGCCGTCTCGCGACGATTTCGCGGCGAGGTTTAGCCTTGACTCTGGCCGTGACCGCTTTGCGGCTTGGCGCCTCGAGCCCCTCTGCACGGCAACGTCGGCGAATCTCGGTGACCAAGTCAATGAGGCGTGGGCGCTGGCGCGTGAGGTACACCGACTCGATCGTCTCGTCGATAAGCTGATTGATCTCGTTCGACAGACGGGAGCCTCCCCGAACCGGACCCCTTGGGCGCGCGAGGAGGCTTGTCAGCCGGGGATCCGCCGCGAAGCGAGCCAATTGTTTGTAGATGAAGCTACACGAGCAGCCAAGCTCCGTCGCCGCGGCGACGACATGCGAGCGCGTTCGAGCCGGTGTATGCGCAAGCCGGTGGATGACGGGAAAGCACCGTCGCGCCTCCGCCCAGGCCGACTCAGGGATCGCTGAAAGCTCCGGCGCCGCGGGCTCGTCGCTCATCGTGGGTAAAGCACCGAATTGAGTGTAATGGGGACCAACAAGTCGGGACGGAGTTCGCCGCGCGCAATCAACCGCCAGACCGTGGCGAGCGCCAGCTTGCGTTCCGGCAGCAATTCGACAAGCTGGCCGAAAGTGGCGCCCTTCACCGCGTGTGCGTGAGTCAGCGCCCGCATGGCCGTCTTCACGTCCACCGGCATCGACCGAAGCGGCAGCAATCGCTTCGCGTTTTCGAGCAATCCGCCGCGGATGTCGGATTCAGTCGCGATTCGAAACCGGCCGCCCCGTGTCTCGGTCCACGCACTCGCCGCGCCAAAAGCGGGAGCAAGCCTTCGCCAGTTCGCCTTCAGATGGCTCGCATACTTGACCTCCACCAACTCCTCGTCGGTGGCGTCTATCACGAGGTAGTCCGGGGTGTAGCGCCGGCGACATCCGCGATCTTCAAAGGAAATTGTGATCGGCTGCGACTGGATAGTCGCAGCGGGGTTGAGAAAGCTCGTCAGCGTGACGAAGTCGCGCTCGAGCGCACTCTCATGGGCCGTGGCGCCTGCGGGTGTCCACTGAAATCCGATAATGTCGGAGCGGCGACTTAGTGGAATGCGCCTCGCATGCGACAATCGTAGATCCTTCCTTGCTCGATGAGCAGCCTCGTTTCTCCTGCGCGACGTGCACAGCATACTCGGCGATGACTGCATTGATAGAGTGCATCGCGGCTGTTTTGAGAGCAACCCACTGCAGCGGGCTCCAGCGCACTCAGGCGTACGGGAATTGCGCTGAATTTGGCGCGAAACTCGAGCTTCTATTTTGGCTCAAATGTGCTAGAGGACACCGATTCCGACGCCGTGCGACACGCTGCGACGGAGTGCGACGTGATGCGCCTCGAAGGGATGCCTAACCAACATTAGGCGAGAGGCTGTGTGCTCGCGACTTGTTATCGAATTCTTCGTCCCGCATCGATTGCCGGATGGTAGCCGACGGAGCCGCCAAGAAAGGGCCTGCCCGCCGCCCAAAAGCAGATGCGGAGAAAGACCAGTCAGGTCGGTTTGTCTGGTAATTGCGAACCTTTGCCGCGAGTGACTCATAGCTGAAGCTTGGTGATCAGCTGGACTTCGCGGTCCAGCCGTCCTTGATGAACAATGGCATTGCGGGCATATCCGGTCGTGCAAAGAGCCTAAGCTTAGGGTGCAACTCCCTCGCACGGGTAACGACCTCAGCGCCACTCATTCCCTCCGGAAGCATGACATCGGCGAAGATTAGATCAATCTCATGATTCGCCAGAACAAGCGCTGAATGGGAAGGAAGACGCGGTTCTTCTGGCGCCGGTCATCGGTACCAACCCGCTGGTTTCTGGTCAGTATTAGGCCCGAGTCCAAGACCAGCTCGACACCCGACAGGAATCCTTCCGGCGGCGGTCGATGGCTGAATGATGAGGGAATGGGTCGCGTAGCTAGGCCAACACGGCGTCCGGGCCAGCTCCGGGTTCGAGGCGCGCGTTCTTTGTGACTGGCTTGATCTTGAACCAGATGGCGTACAACGCCGGGAGGAAAACGAGCGTGAGCACCGTCCCGCCGAACGTTCCGCCGATCAGCGTGTATGCGAGCGTTCCCCAGAAGACGGAGTGCGTGAGGGGGATGAACGCCAACATCGCGGCGACTGCCGTGAGAATGACGGGTCGGGAGCGCTGGACGGTCGCCTCGACGACTGCATCGTAAGGCGCCAATCCCTCCTTCTCATTGCTGCGGATCTGACCGATGAGGATGAGCGTGTTCCGCATGAGGATTCCGGAGAGCGCGACCAGCCCGACCAGCGCATTGATGCCGAACGGCTGCTGGAAGATCAGCAAGGTCGGTACCACGCCGATGAGCCCGAGCGGCGCGGTGGCGAACACCATCGTCATGAGCGACATCGAGCGGACCTGCAGGATGATCGTGAGCAACGTGAGCGCGATCATGATCGGGAAGAGCGGTGCGAGTGCGCCATTCGCCTTGCCCGATTCTTCGATGGAGCCGCCCTCTTCGATCGCATAGCCCGCCGGTAGTTTGGCGATCACGGGCTGCAGCTGCTTCAGGATGGCAGTGGAGACATCCGGCGGCTGCAATCCCTCGGCAATGTCCCCGCGCACCGTGATCGTTGGCGTACGATCGCGGCGACGCAGGATTGGATCCTCCATGTCAATTTCCGTCGATCCGATCTGCGACAGCGGAATCCGCTGGCCCGCACGGCCCACCAATGTGAAGTCGGCGATCTTGCTGGGGTCTAGCCGGATGTCACCGGCGGAGCGAGCCGTCACTTGAACCGAACGGATGTCTTCGCGCACGTCCGTGATCGGAATGCCACTCAGCAGGAACTGCAGCTGTTGGGCCACGTCACTCGACGTCAAGCCAATGCTCTGCAGCCTGTCCTGATCGAGCGAGAAGCGCAGCGCAGGCACGCGATCGCCCCAATCGGTGTTGACCGTTCTCATCAGCGGGCTGGCCTGCATCACGGCACGAACCTGCGTTGAGATGTCACGCAGTGTGTCCGGATCGGGGCCCATCACACGGAACGCCACGGGGAAAAGCGACGGCGGGCCGAACACAATTTGCGTGACCCGCACACGAGCCTCTGGCGCGAGGCCGTCAGTCACCGCCTGCCGTATCCGGAACTTGAGCGCTTCGCGCGCCCCTTCGTCCGGCGTCAGTACGACGATCTTCGCGAACGAGGAATCCGGCAACTCCGGTGACAGCGCCAGGAAAAAGCGCGGTGCTCCCTGCCCGATGTAGGCGGTAACGACCTTGGCTTCCGGTTGCTTGGCCAACCAGGCCTCGACCTCCGCGGTTGCGGCACTCGTCTGCTCGATGGCGGTGCCGTAAGGCATCTGCACTTCGACCAGCACCTCCGGGCGATCGGAGGTCGGGAAGAACTGTTTCTTCACAAGGCCCATCCCGAGCACCGCGACCAAGAACGCGCCGACCACGCTTCCAGCCACCAACCATTTGCGACGGATGACCATCCCGAGCAGGTAGCGAAATCGGTTGTAGCGCGGCGTGTCGTAGATCGCCGCGTGCCCGCCCTCGTTCTTCGGGGTGTCCGGCAGCATCTTAACACCCAGGTACGGCGTGAACGCGACGGCGACGATCCACGATGCGATCAGCGCGATGCCGACGATCCAGAACATGTTGCTGGTGTACTCGCCAGCGGACGACTTCGCGAAGCCGTTCGGCATGAAGCCGATCGCGGTCACCAGAGTGCCGGCGAGCATGGGCGCGGCGGTGTGGCTCCATGCATAGGCCGCAGCCTTGATGCGGTCGTAGCCCTCTTCCATCTTCACGACCATCATCTCGATGGCGATGATCGCATCGTCGACGAGCAGTCCGAGCGCGAGGATCAACGAACCGAGCGTGATGCGATCGAAGTCCTTGCCGGTGACGGCCATCACGATGAACACCGCGGCCAACGTCAACGGAACTGCTGCCGCGACGACGATGCCGACACGCCACCCCATGCTGACGAAGCAAACGAGCATCACAACGCCCAACGCGACGAAAAACTTGACCATGAATTCGTCGACGGCGGAGCGGATGTTGACGGCTTGATCCGTGACCTTCGACAGACTCATGCCGAGCGGCATCTGCGCATTGATCGACGCCACTTGACTCTCGAGTGCCCTGCCGAGATCGAGGCCGTTCCAGGCCTCGCGCATGACGACGCCGAGCAGCACGGTGGGTTCTCCGTTGTTGCGGATGAGAAAGGTCGCGGGATCCTCGTAGCCGCGCTCAACTTCGGCGATGTCCGAAAGCTTCAACGTACGCCCGCGGGCGGCGACGGGGGTATCGCGGATTTCCTGCAGATCGTCGATGGCACCATCGAGTCGCAGAAAAACCTGCGGGCCTTTCGATTCGATCGAGCCCGCGGGCGTCATGACGTTACGGCTGTTGAGCGCTGCGAAGATGTCTTGGGGCGTCACGCCGAGGGTTGCGAGGCGGTCATAGGAGAACTCGACAAAAATCCGTTCCGCCTGCTCGCCGATGATGTTGACCTTCTTGACGCCTTCGACATGCAGCAGGCGCTGGCGCAGTTCTTCCGCGTCCCGCACGAGACGGCGAAGTGGCTCACCCTTCGCCTTCAATGCATAGAGCGCAAAGGTGACGTCGGAATACTCGTCATTCACGATCGGTCCGATGACCCCTCGCGGCAGGTTCAATGCCTCATCACTGAGTTTTTTCCGCGCCTGGTAGAACTGCTCGGGGACATCCTTGGGCGGCGTGCTATCGCGCAGAACGACCATTGTGAACGCCAGCCCCGGTCGCGTGAACGTCTCAGTACGGTCGTACCAGCGCAGCTCCTGCATCCGCTTCTCGAGGGGTTCGGCCACGAGATCCTGCATCTGCGCTGCCGTAGCGCCGGGCCAGGCGGTGACGACCGTCATCTGCTTGATGGTGAACGAAGGATCTTCCGCGCGTCCGAGCTGGAAGAAGGCGATGACGCCGGCGACGGCGATGGCCAGGAGCAGAAACAACGTGACGGAGCGCTCGCGTACGGCGAGCGCGGACAGATTGAACGCGCTCATTTCGGCGCGCCTTCATTGGTGGTCAGGCGCGCGGCCGGGGTTTGCGCCAGTCGAATCTGCTCGCCCTCGCGCAGCAGGTGCGCGCCGAGCGCGACGACCCGGTCGCCTGTCTTGAGGTTGCCACGGACCGACGCGGCCCCTTCACTGAGGCTCGCGATCTGCACGGGGCGCCACGTGACCCGCGGCGAGTCTCCCGGGACCAACCAGACACCGGCGCCCTTACCGGAATCGAAGATCGCGCCGATGGGCACCTGCACCGACTGCACGAATCCCACATCCGCGATGCGAACGGAGACGGTGGAGCCGAGCGGTGCGCTGGCCAGACCGCCCTCCAGCACGTAGCGTGCTTCGAACGTTCGCGTCTGCGGATCCGCCGCATCCGACAGCTGTCGAAGCTTGGCGGACCCCGAGAGACCACTGCCATACAAGGTGGCGCGGGCGGTTGATCCGATAACCGGGCGCAGCGTTTCAGGCAACTCGATAACGGCCTCGCGGCTCCCCGCATGCGCGACACGCACGACGACCTGGCCGGCAGCCACCACCTGTCCGGGTTCCACCAGCGTGTCGACGACCACGCCATCCATATCGGCCAACAGGAGTGCGTAGTTAGACTCGTTGAGCGCGACTTCGGCCTGCGCTTCGGCGGCATTGAGCTGCGCCGCGGCGGAGTCGGCGGCGGCCTTCACCTTGTCGTAGGCAGAGGCCGAAACCGCACCTCCGGCGACGAGGTCGCGATAGCGCACTTCGTCCTCCGCGGTCTGGCGTGCTAAAGCGCGTGCTGCTGCGACCGACTCTGCTTGTGCGCGCATCGCGAGCTTCAGATCCACTGGATCGATGCGCATGAGCGCCTGACCCCGCCTGACGGATTGCCCCGCATCCACCAGACGCTCGAGGATTTTCCCCGGGACTCGAAACCCCAAATCGCTCTGCACGCGCGCGGCGATGGTGCCGGTGAATGTGCGTCCTGACTGAGCGCTGCTCTCGACGGTTTCGATCCGAACCAGCGGCGGCTGTGTCCGCGGATCGGTCGATGAATCGGCGTGGCTGCACGCGGCCAGAACCGCAGACATCACACCGAGGCTGGCGAACAGGACATAGCGTTGAAACATGGAAGCCTCCGGGATCGAAGGCTGCAGACTATTACGAGTGACCAATTGTGTCAATAGTCACTACATATTGCTACGGCGCCAAGCTCCTCAGGACCAGGCTCGATAGCTGCGCAGGGGCCGTCTCGACCGAGTCGAGATTGTGCTGCAGCAGCAGTGGATTCGCGTACGGCTGGATGACGAGGAAGATCGCGTGCGCCGTCTCATCGAGCGGCGTCTTGCGCTCGAACTCCCCGGCTTCGCGACCCTCGCGTACGATGTCGGTCAGGATTTGCTGCAGGCGCTTTTTGTAGGCCCGGGCCGAGGGCCATCCCTCGCCGGCCCCGGAGGCGGCGATGTCATAAAGCTTCCGGTCGTTGAAAAGTAGGGCCACACTGGCTGCGGTTAACGTCTTGAACATCCTGCGGAATTTTTCAGTTGGCGTCGACGCGCTGGCCACGACTCGTTCAATCTCGACGACGATCTTATCGATGGTCATCGAACAGATGGCCTCTCCGATGGCCTGCTTCGAGTCGAAGAACTTGTAGATGTAAGCCTTCGAATAACCAATGGCCTTGGCCAGGTCCGACACAGTGGTCTTCTCGTAGCCGTAGCGGCTGAAATGGTTGTTGGCCGCTTCGACGATCTGGTCACGAACATCATGTTCGGCGGGCCCTCGGGAGGGGGCGGATGACGGGAGTGCTTCATTCATGGAGCAGGACCATACCCCGTGCAGGTCGACTTGACAACTAGTGACTATTTTGGCATATAGTCACGCAACTTCACCAACCTGGGAACCCCGCCATGCCCGGCCCGGCCCGTCTCCGACTCGTCCTCCTTGCGCTGAGCGCGAGCCTCCTCGCAGGTTGCGCAGTCGGCCCCGACTATCGTCCGCCCGAGATCGCGCTCACGCCCGATTATGTGGGCGGAGCACGCATCGCGAATCGCCAGCGCGAGGACGCGACCGACCTTCGGGCCTGGTGGATGGCCTTCGGAGATCCTCTGCTCACACGCTATGTCGGGGTGGCGCTCGAGCAGAATCTGGACATCGCGCAAGCGGGCGCGCGCGTCGCACAAGCGCGCGCCGCACTTCGACTGTCGACCTCGGCCCTCCTTCCCTCGCTGGACGGTAGCGCGCAAGCCGTGAAGGCCTATCAGTCGATCGAAACGCCGCTAGGTCAAGTCCTCCAGTCATCACCCAACTTCGGTCGCAGCGGCAACTACTACGAAGCCGACCTCGGGGCGAGTTGGGAGATCGATGTCTTCGGCGGACTGCGCCGCGGACGGCAGGCGGCGCGCGCGGACTATCAGGCATCCGAGGCCGGCGCAGTCGCGGCGAGACTCGCGGTGGCTGCCCAGACGGCCGACGTGTACGTCACGATTCGCGGGCTTCAGGCGCGAATCTCGATTGCCAGAGAGCAGGCGGCGACGCGTCGCCAGCTCCTATCTATCGTCAAATTGCAATACGACAAAGGAGTAGCCGCCGAGCTGCAGATTCGCCAGGTCGAAGGCTCGCTGGCGCAGGTCGAGGCGCAGATTCCGGTTCTGGACGCGGGGCTCGACACGGCGATGAACGCCCTCGACGTGCTGCTCGGCACACAGCCGGGAACCCACCGCGCCGAATTGACGCCGGTCGCGGCGATTCCGATGGCGCCCGGTATTTCTGGCGCCGGCGCGCCCGCCGAGATCATCCGGCGCAGGCCTGATCTCATCGTTGCCGAGAGGCACCTCGCGGCGTCGAACGCGCGAATTGGTGTGGCGGTTTCGGAGTACTACCCCAAGTTCTCGCTAAGCGCATTGCTAGGGAGTGCCACCGCCCTGTCGAGTGACAACCTCTTCACCTCGGGCGCGAGCCAGCATCAGAGCGTGCTCGGTCTTCGTTGGCGTTTGTTCGATTTCGGCCGCGTCGAAGCACAGATTGCCGCCGCACGCGGCAACACCGCGGAGTCGCTGGCGGCCTATCGACTCGCCGTCTTGAAGGCGACGGAGGAAGTGGAGAATTCCTTTTCCGCACTCGTGAATCGCGAGGCCCAGTTCGACATTCTCGTCCGCGGCGAATCCTCGCTCTCGCGCGCACGCGAAAACTCTCTTGGCGCCTACAAAGGTGGCGTCGTCAGTCTGGTCGAAGTGCTGGACGCGGACAGCAACCTGCTGCAAGTACAGGACGCGAAGGCACAGGCGCAAACCGAGGCGGCCCGCGCCGCCATTGCTTCCTTTCGCGCGCTGGGCGGCGGATGGGATGCCCACAACGCGGACGAGAAGTTCGTGAGCGCCCTTCGTTGAGAAGCCAACACCGTGTGACAAGCAAATGCGCGCCAGCCCCAGCTCAACCCCTCCATACACAACACGAAGCCCATCACCATGAATGACGTCATTATCATCGGAGGCAGCTTTGCCGGTCTCGCAGGCGCGCTGCAACTCGGCCGTGCCCGCCGCAAGGTCACCGTTCTCGATACCGGCCTGCCGCGCAACCGCTTCGCCGGCCACTCCCATGGCCTGCTCGGCCACGATCACAAGCCACCGCTGGACATCTTGGCCGAGGCTCGGCAGCAGTTGACGCGCTATCCCACGGTCAGGTTGGTCAATGCCCGAGCCGACAGCATCTCCGGCACCATCGACGATTTCTCCGTCCTCACTGCCGATGGCGAAAGCCTTGGGGCGCGCCGCCTGATCCTGAGCTATGGCGTCGTCGACCAGATGCCTGAGGTTCCGGGCTTTGCCGAAGGCTGGGGCACCGCCATCGTGCCCTGCCCGTATTGCGACGGCTTCGAAGTCGCCGGCCAACATTGGGGCCTCATCTGGTCCGGTCCGCAATCGCACAACCAAGTTAGGCTGTTCCACGATTGGACCGACACGTTGACGGTCTTCGCCGCTGGTCACGACATTCCGCCCGATATCCGGGCCGATCTGGCGCGCCGAAAAACATCGGTCGTCGATGGCCGAATCATCGAGATCGCCCGTCACGGAGACCATAACGCCACCGTCAAACTCGACACCGGCCGCAATGTCAAGGTCGACATCCTGTTCGCCCATCCGCGCAACAAGCCGTCCGCAAGCCTGCATGAAACACTGGGACTCGCCTCGGTCGAGACACCGCTCGGCATCGTCCTCAAAGTCGACGAGCGCCGCGAGACCAGCACGCCCGGCATCTACGCTGCGGGCGACCTCACCAATCCCTCCTTGCCCTCGGTCACCACGGCATCATGGCAAGGCGCGATGGCAGGCATCTTCGCCCAGCAGTCGATGCTGGCTTGAGAGCAGGCGGCATCGATCACGCCATTTTCGATTTCACAATCAACCGGAGTAATACCATGGAACTGCCAAAGAGATTTACGCCGCTGAACGATGAATTCCCGCTTAAGCGCCAACTCGACATCTCGGCTGCACCAATCGTGCTCATCAACATATTCAGGGTCGGTCCTGGTGACGAAGTGGGCTTCCTCGACGCCTTTATTTCGGCTGGCGAAACCCTGAAGAAGCAGCGCGGCTTCATCTCCACCCAACTTCATCGAGCGATCGGCGATAGCCTGACCTACCTGAACTACGTGGTGTGGGAATCCACCGAGACGCTCCGCGAAGCCTTCTCCCGTCCTGAATTCGTAGCGAAGGTTTCGGCCTATCCGGCATCGGTCGTGGCCACCCCACACCTGTTCCAGAAGATCGCCGTCCCCGGCTTTTGCACGGCCTGACTTCGGCTGATTTTACAGCACAGATTGGAGGGAAGAGAGCATGGCCGTCGAACCTGACAGCGCGGGTGTGCGCTTCCCTCCGCCTTTCGTCTATCTGGGCGCGCTGCTGTTGGGCCTGGCGGCGGAGCGGTTCATCCCCTTGCGCTCTTTCGGCATCGATTGGCGGTTGCTGGTCGCGACAGGTGCGCCGCTGTTCATTGCCGGCGCGGCGATGATGCTTGCGGCGGCGGGTCTCTTCCGGCGGCTGGGCACCAATATTCCGCCGTCACGACCAGCCACCCTCATTGCAACGACCGGTCCCTATCGATGGACCCGCAATCCCATGTATCTCGGCATGGCGCTTGTCTATGCCGGCCTTGCGATCGGCTTCGATGGACCGATCGCCCTCGCGTTGCTCCCGTTGGTGCTGATCGCGATTCAGACGCAGGTGATCGCCCGCGAGGAGCGCTATCTCGAAGCGAAGTTCGGCGACGACTATCGCCGCTACAAGGCCGAGGTTCGCCGATGGCTCTGACTATTCCGTTGCTGCCGCCCGAGAGCCGTGAAACCAGCATGCCCGGCATGGCCGCAGACCATGCTGAAACTTGTAGCCCTGTGTCGCGGCCAACCGACGCGCGGGAACGCCGGGGCCCTATTCCAGCGTTGGACGGACAAGCAGGCCGACACGAGCGCCGAACATCGGTGACGAAAGCCTTTGGGCTGTCCTGCTTTTCCAATTCGCCAAATAGATGACGGAGAGAATGATGTCGAAATCCTTTGAAGTAGTGAAAAGCTTCGCCGGGAAATGGGCGCTGATCACTGGAGCGTCGAGCGGCCTCGGCCTTGATTTTGCAGATCTGCTGGCGGCGCAGAAGGTCAATCTCGTGCTGGCGGCTCGTAGGCTGGAGCCGATGGAAAAACTCGCCGCCGATCTTCGCCGCAAACACGGGGTAGATGTCTTGGTCGAGCCGATCGATCTTGCCTCGCCCGGCGCGGCCGGACGCCTGAAAAGCAGTCTCGACGCGAAGTCGGTGACGATCGATATCCTGGTGAACAATGCCGGATACGGCTTGCACGGCGACTTCCTGGAAACCGCGATCGAGCGCACCGTCGATATGATCCAGCTGAACATCACGGCGCTCACGGAGCTGGCCTACCTCTTCGGCCATGACATGGCCGTGCGGCGATCTGGTCACATCCTTCTCGTCGCCAGCCTCATAGGCTTCCAAGCCGTTCCTGGCTACGCGGCCTATGCGGCGACCAAGGCTTATGTGCTCATCCTCGGTGAGGCGCTGCATCACGAACTTCGTCCTCATGGCGTCGTTGTGACCAGCCTCTGTCCCGGGCATACCGCGACTGGTTTCGACGCGGCGGCCGGTGCAGTTACCTCGCCCTTTCTACGCCTTCTCACGATGAAACCGCGTCCGGTCGCCGCGAGCGGTATCGCGGCGCTCTCAAAAGGAAGGGCGATGGTGATCGCGGGCCTGGTGAACAAGATGGTCGCCTTCTCGAATCGCCTGACGCCTCGGTCAATGCAAAGAGCAACGATGAGAAAAATCATGGGGCCGTAGGGGTGAGAATACCCATGGTATTCGATGCGCCAGAGAGCGGCCTGGATCAGTAAGCCCAGTCTGGTCTGGAATTGGCCCTTCTGCGACCTCGGGGCGATGTCTTTTGAGTGCTTCCCACCTGGAAGGAGGACTTTACGCCCGCGGAAATCCAGCGCCACGCCGCACCGACATACGCCGGTAACGCAGTCCACGAATTAAGGAATCGTCGCGCGCCAGTCTACAATTAAGAGTGCCGGACTCCGAAGACAACTCATTGATCTCGCGCGAGTGTTGTTGGCTGCCAGTCCACGAATTAAGGAACTCCGACAACTGTTGTCGATGTGCCGCAAATAGCGAACTGAGGGCTGCAAATGTGAACTGAGGGCCGCACTTGCGAACTGACTACCCCGGTTCCGCAAACTCAGTCCCCGAACCAGGCACGGTATTGGCAAAGGCGCCAAAGGCTTCAGAACAGCTGGTCTCACTTGCACTCTGTTCGTAGGCGGACTTTCCACGGTACGATGTGGGCCATGATTGCCTCGCTAGTGCTTCGGCAGCTCCGCTCCTCCCAACCTTTCCGGTTCTCCGTCATGGTGCTCTCTCCTGATCCCGTTCGCCTTTTTTGGCGGGCCGCAAGGTGCCTCCGCCGCGACAGAATCAATCCGTCTGGAGGGAATCCAATCGCTCGGGCTCGCCTCCCTTCCTGGGAATATGCCGACCTTTTACAGCCCCCGCTCCGAGGCACGAGCCAGATATCTGCAAGCCCTTCTGGGTGGGGAGATCGACTACTACTCAAGCCAGTTCCAAGTCCGCTTCGCTCCGGTCACCATGGCAGTCCTCAATACCGAGCAGTGGTCGAAAGTTGCCGGTGAGGATCCGTATGGGATGCCATCGGTCGGCGGATCGAATCCGTATGTCTTTGTCATGCCGTCGAGTTGCGCGCAAGTGACGTGGATGCCGTATCCAAAGCGGGGGGCAGTCCCGGCTGCCATCATTCGACAGGCTCTGACGAAGGGAAAGACCTGGGATGAGGTTAAGTTCAAAGGGTGCGACGGCATCGGGACGCATGAAATTGGGCATACGATCACCGATCAATTGGGAATTGATCCGCAAACACACTGGTTCAACGAGTTTCTCGCCAGCTACGTTGGTTACGCGTATCTCAAAGCCAAGCACCCGCCAGAAGCCCTGGCGAGCGAGATCTTTTTGACTCAAGGACTAGACGTTCCGCATCCGTTCACGAAGCTCAGCGACTTCGAGAGCAAATACGACGAACTCGAGCAAAAGCACCCAGCAAATTATGGGTGGTATCAGTTGGCTCTCGATCAACGTGTTATGGAAATTTACCCCAGCAGCGGCGTCCAATTCTTGCGGTCGATCCGATCGGCTTTCCCAAAACACGGACCCAGACTAGACTCCAATCAGGTACTAGAGAAGCTCGAGGCGCTGAGTTCCGGCTGGAAGTCTTGGTCGATGCACGTAGAAGCCGGCGACGTTGAGGCGGTCAAACTACCGCCCGCGAATCATCCCTAATGTCATTCCCAATACTCACTGGAATGTCGCCGCACTCAGTACGCAATTGCGGCACATCCGAACGGCAGTTCACAATTGCCGCCCCAAACTGATATCTCCAAAGCGTTGATTCTGTTGACGCGTGACAAAGGCCCAGTTCACTATTTGTGGAACATCGACAACTGTCGGCGCGTCGCTTTCGCCCCGTTACCCCCCATAGTCCGCTTCTGCGGTGGCGCCAATGGAACTCCAGAGAGGTTGCCGCGTTCCTGCAGCATAAGGAATCGACTTGATCCATAAGTATCGCGCCCTCACCCCCGACTTCCCGGACCCCAAGCGAACCTCGGTAGACGTCCGCAATCGGGAAGGCTCGCACGTGCAAATCACTGACCGGACTTCCGGAATCGTCGCACTTCAACGATCTTGTCGATTTCCAGCGGTCATCCAGCCATCGCACTCTGCGTCGAATACGACGCAGAGCTCGTTGAGTTCGGACTGAGCCGCGATGACCCAGTCATGGGTGGCTACCGGCTTACGGGGTCACGGATACATCCCCATGGTGCCGAAACTGCTTGCGGGCGTCGCGGTAGGCGCTGAAAACGGCAACGCCAGCCATGCGAGCAGACCGGCTCCGGCGCGACCCAGGGTCACGGTGAGCATCTGGCCGCCGGCGATAGGCGACTCGAATACCGGCGAACCGGCCAGCACCGGATTCACTACCTGACCCGCTGTCGATACCAGCGCTCCGCCGACCTGCGTTTCGGCGCTGACGGAACCGCTCGACCACGTTACCCAAGATTCGCCGCCCGTAGAGGCCACGGACACGGGACTGCTGTTGTTTCCGGGCGTAGTGGTGATGGCGATGCCGGCGGCGGCGGCGGTGCCGTCGAGGAGGGTCCCAGCCGGCGAAATCCGCGTCGCGGAGATGTTTGAATTGCCGCTGCTTCCCTGGGGTCGATAGTCGACGTAGGCAACCAAGTAATTCTGTCCGTCGAATGCCACCGCGGGTGCGTCTGCGCTGGCTCCGGTTGGCGTAACAGGCGCGTTGACGATTGCTATCGCGGTCGAGTCCAGCACGGTGCCGGTGGAGTCGACGCGCGAGGCATCGATCCCACACTCGCCGCCACCGGAGCAGCCGTCCCACACCGCCAGAAAATTTGCGCAATCGGAGGCTATCGCGATCCCGCTTTGATACTGACCCGTCGTTCCAGAATTCGCGACCAGCGGCACCGGTCCGGATCCAATCGCTTGCGCCGAGCTCGGCGACAGCGCTTGCGCAAAGACCTGATCGGTTTGGGTCACGGCGTTGGAGCCCACGAACACCAACAAGTAATTGGTGCCGTTGAACGCGAGCGCCGGACTGGACCCCGCAGCGCCCGGGATCGTGTTCGGACCTGCAAGCATGGTTCCCGTCGGCGAAACAGACTCCGCCATCAGCGATGGAGCGACATTCGGCGAAGCGTAGACGAACAGATAGTTCGTGCCATCGTATCCGAGCGCCGCCATCTGGGTCGAGCCGCCCATAGGTGCCGGAAAGGCCGCGGTCAGATTGAAGCTTCGCAAGACGATCCCGCTAGGCTCAACGACGTATCCCATCCAGGTGAGCGTCTGACCCGCCCCTGCTCCAGCGAATTGCGGCACGGCCACCAGAAAATTAACACCGTCGGTGGCGATGGCGGGTGCACTCGAAAAACCGCCTGGAATGCTCGAAATCGCCGTTCCGGAAGCGATGGTCACCGGCACCCCCAGCCCATGCCCGGTGCCGTTGACCACGTAGCCCCGCAGATCGTTCTCGGTGGTGACCGACGGGCTCGAATTGATGACGGTGACCTCTTTGACAGTGCCTATGCCGGGCACTAACCAGATGGTGTCGGTACCGGTAACGGTCACCGTTTGATGGGTGAGGGAATCGGTCCCGTTGACGCTGGTCGAGGTTACCTGCTTCAAGGCATTGGGAAAGATGCCTGCCGGTACGGTGACCGACTCGAAATCCGTGTTGGCAATCGTGTAATTAAGATTTCCCGTAATCGGGTTGCCTTGAGTATCGTTGCCCAGGGAAAGATTCGTGCCGACGATACTGGCAACCTGACCCGTGTTCACGGGGAAGAGCAGCTGCGGATAGGGAATGATAAGAGGCGTTATCCCATCCGTCGCGTCGTTGTTCCCAAGATACGTGATGCCGCCCGGACTCGCATAGTAGTAATTGTCGATCGCGCCTGTACTCGTGCCGATCGGACTCGCGGTGGTGACGACCGTGGCGGACGCATTCTTCACGGTGTGGGATCCGTTGACGGAAACGACACTGAATCCGGTAGGGGCGCTCGCGTTGGGATCGTTGGTCGTGGCGTTATAGAACCATTGGTCACCTGCCCCGATAGGAAAATACAGTTGTGAATCTCCGGGGCCGCTCGTGGGCGCAAATACAGAACCTGTGATCGAGGGGGTCGGTGTTGGCTGAACTCCACCCCCGCCGCCACCGCCACCGCACGCCGCCAACAGCAAAGGTAACAATAGCGCGACGATCCTTGTGCTCATTACATAACACTCCCATGTATGCACCAGAAAAAATATATACCCGGAAACTGACGTCAACTATAAGCGATTACGCATCGCAGCCACTCGCTGGACCCAAAGCAGGAGATCGACGCACGCGAAAGGCCGCTTAGCGCCAATTATTTCAATGTGCCCACCGGCCGGACTTGGCCAAACTCGGACATCGCGTATCAGCTTGAGTCTGGGTTGATACAGATCAAGGCTTCTTCGCCACGATCTTTCCGCCCTCCGAGACATAGATCGGTGTGCCGTACATACGCGCGGTTTTGCGCGCGGCCTTCGCCGCCCGTCTGAGCCCTCTACCCACTCCGGCTGCAAAATTTTCCGGTCTTTTTTTGCGTGTAGTGGATTTCATATCTTCCGCTCCAAAAGTACCGGTGCGTTTCCTGAATTGTCATACACCACCCAAGAATCCGATATCGGTCGATAGGTTCTTTCGAAGTTCGCCCAACCCCGCTTGAACCGCCGGATGACGTCACGTCGCGCCACATCGTGTCCGCCCTGAAGCACTCGAGCTGCGATACGTCGCAACGCCAGATCAACCGAATCTAAACGAATATACACGATTTCTATCTTGTAGCCAGCCTGCTTCCAGGCCTCCATTCGCCGGAGGTACGTGAGCCCGCTAAGGGTCGTTTCAAACGCGAAGTTTGTCCTGCCTGATGCTAGCCGGTCGATCTCTCGCAGCACCACTCGCGCGGCGCGACATGACGACAATGCTCCTGGAACGCGTCCACGCCGTACACCTTGCGCTGGACTCCGTGAACCTCATGAACGCGTCAAATGCATTTAGCACATGAGCAGTTCCGATGCATTCACTGGTTGCCACTGGCGCGAGGGCCGCCGCGCGGTGCCAAGATCGCGCTACGCTGGTATGGGATTTGGCCCATTTTATGTCGCCGAAACGGACTCGAATCGCCCCGCGCACTTTGCCAGCCTGCGAGGTTTCTAAGGAGTAAAGGAAAATCCCACGAAGACGCGGACGATCTGATCCAAGAAGCCATGCTGCACCTCCATGTATATGCAAAGAACAACGTAGTCGTTAATGAGAAAGCATTTCTGCGACACGCCGTACGCAGCCTGGCGATCGATCACCATCGTCGCGATCGTTCGGTGGTGGGCCGGGAAGTTCAGATCGACGACGTTGATCGGCAGCACCCGCTGATAGCCGCAGGCCCCACTCCGGATCAAGTTCTGGATGGCCAACAGTGTCCGGATCAGCTCACGGGCATTTTGGACGCCGTGAGCCGGCGGACGCGAGAGGTCTATCTTGCGCACCGATCCGGTTACACCCACGCCGAAATCGCCAACGATATGGGCCTCGCCGAGATTACTGTTAAAACGCATATTGCTCGCGCACATTTGGCCATCGCAACGCATGTCGATGCGGAACTCTCGGAACATAGACTTGAATCCCGAAAGCCTCCGTTGGACAAGGCGCGACAGGCCGGCGGAACGCGCTAAATAGGCCGATGTGCAACCAGTGCATCCCGTCTCCAGCGAATTGTTTCAAATAGCTCTATAGAAACATCAGGCTAATCGGCGCCCTGCAACAAAAGGACCGCGCAACAAGATCAAACCCGGTGGTCGACTAGAGTTGCGTCGATTCCTATCAGGCATATAATGACCATATATTATGGTCATATGTGAGAAACGGATGGACATTCCCGCGGCAGTTTTCAAGGCCGAGTGCCTAAAATTGATGGATGAGGTCGCTCGGACCGGACAGCCCGTGGTGATTACCAAACACGGCAAACCCGTGGCACAGTTAGTGCCGATCCCGGCGCAAGCTAGCTCCTTATTCGGATATATGAAGAATACGGTAAAGATCAAAGGGGATGTCGTAGCCCCTATCGATGAGGAATGGAGCGCATTGTCCGGTGATGAGAATCATTTATTCGCCGTCGCAGCGAAGAAACCGCGTGCGCGTCGTGGTAGGCGCAATAAATGAGTGCATTGCTTCTCGATACTCACATCTGGCTCTGGTATGCAGAAGGCACTACCGATCGGCTGCGGCCGGCGAGCGTAAAGAAGCTGGATGCGGCTCGAACAGGCGATGGGCTTTTGGTGTCGGCAATATCCGTGTGGGAGATTGGCGCACTAAGCGCCAAAGGCCGAATTCAACTCTCCATACCGTTACGGGATTGGGTCGAGAGAGCGCTTAGCGTCCCCGGTATCCATTTTGCGCCGCTGGATGCAGCTGCGGCGGCAGAGAGCACTTTGCTCCCGGGGAAACTTCATGGGGATCCTGCTGACCGCTTCCTGATCGCGACCGCACGTACACAGGGTGTGGCGCTGGCGACTCGCGATGGACACATTATAGAGTATGGAAAGCTAGGGCACGTGCGCGTAGTTGAGTTGTAGTCTGGTCCGCGCTAGGTATCACCCGAGCGATCGACGAGTCCAAAGATCGAGCGCCCTGGCTTGCTGCGTGTCCTGAGACGGTGAGCGAATTCGCGAGATATCTCCCTGTCCTGCCGCGTTTATCTACTTGCGGTCGGCCTGAAGCCGCTGGCGACCACGATTCTTGATTGCGGCAGCGGCGAGATTCTTACTAGGTCCGCTCCTAATGCCCTCGTCCCAAAGCCGTCGAATTTCACTGACCTCTGACGCGGGACGAACAGGCGCTCTTGTTTCAAGATCTGCCGGACCCCTGGCTCGCATGGCGTTGTTCAAGGTCAATACGGGGCTACGGGAGCAGGAAGTGTGCACGCTCAAATGGGAGTATGAGGTGAAGGTGCCGGAACTGGATACGTCGGTCTTCGTAATCCCGGGTGAGCGCGTCAAAAACGGCGACGAACGACTCGTCGTGCTCAATTGGGTGGCGAAGTCCGTCGTGGACAGCGTTCGGGGCCTGAATTCGGTCAACGTCTTCGTCCGCCTATCGGGCAAGAAAGGCACAGCTCAGCCAGTGACCAAGATCTACAACACCGCCTGGAAAGCGGCGCGAGAGCTGGCCGCGGACGCTTGGGCCAAACAGTACGGGGAACCGGCGCCACAGGCGTTCAGAAAGATTCGCGTCCACGATCTCAAACACACCTTCGGCCGCAGACTGCAGGCAGCCGGTGTGTCGTTCGAGGATCGTCAGGACTTGCCGGGGCATCGTAGCGGTCGCGTCACAACGCACTACTCCCAGGCGGAGCTGGAGGGACTGATCGAGGCCGCGGACAAGGTGTGCGACACCGAGTCCCGCAAATCTCCGGCAACCACCTGGCTTCGGCGCAAGACAGGTTAAGGTCGAAGACGCTAAATGCCTGTTTTAACGCGGCAATTATGGTGCGCCCGGAGAGATT